>JAANMV010001879.1_pt1 | contig 21898 bp, 20 predicted proteins | sample 7279661 | NCBI WGS metagenome assembly JAANMV01 (sample SAMN14094540, study PRJNA606508) | bioreactor metagenome | isolation source: A lab-scale SPAN reactor treating ammonium-rich wastewater day 121 | place: Ireland: Galway | collected 2017-05-16
ACGTGACCGGCACGGTCCGCCACGTACGCGACATCCAGCGCGCCGACTTCGACTTCCTGAAGTCGGCGACCACGCGCACGCCGAAGGTGACCATCCCGTCGCCGACGATGCTGCACTTCCGCGGCGGCCGCAACGCGATCAGCCGGGAGGCCTACCCCGACCTCGAGGCGTTCTACGCCGACGTGGCCGCCGCCTACCGCGACGAGCTCGCCTCGCTGTACGCGGCGGGCTGCCGCTACGTCCAGCTCGACGACACCAACCTCGCCTACCTGTGCGACGCCAAGATGCGCGAGGGCGCGCGCGCCCGCGGCGACGATCCCGACGCGCTGCCGCGGCGCTACGCCGCGCTGATCAACGCCACGATCCGCGACCGCCCGGCCGACATGACGGTCTGCGTGCACCTGTGCCGCGGCAACTTCCGCAGCGCGTGGGCGGCCGAGGGCGGCTACGAGCCTGTGGCCGAGGTGCTGTTCACGGAGCTCGGCGTCGACGGCTACTTCCTCGAGTACGACGACGCCCGCTCCGGCGACTTCGCGCCGCTGCGCTTCCTGCCGAAGGGCAAGGTCGTCGTGCTGGGGCTGGTCAGCACCAAGCTCGACCGCATGGAGACGAAGGACGAGATCCGCCGTCGCATCGACGAGGCGGCGAAGTTCGCGCCGCTCGAGCAGTTCTGCGTCTCGCCGCAGTGCGGCTTCTCCAGCACGGTGCACGGCAACGAGATCCAGGTCGGGACGCAGGCGGCAAAGCTGCGGCTGTGCGTCGAGGTCGCGCGCGACGTCTGGGGCGGCGTGTAGGCGAAGCGCGGAGCTCCCGATGGCGTCCGACCCGGCGGCGTTGCGCATCGGCCTCGTCGGCTACGGCGAGGTCGGCAGGATCCTGACCGCCGCGCTGGTCGCGCGCGGCGTCGCGTGGGTGGGCACGTGGGACCGGCTGCTCGTGGACCGCGAGGCCGCGCCGGCGATGCGCGGGCACGCCGCCCGCGCAGGCGTCGCCGCGACCGCGTCGCTCGCCGACCTGCTCGCGCGCGCCGACGTCGCGATCTCGGCCGTCACGGCCAGCGAGGCCCTCGCCGTCGCGCGCGAAGCGGTCGGCGCGATCCGGCCGGGCACGTGGTTCGTCGACCTCAACTCGGCGTCGCCGGGCGCGAAGCAGGCGATGAGCGGGCTCATCGACGGCGCCGGCGGCCGCTTCGTCGAGTCCGCCGTGATGACGTCGGTGCCGCCGTACGGCATCGGCGTGCCGATGCTGCTCGGCGGACGCGATGCCCCTGCGCTGCGCGACCTGCTGGCGCCGCTCGGGTTCGCGATGGAGGTGGCGTCCGATCGCATCGGCGTGGCCTCCGCCGTCAAGATGTGCCGCAGCGTGATGGTCAAGGGGCTCGAGGCGCTGGTGACCGAGAGCTTCACCGCGGCGCGCGCCTACGGCGTCGAGGACCGCGTGCTCGCGTCGCTGCACGAGACGTTCCCGACGCTCGACTGGGAGCGGCTGGGCTCGTACCTGATGAGCCGCAGCGCGCTGCACGGCAAGCGCCGCGCCGAGGAGATGCGCGAGGTCGCGGTGACGGTGCGCGAAGCCGGCCTCGATCCGCTGCTCGCCTCCGCCACGGCCGAGCGGCAGGACTGGATGGGCCGGCAGAAGGCCGCATTGGGGCTCGACCGCCTCGGCAAGGATGCCGACTGGCGCGCGTACGCCGACCGGCTGCTCGCTGCGCGCCCCCCGAAGCGCTGACGCGAAGCGGGGCGCGCCGCTGCGGGAAAGCGCCGCGGCGCCGCCGCCGCGCCGATGCCTTAGAGTCCGCAGGCGCCGCGGGCCGCCTCGCGTCCCCGCCGCATCCGCCGACCGATGCCCGCCGACGCCCTGCTGCCGCTGCTGCTCGCGCTCCCCTACGCCGGGAGCCTGCTCGCGCTCGCGTTCCCGGCGAACGCCCGCAACGCGGAGGCGTGGCTCGCCGGCGCGATCGCGCTGGGCGCGCTGCTGCTGGCGGCGAGCGCCTCCGGCGACGTCGGCGGCGGCGGCGTCCTGCGGGCGTCGTTCGACTGGCTGCCCGCGCAGGGCGTCGCCTTCGCGCTGCGCCTCGACGGCTTCGCGTGGCTGTTCGCCGTGCTGGTCACCGGCATCGGCCTGCTGGTGGCCGTCTACGCGCGCTACTACATGTCGCCGAAGGACCCGGTGCCGCGGTTCTTCTCGTTCCTGCTGGCGTTCATGGGGTCGATGCTCGGCGTCGTGCTGTCGGGCAACCTGATCCAGCTCGTCTTCTTCTGGGAGCTGACCAGCCTCTTCTCGTTCCTGCTGATCGGCTACTGGCACCACAACCCGGCGGCGCGCGACGGCGCGCGCATGGCGCTGGTCGTCACGTCGGCGGGCGGCCTGTGCCTGTTCGCCGGCGCGCTGCTGCTGGGCCGCGCCGCCGGCAGCTACGACCTCGACGTGGTGCTCGCCTCCGGCGACCTGGTGCGCGAGCACGAGCTCTACGTCCCGATCCTCGTGCTCGTGGCGCTGGGCGCGCTCACGAAGAGCGCCCAGTTCCCGTTCCACTTCTGGCTGCCGCACGCGATGGCCGCGCCCACGCCGGTGTCCGCGTACCTGCACTCCGCGGCGATGGTGAAGCTCGGCGTGTTCCTGCTCGCGCGCCTGTGGCCGGTGCTGGCGGGCACCGACGCGTGGATGTGGACGGTCGGCACGGCGGGGCTGGTCACGTTCGTGCTGGGCGCGTACGCCGCCATCTTCCAGCACGACCTCAAGGGGCTGCTCGCCTACTCGACGATCAGCCACCTCGGGCTGATCACGCTGCTGCTCGGCCTCGACAGCCCGTTCGCGACCGTGGCCGCCGTGTTCCACATCATCAACCACGCGACGTTCAAGGCCTCGCTGTTCATGGCGGCGGGCATCATCGACCACGAGACCGGCACGCGCGACCTGCGGCGCCTGAGCGGCCTCGCGCGCGCGATGCCCTACACGGCCACGCTCGCCACCGTGGCGGCCGGCGCGATGGCCGGCGTGCCGCTGCTCAACGGCTTCCTGTCGAAGGAGATGTTCTTCTCCGCATCGCTGGGCGTCAGCGGGCCCGTACCGCTGGTCGACCGCGCCCTGCCGTACGTGGCGATCGCCGCCGGCGCCTTCGGCGTCGCCTACTCGCTGCGCTTCATCATCGGTGCCTTCTTCGGGCCGGATCCGCTCGACCTGCCGCGCCAGCCACGCGAACCGCCGCGCTGGATGCGCTTTCCGATCGAGCTGCTGGTGCTGGCCTGCGTGCTGGTCGGCGTCATGCCGGGCATCACCGTGCGGCCACTGCTCGACATCGCGGTGCCGGCCGTGCTCGGCGGCGACACCCCGGCCTACCGCATCGCGGTCTGGCATGGCTTCAGCCTGCCGTTCGCCATGAGCCTGGCCGCGCTGGCGGGCGGTGCCCTGCTCTACCGGCTGCTGCGCGCCCGCCTGGAGGCCGGGGAGGAAGGCATCCCGCTGCTGCCACCGGTCGATGGCCGGGTGGTGTTCGAGCGCACGCTGGAGCTGACGCGTCGCGCCGCCGGCCGGCTCGAGGGCTGGCTGAACCCGCAGCGCCTGCAGCCGCAGCTGCGCTGGATGGTTGCCGCCGCGGTCGTCGCCGCGGCGGTTCCCGCCTGGCGCGGCAGCCTCGCCGGCGGCGGCCTGGCGGCACCCTCGCAGGCCGCGCCAGCCGACTGGCTCTTCGGCCTGGCCTGGGTGGTGGGGGGCGGCTGTGCGCTGGTCGCCGCCCAGCAGGCGAAGTTCCACCGGCTGGCTGCACTGATGCTGGCCGGGGGTGCCGGACTGGTCACCTGCATGACCTTCATCTGGTTCTCCGCGCCGGACCTGGCGCTGACGCAGTTCCTGGTGGAGATCGTCACCACGGTGATGCTGCTGCTCGGGCTGCGCTGGCTGCCCCGGCGCATCCCGTTCGCCGCGACCCGCGCCGGCGCGCTGGCGGCGCTGCCCAGGCGCAGTCTGGACCTGCTGCTGGCCATCGCCGCGGGCGGTGGCCTGGCACTGTTGTCGTACCTGGCGATGAGCCAGGCACCGGTGGAGCGCATCTCCCGGTTCTTCGTGGCGCACGCCTTCGACAGGGGTGGCGGCACCAATGTCGTCAACGTGATCCTGGTCGACTTCCGCGGCTTCGATACCCTCGGCGAGATCACCGTGCTGGCGGTCGCCGGCCTGGCGCTGTATTCGCTGCTGCGACGCTTCCGGCCGGCGCCCGAGAGCACCCGGCCGCCGCCGCAGCAGGGCCTCCCGGAAGCGGACCTGGAGCGGGAGATGCAGGTGCCGGCGGTGATCATGCGGCTGATGCTGCCGGTGTCCGTGGTACTCGCGCTGTACTTCCTGCTCCGCGGCCACAACCAGCCGGGTGGCGGCTTCGTCGCCGGGCTGACGCTGGCCATCGGCATCAGCCTCCAGGCCATGGCGGGTGGCACCCGCTGGCTCGAGGCGCGCCTGAGGATACGGCCGCTGCAGTGGATGGGCCTGGGCCTGCTGCTGGCCGTGGCCACCGGCGCCGGCTCCTGGTGGTTCGCGCGGCCGTTTCTCGCCTCGGGGGTCTGGCACGCTGACCTGCCCTGGCTGGGCGAACTGCACCTGCCGAGCGCGGTGCTGTTCGACCTCGGGGTGTTCCTCCTCGTCCTGGGAGTGACGATCCTCATGCTGATCACGCTCGCCCACCAGTCGGTGCGCGGCGAACGCCAGGCGCGCCAGCTGGAACCCTCGCCATGGCAGAGCTGATCCTGTCACTCGCCATCGGCGTGCTCGCCGGCGCGGGCACCTGGCTGCTGCTGCGCCCGCGGACCTTCCAGGTGGTCATCGGCCTGTCGCTGCTCTCCAATGCGGTGAATCTGTTCCTCTTCGGCATGGGCGGCCTGAAGTCCGGGGCGGCGCCGATCGTGCCCGCCGGGCCGGCACCGGACGCCGCCCTGCTGGCGGACCCGCTGCCCCAGGCGCTGGTGCTGACCGCCATCGTCATCGGCTTCGCCATGACGGCCCTGCTGCTGGTGGTGCTGCTGGCCGCGCGTGGCCTGGCCGGCACCGACCACGTGGACGGTCGCGAGGGCGGGCAGTGATCCGCTGGCAGCCACATCTGGTGGTGCTGCCGATCGTGCTGCCGCTGGCCGCGGCGGCACTGATGCTCTTCGTCAGCGAGCAACGCCGCATGGTCAAGCGCATGGTCTCCTCGCTGACCATGCTGGCCGTATTGGCCGTGGCGGCCCTGCTGGTACAGCAGGCGGGCCAGGGGCCGCCGGCCGTCTACCGCCTCGGCGGCTGGCCGGCGCCGTTCGGCATCGTGCTGGTGGCCGACCGGCTCGCGGCACTGATGGTCCTGCTCGCCTCGCTGCTGGCGCTGGCGGCGCTGGTGTTCTCGTTCGCGCGCTGGGATCGTGCCGGACCCCGCTTCCACAGCCTGGTGCTGGTGCTGCTCATGGGCGTCAATGGCGCCTTCCTCACCGGGGACCTGTTCAACCTGTTCGTGTTCTTCGAGGTGTTCCTCGCCGCCTCCTACGGGCTGGCGCTGCATGGCGCCGGCGCCGCGCGTGTCCAGGCGGGCCTGCACTACATCGTGGTCAACCTGGCCGCCGCGCTGCTGTTCCTGGTGGGCGTCGCCCTGATCTACGGGGTCACCGGCACGCTCAGCCTGGCGGACCTGGCGCTGCGCATCCCGGCGACGGCAGGCACCGGCCGGACATTGCTCGAAGCCGGTGCCGCCGTGCTCGGCATCGCCTTCCTGGTGAAGGCCGGCATGTGGCCGCTGTGCTTCTGGCTGCCGCGTGCCTATGGCATGGCCTGCGCACCGGCCGCCGCCGTGTTCGTCATCCTCACCAAGGTCGGCATCTACGCCATCCTGCGGGTCTGGCTGCTGTTCTTCGGCGGCACGGAGGCGGCGCCGCACTTCGGCCAGGAAGTCCTGATCGCCGGCGGCCTGCTGACGCTCGCCGTGGGCGCCATCGGCGTCTTCAGCTCGCCCAGCCTGTCGCGGCTGGCGACCTGCAGCCTGATCGTCTCCTGCGGCACCCTGCTCGCCGCACTGGGAACGGGTGATCCCGCAGTGAGCGCTGCCAGCCTCTACTACCTCGTTGCCTCGACGCTGGGCCTGGGCACGCTGTTCCTGCTGATCGAGCCGATGGAACGCAGCGGTGGCGAGGCGGGCGTGCGCAGCATCACCGAGGAGTCGGTCGGCAGCTTCGAAGCCGAGGACCGCGAGGAGGTCGGGGTTGCCATCCCGGCGGCCTGGGCGTTCCTCGGCATGTCGTTCGTCGTCTGCGCCCTGCTGGTGGCCGGGCTGCCACCCATGCCCGGATTCGTCGCCAAGCTGGCGCTCCTCGATGCCCTGATCCGCCCGGAGCCGGTCGGCGCGTCCGCCTGGATGCTGATGTCGCTGCTGCTGCTGTCCGGGCTGTCGACCCTGGTGGCGGCCAGCCGCATCGGCGCGCGCATCTTCTGGATGCCGGCGCAGCCGCTGGCGGCCCGCGTCAGCGCCATCGAGATGATGGCCGTGCTGCTGCTGCTCGGCGCCGCCATCCTGCTGGTGGTGCAGGCCGGCCCGGTGATGCAGTATCTGGGGGACACGGCGCAGGCGCTGCATGCGCCGCATGATTACCTGGAAGGGGTGCTCGATTGAGGGAGCGGCTGTCCGGCCTGTGCTTGTGGCTGTCGCTCACGGCGCTGTGGCTGGCCCTGAACCAGAGCCTGTGGGCCGGCGATGTGCTGCTGGGCGCGCTCATCGCCCTGGTTGCCTGTCGCGCCTATCGCAGGCTGCAGCCCCCGGCCGACCCGGTGCCGGCACAGGCTGCCGCCTGGCGACGCGGCCGCACCGCCTTCCGGCTGCTGCTGGAAGTCGCCATCGACGTGGTGCGCTCCAATATCGCCGTGGCACGCATCATCCTGTTCCGGGGCACGCGCAACCAGACCGCGGGATTCCTCGACATTCCGCTGCAGCTGCGCGACCCGGCAGGGCTCGCCACCCTGGCCTGCATCATCACCGCGACGCCCGGTACTGCCTGGGGGCGTTACGATGCCGGACGCGGCATCCTCACCATCCACGTCCTCGACCTGGTCGACAGGTCGGCCTGGACCCGCATCATCAAGGACCGCTACGAGCGGCGCCTGCAGGAGATCTTCGAATGACCGCCCTGCTCCTCGATGGCAGCCTGTTGCTGGCCCAGGGCCTGCTGACGCTGGCGATGGCCCTGGCTACGCTGCGGCTGATGCGCGGGCCGCGCGCCCAGGACCGGGTGCTGGCCCTCGACACGCTGTACGTCAGCGCGATGCTGGTGCTGCTGCTGCTCGGCATGCGCAGCGGCGTCCGCCACTACTTCGATGCCGCCCTGGTGATCGGCACGCTCGGTTTCGTCTCGACCGCGGCACTCGCCCGCTTCCTGCTGCGCGGCGAGGTGATCGAATGAGCCGCCGCAAAGGAACGGGCTGATGGCGCAGTTCGCCGACCTGCCGTGGGTGGTGGCCGTGCCGGTCGCGCTGCTGGCCCTGTGCGGGGCCGCGCTGACGCTGGTCGGCGCGCTCGGCCTGCTGCGACTCGGCACCTTCCACGAGCGCGTGCACGCACCGACGCTGGGGACCACGCTCGGCACGGGATGCATCCTGCTGGCGTCGATGCTGCTGTTCTCCAGTCTGGAGACACGGCCGGTGCTGCACGAGATCGTGCTCGGCCTGTTCATGACCCTCACCACGCCGGTGACCTTCGTGCTGCTGCTGCGGGCGGCACGGCGGCGCGAGGGCTCGGGCAATTGAGAAGCCCGCCATCCCGGCGCCACGGCCGGCGCGCCCGGGCAGCCGCCGGCCTCAGGCCGCGAACTGCTCCGCCGCCGCGCGCAGTGTGGCGCTGTTGATCGCCGCTGCGTACTGCGCCTCGTAGTTCGCTCCCTTGAGGGTCTTGCGCACGATGCTCTCGAGGTTGGGGCGCTTGTCGGCAGGGCCCTCGCCGCTGCCGATGCCGCCACCGAACTCGATCATGTGGCTGATCCCCTGCTGCATGGCGGTCGCCAGGCAGCCCACCCAGTCCACGGGATTGAAGAGCTGGAAGAACAGCCGCGTGCGGATCGCGCCCGCCGCGGCATCGTGCAGGCTGGCGGTGTAGTTGGACAGCACGCCGATGGCCGGCGGCGCGAAGGGCGTGGCATCGAGGGTCTCGCGGAAGCGCCGTGCCGCCTCCACCATCAGGTAGGTATGGAATGCGCCTTCGGTCGCCAGCCTGATGGCGCGCTTGCGCGGGCTGGTCTGCTCCATCTCCGCGGCCAGCGCCTCGAGGTCGGCCTCGCGGCCGCCGACGACCGTCTGCTCGGGCAGGTTGATGCTCGCCACCTGGCAGTAGTGCCGGTCGGCGATGGCGCGGGCCGCGACGGCATCGAGGCCCAGCGCCAGCATGCCGCCCTCGCCGTGCTCGCCCATCAGCTCGCCCCGGCGCCGCACCAGGCGCAGGCCATCGGCGAAGCCGAGGCTGCCGGCGGCGACCAGCGCCGTGTACTCGCCGAGGCTGTGCCCGGCGGCGAGCAGCGGCAGCACGGGCCTGCCCACCAGCGCCTGGAACACGCGCAGGCAGGCCACCTCGTGGGTGAGCAGGGCCGGCTGGGTGTGGCGGGTGAGGCCGATCTCGCCGGCCGGATCCTCGAAGGACAGCCGCGCCATGTCGTAGCCGAGCGCCTCGCTGGCCTCGGCGTAGGTTTCGCGGGCGACGCTGTAGTCAGCGCAGAGGTCGCTGCCCATCCCCCGGTACTGCGAGCCCTGCCCCGGGAACACGAACATGATGCGCCGCTCGGCCATGGAATCACCCCGCTGGAAACACGGCGCAGAGAATAGCAAAACGGAGGCGTCGCGAGCCGTCGCCCGCGGCGCCCCCGTGCGGCGGGATCAGGCGTCTTCCAGCAGGCTGCGCAGCATCCACGCGGTCTTCTCGTGGATCTGCATGCGCTGGGTCAGCAGGTCGGCCGTCGGTTCATCACCCGCCTTGTCCACCAGCGGGAACAGCTTGCGCGCCGTGCGCACCACCGTCTCCTGGCCCGTCACCAGGTTGCGGATCATGTCCTCCGCGCCGGGCACGCCGGTTTCCTCCTTGATGGCGGTGAGCCGGGCGAAGGCCTGGTAGGAGCCCGGCGCCGGATAGCCCAGGGCACGGATGCGCTCGGCGATGACGTCCACCGCCAGCGCCAGCTCGGTGTACTGCGCCTCGAACATGAGGTGCAGCGTGTTGAACATGGGCCCGGTGACGTTCCAGTGGTAGTTGTGCGTCTTCAGGTACAGCGTGTAGCTGTCTGCCAGCAGCTTGCCGAGCCCCTCCGCGATCGCCTTGCGGTCCTTCTCCTTGATGCCGATGTCGATGGCCACGGGATTCTCCTCTGGTTTTCCACAGCCCTATCCTAGCCCGTCGCCCGAATCATTCCAGTAGAATGTTGCGATCGGATTGTTCGCCTTTCTGGATGAACCATGGCCCGGGCCGGAAACCAGGCAGCGCAACCCCGCCACCTGCCGACGGTGCGCCAGCTGCGCTACTTCGTCACCCTGGAGCGCCTCGGTCACTTCGGCCGGGCGGCAGCGGCCTGCTGTGTCTCGCAATCCGCCTTCAGCGTGGCCATCCGCGAGCTCGAGGGCCTGCTCGGCGTCAGCCTGGTGGAACGGACCAACCGGCGTGTCACCATCACCCGCGCCGGGCACGACATCGCCACCCAGGCGCGGCTCTGCCTCGGCGACATCGAGAGCCTGGTGGACATGGCGCGCGAGCGCCGGCAGGCGCTCAGCGGCCCGCTGCGCCTCGGTGTCATCCCCACCATCGCGCCCTTCCTGCTGCCCGCGGCGCTGCCACGGCTGCGGCGCAAGTTTCCGGCGCTGCAGCTGTTCATCCGCGAGGCGCTGACCGACACGCTGCTCGACGAACTGGCGCAGGGCGCGCTGGACCTGCTGCTGGTGGCACTGCCGCACGAGCTGCGTGGCACCGAGGTCATGCCGCTGTTCGAGGAGCGCTTCCTGCTGGCCTGCCGGGAGGACACGCGCCTCACCGACCCGCGGCATTTCGTGGCGACTCGCCTGGCGCCGGAGTCCATCCTGCTGCTGGAGGAAGGCCACTGCATGCGCGAGCATGCCCTCGCCGCCTGCCGCCTGCGCAGCCGTGGCCGGGTCAGCCCCTTCGCCGCCTCGAGCCTGCACACCCTGCTGGAAATGGTCGACAGCGACCTCGGCATCAGCTTCGTGCCGGAAATGGCGGCGGGCTCGGGACTGCTGCGGCACACCCGCGTACGCACCTGGCCATTGCCCGGTGGCGCGGGCCGCGAAATTGCCCTGTGCTGGCGCCGCCGCTCGGCACGCGGCGCGGACTTTCGCCAGCTCGGCGAGCTGTTCCGCCAGGCCCGGCCGCAGGCCACCTGAAGGCGGGCGCCGGCGCGGCCCGCTTCAGGGCCGCTGCGGGGTCAGTCCCGGCACAGCTCCGTCGCCTCCTTCAGCAGACGTGCGCGACGCGGCGCCGGCAGCCGCAGCGTATCGAGTGCATCAGGTCGCGCCAGCACGTCACGGGCCAGCACCAGGCCCTGTTCGAGCAGGCGTGTCTTCTCCGCCCGCGAGAGCACGCCGAGGCAGGTCAGCGGATGCAGCCCGGAGCGGTCGATGCGCTCGCGCAGACTGCCCCCGGCGGGCTGGTCCCAGCCCACCAGCTGCAGGCCGACGCACTGGCCATAGCGCAGCGCATCGCTGCTGAAGCGGGTGTTGGTCACCAGCCAGCCCTGGTGGAAGCGCTCGCCGTTGCCCGGCTGCTGCTGCCAGCGCTGCGCCACGTCGGTGAAGCGCGCCTGGATGTACAGCGGGATCTTCACGTCGCAGACCCGGCCGGGGACATTGTGATACTTGCACTCCACCAGGAAGTGCTGATGCCCGCGATCGGCGACGACATCGACCTCGTGGCGGACGCAGCGCCCCTCGACCATCACCCGCAGCTGCACGCGGTAGCCCTCGTCCCCGAGGATGCGGGCCACGAAGTCCTCGAAGGGAAACCCCGAGGGCCCGAGGTCGAGGATGGCCTGCTTCAGCCGGTAGCGGCCGGCTACCCGCCTGGACCGGCGGTGCAGCAGCCGGAAGGCCAGCTTGTACAGGCGCCGCGTGCTGATGCCTGGCTCCAGCTCCGGCCGGATTGCCGTGGCGATGGCCGCGCTCATCTCCGGCGTGGCGCCCGCGCGCTCCAGCGAGTGGCGCAGCTTCGCGACATCGTAGGGCACCCGCTCGCCGTTGGCCTTGGTCACCAGCAAGGAAGTTTCGACAGACATGGCCGGCAAGTTAGCAGGGCTCAGTCGCCCTGCGCCAGCGCCATCACCGCGGCCGGAGCGAGGCCCCGCGCGCGCAGCGCGGCGATCTCCAGGTCGCGGTCGCGCTTGGCGAGGCGCCGCCCGCTGGCGTCGCGCAGCAGCCGGTGGTGGTGGTAGCGCGGCGGCTCGAGACCGAGCACGGCCTGCAGCAGGCGTTGCACCGGGGTGGCGGCGAACAGGTCCTCGCCGCGGGTCACCAGGGTCACGCCCTGCAGGTGATCGTCGAGCACCACGGCCAGGTGGTAGCTGACGCCGACATCCCTGCGACCGAGCACGATGTCGCCACAGGCGGATGGCGCCACGTTCTGGCGGCCCGCTTCGCCCGCCGGGCCCCGCCCGGTTTCCTCGAACCACAGTTCGCGGCCGCCCGATGCAGCGGCGCAGGCGCCGGCATCCAGCCGCCAGGCATGGGGCTCGCCGGCCGCCAGCCGCTGCTGCCGCTGCCCGGCGGGCAGGTTGCGGCAGGTGCCCGGATACAGCGGCCCCTCGGGGCCCTGCGGAGCCGCCGGCATGGCGGCGATCTCCGCGGCGATGTCGGCGCGGGTGCAGAAGCAGGGATAGGCCAGGCCGCGCGCGGCGAGAGCGGCGAGCGCGGCCCGGTAGTCCGCCAGGCGCGTCGACTGCTGCAGCACCGGCTGCTCCCAGCGCAGCCCGAGCCAGGCCAGATCCTCGATGATGCCGGCGACGAACTCCGGACGGCAGCGCGTGGTGTCGATATCCTCGATGCGCAACAGGAAGCGGCCGCCACTGCCCTCTGCCAGTCGCGCGGCGGTCATGGCGGCCAGCGCATGGCCGAGATGCAGCCGGCCGCTCGGGCTCGGCGCGAAGCGGGTGGTCTCCGGCGCATCCGGCGGCCGGCGCAGCGATGCCTGCATCCCTAGACCTTGCGCTGGCGCTCGGCGGCGATGGAGATCTGCGGATACCAGGTCTGCTCGGTGCGCTTCATGCCGCGGTCGAGCTGCATGATCAGGGCATCGACCAGGAACGGCCGTCCTTCGGCCAGCACCCGCTTGGCACGACGCAGGGCACGGCGCAGCTCCGCCGGCGTCCTGCAGTTGGCCCCCTCGATGCCGAAACCGCGGGCCAGGCCGGCGAAGTCCACCTCCGGCTTGCCCAGGTAGCCGCTCACGTCGCGCCACTGCGCGCGCGTCTGCTGGTTGCGCCACAGCGGCGAGGCGGCCTGGATGCGGTTGCGCTCGTTGTCGTAGCTGCGGTTGTTCAGCACCAGGATGAGCACGGGAATGTCATGGCGCGCGGCGGTCCACAGGCATTCGACCTGGCCGAACAGCATCGCGCCATCGCCGAGCAGGCAGGCAACCTCGCGGTCCGGCAATGCCGTCTTCACGCCGAGCGCGGCACCGATGCCCCAGCCGAGCGCGAAGCCGGTGGTCTGGCCGATGAGCCGCTTGCGGCCCGGCGAGAAGTCCAGCCACTGGTAGGGTGTGCGGTAGTCGAGTTCAGGCACGACGATGGCGTCCGCCTCCAGCACCTCCTCCAGTTCGGCGGACACCCGCTCCCAGGACATGGGGCTCGCGTTCCAGTGCTCCCGGGCGGCCTGCTGGCGCCGGTCGTCTTCCGCGACGGCCGCGGCGCGCGCCGCCGCCAGCCGCGGCTCGCGGATCGCCTGCAGGCGCTCGGCCGTGGCCATGCCGCGGATGGCATCGATCAGCGCCTGCAGCGTCTCGCGCACGCCGGCCGCGATCGGCAGGTCCACCGGCTGGCTCATGGCGATCGCCTCGGCCTCCACCCGCGCCTGGATGACGAAGGCATCGCGTGGCACCGGCGCAGTGATGAAGGCCGGATCCGGCATGGCGGCGCCAACATTGAGGAACACGTCGGTGCCGGCGCTGGCCCGCGGGAATCCCAGCCCGTGGAAGCCGGCGAACAGCGGGTGGCGGAAAGGCACATCGCCGTAGACACTCAGGCTCTGGGTGAAGGGCGCGCCGAGCAGCTCCGCCAGCGCGAGGAACTCCGCGTTGGCGCCCGCCCGCGTCACCTCGCCGCCGGCGCTGAGCAGCGGCTGGCGCGCCTCGAGCAACCGCCGCGCCGCCGTCTCGACCGGCTCCGCCTTCGGCTGCATGGCCGGTGGCACCGCGAAACGCTCCTGCGGAAAGATGACCTGCTCGACGTCACGGGCCGCCAGGATCTCGTTCGGCAGGCGGATGTGCACCGGTCCGCCCGGCGGCGTCTGCGAGACGCGGATGGCGCGCCGGGTCATCTCGCTGATCTGGCTGGTCTGCTCCACCTGCCAGAGCCACTTGGTGAATTCCGCGGCCGGCGCCAGCCAGTCGTCCATCTGCTCGAAGCCGTCGCGGCCCGGGATCTCGTTGCCCGGGCCGTCGGAGAACACGGCGATGGCGGAGCGGTCCTTCCAGGCGTTGTAGAGGTTGTTGAGCGTGCTCGGCACCGCCACGCCCGGCACGAACAGCGCCGCCGGCCGCAGGCTCGCCAGCTCGAAGCCCTGCGCCATGCTGGTGGCCTGCGACTCGGACACCGAGAGGATCAGGCGCACGTCGGGGCGCAGGGTGATGGCGTCGAAGAACGGCGACATGCCGGTGGCCGTGGTGCCGAAGACGTTGCGGATGCCGGCCGCGCGCAGGGTCTCGACGAACACCTCCGCCCCGGTGCCCTTCATGCGCGTGCCGGCCGCCGGCAGCGGCTGCGCCAGCGCCACGCCGGGGTCGAGCGCCGAGGCCACGGCATCGGCCGCGGATGCGGAAAAACCGAGCGCCGCGAGGCCCAGCGTGAAATCCCGTCGCGAGAGCCCGCCGTCGGCAAAGCGCTTGACCAGACCACGCATCATCAGGCTCCTTCCACGACGGCGGCGCGCGCCCTGACGCGCGCGTCACGGCGCCAGGCCGCCAGCGCCGCGCCGAACACCAGCAGGTTGACGGCTCCCATGAGCACGAAAGGCGCATGCGGCCCCACCACGTCGAACAGCTGGCCGCCGGCGACCGTCAGCAGGATCTGGCCGGTGGAACCCGCCAGCGTGAAGGTGCCGAGCACCGCGCCGCGGTCCTCCGCCGGCGCCTCCTGGCCGATCAGCGTGCCGGCGCTGACCACGGCGCTGGCCTCGCCGAGGCCGGCGACGATCACCGCGAGGATCATGGCGCCGCCGAGCGGATCGTCCACCAGCCCCAGCGCCAGGTAGCCCACCGCGGCGGCGGCAAAGGCGATGGCGACACCGGCCAGGCGCGGCAGCCGGTCGAGCACCAGCCCCATGCCGAAGGACCACAGCAGCCCGACCGCCTGCGAGATGCCGAAGACCATGCCGGCCCGGGCCGTCGCCGCGCTGACGCTCATGCCCGCAGCGAGGCCGGCCTGCACGATCCACAGCGACAGGAACGTGGTGATGACCGTCAGGTCGCTGCGCGCGGCGAAGGCCGTCAGGTAGCCGAGCGCGACACGCGGCCTGGCACGGCCGATGGCCACGCCGCGCAGCGTCAGCCGCAGGGGATTCGCGCGCGCCCGTGCCGCGGGTTGCGCCGGCGCGCGCAGCCCGGCCCGCATCAGCCAGGCCAGCAGCAGCACCGCCAGCGCCAGCACCCAGAAGCTCAGGCGCAGCGCCATGACCTCGCTGAAGCCGTTGCTGGCGAACACCAGCGGCAGCTTGGCGAGCACCGTCGCGGTGACCACCACGCCCAGCCCGTTGCACACGCCCACCGCGCCCATCCAGCGCCCGCGCGAGCGCTCGGCGACATACTCGGCGATCGAGGTCGAGAGCATGACGATGGCGGCGGCCATGCCGACCGCGTAGAGCAGCCGCAACGCCACCAGCCAGGCGACCGACGGCGCCAGCGGGTACACGACGAAGCCAAGCGCCATGATGCCGAGGCCGGCGATGAGCACCGGCCGGCGCCCGACGCGGTCCGACCAGGCACCGACCCCGGCGCCGAGCAGCACCACGGTGATCTCGCTCAGCGAAACGAGCAGGCCGGAGAGCGCGCCCTGCTTGTCCGTGGGGATGCCGAGCACATGGAACAGGTACGGGTTGACGAAGCTCAGGAAGGTGACCAGACCGATGGTGCTGAAGGTGCCGAACAGCAGTGTCGCGGCATTGCCCCGGCTGGTGCCCGCAGAGAGATGGAAGGGACCGAGGCGTGCTGGCGCGGCCTCGAGCGACCCGGCCTGTGCGTTGTCCATGCTGCCTTCTCCCCCGGCGCTGTCGCCGCAGTCTGTGCCGGCGACGGTGTCCCGGGCAAGCGGCAGGGTGTCGCAGAGCCGTCGGCACGCGGCGCTGGCGGTCGCCTCGGCAGTTGCTACAATCCCGGCAGGCACGGAGCGGCAGGCTGCGCCGGTCCGTCATCAGTCCCTGGGGAGGGAGAGCGTCGTCGCGGGGGATCGCGGGCGCCGGAGTCGGGAAGGCCGGCGGCAGCCGGCCTTCCCGGCCACTCAGGCCTGCCCCCAGCCCGGCATCGCCTTCAGCTCGAGGAAGGCCTCCAGCCCGAACTCGCCCCACTCGCGGCCATTGCCGGATTGCCTGTAGCCACCGAAGGGCGCGTGCAGGTTCATCGGCGCCTCGTTCAGATGCACCATGCCGGCGCGGAGTTGGCCGGCGACGCGACGCACCTGCGCGGGGTCGCTGCCGGAGACATAGGCCGCGAGGCCATAGTGGCTGTCGTTGGCGATGTGCAGCGCCTGCGCCTCGTCGACGAAAGGCATGATCGCCAGCACCGGGCCGAAGATCTCCTCGCGCGCAATCGTCATGCCGGCATCGACGCCGGCGAAGATCGTCGGCCGCACGTAGAAGCCGCGATCCAGGCCGGGCGGGTGGCCGGTGCCGCCCAGCGCCAGACGCGCACCCTCGTCGATGCCCGACTGGATCAGGCGCTGGATGCGCTCGTACTGCCCGCGGCTGATGACCGGGCCGAGATCCGTGGCCGGGTCGGCCGGATCCCCGGTGCGCAGCGCCGCGGCGGCCTCGCAGGCCAGCGCCACGGCCTGGTCGTGCAGCGCCCGCGGCACCAGCATGCGCGTGGGCGCGTTGCAGGACTGGCCGCTGTTCTGGAAGCACTCGCGCACGCCCCAGCTGACCGCCCGCCCGAGCACCCCCGCGTCGAGGATGATGTTCGGCGACTTGCCGCCGAGCTCCTGGTGCACGCGCTTGACGGTGTCGGCAGCGGCCCTGGCCACGGCGATGCCGCCGCGGGTGGATCCGGTGAAGGACACCATGTCGATCCCCTCATGCGCCGCCAGCGCCTGCCCGGTGTCCGGGCCATCGCCCTGCACCAGGTTGAAGACGCCGGGTGGCACGCCGGCCTCGTGGAGGATCTCGGCGAAGACCAGCGCCGACAGCGGCGCGAGCTCGCTCGGCTTGAGCACCATGGTGCAGCCGGCACCCAGCGCCGGGGCGACCTTGCAGGCGATCTGGTTGAGCGGCCAGTTCCACGGCGTGATCAGCCCGCATACCCCGATCGGCTCGCGCTGCAGGCGCAACCGGCCACGGTCCTCGGTGAAGGGGAAGCGCGCGAGCACCTCGACCATCGCCTGCATGTGGCCTGCGGCGAGCCTGGCCTGGGCCCGCCGGGCGAAACCGATCGGCGCGCCGAGCTCCGCGGAAATGGCCCGCGCAAGGTCCTCCCGCCGGCGTTCACAGCGCTGCGCGATGGCGGCGAGCAGCTCGCGCCGCTCGGCGACGCTGCTGGCGGCAAAGGCCGGGAAGGCCTGGCGCGCGGCGGCGACGGCACGGTCCACGTCCGCCGCCCCGCCGAGGACGATGCTGCCCACCCGCTCCCCGGTGGCCGGGTTGGTCAGCGGGTAATCGCGCGGCGCCGCCGCTTCGACCCAGCGGCCGCCGATGTAGAAACGGCGATGCGCCTGCATGCACCCCTCCGCCGGGCCGGCCGGCCGACCGGTTCCTCTGACCCGTTCCTCTGGCCCGTTCCTCTGGCCGGGCACGCATTGTATCGTGCGCGCTCCGCCGGACAGCCTCCGGCCCGGACCGCGCATGCACCACCGTCGACTCCTCGTGCTCCTGCTGCTGGCCACGGCCATCCTCGCCTGGGTGATGCTGGATGCCGGCCGGTTGCTCGGCATCGAGTGGCTGCAAGGGCACTATGCGGAGCTGCGCACGCAGGCGGATGCCCACCCCCTGGCGGCCCCGCTGCTGTTCTTCGCCGCCTATGTGGCCATCGCCGCCACCGGCATTCCCGGCGGGGCGCTGGCCTGCACGCTGGCCGGCGGTGCGCTGTTCGGCCTCGCCTGGGGCAGCGTGCTGGTGTCCTTCGCCAGCAGCTGTGGCGCCACCGCGGCCTGCGCCATCTCGCGCTTCCTGCTGCGCGGCTTCGTGGAACGGCGATTTCCCGGACCGGTGGCGCGTGCCGATGCCGGCATCCGCGACAACGGCGCCTGGTACCTGCTCGCCATGAGGCTGGCCACCGTCGTGCCGTACTGGCTGATCAACCTGGTCATGGGCCTGACCCGGCTGCCGCTCGGCACCTTCTACTGGGTCAGCCAGCTCGGCATGCTGCCCTCCACCCTGCTGTTCGTGAATGCCGGGGTGCAGCTGGCGCGGATCGACAGCACCGCCGACCTGCTGTCGCCCGGCCTGGTGCTGTCGCTGCTGCTGCTCGGCCTGTTCCCCCTGGCCGCGCGCCGGTTCACGGCGCTGCTGATGGCCCGGCAGCGGCGGACCGGCTGACGGGCGGCCACGGGCATGCCCTGCGGAAACAAATTGTTACAGTGGCAACCCCATACCCGTGGCATGGTGGCCCGCAAACCAGGGGACGATTGCCTGCCATGAGCACTGCCGGCGAACCGGTCATCACCATCCGCGGCGTCGGCCGCAGCTACGCCATGGGCGACTCGGTGGTGCATGCCCTGCGGGGCGTGGACCTCGGCGTCGGGCGCGGCGAGTACGTGGCCATCATGGGACCCTCGGGATCGGGCAAGTCCACGCTGATGAACATCATCGGCTGCCTGGATCGCCCCGACAGCGGCGATTACACGCTCAACGGCAGGCGGGTATCGAAGATGGGCGACAGCGAACTGGCCCATGTCCGCAACCGCGAGATCGGCTTCGTCTTCCAGACCTTCAACCTGCTGCAGCGTGCCACCGCCCTGCGCAACGTCGAGCTGCCGCTGGTCTATGCCGGCGTCGGCCGCCACGAGCGCCATGAACGCGCCGCCGCAGCGCTCGGCCGCGTGGGCCTCGCCGACCGCATGCACCACAGGCCCAACGAATTGTCCGGCGGGCAGCGCCAGCGGGTGGCCATTGCCCGCGCGCTGATCAACCGGCCGAGCATCCTGCTGGCGGACGAGCCCACCGGCAACCTGGATTCCCACACCGCCACCGAGATCCTCGCCACCTTCGACGAACTGCACGCGGCCGGCAACACCATCGTGCTGGTCACCCACGACGACGAGGTGGCGCATCGCGCCCGGCGCATCATCAGGCTCAGAGACGGAATGATCGAGACGGATATTGCCCATGCATGACACCAGATTCCTGCTCATCCCCGCGGCCGCCTTCGGCCTGCTGCTCCTCGGCGGCTGCGGCCGCAACGCCGAGGACGCGGGGCCGAAGTTCGGCACCGAGACCATCGGCCGGCGCGACATCGTCGTCGCCGTCGAGGCCGCCGGCACCGTGGAGCCGCTGCTGACCGTGGAGATCAAGTCCAAGGCCTCGGGCGAGGTGCTGAAGGTCAACGGCGAGACCGGCCAGCTGGTGCAGGCCGGCACCCTGCTGGTGCAGATCGACAAGCGCACCCCGCGCAACCTGCTCTCCCAGGCACAGGCTTCGCTGGAAGCCGCCATCGCGCGGCGCAGCATTGCCCAGACCCAGGAGGCCCGCTCGCGGCAGCTGGTCCAGTCGCGCACCATCAACGAGGTGGACTACGAGAAGTCCCAGCTGGAACTGGCCAATGCCAAGGCCGACGTCGTCAGCGCCCAGGTCGCGGTGGAGAACGCGCGCATCACGCTGGACGACACCGATGTGCGCGCGCCCATCACCGGCACCATCATCGAGAAACTGGTGGAGACCGGCCAGGTGATCTCCTCGCCGATGAAGGACTTCGGCGGCGGCACCTCGCTGATGAAGATGGCCGACCTGACCACGGTGCAGGTCCGCGCGCTGGTGGACGAGACCGACGTCGGCAAGATCGAGCCGGGCAAGCCAGTCACCGTCAAGGTCACTGCCTACCCGAACCAGCCCTTCCCCGGCGAGGTCTACAAGATCGAGCCGCAGGCGAAGCAGGACCAGAGCGTCACCACCTTCGCCGTGCTGATCCGCCTGCCCAACCCGCAGGGGCTGTTGCGCCCGGGGATGAATGCCGATGTCGAGATCAAGGTGGCGGAGCGGCACAACGTGCTGGCGGTGCCGACGGTGGCGCTGCGCACGCCGCGGGAAATCGGCACCGATGCCGCCGCCATGGGTCTCGACGAGGCCGCAGTCCGCCGTGAGCTCGGCGATGGCCTGGCCAGGGCGGGTGGCCAGGGCGCCGGCAGCAGCGGCTACGAATACGGCGGCCACTACTGGACCTTCGTCAGGCGCGACGGCAAGCCGGTCGCCGTCAACGTGGAAACCGGCATCACCGACCTGGAGTTCAGCGAAGTGCTGGCCGGGCTCAGGGAAGGCGACGCGGTGTTCATGCTGCCGAGCACCGGGCTGCTGGAGCAGCAGGCGCGCGGCCGGGAGATGATGCGCCGCTTCAGCGTCATGCCCACCGGCGGCGCGAAGAAGCCCGCGGGCAAGCCCGGCCAGGACACGAAGGCGGGCCAGGCAGACAAGGCCGGCCAGGCCGGCCAGAACGGCCAGCCCGCCGCGACCGACAAGGCGGAACAGCCCGCGGCAGAGCGTGGCACCCGGCCGGGAGGCGGCGATGCAGCTCGGTGAACTGCTGCTGGTGGCGCTGCAGTCGGTGCGGGCCAACCTGTTCCGCTCGATGCTCACCATGCTCGGCATCATCATCGGCGTGGCCTCGGTGATCACCATGCTGGCGGTGGGCGCCGGCGCCCGCGGCGCAGTCGACAAGCAGATCGAGGCCCTCGGCGCCGGCCTGCTCAGCATCCGCCCCGGCCAGGTGTTCCAGATGGGCGTCGCCAAGGCCTCCGAGAAGCTCGACATCGACGATGTCGCGGCGCTGCTGGCGGATGGCGTCACCGTCGCCGCCGCGGTGCCCGAGCGCTCCGGCATGGAGCAGGTCAAGTTCATGAACCAGAACCGCAACCTGCGTGTGGTCGGCACCACCGCCAACTTCGCGGCGGTGCAGGACTACCACATCGAGGCGGGCCGGATGTTCGATGCCGCCGACGACGTCGCCAAGCGCGCCGTGGTGGTGCTCGGCGCCAAGGTGCCGCCGATGTTCAACGAGACCGCCGATTCCATCGTCGGCAAGACCATCTACATCCGCGGCCTGTCCTTCCGCGTCCAGGGCGTGTTCCGCGAGAAAGGCACCACCGGCTTCAGGAACGTCGACGAGCAGGCCTGGGTGCCGCTCAACACCGGCCGCTACCGCCTGTTCGGCACCACCACGCTGGACCTGATCAGCGTCAAGCCCACGCCCGGGGTGGGCATGCAGCAGGCCATCGTCGACATCGAGCGCATCATGCGCCGCGAGCACCAGATCCGTCCCGGACAGGACAACGACTTCAGCATCCAGGACCCGCGCCAGTTCCTCGATTTCCAGCAGACCGCCGCCAACATCTTCGCCATCCTGCTCGCCAGCATCGCCAGCGTCAGCCTGGTGGTGGGCGGCATCGGCATCATGAACATCATGCTGGTCACCGTCACCGAGCGCACGCGCGAGATCGGCATCCGCAAGGCGCTTGGCGCCACGCGCTTCAGCATCCTCGTGCAGTTCCTCATCGAGGCCATGATCATCTGCCTGCTCGGCGGCGCCATCGGCGTGCTGCTCGGCCTCGGCGTCTCGCGCCTGATCACCACCTTCGCCGGCTGGCAGGCCACCGTGTCGCTGGCGGCAATCGCCATGGCCTTCGGCTTCAGCGCCGGGGTCGGCCTGTTCTTCGGCCTCTGGCCGGCGCGCAAGGCGGCGAAGATGGATCCGATCGCGGCGCTGCGCTACGAGTGACGGCTGGCGCGATCCGGCAGCGTCCGCGGGACACCCGGTTCATGGCCGCGGCACCAGGGCAATGACCGCCCTCACCCTGCAGGTCAAGGTCAGGCCGCGCAGCCGCAGCTCATCGCTGCAGCAGGCGGCGGATGGCAGCTGGATCGCGCAGCTGAAATCGCCGCCGGTCGATGGCAAGGCCAACGCGGAACTGGTCGCGCTGGTGGCCGCGCACTTCGGCTGCCCGCGCTCCGCGGTGCGCATCAGGGCCGGGGCTTCCGGCCGCCTCAAGCTGGTGCAGGTCGAGCGCCCGTAGGCGGGCGCCGCGGCTGGCCCCTACGGCAGCACCACCAGCTCCGCCATCATGCCGATGCCGGCGTGGTTGAAGATGTGGCAGTGGAGCATCCAGCGGCCGGCTGCGCCCCCGGGTTTGTCGCCGCCGGCGAGCGGCCGGTCGTGCAGGCGCACGCGGAACACCAGCTGGTGCGTCGCCGGCACGTCGATGGTGTCCATGAACTCGTTGTAGTCGTACTCGTAGACCAGCTTGCCGGTGGAATCGAGCAGCCGCACCGGCTGGAACGAGAAGCCGTG
>JAANMV010001880.1_pt1 | contig 21895 bp, 23 predicted proteins | sample 7279661 | NCBI WGS metagenome assembly JAANMV01 (sample SAMN14094540, study PRJNA606508) | bioreactor metagenome | isolation source: A lab-scale SPAN reactor treating ammonium-rich wastewater day 121 | place: Ireland: Galway | collected 2017-05-16
GTCGTCGACGACGAGGATTTCATAGGCCAACCTGCGTTGGGTCAAATGGGTTGCGATATGCTGGAGAGTCGGGGGGAGGCGATGGGCTTCATTGTAGGCCGGGACGATGACCGAGAGATACGGCGCTTGAGTCGAGGTGAGTGTCACGCGGAGACAGCCTCCAGCCGGAGTGTGTTGCTGCCGATGGTCCTTGACGCGTCGCTGTTGGGCCGACACGGTAGCCGAGCCGGAGGGGAATTGCAAGCGCAGCGTCACGGTTCTTGACAGGCTCCCCCTCCGGAGGCGATCGTGATTGGGCGCGAGGCCGTGCGCACGGAATGAAGCGGAAGGAGGCCTGTCATGTCCCGCTATCGTACCCGGCTTCTGGTCCTGATCGGCGTCATGCTGTCGGTGGGCTGTGCAGGGCCCACTCCCGCTAGTCGGCTCGCCCAGTACGTACCGATTTCCAGGCCGGGTGACTCCGCACTCACCCGGTTACCGGATCAGCGGCCTGTTCGAGCGACGTTGGTCCTTATCGCCGATCGTTCAGAGTCGGAAGCGCCGCCGTTGTTACCGGAGGTGGTGCAGGAGCGGTTGGCCGAGAAGCTGCGCGAGGACATCAATCGGGGCTTTCCCATTGTCATCGAGCGGGTCGTACAGTTGGGGGAGATTCCGGCCGGAGGGGCCAAACTCGATTGGCGAACCGTGGCCGGGCAGCAGGGGGCGGAGTACCTCGTGGTGGCGGTGTTATCCGGTGTGGAACAGGAGTATCCCGTCTCCTTGTTCCTAGGCTGGACGACTCATCGTCAGCCGGGCGTGCGGCGGGATCACTGGGCGCTCGTTGAGGCCGCGTTGATCGAGGGCCGGAGCGGGCGAGTGGTGCTGCAGGCGGAAGGGCGGGCCTGGGCGACGTTGGATCGTCCCACGGCGCCGGGGATCTCGCAATGGTACCCTGTCATCTATTTGCGGCCGCAGGATCCGGAGCGGCGCATCTGGCCCTCCAACTACGAGGTCGCCCCGGTGACGCTCCAAGTCGTCGCCACGGAACGGGCCGCCAAGCGGTTGGCGGACAATCTCCAGCGGGCGTGGGTGGAACGGCGGGATGTCGAACTGGCTTCCATGTCTCGGTGATGCAACGGCTGCGGCGCCGCTCTGTCGAGGTTTTTCCTCTTTGAAGGCGATTCTTGGAATAGTGTAGAATGACGCGTTCAACGTCGAGAGGCAGTCAGTCTCCCTCATCTTCAGGCTTCCGGAGGAGTCACATGGTGTATCGACATCGGCGCAGTAAGGTACTGTCCGTGCTCGCGGGTCTCACAATGGTTGCCGCTACATTTCCGGTCGGAGGATCGCTGACCGGGTATCAGGCTGAGGCGGCCGGTGTGCCCCCGGCGTTTGCCCAGGGATTCTCTGAAATCGTCAAGGCGGTGACCCCGGCAGTGGTGAATATTGCCGTGACCGGCGGCGGAGAGGGGCGTCGCGAAGGTCGTCGCCAACTCCCGCCTGGTGGACCCTTCGGCGGACCGCCTCCCGGTGAAGAGCCTCCCGGCATGGAACCGCCGGGCCCTCCGGGTGGACCTCCGGAACGCGGACCGCATCGGCCGGATCAGAGCGCCGGCTCCGGCGTTATTCTGGATCCGAACGGCTATATTGTGACGAACAATCACGTCGTGGAAGGTGCAACCCAAATTACCGTGACGCTGTCCGATCGGCGTGAGTTTCCAGCCAAGATCGTTGGTACCGATCCCAAGACCGACCTGGCCATCATCAAGATTGAGGCCAAGGACCTGAGTTCCTTGAAGTGGGGGGATTATGAAGAGCTGCAGGTCGGCGATCTCGTGTTGGCTGTGGGCAGTCCCTTCGGCCTCAGTTCCACGGTGACGCTCGGCATCATCAGCGCATTGGGCCGAGGCAACGTGGGCATCGCCGACTATGAAGATTTCATTCAAACCGATGCGGCCATCAATCCGGGAAACTCCGGCGGCGCACTGGTCGACATGCGAGGGAAGCTGATCGGGATCAATACGGCGATCTTCTCGCGAACCGGCGGGTCGGAAGGCATTGGCTTCGCCATCCCTAGCAGCATTGCGACGGACATCGTGGACAGCCTGACCAAGACCGGGAAGGTGGTTCGGGGCTGGATGGGGGTCGCCATTCAGGAAATCACGCCGGCCCTCGCCAAGTCGTTCAAATTGCCCGAGCAGCGCAAGGGCGTCTTGATCAGCGACGTAAACGAGAACGGGCCGTCCCATACGGCCGGCATGCGCCGGGGCGATGTGGTCATCGCCTTCAACGGCAAGGAAGTGCAGAGCGTCAGCCAGTTGCGGAACCTCGTGGCCCGCACCGGGGTCGGGAAGGAAGCCGACATCAAGATTTTGCGCGACGGCAAGGAGCAAACCTTGAAGATCAAGGTCGCGGAGCGACCGTCGGATGAGGTGTTGGCCAAGCGGGAGCCGGGTCCGTCCAACGCGCCCACTGAGACCGTGAAGCCGCCGGACAATGTCTTGGCGTCCTTGCGTGTGCAGATGCTCGATGCGGCGATGCAGAGCCAGCTGAATTTGCCGGCCAAGACCAACGGGGTGGTCATCAGCTCCGTCGAGGCGGGCAGCGCCGCCGAAGCGGCAGGGCTGCAGCGCGGTGATGTGATCCAGGAAGTGAACCACGAGGTGGTGAAGAGCCTGGAGGACTATCAGAAGGCCTCCGCCAAGGTGAAGAAAGACGAGATGGTCGTCCTCTTGCTGAGCCGGCAGGGGAATAACCTGTTCGTAGCCGTCAACCCGAAGTAAGGGATCGGTTTTGTGAAGGCTCATGGCTGACGGGTTCAAGTTTCAAGAGTGGCTGCAAGACACGGTCTTTAAGCCGCTTGAAGACAAAAAAATGCCGGTCATGGAGCATTTGGTCGAGCTCCAGGTCCGGCTGACGCGGGCCGTCATCGTGACGGCGATCATCTTTGTCGGCACGTTCTTTTACGCTGACACGCTCGTGAAGTGGATCCGGGTACCGCTACAGAACATGTTCGTGCCCGGGTCCCTCTCGTGGGTTCCGACGGATCTCCCTACCGTTCCCTTCGTCTTTCTCGCGCCGGCGGAAGCCCTCTGGCAGAACGTCAAGGTGGCCGGCCTCTTTGCTTTGGTGCTTGGAACCCCCTACATCCTGATTGAGTTCTGGCACTTCGTGGTGCCCGGTCTGCATGTCCAGGAGCGGCGGTTCGTGGGCCCCTTCGTGATTCTCAGCACGTTGGCGTTTTATCTGGGGCTGTTGTTCTCCTTCTTCTTCGTCTTGCCCTTCGCCCTCAACTTTTTGATTTCCTACGGGGTCAATGCCGGGTTCATTCCGCAATTGTCGATTGCGCAATATGTCGGCTTCGCGCTCTGGTTCTTGCTGGTCTTCGGATTCATTTTCGAGGTGCCTCTGGCCATTACGCTGCTGGCGAAGTTGGGCTGGGTCGATGCCCCCCTGTTGAAACGGTACCGAAAGTGGGCGTTCCTGACGGCGTTCATCTTCGCGGCCATCCTGACCCCGACGCCGGACCCCTTCAACCAATGTTTGATGGCGCTGCCGATGTACATCTTCTATGAAGTGGGCATCGTGAGCGCCGGCATTTTCAATAAGAAGTCTGCCGCAACTTCAGAAGAGAGCCTGGTGCCGGCTGTTGCGCCGGTAGGACAGGCGGCCGCCAAGCCGGCTCCCCCTGTGTCGTCCGGTGGCGGTGAGGGGGATTATGTCGGTGTGCCCATGGGGGGCGGTCGCCGAGGGTAGGGCGACCAAGGATGCAAGGGACGAGGCCTGCCTCGTTCGACTCACGAACAGGGTGATGATTCACGAGGAGCGATTAGGATGCCACGCGAGTTAAATATTATCTCTCAGCCGGGCTCCAGCAGCGGGGGTGACGCCTGTACCTACATGTGGGCCTGCGCCATCTGCGACGAAAATGAAACATGTCAGAAGGATAAGGAAGGCCATAGCCGGTGGCTCGTCGCCAAGCGCATGGAACGGATCGAATACAAAGTGCTGGTGATGAGCAACAAGGGCGGGGTCGGCAAGAGCACCTGCACCACGAACTTGGCGGTGAGTTTGGCGCTCAAGGGATGGCACGTCGGGATTTGCGATATGGATATCCACGGACCCAACATTCCGAAAATGGTGGGGGCGGAAGGCCAGAAGCTCAAGATCAGCACGTCGGGAGGCATCATTCCCTTCCAAGCCTACAATCTCAAGATCGCCTCGATGTCGTTTCTGCTGCAGAATCCAGACGATCCGATCATTTGGCGCGACGCGTACAAGTATGAGTTCATCAACCAACTGTTGGGCGGCGTGGAGTGGCAGGATCTGAACTTCCTGCTGATCGATTTGCCTCCGGGAACCGGCAACGAATCGGTGACGACCATCGATCTCCTGGGCAATGTCAGCGGCGCAGTCATCATCACGACGCCGCAGGAAGTCGCCTTGCTCGATTCCCGCAAGTCGGTGACCTTCTGCAAGGACAGCGAGGTGCCGATCATCGGTATCGTCGAGAATATGAGCGGGTTGGAATGTCCCCATTGCCATCAACATGTAGAGGTGTTCCGCAAGGGCGGCGGGGAGGCGTCGGCAGCGGATATGGGCGTGCCGTTCCTGGGCCGGATTCCGCTGGATCCGGACGTGGTGATGCAGAGCGACGCTGGGGAACCCTTCGCGCTGTTCAATTCCGATACGGCGACGGCCCAGGCGTACCATGACATTGCCAACCAGGTTGAAGCCTTCTGTAAGAAGAGCGGCAGCCTGGTGAAGCTGGCTCCCCGCCACCATCACTGAGGAGTGCACGTGTGAAAGCCCCAGATGCCACCAGCGGTTTGACCCCGCTCCACGAGGCGCAACGGATTGTCCTCGAAGCGACTTCCCCATTGGGGCTGGAAAAGATCTCCATTCTGGATACGCTCGGGCGGGTGTTGGGGGAAGACATCATCGCGGAGCGGCACAATCCGCCATGGGACAATTCAGCCATGGATGGGTTTGCCGTCCGGTCTGAAGACCTCAAGCAGGAGCATTCGATCGCCAAGCCGGTCACCCTCACCGTGATCGAGGACGTGCCTGCCGGGAAAATGCCCACCAAGTCCGTCGGCCCTGGACAGGCTATCCGAATCATGACCGGCGCGCCCATCCCCAAGGGAGCCGACGCCGTCGTGAAGGTTGAGGATACCGAACATACGCCGGATTCCGTGCGGATCTTCAAGCCCGAGGCGCGGGGCTCGAATATCAGGCCGCAGGGCGAGGACGTTAAAGAGGGAGACTGCATCATCCCCAAAGGCACCACGATCCGTTCCGGCGAGGCCGGAATGCTGGCGATTTTGGCCAAGTCCTTCGTGCTGGTGTATCAGCGTCCGCGGGTGGCGATTCTCTCGACCGGCGACGAATTGGCCGATTTGGATGAACGGTTCAGCGAAGAAAAAATCATCAACTCGAACAGCTATGGTATCGCCGCCGCCGTGCAGGAAGCCGGTGGGATTCCCCTCTTGTTGGGGATCGCGCGGGACAATCCCGCTGCATTGAAAGAGAAAATTTCACACGGCCTGAACGCCGACATCCTGGTGTTGTCGGGCGGCGTCTCGATGGGGGACTACGACTTCACGAAGGCGGTGTTCCGCGACCTGGGCGCCGAGATGAATTTCTGGAAATTGGCGATCCGGCCCGGTCAGCCGCTGGCCTTCGGGAAGATTCAGGGCAAACTGGCCTTCGGCTTGCCGGGCAATCCGGTCTCGTCGATGGTGACATTCGAACAGTTGGTGCGACCGGCCATGTTGAAACTGTCCGGTGCGCGTCACTACGGGCGTCCATTGGTCGAGGCGGTGTTTCAGGAAAAGTTCTCCAAACGAACCGACCGTCGCCATTTTCTCCGCGGCGTGTTGTGGCGAGAAGGGGGGCTGTTCAAGGTGCGAACGACCGGCGATCAGGGGTCCGGTATCTTGACCTCGATGGTAAAGGCCAATTGTCTGATCGACATTCCCGTTGAAACGGAACGGGTGAATCCCGGCGATGTCGTGACGGTGCAATTGTTGAGCGGATCGGTCTGGATGGAGGAGGCGGCCCCGGCTTCCTCGATCGGCCATCGTCCCTCCTGCTGCTGAGCCGCGAAAGGAATTTGTCCCATGGCCGTCCCCATTCTGGCTTTCGTCGGACGATCGAATAGCGGAAAGACGACGCTCATCGAGCGCGTCATTCCTGAACTGGTACGAGCCGGCTACAAGGTGGCCGCAGTCAAACATGCCGGCCACGGCTTCGATCTTGATACCGAGGGCAAGGACAGTTGGCGCCATAAACAGGCCGGAGCCAGCAGCGTCGTCATCATTTCCAAGAGCAGTCTGGCGATGTTCGCCGACGTGTCCGACCATATGAACGTGGAGGACGTGCGGGAGCGCTATCTGGATGGGTCCTACGATTTGATTCTCGCCGAAGGGTGGCGGAGCGAGGGGTATCCGAAGATTGTCGTCGTGCGCGACCAAATCGGCGAAGTGCCGGTCTCTCAGGACGGCCTGCTGGCCGTCGTGTCCAACAAGCCGATCGAGATGTCCGTTCCTCTCCTGGATCCCGACGATATCGTGGGGGTGGCCGCCCTGATCATGCGGCATTTCCCCAAGCCTCTGCGGGACGATGCGTAAGGTTCCTGCCATTGTGATCGGAGCGGTCGTGGCCGGCGCAGTGGCTGTCGGGGGCGTGGCTGTTCCGCTGACCAACCATCCCAAGTTCTGCGCCAACTGCCATACCATCGCTCCGGCCTATGAAAGTTGGCGACAGTCATCCCATAAGGAGGTCGAGTGCGTGGCCTGCCATGTGCGGCCCGGTGTGGTGAACTGGCTGCATGACAAGGCGTGGCACGGCACGAGGGATGTCGCCATCTATCTGTTCGGCAAACCCACGGAGCCCCATAACCTGCAAGCGCACGTCGATTCGGACGTCTGCTTGGGTTGCCACCGAAACATTCTGCGGCTGTCGGAGGTGGCGCCGCGCGATCTGCCGCTTCCGGTGAAGGATGTCGGGCTCATCATGAGTCATCGCAAACATATGGAGGCCTTCAATACGCGCGGGCAGGGCGAGGGTTGTACGACCTGTCATGCGGCGGTCGTCCATGAGCGACCGATCAAGGGATACCCCATCGTGATTCCGCGCGGGCATGTCGCCGCCGACAGCAAGCCATGGAAGCCTGAACACCCCGAAGGCTCCGTGTTACATAAGCGCGCCATGGCGGATTGCTTTCGTTGCCACGACAACCGAACCGAATATGACGGCAAGGTGTTGAGCCGAAAATGCGAAACTTGCCACCTGCCCGAGAAGCTCACTGAGTTCTTGTCGTTTTGATCCAGGGGAACCGGCAGTCCATGACGTCGTCGGTGGTCGAGGTGCGCAATCTGACCAAGCGGTTCGGCGGGTTTACCGCGGTGGACGGGATTTCCTTCGACATCCGGCGTGGAGAAATCCTCGGCCTGCTGGGGCCGAACGGCGCCGGAAAAACGACGACGTTTCAGATGATGCTCGGTCTGGTCACGCCTACGTCCGGGTCCATTCACATGTTCGGGATGGATCTCCGAACGCACCGGGAGGCGATTCTGCAGCAGGTCAATTTTTCATCGACCTATATTTCGCTGCCCTATTCGCTGACGGTGGAGGAGAATCTCGCCGTCGTCGGACGGCTCTACGGGCTGTCCGACATTCCTGGACGCATCGACGCCATGGTGAAGAAACTGGAGATGCAGGAGTGGCGGCATGTGTTGACGCGTAAGTTGTCGTCCGGTCAAATGACCCGGCTCACCTTGGCCAAGGCATTCCTCACGGAGCCCAAGGTTCTGTTTTTGGATGAGCCGACCGCCAGTCTGGATCCGGACATTGCGCACAAGATTCGCGCGCTCCTCTTGGAGGAGCGGCAGGCCAGTGGGCTCAGCATCCTCTATACGTCGCACAATATGCGCGAGATGGAGGCGATGTCGGACCGCATCATCTTCTTGCAGCGAGGGAAAATCGTCGCAGAGGGAACGGCCCAGGGGATCGCGGCTCGGTTCGGGCAGGCGGACCTTGAGGAGGTGTTCCTCAAGTTGGCGCGCGAGCAATGATCTTCGATGGACGGGGTTGTCTGGAAAGGATGTCGTGACGCACATGGTTGACGGCGGGATATCGTTTGGCGCCGGGCTGCTCATCGGTGGATTCGGACTCATGCTGGCTTGGGGGCTTCTGTGGCTGGTGGTCGGCAGTATCGGGTTGGCGCGACAGACCTGTGGGTGGCCGATCGTGCTCAGCAGCATCAGCAGCAGCGCCATCGCGTTGGGCTCGATGTCGGGGCTTGTCTGGTGGATGGAGCCGGCGCGGACTGGGTCGCTGGCCTTCCAGGCAGGTCTTGGGGCAATCCCGGTGCTGTTGGTAGGAGCGGCGTTCGGCCGTCTCGCCGACGGGCGGCGGATCGGCCCGGCCTTTGTCGAGGGCAGCCGTATGATGCTGCACCAGTTACTCGGACTTCACCAGGGCGGCTGCGGCAACTGTCATCAGCAGCAGCCTTCCTGCCAGGATATGCCCTGCCAGCCCAAGCCGTAGCTCCCATGGCCTATCATCGCATCGCCGCTCTGGTCGTTCGTCATCTGTACCTCTATCGCCGCAGTCTACCGCGCATGATGGAGATCGTGTATTGGCCCTTTCTGGATCTGGTGATCTGGGGGTTCATCACGATGTACCTGGCGAGGTTCCAAGGACAGATGCCGGCGGTGGTGACGTTCCTCCTCGGGGCGCTCATTCTCTGGGACGTGCTGTTTCGCTCTCAGCAGGGCATTACGATTTCCTTTTTGGAGGAAATCTGGGCCCGCAACCTCATGAATCTGTTTGCCAGCCCCCTCACGCCGAGCGAATTTCTCGCCGCCACGATGGTGATGAGCCTGTTCAAGGTGACGGCGGTCTCGATCGTCATGTCGGGGTGCGCCTGGCTTTTTTACGGATACAACGTCTTCATCGTCGGCCTCTGGCTGATCCCCTTCGTGATGAACCTGGTCTTGACCGGTTGGATCATCGGCGTGTTCACCACCTCATTGATCATGCGCTTCGGGCAGGAAGCGGAAGTCCTCGCCTGGAGCATGGTGTTTCTCTTCCAGCCGATCTCCTGCGTCTTTTATCCCATGGAGGTGTTGCCGGCGTGGTTGCGGCTGGTGGCCCAGGTCAATCCGGCCGCCCATGTGTTCGAGGGCATGCGAGCGCTGCTGGCGACGCAGGCGGCCCCGCTGGCCAGCCTCGGCTGGGCGTCGGGCCTGAATCTCTGTTATCTCGGCGCGGTGATCTTCTGGTTTCACTACACTTTCCAGGTGTGCAAGGAGCGTGGCGCGTTGGTGCGCGTCGGAGAATAGGGCGGGGCGCTAGGCGACGTGCGGCGGATAATTGATCTCAAGGATGGTCGGAACGGAGCTTTGTTCGTCGTAGCGAAGTTCCCAGCGGCTCCAGACGGCCATGCGTGACCCGTCACGGCGGATGTGGATGAGTTCCCCTTCCCAACGACCGGTGTTCTTCAGTTCCTGTTCGATGGCGGGCAGCGGTTTAGGGAAGAGGGTTTTCAGGAGACTGTGGGAGCGTTTGCCGATCGTATCGGTGGCCTCCCACCCATAGAGGCGCTCGGCCCCTTTATTCCAAAACCGAATCGTCCCGTCGGGCGTCCGCAACATGACGGCATCAAACTCCACGCTGGGCGAGGTTTTTCGTGGCGGTTCCATGCCGCGATACTTGACGATGCGCGCCGGGTTGCCCACCGCGATTGCGTTGGGCGGTACCGGTTTGGTGACGACCGAACCGGCGCCTACGATGGCGCCCTTTCCGATATGTACTCCGCTCAGCAGGATGGCGCCCGATCCCAGCCAGACGTCGTCCTCGACGACGATATTGCCTTTGGAACTGAGAGGTTGTTGCTGGATCAGGTGGTCGGATGCTGTTCCGTGGTTATGGGGGAACATTCGGCAACAGGACCCCATCATGACGTGGGCGCCGATACGGATATGCCCGACGTAGGCCGAGAGTTCGCAGTTGATGCCGATCGAGGTCGAGGCCCCCACGGTGATGCTACCCCCGAGCCCGGTCTCCAGAATAGTATGCCCATCCACATACACGCCTTCTCCCAGCGCAATCTTCCCGCCTCTGGGCGCCTGGTGGATCCGAACATGGTCTGCGATGACGATGCGTGGCGCCAATTCCAGATCGGAGTGGTTGATGGTTGCGGTCGGGGCGATATAGCCCGTCGGGTTCATGGCGGCCAATTCCTGCAGGTGGTCGGAGGTGGTTCGATTCCCGCTCGGCAACAATGCCAGGTGGGTCGCGAGTCGCCCGAATGGAGACCGACCGCCAAACCGCAGCCAAAAACGAGCCCACGCGCGGGCGACGTGCCTCCACAACCGATCACGCACGAGGGTTCGAATGCCGGTCACGCCGTTGTCCTGCCAGGCCTCCCGTAGCCTCGCGAGTCGTCGCGCACACCGTTGGATGGTGGATTCATCACTCATTAACGCAACCTTCTCGCATGGTCGAGCACTTCAGAAAATAAAGACGTGGGCCGATCCTGTCAACTCTCGGCTGACGAACTAGGGGCTTCCCTAGGGCGTGCGGATAGGAAATCGACTCCATGAGAGGATTTCGCTGGTTGTACCGCAGGTGGCCTCATGGTAGTATCCTACATCCTTCATTGGGGCCTGGTGAGGGATTCGTTGAAATAGTTCAGGCCTGATCTCGATGTTGCCTTGCCCGGGAATTTAATCGAAAGTCAGACCAAGCCGCTCGAATACGTCGCGTCTTCGGCCCGTCCTTTCCCTTGCGTTCCTTCGCACAGACAATGTCACTACCCACAGAGGAGGACCCAGATGGGTTCCAAAATTTATGTCGGCGGGTTGCCCTATGCGGCGACTGAACAGCAACTGAGCGATCTGTTCGCGGCGCATGGAACGGTTGAATCGGCCCGCGTGATCACGGACAAGTTCACCGGCCAGTCGAGAGGCTTCGGGTTTGTCGAAATGGCATCGTCCGAAGAAGCCCAAAAGGCGATCACCGCTCTCAATGGTTCGGACATGGGTGGCCGGACATTGACGGTCAATGAAGCGCGCCCGCAGGAACCGCGGACCGGCGGGGGCGGGGGACGAAGCGGCGGAGGCATGGGCTTCAACGGTCGCGGCGGATCCAAGCGCGATCGCTGGTAACCCTCTCCGCGGTTGAACGAGCAAGGGGCAGTCATCCTCAGGGTGACTGCCCCGGTTTTTTTGTGACGACCTCAGACGTGTACCGCAACCGTGGCCGCACTATTCGATACGTTTCAAGGTCAAGTCGTCGAAATAGGTCACCGCATCGGCTTTGGTCCAGAGCCCGATCCGTCCGGTTGCGAAGGTGTTGTCACAGACGCGAAACAGCAACGTCTCATCGTAGAGGGCCTTGATCTCGCAGCCTCGTTGTACGATCCGCAGCCGGTGCCATCCGTTGGTGGCAAGGGGACGGTCTACCTGTTTGACGACCTGCTGCACGCCTTTTACGACTCGATAGAGGCGTACCTTCTGTTCCACGATGCTGGCCCGCAAAAGGTAGTAATTGCGGTCATCGACTGCCCGCCAGATGAGGCCTCCCCCCAAGTCCGTCTTGCCCGACACCGCGAGATAGGAGACGTCGGCGTCAAGGTCGGCGCTGTTGGTTCCCTCGATCAGCAGGAGTTTGTGCGCTTGATCGGTCCCTTTGGGGAGGAGCTGCGCCAGGACTTGGGAGCCGCTGTTGGCCCGATCGGTAATCAGGATTTTCCATTCGCCGGCTGGGCGCCCGTCGAACAGGGTGCCGACGACGAATGAACCGGGGAGGGAGCCAGGGGCGATATGGTCAAAGTTCCACTCCCGGGTCGAGTGCGATTCCGAATCGGCTGCCGGCGCGGGAGCACTCCAGAGGCTGAACAGGCATCCGAGGACAAAGAAGGACCAACCCCACCGGATCGATGAACCGGACACTGTGGCCTGGTCTCGCGTGGTCATGCGCGGTCCCGTCCTGCGATTACGCCCTGTGGTCTGGAAGGCCGTGAACAGAAACCTGTGGGTGCGACAGAGCCATGGTCACGGCATTTCCAGTTCGCGAAGCTTCGACTCGGCCTGTTCCAGCCACGGGCGGTTGGCAGGGGTGTCCCGTTCGAGGCGCAGGTAATGCCGCAGCTCCTGGGCCGCGTCCGTGCGGCGGCCGAGTGCGGCCAGGGTGTAGCCGAGGTTGAAGCGGATTTTAGCGTCATTGGGACGTACCCGGAGTGCCGTGCGAAACTCACCGACCGCCCCTTCCAGATCCTGTTTGTCGATCAGGGCCAAGGCCAGGTTGAAGTGGGCATTCACGTCGTCCGGTTGCAGTTCGAGGGCGGTCCGATATTCGGCGATGGCGCCTTCGGTATCGCCTTTGGCCTTGAGGGTCACGCCGAGATTGTTGTGAGCATTCACATCGTCGGGCCGATGGCGAAGCACCGTCCGGAATTCGGCGATGGCGCCCTCCAGGTCTCCTCGCTCCTTGAGCGCCACGCCATAGTCATTGTGGGCCTTCAGGTCATCCGGTTTCAGGCGCAGGGCGGCTTTGAATTCGGTAAGGGCGTCATCGTACCGGCCGATGTCCAGAAGTGTGTTGGCCAGGTTGAGGTGCGCGGCAAAATAGTTGGCTTGGAGCCGCAATGCATGGGTGAATTCGTCGATCGCCTGGGCCAAGTCTCCCTTAAAGACGAAGGCCACGCCGAGGTCATTGTGGCGCATCGCTTCCGCGTCGTTGTCGATCGGCTTGGTGATCTTGTCCGTGATCGACAGCACTTCTTCTTCCACCGTTACGGGCTGGTCGGGCGGTGGAGCTGGAGGCGCCGGCTTGGCGGGTGCCGCCGCCGACGGGCCAATCGCGGACAGGGACAAGCAGAGAAATAGAGCGGGGCCGAGAGAAATCAGGAAACGGAGACGGACAACGTCCGACATGGAGGTCCTTCTATCAGATGGAATGGAATCGGTGCGGGTGGCGTGCCCGACAACCATTCGCCGCTCGGGCGAAACGCCGGACGACGTGGTGCCACATAGCCCGATCCCTACGAAAATTTCAAGTTGAAAGTCCGGCACTTGCAAGCCGCTACTGCATTGCCGTTCCCGGCGCGGTTGCGAGGGCGGCCGGGAACTCCGGGCGCCAGCCGCCGCCCAGGGCTTTGTAGAGGCCGACCATGTCTGTCAGCCTGGCCCGCTCGGTTTGGGTGAGCTGCGTCTCCGCCGCCAGTTGTGTCCGTTGGGCATCGAGCACGTCCAGATAATTGACCAGCCCCTTGCGATACCGTACCTCCGCGAGCGAGACGGCCGACGAGGCGGCGGCCACCTGCTCGCGCTGCCGCGCGACCTGTTCGGTGCGTGCCTGGATCGAGACCAACAGGTCCGCCACTTCCCGAAAGGCGAGCAGAATGGTTTGTTGGTAACCCTCCAACATCTGCTGATACCGCGAGTGGGCGGCATCCAGCCGTGCCATGTTGGTGCCGCCTTGAAAGATCAGCAAGGTCACCGAGGGGCCGATGCTGTAATAGGCGCTGTTGCCCGTGAACCAGTTGGCGAACTCCACGCTTTGCAGGCCGCCTTGGCCGGTGATCGATAGGCTCGGGAAAAAATAGGCGCGAGCCTGCCCGATGCGCGCATTCGCGGCGATGAGCGTCGCTTCGGCTTGAAGGATGTCGGGCCGGCGTTCGAGCAATTGTGACGGGAGGCCCACGGGAATGGTCGGCTGCACGACGACGCGGCGGAGCGGTTTCGGCGGCAAGGTTAGGCTGCCCGGTGGCGATCCCGTGAGCACCTCCAGCCGATGCAGTTCCACGGCGCGGAGGCGAGCCAGATCCGGAATCAGCCCCGCGCTTTCCGCAACCAACACTTCCGTGCGTGTGATGTCCAAGTCGGACGCCAAGCCGACGGAGGCGCGTTTGCCGATGATCTCCAGCGACTCTCGACGTAGCGCGAGCGCCCGTTGGGCGATTTCGATTTGTTCGTCCAGTTCACGAATGCGGAAGTACGCCTGCCCGACATCGCCGATCAAGGTCAAGGCGACGGCGCGGGCATCCTGCTCGACGGCCTGGGCCTCCGCCGAAGCTGCTTCCATCCCTCGGCGAATGCGCCCCCAGACATCCAGTTCCCAGCGCAGGTCCGCCGCGCCGTTCCACAGGTCGAAACTGGTGCCGGGCGCCGCGAAGACCTGCGGACCTGGCTGCTGATTATTCGCCAACCCCAAGCCGGCGAGAGTGTTCTTTGAAATGGTGAGGTTGGTGTAGGCGCCTTGGACGTTGACTTGCGGATAGAGGCCGGCCTTCGCGGTCATGACGGAGGCTCGACCCTCCAACACCCGCGAGATCGCGCGGCGCACATCGTGGTTCCGCGTGAGGGCCTGGCCGATGAATCGGGTCAGCTCCTCATTCTGAAAGGCTCGCCACCATTCGGCTTCGGGCATGCCGTCGACATGGGCGCCCAAGGAACCCGGCGCCATCCTGCTCCAGTCCACCGGAGGCCGGTGGTAGTCCGTGCCCTGCAGGCATCCGGTTGCCGACAGGGACAGGATGGTTGCTAGAGCCCAGTGTACGGTTCTGCTGCGGGCCAAGCTTGCGTTCATCGCGGTGACTCCGTCGGCGAAACAGGCTCCTCACGGTCGATGAACACATCGACCTGCTGCCCCGCATAGATGGGAAAGGGCGGGGGGTCGAATCGGTAGATGACCTGCAGGACGCGCGTGTCCACCCGCTCGCTGTTGTCTCCCGTCAGGGCCCGTTTCGGAACGATGTAGGGCTCGATGCGGACGAACGTCAATGGAATCGGGTGCGTGGTATCGCCCTTCAGATACGCCACGCCGGGGCGGTTCGGCCGGACCAACGGGGCGTTTACCTCATCGACATCGGCGCGGACCTGCAGCCGCTGCGTGTCGCCCACCAACATGAGCGGCTCGGTGGCCCCCATCGTGAGCGCATATTCACCGGCCCGGATGTTCACCTGCAAGACGGTGCCGGTACGGGGGGCGCGTACGGTGAGCCGATCCAGCAACATCCGGGTTTCGTCGCGCTGGGCGGTGACCTGTTTGAGCGTCGCCTCGAATCGGCCCAAGGCCCGCTTGGCCATCTCCAACGCATATCAGGTCCGTTTGACGTCGTCGTCGCTTATCGCCCGGCTGTCTTGCACGGCGCGCAGGCGTTTGAGCTGTGTCTCGAGGTCTCCGATCCGATAGTTCTGTTCCTCCATCTGCGCCTGCGCGGGAGGGATAGCGGCTTCACGAATGGAGCCCTGCTGCACAATCAGCATGACGGAGAACGTCAGGCCGCAGAGGAGCATGAGGTACTTGGCGCGATCGCCGAAGAGCATGCGGAGTGCGACGTAATTCATCCCTCCTCCTCGCGGTGGAGTCGGTCCGGAATCAGCAGGGATGGTGCCGCGAACGACGCCTTGAAGGGTGAGGACTCTAACTGGCTGGATGTGAAAGGAAAGTGGCCGCGGGAAGAAGCGAAGGCAAGGAGACGGCCACTGCGGATGCCCGCATATCGGCAGCTGGAGAGGCCGAATGCCAACATACGGGCAGGTCTGTAGCGGGCTGACTCAGGGGACGATGCAGGGCACCACGTCCGCAATCCTCGGATCGTTCCAGCTGATGCTTCGCAGCATCGCCTTTGCCAGGCATTTCCACTTATCGTTCTTGTCCTTCCGGCCCTCCAGGCGAATGCGATATTTCTCGCCCTGTTTCAAGTTCGGAATCAGGTAGAAGGCGTTCTCGAAGTGGCGGATTTTTTCGTTTTCATCACAGGCGTTTTCGAACAAGGTGCCCTGCAGTTTCCAGCAAATTTTCCATTTGTCGTACCGATCGGGCTGGACGCTCCAATAGACCATGATGTCGCAGGTCCCGTCATCTCGGCAGAAATGCTCTCCGCCCTCGGTATAGGGCGGGCCGATTAGGCAACGGTCGTACCGGCGGCAGTCGTCGAGGCACGACAAACGGCTCCTCCTCGCAGATCGGCTGTTTTGTCGGATCGTGGGTAAAGACGATTCACCCGTCGATGGAGGTGCTGTATCCATTCAGGCTCGGCCCATTATCCAAAACGATACAGGGTTCGTGGTCTCTGTGAGGTGGGACGCTAGCCGATCGGCGCGGGGGACGGTGGATGCCCAGTTTCTTCATGCGGTGCTGCAAGGTGGATCGTTTCATGCCGAGTTGCGCAGCGGCGCCCTCTTTCCCGGCCACGACCCAGTTGGCTTGGGCAAGCATGGCCAAGATGTGGGCCCGCTCGGCTTCGGCCATCGTGCGGGGGGCGCCCCTGTCTTCTTCTCTGCCGAGTCCGTCGAGGTCGTCCGTTGTCAGCACCGGGCCCTGACTCAGGATCACGGCCCGTTCGATCACGTGTTCCAACTCCCGCACGTTGCCGGGCCAGCCGTACCCACAGAGCATCCTCATCGTCGTGGCGCTGATCCGCAGGATCGATTTGCGATGGCGCCGGCTGTATTTCTTGGCGAAGTGCCGGGCGAGCAGGGGGATGTCTTCGCGCCGTTCCCGCAAGGGCGGAAGCCGGAGGGGGAACACGTTGAGGCGGTAGAAGAGGTCGGCTCGAAAGGCGCCCTGTTTCACGACCTGGTCCAGTTGGGCGTTGGTTGCGGCCACGACGCGCACCTCTACTCGGATGGTCTTGCCGCCCACCCGGTCGAATTCCTGCGTCTCCAGAACACGCAATAGCTTGCCCTGCAGCTTCAGGGGCAGTTCCCCGATTTCGTCCAGGAAGATCGTCCCGCCATGCGCCAGTTCGAAGCGGCCCAGTTTTCGGGCGGTGGCCCCGGTGAAGGCTCCTCGCTCGTGGCCGAACAGCTCCGACTCGATCAGGGTGGGAGGGAGGGCGGCGCAATTCACGGTGATGATCGGCTGGTCGCGCCGCGTCGACAGCCGGTGAATCGCCTGTGCGACCAACTCCTTCCCTGTCCCGGTCTCGCCGGTAATCAGGACGGTGGAATCCGTCGAGGCCACCTTCTCGATGGCCTTCAGCGACTTCTGAAACGCCGGGCTGTCGCCGATCAGCGTCGTCAGGTCCAACGAGGCCTCCCGCTCTTCCCGCAAATAGATGTTTTCCTGCTCCAACTGCTCCTTGAGCCGATGGATTTCCTCGTAGGCCAAGAGATTGGCGAGGGCTTGCGACAGATGCAGGCTGATTTGTGCCGCCACGGCGAGGTCGCGCTCAGAAAAGGCGTTGCGCCGTTTGCTGCCGATGGCGAGAAAGCCATAAGGCTTGCCCCGAACCAAGAGGGGACAGAGCATGGCGGACAACACGCCGATGGATTCGAAGGAGCGGTGTTCGGCGAATCGCGCTTGGTTGTGGCCGGTGAGGAGCAGCGGTTTGCCCGTGGCTAGGAGTTCGGCCGGGGCCATGTGGTCGAAGGGAAACTGCCGCAACGCCTCCAAGTCCACCGTCACCCCGTCGCAGGACAGCAGTTCGAACCAGAGATCCTCCTGGGGGCCGGTGAAGCGCACGAGGCCGCTCATGTCGTGGTGAATGACCTCACGCAAGATCGGTTGGATCGTGGGGAGCAGCTGGTCTGCGGTGATCGTGCCCAAGACGACCCGGCTGTTGATCGCCATCAGCGCGTCCCGTTCCTCTGCAGCCAGTACGGCTTCGAGCACCGGGGCGATCTGCACACCGAGTTGGTCGAAACGGTCACGGTCTTCTTCGTCGAAGAATCCCGGTTTCCCGATGGCCACTGCGGCATCACTCCCAAGATGCGGGTGTGCGGTGCTCGTTCGCTCGACCGAGCCGTTCGCACCGGGGCCACCATCACGCAGGTACCGTGTGCGATGGCCGGATCAAGGGCAGCCGCTTCTCTCCAGGGCGAGGCGCTGATATCTCGAATCAGCAGGGCGGATTTGGCGCGGACTGCCGCCTCCTTGACCGTCCCTTCGGCAGGGAGCTGGCCATGGCAAAGGCAGGGGAGTCGGGAGAACGAAGGGCTTCGGAGACAGGGGTAAAGATGCCGGTCGTAGGGCTATAGAAATAGAAGGCGATGAGGTCACATCCGAGCCGTGCGACCAAGTCCCGTTGCAGGACACGGTCGAACTCCCACAGGGTTTTGGCCTGCACGAGGGCGCTCAATAAGTCTGATTCGTGGTGGGCCTCTATAAGGGTGCCCATATGCGGGCACTCTACCATGTCCGAGCGGAGCGAAGAAAGGTGCGGGAGCGGAGAGCGGTTACTCCTGGCGAGCGGCGGATCGCTCTTTCAGGGCCTCCAACCGCTTTTTATCGAGCGTGACGTAGATCGCCTTGTCTTGCGTGACCGTCACGGCGCCTGCCGCCTGTCCCTTGGCCTTCCGTACCCACTTGCGCCTGGTGTAGATCACTTCCCCCTTGCCGCTTTTCTTGAGGTCACTATAGAGCAGGGCCAAGGTGGCGGCGTCGAGGAGGGTGGTCGGTGTGGGCTCGTGGCCCTTCTCCATCCGCACCACGACATGCGAGCCTGGTACTCCGCGGGCGTGCAGCCACAGGTCGTCGCTGTTGGCCAGGCCGAATGTGAGGGCGTCATTCTCACGGGCGTTCCGGCCGACGAAGATGGCCTGGCCGTCGGCGGATGCAAATCTACGAAACGGTCCGCGTGGTGACTGGGAGGACGGTTTGTTGCCCTTTCCGCGGAGGCCGGTCGTAGTCGCGGGCGACTGTGCTTGGGGAGGCGGCTGCCACTGACCGCTCTTGATCAGGTCCAATTCGGTCTGGATACGGCGTAGGTCTGTTTCGATGGCCGCCAAGCGTGGGGTAATTTCCCGTTGGGCCGTGAGGTACTTCCGATACTTCGCGAAATACCCATCCATGTTGGCCTGCGGCGACTTGAGGGGATCGAGGGGGATGGTCAGTTCGGGCAGCCGTTCGTCGTAATAGTCGATCACGGAGACGGTGCTGAGCCCCTTCTTGAGGGACCCCAAGTTCGCCTTCAGTAACTCGCCGTACCGGGCGTAGGACTCGTACCGCCCAGCCTGTTCCAGGTCGCGGCGAAGGGCTTCCATCCGTCGCACGCCTTTCTTGAGCGCTTTGCGAAGCGCGGATTCCCGTGCACGCACCTGCGTTAGGCGAGCCTCTTCGGTTTCACGCTCACCATACTGGCGTTCCAACTTCGCCGACAGGGGAAAGGGATCGTCTTCCGAGGGAGTGGGCAGGGAGTCGGCCGGCAGCTCCTGGGGCGCCGGGACTGCCGGTGCCGCAGTTGGACGGCCGTAGGGCCGGCCGATGCGCGTTCTGTTATTGCGTAAGGTGGCGAGGACGTGATCGGTACTGTCCAAAAAGAGGAGATCGCCGTTGCGGCTGAACAGTTCGGCGACCAGCGCCACCGACCCATCCTGTGCGGTCAAATCCAGGCGGACGATTCTGTCGCCGGTGAGGCGCTCCATCCGATCGATCCGCGCGCCTTGAATCCTTGCCCGTAGCAGTTGGCAAAAGGAGGGTGGCGTGGGAGGGTTGGCGAGCGGTTGTCGAACGAGATGCAGGCGGGCCGTTCGCTCATGGATCGAGCAGAGCAGCCGGTGTGTGTGTCCGGGCACACGAATTTCAAGCAGCACCACGTCCGGCAAGGGCTGAAACACTTTCTGAACCCAGCCCTTGGTCAGGGGAGGGGCCAGTTCCTGGACGACGGCATCAAGTTCTCTCTCGCTGATCGGCATCGGTCCTTCCTGGATGCGAATGTGAGCGCAATTGTACCCATTCTGGTCCCATGAGACCAATTCGCACAGAGGGGGCCCGATCGTGACTTCATTCGGCCGTCACGAGCCGTGGCACTCACATTGCAAATCGTTGAAGCAGGCAGATCCCTCACGGTTTAGGAAGGAGGATGGCATGACCTGCACACGATGCGAGGGGCTCATGGTTTCGGAGCACTTGGTGGATCTCCACGAGAGTTTCCACCCGATGTGGCTGCGCGGGTATCGTTGTGTCAGCTGCGGCAACATTGTGGATTCCTTGATCCAACGCCACCGGATGGTTCAACGGTCGCATCTGCGGCCGGTGGCCCCTCCGCCGCCGGTGAAGGCTGCGCTGTTCGATCTCATCAAACTGACTGCCTGAACGCCTTCCCACGAAATCACGAGGTCTCCCACGGGGTGTCGTGGGAGACTCGTCCCGCCTTGTCAGGCGCCGATCAGTCGCGTAGAGTGCGCCCGCACCCTGGCATGAAGAGGATCTGGCGATGACGTTGCTGACAGCCACCCATCTCGAACATCTCATGGCGGAATTCGGCCGGTCGATGCGCCGCCTGTTGCGCGCACTCTGTCGAGACCTGGAACGAAATTATGCCGAACCGGTCGAGCAGCTGGCCTTGCCGATCGACTGGTTCCGTCTAATCGAACGGGAGTTGGAGCCCGCAGCCTATCACCACTGGCGCGTGGTCGGTTGGATCGAAGCCTTGAACGATCTGCTCTATTTCGTGGATCTCTCCGTCCAGGTGAGAAAAGAGCGGCAGCGTGGCGACCTCGCCCGGCAATTGCTGGCCGAGTTCAAAGAGGTGTTCTATGAGCATGGGTATGCCGACGAGGTCTTTCCAACGGGACAGCCGGAGCCGCAACGGCTTCTGTCGCGCATCGAGGCGCTGTGCCGTCGGTTGGCGCGAGAGGTCACGCAAGAGTCTTTGGGGTTTGCTCCACGAAAGGCCTGCGCATGGGTGGCCAAGCAGCGAACCGGCGTCTGGCTCATTCCCTGTGATCTCAGCGCGGATTTCGAACGGGTCCAAGAGGCCGGGTCTTTTGCCGTCGGTCTCACGGGAGAGTGGTATGAGGCTCCCGGCTCGGTGCGCGCGGCGTTGGCGCGAGCCGGCCGGCAGGGCAGCTATAGGGTGACGGGTGATGGGATCGATCTGGTGCTTGATGAGACGAGGGTTCCACTCGTGGAGTACAAGCCCGCGGAACGGTGGCACTGGCAGCGGCAGGAACCGGTGATTTTGCGCGAGACGGCTTCGGGCCCCCTCCTGTTAGGCTCGACCTTGCTATATGGAAAGGATAAGACGCCGATCGCGGTGTGGCCCACGGCGCCGGATGTGGCGATCCGCATGAAGCGAGCCCTGTCCGTCATCGCAGCCGCCTGGCCGGAGGGCGACCGGTTGCTGGCTCTGTTCACCTCGCGTATCTCGCCGCTCAAGGCGAAGGGCGTCGTGAGTTTCAGTTATCGTCACCGGCCTGGCCTCTCCGTCATCAACTGTTTCGACCGCGACCAGCTCGATTTGATCGATGACCTCATCCACGAGAACAGTCACCACCATCTCAATCTGCTGCTGCGCAAGGAGCTGTTGTATCGGCACGACCGTAACCAGGAGGTGTTCTATTCGCCCTGGCGACGCAGCCTGAGGCCGGTGCGAGGCATCCTCCATGCCACCTTTACCTTCACGATGGGGGCCCTGCTCTTCGAGCGGCTGGTGAGATGGGGGAGTGGTCGAGCGGGTGCGGGGCGGTGGCGGAAGGCCGGGCTCACTGCACGGGACCTGCAGCGCGCTCGCTATCGATGTCTCGAAGAGATTGACTCAGTGCAGTATTCATTACAGGACCTCGACCTTGCAGGCAGTCGGCTGAAATGGCTGACGCGCGCGGGACAGCGATTGGTGAAGCAATTGGCGGATGCGCTGGCCGGCATCGAAGGACCGATGACGGCGCAAGAACCGCTGGTCAGCCGCTCAGCCTTCGGGCCGGCCTTGCGCCGCCACCGCGCCGAGTTAGCTCGTGCGGGAGAGACCTATCGGCTGGGTTAAGACACGTTCCCGTTCAATCCTCGCCCGTCCCGAAGGACGGGCGCTACGCCCTCTGTGGGCAAGGGAGGATCGCGGTAATGTTGTTTCAATCCTCGCCCGTCCCGAAGGACGGGCGCTACGTGTTGCTGCCATTGAAATTCCAGGCCATTTACGTTTCAATCCTCGCCCGTCCCGAAGGACGGGCGCTACCTG
>JAANMV010001883.1_pt1 | contig 21877 bp, 19 predicted proteins | sample 7279661 | NCBI WGS metagenome assembly JAANMV01 (sample SAMN14094540, study PRJNA606508) | bioreactor metagenome | isolation source: A lab-scale SPAN reactor treating ammonium-rich wastewater day 121 | place: Ireland: Galway | collected 2017-05-16
ACTTTGCGCGCCTTGGCAAAGGCCAGCAGCCGGTTGCGCGTTTGGTAATAGGTCACATTGGGCGAGGGGTCATAATCCCGCTGCACCCCTTTGTGCCACAGCAACGCCTGGGGTACGTGCAGCGCCCGCCAACCGGCGCGCCCGGCGCGCAGACACCACTCCGTCTCCTCCCAATAGTAAAAAAAGCGTTCATCCAGCGCACCCAATTGCGCAATCACCTCGCGCTTTACCAGGATGGCGCAGCCAGAAATCCAATCCACCTCGCGCGGGCTGCTGAACTGCCCGTTATCCGTTTCATTTTCGCCAATGTGTGTTGATTGCCAGAAGCGGTCTAGCCGTCCCCCGGCCGACTGGATGGTTTTAGAGCCTCAACTCTTCACGCGCCAACGGGGTCAGGTTGGCGCCTGCCGAGTACACCTCGGCCAGGGTCTGCAGAAACTCACGCAGCGCACCCGTTTCCGTTCGCAGTTCATCCAGTACCGACACCCCAGCACCCTACCCGAGGAGGTGACCCGCCCATGCCTGAAACCGACGCCACCGTCAAGACCGCCGCCCAGCTGGGCGCGGCCCTCACTGCGAAGGAACGCAAGTTCGCCGACCTCTACGTCGGTCCCTGCAAGTTGAACCAGAGCGCGGCCGCACGGGGCGCCGGGTACAAGGACCACCGCGAAGGCTGGGCGCTTGTGCGACGGCCCAGGGTGAAGGCCTACATCGCGGCCCTCATGGCCGAGAACGAGGACGTCATGTCCAGGGCCGAGGTGGCCATGCGCCTCACCCTCGAAGCCCGCAGCGTCGTGGACATGGACGACTTCGTGCACGTCGCCCCCACCGAGCGCAGCTTCTGGGTCCCGGCCCGGGACCATGAGCCGGTGCGGGAGCTGGCCAAGAGCAAGAAGGTCCACGTGGATGACCTGGACCTCTACGACCTGGAAGGTCACTTCGGCGCGGACCACGTCAGCCGCACCGGGGACGGCGAGAACCTCATCAAGGTCGTCACCATCAGCCAGGACGTCGAAATCGACTGGGCTGCTGCGAAGGCTGCCGGCGCGATCAGCGGCATGGCCGTCTTCAAGAAGAACAAGGACGGCAGCATCGAGTACCGCATCAAGGACACCACTAAGGCGTTGCAGCTCCTCGGGCAGCTGCACAGCATGTTCACGGACAAGGTCCAGGTCAGCGGTGACGGGGGCGGGCCGGTGCAGGTTGCCATCACCCGCCGGATCATCGGGGGCAGTTCGTGACCGCCCTGAGCCTGGACCTCACGTACAGCGCCGCGCAGTCACACGCCTTCTTCGACCACCCGGCGGGGAAGTACTTCATCTACCCCAAGGGCCGCCGCGCGGGCTTCACCCGCGGCGGGATGCAGGCGGCCGTGGAGTGGGCGCTGGAAGGCAAAGCCATCCTGTGGGGCGACACCATCGCCGCGAACATCCGCAAGTACGTGGAACGCTACGCCCTGCCGGTGCTTCAGCAGCAGCGCGTGCCGCACGCCTGGAACGTCGTGGAGAAGACCCTGCGGTTCGACACTGGCGGCTTCATCGACTTCCGCAGCGCCGACAACCCCAAGAACTGGGAGGGCTTCGGGTACCACAAGGTGCTCCTGAACGAAGCCGGGATCATCCTGGAAGGGGAGAACGGCCGGTACCTGTACCAGAACAGCGTGATGCCGATGCTGCTCGACTTTGCCGAGAGCGAGCTGTACGCGTTCGGCGTGCCCAAGGGCACCACGAACCTGTTCTACGACCTGCACCAGCGGGCCGTGGGGCACCAGGACGGGTACTACTCGCGCACGTTCAGCAGCCACGACAGCCCCTGGCTGAACCCGAAGGCGCTGGACGCGCTGATCGAGGAGATGCGCACCCTGGGCGGCGAGAACCTGGTCAACCAGGAGATCTACGGCAAGTTCGTGAACATCCAGGGTGGGGGCCTGCGCGTCATTCCGGAAGCGTGGGTGCGCCTCGCGCAGCAGCGCTGGGAAGCCATGCAGCAGCCGCAGCGCCCGCCGGACGCCCTGGGCGTGGACGTGGCCCGCGGCGGACAGGACACCACGGTGCTCGCCCCCCGCTGGGGCGTGTACTTCGGCCTGGTCAAGGAGTTCGCCGGGAGCCTCACGCCGGACGGGCCGAGCGTACGGGACCTGATCCTGCCCGAGATCGGCCCGCAGACGCTGGTGAACGTGGACATCGTCGGCGTCGGCACCAGCCCCTTCGACTTCACCAAGCAGGTGCACGACCGCACCGTCCCCATCAACTTCGGGGCCGGCAGTGACGCCATGGACAGCACCGGCAACTACGGCTTCGCGAACCTGCGCGCCGAGGCGTACTGGAAGTTCCGCGAGGCCCTCGACCCGATCACCGGCCTGGGCCTGGCGCTCCCGCCAGACGAGCAGTTGGTCCAGGACCTCATCACGGTCGGGTGGGAACCGCGGGGCGGGAAGATCCTGATCGAGGCGAAGAAGGACATCAAGAAACGCATCGGCCGCAGCACCAACAAGGGTGACGCGGTCGTCGAGGCCTTCATCGAGGAGGCCGCCCCCGACCTGCCCCCGTCCGGCATTGCCGGGTACGAACAGGACGACACCTACCCGGGAGGTGATGACTGGTGATCCTCGACCAATACGGCCAGCCCGTGACCTCGCGCCACGAAGACGCGCAGGACATGCAGGGCGGCTGGCAGCTCACGGGCGGCGTCGGCGGCCCCGTCACCCTCCCGCAGCAGGTGCGCCTGCTCGGTGCACTCTCCCGCGCGGACACGCAGCGCGCCGCCATCGTCACGTGGTACCTCAACCCCCTGCTGTACGGCGCGGTCGAGGTCATCAAGAGCTTCGTGCTGGGCACGTCCGTCACGTACGGCGAGCACCCCGACAAGACCGTGCAGGCGGTCATGGAAGAGTTCTGGGCCGCGAACAACTTCGAGACCCTGACCGAGCGGTGGTTCACCGAGCACCTGCTGCTGGGCGAGAACCTCACCATCTGGCCGGACCCGAAGCGCTTCACCCGCCGCGACCAGGCCGCCCGGATCGGGCAGTACGGCGTGATCGACAGCGAACTCACGTTCAAGACCCAACCGGGCCTGCCGGACGTGATCGACACCGTCGGCATCGCCGGCAAACGCACCCTGCGTGAGGGCGAGTACATCTGGGCGGCGCACGACAGCATCCTGAACGACGTGCGCGGCTGGCCCGTCGTGGGGCGCGCACTCGGCCCGGCGCTGGCGTACCTGAACTTCATCAACGCCCGCACCAAGGTGCACGACCTGGCCAGCCGCATCAACGCCGTGTACTACGCCTTCGCGAAGGACGATAAGGAACTCGCCAGCAAGGCGGCTCGCTTCCGGAACGTGCCTCGCAACGGCGCCGTGCTGACTCTCGCGCAGAACGCCGAGGGGACCAGCGAGAAGTTCGAGTTCCACACCCCGGACCTGAAAGCCCAGGACGCCTCCATCGACGCGAAGCTGATCAAGCAGCTGCTCGCTGTGGCCCTCGGCCTCCCGGAGCACTACCTCGCCGAGGGGGGCGGCGTCACCCGCACCACGGCGGACAGCATGGGCGAACCTGCCCGCAAAGGCTTCCAGCGCCGGCAGCGGACCGTCTGGAACTGGCTGCAGGCCACCTTCCGCACCGAACTCGCCCGCCGGAACCCGGACGGCCTGTTCATCACGAAGAAGGGCAGCCGCAAGAAGGTGCCGATCTCGCAGGTGGAGTTCCCGTTCAACTTCCCCAGCCTCCAGAACGAGGACCTGCCCGCCCTGGTCGCGAAGGTCAGCCTCGCCGCGAAGAACCGCCTCGCCAGCCGCGAAACCCTCACGGCCGAACTGGGGTACGACCCCGCCCTGGAGAAGGAGCGTCTCGCCAATGAAGAAGCCCAGAACCCCAGCCCCCAGCCCGGACGAAGGCCAGGGGAAGAAAACCCCGCCGAAGGCGAGTGACCGCGAGGCCTCGCCTGCCGCCTTTCCCGCCCGGCCGCACCCGCAGCTGAAGCCGGGCGAAGTCCTGATGCAGGACAAGGAGTGACATGACCGATCAGCGCACCCGCAGCCCCACCAAGCCCGACGGCGTTCTCACGGACGCCGTCGAATCCTTCGCCCTCCAGCCCCTCCAGGACGGCCAGAGCACCCGCAAGATCACCGGCGTCGCCAAACAGGGTGACAAGGTCAACCTCAACCGCCGGTACTTCAGCACCGCGGTCCTGACCGCCATGTGCGCTGCGGCCCAGGACGGCGTGAAAGCCGGCGAGCTGTACGGCCTGGTGCAGCACCCCGACTTCTGGGATGGCCCGAAAGGCCTGATCGAGAACATCGGCGTGAAGTACGACCGGCTCTACATGGACGGCGACCTCCTCAAGTTCGAGGGCACGGTCGTGCAGACCACCAAGGGCCGGGACCTGCAGGCCGTGCTCGATGCGGGCGTGAAGGTCGGCATGAGCACCAACGTGACCGGCAGCGCCCGCTACCTGCCGGCGAAGGAAGTGGACCCGGACTGGCCGGATCCCGAGGAAACCATTCAGGTCGTCAACGACGACGCCCGGCTCATCACCATCGACGCGGTGATGGGACCGGCCGATCTTGCCGGTGAGCTGAACGCCGCCGACAGCGTCGAGAGGGAGGGTCACGTGAAGGACCTCAAGGAACTGAAGGAGAAGTACCCCGCGCTATACGACCAGGCCATCGCCGAAGGCAAGAAGGAAGCCGGCGCGTCCACCCTGGAAGACCAGCTGGCCGCCGAGCGGACCGAGCGCCTGAAGCTGGAACGCAAGATCCAGGACGACGCCCGCACGACCATCGCCACCAAGGCCCTGGCCGACGCCAACCTGCCCAAGCTCGGCAAGAGCGGCGACATCGACCTCGATGCCCGCTTCGAGAAGCGCGTGATCGACGCAGCGCTGCGCATGGACAGCGACGACGAAGCCCGCGCCGAGGTGGCCGCGCTGATCGCCGAGCGCAAGGTCAACACCGGCGGCAGCGCCCAGGACGAGGCGAACAACCCCGGCCTGGACACCACCACGGTCCAGGACGGCAAGAAGCCCGCCGCCGGCAAGAGCCGCAGCACCTTCGGCGCCGCGCGCCGCTCTCTCGGCCTGTAACCGGCCCGCTCGGCCCTTCGACTTCTCACCACCCCACAGGAGGGGAACACCATGGCGAAAAACCTCAACCGCACCGCCAAGGGCAACATCTGCGTGGCGATGCCCGTCCCGGCCGGCACCAAGAGCGGGGACGTCGTCCTCATCAACACCAAGGGCCTGAAAGGCTGGGCACAGACCGACCGCGCCACCGCTGCCACCGTCGCCGACGGCACCGCCGCTCCCGGCCTGGCCGATGGTCAGGCGACCTGCGAACTGATCGGCGTGAGCACCAGCGTGAACCTGCCCATCGCGGGCGTGGGCGCGGCCGGTGACAAGGTCTACAAGGTCGCCGCGGACGGCACGTACAGCGGTGTGGCCAGCGGCAACGCCCTGATCGGGTACGCCCTGACGGACTGGACGGACGGCAAGGTCACGCCGGTCGGCCTCACGAACGCCTGATCGGCGCTCCGCCTCCCGCCGCCCGGCCTGAGTGCCGGGCTTCTTCATGCCCCAAGGAGGGCCCCAGATGTCCAAAACCCTGCTCCTGAAAATGCAGCTCGCCGAAGCCAAGGGCGAACTCCCGGCCGGCACCGCCCAGGCCGCGACCGACGCCGTGATCCTGGAGGCCGGGACCCGCGCCTTCTACCAGGGCTACCACGGTCCGCAGAACGTCGCGGACGCCTACGCCGCCGTGCGCACCGAGCGCGCCACCCTGACCGACACCCAGGTCGAAGCGCAGGTCGAGACGCTCGCCGACGAGTTCATCGACAGCATCGGCCCCCTGATGGCCACCCAGCGCCTCACCGACACGCACACGACCAGTGACCTGCCGCTGGCCCTGGCCAACCTGCGCAACCGCACGCTGCTGCCCGCGTACCAGGGGCCCATCAGCAACTGGCGCACGTTCGCCCGCGTGATCACCGTGCCGGACTTCAAGACCATCCGCGCGCTGCGCCTGAGCGAGATGGGCGAGTTGGCCCTGCGCCCCGAGAAGGAAGACGTCCAGTACGCGACCTTCAGCGAGGCTGAGGGCGGGTACCGCGTCGCGAACTACGAGAAGGCCCTCGCATACACCTGGGAAATGAGCCAGAACGACGAGGTGGGCGTGTTCACCCGCGGGCTGGAAAGCCTGGGCCGCGGCGCCGCGCGCACCGAGGCCATCGTGGTGTTCAAGGCGATCCTCGACGGCCTGACCGCCACGAAGATCACGGTCGCCGGTGACGGCTCCGGCGCGCCCACCATCGACACCATCAAGAAGCTGCGCACCAAGTTCGCGGCCCGCACCTTCAAGGATGGTGACGGCAACGACCTGGAGTACGGGTTCGACATCACCGACATCGTGTTCGGCACCGCGAACCGCGACGCGTTCAACCTGGCCAACACCCAGGAGTACGAGGACGCCCGCGCCGGCCGCACCCCGAACATCCTGCGCGGCGCGTTCACCCTGCACCTGGAGCGCCTGTGGAGCCGCGTGTTCGGCGCGGACTACGTGGCCTTCGACCGCATGGTGGACTGGCTCGAGGTGGCCTTCCTGGAAGGCTTCGCCGGCGGGCCGCTCACGTACACCGAGATGCCCACCACCCGCGAGTACCAGGACCAGGGCAGCTTCCGGAATCACAGCTTCGGCGTGAAGGTCGGGCACGTCCTCGGCGCCCGTGTCGTGGATCCGAACGGCGCCGTCCTCGTCCAGGGCACCTGATCGAGGGGGTGACCGATGCCCCTGACTGAAAGCGAACTGAAGCAGCTGCAGGTGCTGGTCACCCCTGCCGGCTGGCTGGCGCACCAGGCGCTGCCGGAACCCAACCGGATCGACGCCGAGCTGACCTACAGCGTCTACGGGGACCTGCGCCTGGTCGCCGCAGACATGCTGGAGGCCGCGTGTCTGGCGGCCCGGCAGGTGGCGGCCGTGGCGCCCGGCAAGCGCCGCATCAAGGTGGGCAAGATCGAGGTCGAGAGTGCAGCGGTCGGCAGCGTCGATGCGACAAAAGCAGAGGCCTGGTGCGCCCTGGCCGCTCGCTTGCGAGAGCAGGCGACGGGCAGTGGTGTGCCCGGGCCGGCCTTGACCAACTGGGGTGATCCTTGTGATTACGACTGCTGAACTTCAGGCTCTGACCCGCCCGGACCTGGACGAGGTGTACGCCGCCCTCGGCCATCAGGTCACGATCTACACCCAGCAGGAGAGCGTGACGGACGGCAGCGCAGTGGACGTCGGCGCCGAGCAGTACGACGAGAACGGGAACCCCATCACGCCCCTCCCGGCTGACCCCACCCCGGACACCCCGGGCGCGGGCACAGCGCTCGGGACCTTCCCGTGCATCGCCATGCAGATGGACGTCACCGACCGGGCCAGCAAGCCCGCCCTCGGCGCCGACCTGGGCGTGCCGTACTGGGAGGTCTACATCCACCACTCCGCCCCCCTGGCGACTCCGGGCGTGCTCCTGGTCGTCGAAGGCGGGGAGCTGCCCCAGCCGTTGCACCTCACGCCCATCGAGGACGCGGAGGACATCGGCACGCAGCGCCTGGCGTGGTACGTGGTCGGCCGCGCCCCCGGCGCTCTGCGGGGGTGACCCGTGGCCACCTTCGTGCCCGCCCCGGACCTGAACGACCAGCTGGCCCGGCTGCTCGCGCCGCACGTGGCCCAGGCCGCGCGCACCGTCGCTGCGTTCCTCCGGGAGAAGATGACCGGCCCGGGCAGCGGCGTGCAGTGGGTCGGCCAGCCCCGACCCAGCAGTGCGCCCGGCGAGTACCCGGCCGAGCAGACCGGCGCCCTTGTGGGCAGCCTGGACGCGCAGGCGGTCAGCCTCCTGCACTGGCAGGCTGGCGCCTTCAACGCCCCGGAGCAGGCGTTCTGGCTGGAATTTCCCCCACCGCCGGACGCGCCGTTCAGCAAGCAGACCAGCCACGGCGCCCGCCCGTGGATCAGCAAGGCCCTCAACGACCCCGAGCTGCACGCCCGGATCGTTGCCGCCCTGCAGTGAGGTGACCATGCCCGAAAGTGACGCCCCACGGGGCACTGCGCTGCTGAACAAGCACCTAACCCTGATGAGCCGGCCACGCCCGGGCCTGCCCCTGCCAGACCGGGAGAACGCCGATCAGTTCTTCGAGCGGCTCGACGCCCTGTGCCGTGACCACGGGTACCACCTGGGCCGCTCCACCTGGGAGACCCCAGAGAGGGGCATCCCGCACTTCCTCGTGCAGATTCTCGCCAAGTGAGGTGATCGCCATGCCCGGAGGCCCCAGCCCGTGACCCTCGACGACCTTCTCCTCGACCTTGGTCTGCTCATCGCCAAGGACGGCACCGGTGCGTACAACAGCGCCCGGCCCCCCAACCCGCTCCCTGCGGTCGGCACGCTGTACGCCGTCACGCAGGTCACCGGGGACGCCCCGAAAACGCAGCTTCACGGCGGTCGTCAGGACCGTACGCGGCTGATCCTCATCAGCGTGTACGGCAGCCCCGACACCGCCGCCGGCCGCCGCCAGCTCGACATCGTCATGGCCCACCTCCGGGTCCGGGCGAAGGAGATCGACCGGCACCTCGGCATCCGCGTCCGCGAGTGCCGTGCAGCCGACGCCACGCCCGACCAGCGGGACGCCACCACCAGCACCCGGTACGCGCACCAGCGCATCGCCCTCGACTACCTCAGCCCTTAAGGAGGACTGACTCATGGCTAAACAGCTGCCCACCAGCCTGCCCACCGACAACACGCCCAAGACGTACAGCGGCACGAAGGTCAAGGCCTTCCTGCTGGACCCCAGCGCCACCACCCTGATTACCGCCACCCTGACCCTGGCCGCCGGGGTCGCCGAGGCCGCCACCACGGCCAGTATCAGCAGCGCCTCGAACGTCACTCTGCCCGCCGGTACCGTGCTGGACTTCGGCGGCACCCGCCTCACCGTCGATGCCGAAGCCGACGTGACCAACGTGGCCAGCAACGTCACCATCGAGGCCGCCCCCGCCGCGGTGACCAACGGCACCACCGCCGAGTACGCGAACTACCTGCAGGTGCCGGTCACCGAGGAGATCGCCCCCACCCTCACTGACGACGAGGAAACCATCAAGCTCCAGGGCCGCGCCACGCCCGTGCGCGTGATGAACGGCAAGGACCTCACCGCCAACCTCAAGACCATCGCCGGCATCGACGATCCCGTCGTGAAGCGCCTGGTGCAGAAGGGCGCGCAGCTCAGCCCGGACAACACCGAGCGCATCCTGTTCCAGTTCGACGACGGCTTCGCCCTGCTCGCCCTGTGCAGCATCGGCGCGCCGAAACCCGAGGGCCGCGCCGGGACCGCGCAGCGGTACAACTTCAGCGCCAACAGCACGGGCCGCCTGTTCTGGACGGACATGAACGAGGCTGACCCCACCTGGCACGAGATCGGGGCGCTCACCTGATCGACCTCCTGGTCGTGGGAGCGAGGGGCCGCGCGCCCCTCCTCCTGCTCTACGGGGTCACCGTCCAGGACGGGCAGTTGACCGCGCAGGGGTACACCGTCCGGTACCCGCTGACCAAACGCAGTCAGACGCTCGTCGCCCTGGAACACGACGACCCCACCACCCGCGTGTGGGTGCCGCAACGCGGTGGCCTGCGCGTCCGCGTGCCCCGGCTCAGCCCAGGCCATTTCCTGGAACGCAGCCTCACCCTCGCCCTCCCGAAACGCTCGACAGGAGCACCAGATGCCCAAAGACAAGACCCGCACGCCAGAAGCCGCCCTCGGCCAGCCCAGCGATGAGCACGCCACCATGTGTGGCCAGTTGCGGGTGCCGTACCTCAGCTGGAGTTTCAAAGAACTCCGGCAGCTGCGCGAGATCCCGCAGGATGCCGACGAGCAGGTGCCTTTCTTCTTCGCGCTGATCCAGCGGCGCCTGCCGGACCTGACCCTGGAACAGTTCGAGGAGGCCTGCGGCCCGGTGGACATCCAGGGGTGGTTCACCGCGGTAAACGGCGGGGGTGATCAGGGAAACGCCTGACCCCAGACTGGGCGCGGATCTTCACGCGCCTCAGCCTGGAGCACCCCGCGATCGACTGGCTGGACGTCCCCCTGGACCGCGTGCAGTACCTGATCGAGGAAGTCACGGCCGGCGAGGAACGGGCCACGCTGCGCGCCTGGACGACCTTCCGGGACGTCACGCTGGAGGACGCCCTGAAACTCGGCCGGCCTGACTGGACCGACCACGACGACCCCGGCAGCCACGCGAGACTCTACCCCGTGCCGCCCGCCGTCGCGCGCGGCATCCTGCGGGCCGTGGAACTGGGCCTGATCACCGGACCCGCGTTGTCCAGCTGGCCGGCCGGGCAGGAAGGCGAGGGCCTCAGCCGCATCCTGGATAGGTTGGAGGCGAGGGCGTAATCAGAAAAGACCCGCCGAAGCGGGCCCTGTCCTCATCAGCTTACTTGTGACAGGTGTAGGTCTTGCTGATGCAGGTGTTCCCGCACAGCTTGCCAGTGGTGCAGTTCGGACCAGAGGAGTACGCGGGGGCGCAGGAGGCCAGACCGAAGAGAACGAATCCGAGAGCGGTAACAAGGCGTTTTTTCATGACCCCTTCTTCGTAACCCATGCAGGCAGGCCGCGATGCCTCACTTGTGGCATTCCCCCATTGGATGAAGGGGGGCATCGCGGACAGAACTGCGGAACCTTCACTGTTGTCACCGTGAACCAGCCGGCAAATTCCGAGTTGCCGCCCCGCTTCCGAGTGGGGCGGTGTACGTTGAAGGGCATGACACAACCTGAACTTGACGCCGCTACCCGCGCCCGCATTCGTGCTGAGGAAGCAGAGCGGCTCAAAGTCCGGGAGGAATTGACCCGAGACCAGCGGATCAAGTCGCGCCCCGGCTATTGGACAGGCGCTCTGCTGAACCTTTTGGTTACAGGCGCCGGCCTGATGTACATCGGGCGTGTTGGTGCTGGCCTCGCGTGGCTCATAGGGGCCATAGCACTCTCTTTCCTGCTCACGCCCTACATCGCTTGGCCGATAGGGATCATCGGCAGCTTCTGGCAATACGACACGGTATACGGACAACTCTTCGCCACGGACGAAGAGCAGGCCCGAGAGCGGGATGCCGGCAAATTCACCCGGATTCTGATTGGGGTGATCCTGCTTCTCCTCATGACCACGTTCTTCCTTTCCAGAACGATGACTTAATCACGCCCCGTCCGAAACGCACCGCCCTCCGGGGCGGTTTTTCATTGCCCTTCCAAGGAGGTGCCCATGTCCGAGAGCGTAGTCGCCGGCAATCTTGTCCTGGACCTGACCGTCGATTCGTCGAACCTCAGCGCGGAGATCCGCCGTCACGTGCAGAACATTCCCGCCGTGCAGGTCAAGGTGGACGTGGATGCCGGCAGCGCCGCCCAGACCAGCCGGAAAGTGAAGGAGAGCCTGCAGGACACGCAGCAGGCCGCCACGGCCATGCAGCAGCAGCTGAACAGCCTCTTCCAGGGGCTGGGGAGCGAGGCCACCGGTGCGGCCCGCAAGAGCGCTGACGCGTTCAAGCAGGCCGCACGGGACGAGGCAGAGACCGCGCGGGCCGGACAGCAGCGTCTGCGGGATCAGGTGGCCACCCAACAGCTGAACGCCCGTCTCGCGGCTCAGGCCCGCCAGGAACAGGCGGCTGCGGAGCGTGCTGCCGCTCAGGCGGCTCGGCAGGCCCAGCGGGAAGCCGCCCAGGCCGCCCGTGAGACTCAGGCTGCGGAACAACAAGCCCAGCGTGAGGGGATGCAGCGCCTGCGGGACCGGGCCGCCACCGTTCAGCTGACGGCCCGCCTCCAGAGGGACGCGGAGCGCCAGGCGCAGGAGGCCATCAACGGCACCATCCGGGCGCTGGACAACCTGCAGAAGGGCCAGCGGGACGCCTGGAAGACCGGGAAGCTGGTCGGCGTGGATCTCGTCGACATCCAGCGCGATGTGCAGCGCCGCGCTCTGGAAGCCGCGGCGGCCGTGGACAAGGAGAGTGAGGCGCACCGCCGCCTGATGCGCGTGGCAGGCGCCGCGCAGGACACCATGGACCGCGCCAACGGGAAGATCACCCCCGGCAGCCTGAGCCACAGCATGGTGCTAGGCATTCAGCAGTCCGGCCTGTTCGCCCAGATATCTGCCCTGGGTGGCCCGGCCGCGCAGAACCTGGGCATCGTCGCTCAGGGGTTCGCCACCGCCCGCACGAACGCCCTGCAGTTCGCCGGCGCGACCAACACGGCCGCGACCGCCGCCGGATTCATGACGGGTGGTGCGGCCGCTCTCGCCGTCGGCCTGGGCGCCGCTGCGACCGGCTTCATCAAGCTCGGCCAGATCGGGCTGGACGAAACGAAGATCCTCGAACGCGGCCTGAACACCCTGACCGCCAGCGGCGTCCAGGACCTGGAAGGCTTCCAGGCACAGGTCCGCGACCTGAAGACTGAGCTGGGCACGGTCGGCAAGAGCCTCAGCACCGCCGAACTCACGGCGTCCGCTGCCGAGCTGGTGAAGGCCAACCTGAGCGCCGCCGACAGCCTCCTCGTGCTCGCCCCGGCGGCGAAACTGGCCGCGGCTGAATCCACCAACCTGAACGAAGCCAGCGCTCAGCTGCTCATGAACACCCGGCAGTACGGCTACGGCGTGGAGCGTGTGGCAGAGGTCGCCGACATGTTCGCGAAGGCGGGCAACCTCGCGGCCGGCACCGCGAATGACCTGAGCCTCGGCTTCGGCAAGGTCGGCGGGACCGGTAAGGAAGCCGGGATCGAGATGTACGACCTGCTCGGCATGCTGATCGAGCTGGACCTGAAGGGCATGGCCGCGGCCGACGTGGGCGCCGACGCCCTGCGCACAGCGCTGTCCAGCCTCGCGGACCCCAGCGAGAAAGCCCAGGGCATCCTGAAAGAGCTGAACATCGCTCTGGTGGACAACCAGGGCAAGGCCCGCCCGGCCGGCGCAATCCTCGCGGATCTCGGCGTGAAAATGCGCGGCATGGGCACCGAGGTCAATGCGGTGACCGGGGCCCTCATCCCGTCCGGGGAGGCGCTGCGCATGGTGTCCGGCCTGATGGACACCCGCGCTGCGGCCGCCGTGATCAATCTGACCGGCGAGTGGAAGCAGCACGGCCAGGCCGTGAAGGACAGCAGCGGGTACCTGGACGAGTACGCCGACATCATGAGCAACGGCGTCGGCCCCGCTCAGCAGCGCCTGAACACTGCGATCAAGGACGCCGGACTGGCCTTCACCAAGAGCTTCGCCGGGCCCCTGGCCAACTTCCTGGACACGAAGGCCGTGCCGTTTATGGAGTGGCTGGGCGGCGTGTTCGACAAGATGGACAAGCTCAGCAAGATGCAGGACATCAGCCTGAAGTTCAAGCTGGAGCCCGGCGACGACACCACCATGCAGGTCCTGAAGTTCATCGGTGGGACCATCGAGGGCACAAAGGCCGTCGTGAACTTCGGCCTGGACAAGCTGGGCTTCATGGAGAACATCAAGAAGCTCCAGGCGTGGCAGCTGCAGCAGGAGCTGCAGAACCGGAACCTGATCGAAACTCCAGCCGCGGGCGACATCGGCGGCCTCATGGAGCAGTACCGCGGAATCAGCGCGAACATGGCGAAGTACCAGCAGCTGCTGGCCGATTCCCTGAAGGCCTCGGCCAAGTCGGTGGATGGCCTGAAGAACAGCCTGAACCAGGGCAACCCCTTCGCTCCTCCCAAGTCCGGCGCGAACCTCGGCGTCGGCCTGGGCAGCGGAGACACCATCAAGAAGATGGACCCGGCCTTCCAGCAGGCCCTTGGTCAGGTCCTGATGCAGTACATCGCGCAGAACGCCGGGGGGCTCGTGCCCTACATCCACGAGGGGTTCCGGAGCGAGCAGCGCCAGGCGGAGCTGTACGCCCAAGGCCGGACCGCGCCGGGCAAGATCGTCACCAACGCCAAGCCCGGGCAGAGCATCCACAACTACGGCAAGGCCGCCGACATCTACTGGAAGGACCCGGTCACCGGGAAGACCCTTTCCTTCGACGACCCCCGGGCTCTGGCCGCTGCGCGCGCCCTGGGTCAGATGGCCGTTCAGAACGGCATGATCTGGGGCGGCACGCCCGGCTGGGGCGGGCCGGTGGACCTCCCGCACATTCAGGTGAACCAGAGCTGGCAAGAAGCGGCCCGGGGGGCGGGCGTGAACACCCCCAGCACCGCGGCAAAGTTCAAACCCGCTTCCGACCAGGCGCTGATCGCCGAGGCCCGGCGCATCCTGACCAGCCTGGAGGGCTACAAGAAAGACGGCAACCTGACCATGCAGACGCAGGCCGAGGGCATCTTGAAGGCCTTTACCGACAGCGGGCCTCGCGCTGCCGCGGCCGTCGATTACGTGCGGTCTCAGGTCAAGGCCGCCACGACCGAGGTCAGCAAGTTCGGGCAGGGCTACGACAAACTCAAGGCCCAGCTGGAGCAGTCCGGCAGCCTGTACAAAATCAACGACGACGCCGGGAAGTACATCCAGAGTCTGGACGGCATCGCCGCCGCTGCCCAGAAAGCGGCCGCCGCCGAGTTCGCGAAGAACAAGGACACCGAGAAGTACCGGGCACTGCTCGCGCTCGCTGGGGACGCCACCGCGAAAGCCCGGCAGGAGCGCGAGAGCCTCGCTCGCACTGAGAAACAGGCAGCTGACGACGTCAAACGCCGTGCCGAGGAGAAGAAGCGGCTGGACCAGGAACTGGCCGGCGCGCAGCTCGACAAGGCTCAGGCCACGGCCGCCCGGTTGAAGATCATCGACGACCGGACCCTCGCCAACTTCAAAGGCACGGCCGAAGAACGCCTCGACCTGGTGAAGAAACTCAGCCAGGAGGAGTTCGAGCGGGCCGACAAGCTCGCCGCAGCCGAACGCAACCGGGCCTACCGGGACGCGGCTGGGAAACCCAACGAAGCGGCCCTGAAGGCCGCGGCACAGGAGAAGTACCTACTGGCGGTCGAAACCGCCCGAAATACCCGCCTGGAGGCCATGCAGCGCGCGCAGGAGGGCGTGACGCAGGCCCAGAACGACTACAACCGCGCGCTGCAGCAGGGCATCGAGGACGGGAACGCCGCCCTGGCGAACCTCGACCAGCTGATGGCGGGCAGCAGCGAGGCCGCCCAGGCCCTCGCCACGTCCGTCAAGCCCAGCAGCGAGGTCATGCAGGAACTGCTGACCCGCATCGAATCCCTCAGCGAGGACCTCACCAGCACGCCCGGCACCGCCGAGGCGTGGATCGAATCCATTCAGGCCATGGGCGCGGCCGGGCAGCTGACCGCGAAGGACGTGCAATTCCTGATCGACCGGATCAAGGAACTCAACGACCTACCCGAGGCTGAGTGGGCGCAGGACCGGCAGGACGCCGGTGAGTCTGGGACCGCGCGGTACGGCGGCACCCAGGGCGAGGCGGCCACCGACTGGGCCATGCGGATGAGCTACGGCCTGGGCCTGGAAGGCTACAACGCGGCCCTCCAGGGGTACGGCGTCAGGAGCATCGACGAACTGGAGAAGCTCAACGCGACTGCCGCGGCCAGCATGCGCCGCGTGTACAGCGACGTTCTGGACGAGATGGCCGCCGAACAGCAGGCCGGGGCTGAACGGGCCGTGGCCATTCTGGACAATGCCCGCGCCGACTTGGAAGCCGCCGGCGATCAGGTCGCCCAGGATGCCGAGGTCGCCACCGAGGATCTCGTGGCCGCCACCCGCCGGCGCATCGACGGCCTCAAGGATGCGGGCCCTTTCGGGATACTCAACTTCCTTGGCGGTACCCAGAGCTTCGGCGAGCGGTTCTGGGATCTGGGCGAGGACGGCCGCGCCTACTTCATGGAGGCATTCAGCCAGATCGACCCGGACGACATGGGCCGCCTGGGAGTCAACTTCCTGACCGGGCTGCGCGACCGGATCGACCCGAACGACCCCACCTTCAAGGACATCCGCGCCCGGCTCGATCAGGGCATCGCGTCCGCGCAGGCCAAGGGCAACACCACCGCGGCCGACGCGGACCTGAGTGCCATCACGAAGCAGTTCCTGGGCCTGGACAGCAGCAGTGCCGACTACGCCAGCACCCTCGACAACGACCTCATTCCCGCCCTGGAGAACCTGAAGGCCCGCACCACCGACAAGGAGATGCAGGCCAGCATCCAGGCCACCATCGACCTGTTCAAGGCTGAAGCGCAGGCCGCCCGTCAGCTGGCCGACGTGCTCGGTGCGCGTGAACTCGCCGATCTGGAAGGCAAACGCGCCACCGGGCAGATCAGCGAGGGCACCTACATCCAGGACCGCGTCACCATCCAGACCCGCCTGGAGAACGAGGCCTGGGACCGGCAGAAGGCCACCCTCACGGCCGGGACCGCCGAGTACCGCCTCGCGTTCGCGCAGCACGAGGACCGCCTGACCGAGATCAAACGCAAGGGCATCGAGGACCGCCAGGCGCTCGACGACCGAACGGCTGACCGGCAGCTGGCCCTCGCCCGGAATGCGGTCGCTGACGGGGGCGGGAATGCCGCGCGCACCTCCCTGGCCACCGCCTTGCAATCCGAGATCAACACCCTGAAGTCGGAAGTGAGTGGCCTTGACCAGATGAACCCTGACGTGATCGCCAAGCTGGACCGCATCCGGCAGCTCACCGACGAACTCAAGGACGTCCGGCTGTCCGTCACCCTGGAGATCGACGGGTTCGACACCGGCATGTCGTACTTCGAGATGTTCAAGACCGCCGCCACCACCTGGGCCACCGCGCTGGACACCACGTTCCAGAAGGTCGCTCAGGGGAGCATGACGGTGGGCGACGCGGTAGGGGTGGCGTTTGCAGACATGGCGGTGTCCATCGTGGATAGCGTCCAGAAGTCCATCATCGCCATCGAGGCGCAGATCGTGGCCGAGCAGCTGCTGCTGCTGGTCAAAGGCATCGCCAGCTTCAACCCCGCCGCTCTTGCCGCGGCCATCGGCACCATGGCCGTGACGGGCATCGCCGGCGGCCTGCTCAAGGGCGCCCTGAACCCCGGCAGCCCCACCATCCAGGACCCCAGCGGGAAGACGACCAGCGGCAGCGGCAGTTACGCCAGCAGCGCCCCCGCCATCACCTACCGCCTGGAGATGACGAACAACTGGTCGATCACCGAGGGCCTGGACAGTCCCGGTACCCGTCAGAAGCTCATCGCCATGCAGGAACAGGCGGCGCTCCAGGTCATGGACCGCGCCGGCCTGGTCAAGCTCCCCGCCGCCCTCCCCACGACCTGACCCCCTGAAAGGAGGTGCTCATGCGCCTGCCCAGCAACCTGCCCGCCGGTGACTCGGCGGGCTTCACCATCCTCGTCCAGCCGCTGGCCCGTGACGGCAGCGGGAACCTCACCCAGCCATCCGTGCTGCTGCCCGCCCCGGAGCGCACCGAGTACGACCCCGCCACCGGGAACGTCACTTGGACGCTCAGCCGCACGGACCTCCTCACGCCCTTGACTGGCCTGCTGGCCCGCAACGCCCAGCAGCACCGTACGCGCGGCGGGACGTTCACGGTGATTGCCGATCCTGGGGCGACCCTGGTGCAGGTCACGTACCGCTTCGGCACCGCCACCGGTGGCAGCCTGACCGGCACGTCCTCCGGCGTCCTGACCCTGGCGTCGGTCGGCACGGACCCCGCCCGGTTCGCGCAGACCCTGACGTTCCTCCGCTGTGACCGGCTTCACCTGCGGGACGGCGGGGTGGTGACCGCGTGAGCGTCACCTACACCTTCGGCGCCTGGACGGAGAGGTGGGACGACGACTTCAACGGGAGTGGCCAGATCGAGCACATCTACTGCGCGTCCGGGCCCGGCGTGGCGGAATTCTGCCTTCCTGACCGCATCATCTCCCCCCTGGGAGGCATGTACTCCACGGCGCTGGGCGCCTGGATGTCCCGGTGGGGCGTCCCCGGGAGCCAGATCGAAAGCCAGTCGGGCCCGGGAGCGAATCCCTGGACCGTCACCCTTGTCTCCGCGGTCCCCGGGTACCCCTTCGATCCCGCGACCGGGGAACCTCTGCCCGGGCCCGGGCCGACCGGCGGGGTGGGCGGCCCCTGGACGGAGGATGACGTGGGCGGGGACGGGGTGGACGCCACGCCCACCAGTCCCCCGCCGCCGCCGCGTCCGACGAACAACTGCGAGGGCGGGAGCGTCACCCTCTGGCTGCTCGGCCTGCCGGTGACCGCGGCGGTCACCCCGACCAGCAACGGCATGCAGGCGCCGCTGAAGGTGTACGAGGTCAGCCCCCAGTACCTGCCGAGCGGCTTCCCGGACTACTCCAAGCCGCCCATCCGGACCCTGATCGGCAACTACACGGTGGGCGCCCTGGGGCTCGCGCCGGACGGCCTGGACCTGCCGAACAACGAGGGCATCGGGTACGAGGCGGTGTTCCTGCCCGTCACCGGGCACCGCACGCCCCCGCGCGCCAACTGGGGCGGCGGGTGTCTGAAACGGTTGATCCGCGCCGAGTACGTGGCCCTGCCCGCCGGGGTGACCGAGGCGCAGGCGGCTGAACTGCCGGATCTGAAGTTTCCGGGCCTGCTGCGTGATCCGGTGCGCGTGCAGCTCGGAGAGGACCAGTCCGGCCTGTTTCGCGACAACCGGGTGAGTCTGACCTATGTGGACGGGGCGCCCGTGACCTTGAGTACGCCCTACCGGATCGGCCTGGAAACCGACCCGGCTGAAGGCGTCATGAGCTTTGAACTCTCCAGCCGCCGCCTGGACACAAGCACCGGCCTTGTGGACTGGACGGGGGAAACCGTGCTGGGCCGCCTCAGCCGGGAATACCCCTTCCCGGGAGGATTCTTCGACGCCGCGGCCGGGCCGTTCACGCCCCGGCAGGCACTGGAACGGCTGCTGTACGCCATGCGACAACCGGATGCCGACAAGCCCGTGCTGCGCGAGTGGCTGGGGTGGGAGGAGCTTCCAGAGCTGTACCTGCGCAGCGAGTACGGCCCGGTCCTGCCGCTGCTGGAAGGGCTGATCGTCGAGGAACCCCAGGACGGCCCGGGCCCCAATGCACAGGACGTCCTGCGGCAGTTCTTTGAGCCGTTCAGCGGGTACGCGTTCCGCGCCTCTGAGTGGGGCCGCCTCCAGGTTGTCCCGCCTCCCTGGGCACCGAAACAGGCTGCGGCGGTCACGGTGCGGCACACCGGGCCCGGCATGGCCACCGGGACCAGCTCGGCACTCTCCAGCCTGACCCGGCTGACCTGGACGATCACCAGCAGTGAGAGCACCAGCGCCACGCTGCCCAGCGGCCGCACGGACCTCACGGCCGACTGGCAGGTCCTCGCCGAGAAGACCGACGAGGCTGGGGCCACGGAGCTGATCGCCTACCGCCTGCGCGCCCGCCTGAACGCCGGGAACGTTGAACTGGAGCTGACAGACAGCGGGAACAACGCCAACCGCGTCATGCGGGCCACCGGCGTCCTCACCGATCCGGCGGAAACCCACCCCCCGGTCCTGACCCTCACCGACGCCGATCTGGAGCCGGGCGGGACGCGAGTGCTCGACGAGAGCGACATCGTGAACACCTGCACGGTCACCAGCCAGGGGTACACCTGGGCGGACGGGCAGCAGGTCATCCCCCCGCAGACCTTCAACCACGGCGGGATTCCGGAAGCGAACCCGGAGGCGCCGGCCGCCACCCTGAAGTACGGGGAACTGATCCCGGTCGGTGAGGGCATGATCGTCGCCGGCGGGACGCTGGCCCTGAGCATCGGGCTGGAAGGCGACGCCCCGGACGCGTTCAGCGGCGGCCGGAAGGGCTACGGCATTCCAGAGCCCGTGCAGGTCAGCCTGCCGGCCGTGCACGGCGCCAGCACCACCCTGCGCATCGACGCGGGGGCCGCGTGGTCCCTGGTCATGGCCAGCGTGGAACTCACGATCACGTATGTCGCGGCCCCCGGGACGCGCGGAGGGCTGCGCGTCACCGTGAACCGCGTCTGGGGCAACGACGTCCGCTGGGCCATCACGGTCAGCGCGACCGGCACCGCGTACGCCAAGAGCAACACCAAGATCACCGCCAGCTACGGGGAATCCCAGGAAGACCAGACGGCCGACCTGGGCGCCAGCCGCAGCACCTACGGTCGCCGGGAACGGACGCTGGACACCGGCGTGTACCAGGTCAACCAGGCCACGGCACTGAGCATGGCCCGCGCGGTCGTGCAGGAGCACCTCAACCCCCGCGAGGTCCTGACCCTTGCTCAGGCCCCGCCGTACCCGGTCCGCCCGGAGCACGTGGGCCGCCTCGTGGATCTCCCGGGGGCGCGCGGCGTGGTGACCGGCTGGTCCTACGACGAGCAGCACACCCCGCAGCAATCCCAGAGCAGCAGTCAGTTCACGGTCAGTGCCGAGCAGCGCCTCGTCCTGAATCCGCAACCTCTGCCGGACGGCACCACTCTCACCCGGACGTCCGAACGCCGCTACCACCGCGCCCGCTGGGACTCGGTGCGCCTCAAGGAGTAACCATGCGCTACACCACCCCCATCACCACCCTCGCCGTCAACAGCAGTGGAGAGCGCCAGCTCGAAGCCCATCACCTGGACGACAACTTCGCCGCCCAAGACAACGCCATCGGCGCGATTACCCGCGCCCTGTTTGCGTCCGGCGGTGTGGCCCTCCCCGGCACGGTCACCCTGACCGGTCTGAACCTGCGCGTGCAGAACCGCGTGGGCGTCACGCTGGACACCACGGCCGCCCTGCAGCTTCTGGACCAGACCCTGGACCTGACCACCCTGCCGGCCGGGAAAGGCACCGTGGTCATGACCACCGACCCGGTGACCGTGAATCGCACGTACACCGACATCGTCACGCAGGAGGTCCTGACGGACACCATGACCGTGCGCCTGGGCCGCCTGTACGTGATGGGCGCCGGAACAGCCGGGGTGACCCTGGACGTGGACGGGTACCCGGTCGCGCCGGCGAACACGGTCCCGGTGGCGCACGTGAGCCGCACGGCGGGCGGTGCGACGCTGGACGAGGTGCTGAACCCGGCCATCCAGGTGAACAGCAGCCTGACCGGCCCGGCCGGTGCGGACGGCGTGAGCGTGACAGACGCCGAGATCAACGGCAGCGGGCACCTGATCCTCACCCTGAGCAGCGGCAGCACCATCGACGCCGGCGAGGTGGGCGGCGGGGGTGGCAGCGCCCTCCCCGCGCCGGGTCCGGCCGGACACGTGCTGACCAGCGACGGCACCACCTGGGGGAGCGCTGCCCTGCCCGCCGGCTATGACGGGAGCGGAGACCTCACCGCTTACGTCGCCAAAGTCGAGATCGGCGCGACCCTGCCCGGCAATGCGAACTTCGCCCTGAACCGACCCTACGTGAGCCATGCGCCTGCCTCGAACAACCTCGATGCGGGCGGCGTTCAGCTCACGGACGGCGTGTGGGCCAGCAGCAACCAGTACAGCGACCCCGCGTTCGTGATGTACCAGAACGTGGATGCCAGCTGGACTATCGACCTCGGCATCATTCGCCCCGTGCAGGTCATTCAGGGCCACTTCCTGAGGCAGAGCGGCCTGGGCGTTCAGCTGCCCACCTCGTTGAACGTTTCCGTCAGTGTGGACAACGTGACGTTCACGCCCTACGCGCAGCAGGCCATCATCGCCGCGAACCACGCCGACAACCAGGCGCACCTTCTGACCGCATCTGGTGACGCCCCCGTGAACGCCCGCTACGTGCACGTGGAGGCCCCACGGGGCGGCGAGTGGACGGCGGTGGATGACGTGGCCGTCATGGGCGGGGAGTTCCGCGTGAACGTCACTGCCCTAAATGCGACCGGCACGCCTGCAGCGAACACGGTGTTGCGCGGGGACGGCCGGTGGGAGGTGCACGCCCGGCACACGGTGGGCACCACGGCCGAGCGGCCGG
>JAANMV010001884.1_pt1 | contig 21864 bp, 23 predicted proteins | sample 7279661 | NCBI WGS metagenome assembly JAANMV01 (sample SAMN14094540, study PRJNA606508) | bioreactor metagenome | isolation source: A lab-scale SPAN reactor treating ammonium-rich wastewater day 121 | place: Ireland: Galway | collected 2017-05-16
CGTTGTTGCAGTTTGCCCTGACCTTGTTGTGGGAGGGTCATACAGGCGGGGTGCTGACGCATGCCCTGTACGATCGTCTGGGCGGCGTGCGCGGGGCGCTGGCCGGCTATGCCGAACAGGTCTTCGAACGGCTTTCCTTGTATGATCGCAAGCGCATGCAACAGATTTTCTTACGGGCTGTGCGCCCCGGCGAGGGCACGCCCGACACCCGCCGCCTGCTGCTGGCGGATGAGGTCAGCGCTGAGGATTGGCGATTGGTGCAGCGCCTGGCCACAGAGCGTCTGCTCGTCACCAATCGAGATGCAGGCGGGCGGGAGACGGCGGAACTGGCGCACGAGTCGATGATTCATCATTGGGGCCGCTTGCAGAACTGGCTGGAAAATGATTATCGCTTCCGTTTTTGGCACACGCGACTGCGCGCTGCGGTGGATCAGTGGCAGCATGCCAGGCGAGACAGCGGCGGGCTTTTGCGCGGCTCTGCATTGGCCGAGGCCGAAACCTGGCTGGAGGCGCGGGGTGAAGAACTCACCGAAGCGGAGAAAGCATTCATCCTTGCCGGCGTCGATCATCGCGATCGGCTGGAAAAAGAGGTGGAGGAACGCCGCCGGCTCGAACTGGCGCAGGCGCAGGCCCTGGCCGCGGCGGAACGTGCACGGGCCGAGTTGGCGGCGAGAAGCCGGCGGCGGCTGCGTTGGGTGGCGGCGGCGCTGGCTATTAGCCTGGGGCTGGGGCTGGCGGCTGCCGTGATGGCCTATCAACAAGCGCAAGAAGCCACGCGGCAAGCCGTGAAAGCGCAAGCCCGCCAACTGAGCGCCCAGGCCAAGAATCTGGCGGCCACTGAGCTTGACACGGCCCTGCTCCTGGCCCAGGAGAGTGCACGCCTCAACGCCGCGCCTGGCGATGTCGGCGAGTTGCTGCTGGGCTTTGACTACAGCCCGCTGGTCTCGACCATCCTGCACGGGGACGCCGCCCCCATGCACAGCGTCGCGTTCCTGGCCGGAAGCAGGGATCACGTGGTCGCGTCCGCCGAGGGCGCAACCCGTGTGTGGGATTTGACGGCAGGAAGGGAAGCAAAAACGCTGTTCGAAACAGAATCAGGGTCGTTTTCATTTGCCTGGCTCAGCCCAGATGGCCGCCGCGCCGCCGCGATTGAAGGAGCAGAGGTCATCCTTTGGGATGTAGAAACCGGCGCGGCGGAGAAAAGGCTGAGCGAACACGTTGATACAGTCGATTTCCTGTCCTTTTCCGGGGACGGTTCCCGGCTGGTGACAGGCAGTGTGGACGGCGCCCTGATCCTGCGTGACGCCGACACAGGCGCGCCGCTCAGTCAATTCGTGTATGACGGTTCCGGCGGCATGGCGCTGATGGCGAACGGCGAGAGGCTGGCGATGTTCGATGAATTCGATGATCGCATGGGGATCGAGATCTGGGATATACAGCTGGGGGAGCGCGTGTCGGGGCCATTTTTCGGTCACGATGGCACGATTCACAGCATTACTGCCAGCCCTGACGGCTTGTTGCTGGCGACTACCGGCTTTGACAAGACGGTGCGGCTTTGGCATGGCCTGACCGGCGAACCCCTGGCTGCGCCCCTGATCGGGCATAGCGCGCGGGTCTTGTCGGCGGCGTTCAGTCCAGATTCGAAGCTGCTGGCCACCGGAGGCGCCGACAACAAGATCATCCTGTGGGATGTGGCCTCCAGGCAGGCGCTGGGGTCGCCGCTGGCCGGGCACGGCAACTGGGTGCGGGCGTTGGCGTTCAGCGCCGACGGGCAACGGCTGGCATCGGCGGACGCAGAGGGCAAGGTGTTTATCTGGGATTTGAGTAAGCGCCAGGTGTTGAGAGGGCATACGGATCGCGTGCGTGTGGTGGCGTTCAGCCCGGACGGGCGCGAGGCGCTGACCAGCAGTTTCGATGCCACCCTGCGCGCCTGGGACGCGGCCAGCGGCCAACCGACGGGCGAGTTCCCGGCCGGGCACGAGGCCGCCATCACCGCCATCGCGTACAGCCCGGATGGGCGCACCATCGCCTCTGCCGATGCAGACGGCGTGCTGCTCCTGTGGGATGCAGTCACCCGCCAACTGCGGACGCCCCCCCTGCTGGCGCACGAAGATCTGATCATCAGCCTGGCCTTCACGCCGGCGGGCGATCGGTTGGCTTCTGGCGATTTCGCAGGCCTGATCCATCTCTGGGATGTCGCCACCGGCCGCCGCCTGCAGGCCGCCACGCAGGCCCACGCAAACGCCTGGACGCTGGCGCTGGCGTTTAGCCCAGACGGAACGCTGCTGGCGTCGGGCGGTACCGACTCGAACATCGCCTTGTGGCGGGCCGCAAAAACCACCGAAGCGGCAGAGACGCCGCTGGAATCTGCCGGCGAGCCTCTGACCGGGCACCAGAATTGGGTCACCAGCTTGCTCTTCAGCGCCGACGGCAGCCAACTGATCTCGGCCAGCAGCGATCAAACCATCCGCCTGTGGGATGTGGCCAGCGGCGCAGCCGTGGCAGAACCACTGGTCGGGCATGAAGCGCAGGTGTGGGGGGTGCAATTCTACCCGCCGCATGGCGGCAAAATGCTGGTCTCCCTTGGCGGCGACGGCAGCATCCTCTGGTGGGACATGGCGACGCGCCAGCCCCTGCTGCCCCCCCTGCACACCCACACCGAGACCGAGTCCTTTGCCATCAGCGCGGATGGCAGCCGTTTGCTGATCGGGACGCTCGACGCCACCGCGCAACTGTGGCAGATCGATGCCCGGCCCTGGCCGGAGCAAGCGTGCAGCATCGCCCGCCGCGTGTTGAACGAAGCGGAGTGGCAAAGGTTCATGGGGGAGACGCCCTATGATCCGGCCTGTAGGTACTAAGTGAGTTGCACGACCGCCCAACGATTCAACGCGATAGCGAGTCGCTGCCGGCGGTCGTGCAACTCACTTGCGGAGGTACTAAGTAAGTTGCACAACCGCCCAACGATTCAGCGCGATAGCGAGTCGCTGCCGGCGGTCGTGCAACTCACTTGCGGAGGTACTAAGTAAGTTGCACGACCGCCCAACGATTCAACGCGATAGCGAGTCGCTGCCGGCGGTCGTGCAACTCACTTGCCGGCGATTCAGCGCGATTGTTCTCTCTCAGAATGGGCTTGGCCCTGTACCTTGGCGCCGGAACCAGTCCAGCTCGATATAGGCCAACCCGCCCCGCTCGTAGTATTCCACCACGACCTTGTGCCAGCCGGCGCCGACGCGCAGAAAGTGATTGCCCACGCGCTTGGCGTCGTCACTCCATCCCTGGATCACATGGTGGCCGGCAAGATAGAGGTTGATGCCGTCATCCACCTTGGCCTCGAAGAAATAATCTCCCGGTTCGAAGTAGAAAAGCCCTTCCCAGCGGGCTGACCAGTTATCGTTGGGGATGACGCCGGCCTGTGGGGAGCCGAGAGACCAGTTGTATTGCAATTGAATCTGCCCTGCCGGCTCGATGCGCGCCAGCGCCGGCTCGCCGGAGAGGGAGATGGTATCGTAATAGAGGGCGAGCCATTGCCCGCGCGGGGCCTCCAGCGGCTGATACCAGAAACGCAGCCAGGCATTGCCGGCCAGTTCCAGGAATTCCACCCGCACAGCGTGGCGGCCGCTGAGGTAGCGCGCGTGGGTGTAGGTCTCGGCGGTGGCCCCGCGCCACTGATCGATCACCAATGTTTCGTCGATCCAGACGCGTATCCCGTCATCGCCGCGGGCGCTGAACTGGTAGAGGCGGCCATCGAAATCGATAGTGCGCTCGAACCGCGCCGCGAAGAAATCCGCGGGCAGACCGGGCGCGGGCGCGCCGGCCCCCCAATCGAAAGCGATCTCCTGGGCCATGCCCCAGGCATCGGGCGCGCTGCGCAGGGTTTCATCCGCAAAATAGGAGACGCGCCAATGATCGAGTGGGGGCGCCTGCGCCGCCGGATCGGCCACACTCACCAGAGGCACAGAGGCGACATCGCCGGTGACGATGACAAGGTCGCCCGAGACCCAGCCTTCGCGGCCGTCGGCCGCGGGGCAGCAGAGGTACCACCAGGGCCGGGCGCCGGCGGAACGGCCCACGATCGGGAAGCGCTGGCCCTGCTGGATCTGGCCGACGCGGGCAGAGGCGGTGCTGGGGCCTGCCCGCACATTCAGCGCGGGCACGGCGACTTCGGCCATGGCCTGCTCGCCCCCGCGCGGGGGGTCGCTGCTGGACGCGATCTCGCTGACCACGATGCGGGGCAGATCGCCGGCTGCGGCTTGATACAGGGTTCCCCACACCTTGACCTGCACCTGCGGCCGCAGGTCGCGCAGGCGTACGATCTCCCGTTCGATCGTGGCGTTCATGCCGGCCAGGGCGTAGAGGGCGTTATCGGGCGTGCGCAGGCGGTTTTCGTAGGCCGCGCCGCGCGTCTGCTCGATCACGCCGATCAGAGCGTAGACCGGTTTACTCTCTTGGGCTGCGGCCGGCGCGGTGGCGCTGCCGGCGCCGAGGAGGAACAGAGCCAGGACAAGGAAAAGCTTGCAACGTCGGGCGCACATGGGATGGGGCAGCCGCGGCTTTTGGTGTACCGAGAGCGGGATGTGCCGGTATGTGAGACGCGGCCTTGTGTATTATAACACAAGGCTGGGGGTGGGAAGGGCAATGCATCATCCGTTCGATCCAGCCTTCTTGGCCAGGCCGCTTGGGCCGAAATCCACCTCAATGCCATTCTGCCAGCGCCTGTTCCGTTGCGGCCAGCGCCTGATCGACAGTCTTGAACCTTTGGTCGCTTTCCCAGATCATCCCGCCACTATCCAAGACGCGCACCAGAGAATAGCTGAAATCGTCCTGGCCCAACTCGATCCAGCCATCGCCGCTGAGGATCCACGAAGCCAGGTGGGGGTATTGTTGATCGAACATGTTGAGACTCCTGTCTGGATTGGAATTGGCACTTTCATACCTGTTCCAGATGCTGCTGATGAACATCCAATGCCGGCGAGTGGCGTAAGATCAGGCCGCGCCCGCCGGCAGATCCACCTGTAAACTGATGGAGGTTCGCCGGCCCGCGTTGCGCCGCACCGGGCTGATGGCTACCTGCTCATCCTCGTCAAAAACCCGGATATAGAGATCCGGCCCGCTGCTTTCCTTGTCGTCGTGCTTGAACTGAACTTGCGCAAAGCGGATGGTATACCGGCCATCCCGATTCGTTGTCGCCTCACCCAACAGATCGTCTTTGGAGCGCAAGTCCTGGTCATAGGCGCGGACGGTTAGCCCGGCCAGCGGCTTGCCTTGCCGGTCGACAATGCGTCCACTCAGCGTGTAGGTCGGGTTCAGTTTTGTAGCCATTGTTCATTCCTCCATCATATAGGTAGGGGGGCGGCTAGCTCTGCGCGACTTGCCGCGAGTCGACTAGGTTCTACAAGTCAATACGGATGCATCTCATCATCTCAGTTTCTGCAGAATCCGATAAAAAATGTCAGACAAACTACAGGCCAGACAGCAAGATATAAAAGACGCGCCTACATCCGACTTGCACCCCGTTTTGCTGCCAATCAGCCCTGCTGCACGGCGTCGCCCTGGCCCTGTGGCGCGAGATCAGGCCGCGCAGGATCGTGGCCGCGCCCCAGAGGTAGGATTCGAGTGCCTGTTGGGTGAGACAAGTTGTCATGGTCATGTTTGTAAGAAGTTCAACCTCTCGCAGAAGTTGAACGTGTATGCTCGCGCCAGTCATTGAGCCAGCGCACCTGTCCGGGCCACTCTTCGGCAGTCGTCTGGGTGAGCAGGTTGTCAACGGCAGCAATCAGGCCCGATAGTGTCCAGTCGTTTTGCCGGGCTAGGACAATGCCGCCGTGCGCCGGGTAAATCTGGACCAGCCGCATAAAATCGCCGATGTTGCATGTCAGGATGCACCGCCCGCGGGCGCTGGCTTGCAAGAGTTGCTGTTCATCGCTGGCGTCGAAGGGCATCCACTCGCAGGGCGTGCGCGTGACATCATGCCCGCGTTCGACTGACATCCTTTGCAGTGTGCGAAAGGAGACGTCGGCATCGAGATGCAGGCGTGGGTTAGCCATCCGTTTGCCTGGCCAAAACCGCTTCGTTGGCGATTTGCGAGTCAATCTCGGCGCGATGCGCGGTGAAGAAGTTCAGTGCTTCCTCGATTTGTCGCTGCGCCAGCCCATACTCCTCGGCAAGTTCTGCCTTCGTCATCCCCCAGGTTTCATGGGCGATTGCTACAGCCTGCACGCGTATGCCCGTACCCCGCAACACCGGCACGGGCACACCGCTGGCCCCGCGCCGGTAGGTAATCTGGGGAAACTCCGGGTCGTCGAGTTGTTGGTTGAGCGAACCGACTTTCTCGGCAGTTGCCCAGAGGATGAACTGATTAAGCGAGACGCCCTGCTTCTGCGCCCAGGCCTCTGCTTCCTGTTTCAATTGTTGGGGTAAGTTCAATGCATACCGTGCCATTCCGCACCTCTCAAAAAAAATGATGTTGTATAGCACATCATATCAGACATCCTCTTTTCTGGTCAACCCACCATCCACCCTCCTTCCACTAGGATGCGCCGCAGGATATGGAAGTGCGCCGCCGCCTCACCCACCTCACGTCTTGGCTATGACAGGGCGGGAAGGGGCTGGATACGGGTCAACACCTCTTGATGCCCGCTCTCCGATTCCCATAAATCCCGGGCCTGCTGCGCCCTGAGCCAGAAGGTCGCAGAATTCCCGAAAAGGCGCGACAGGCGCAGCGCCATCAGCGGCGTCACCGCGCGCTCCTCCCGCAGCAGTTCATGGATCGTTTGTCGTGACACACCCAGGGCCGCGGCCAGGCTGCTGGCCGTCAAACCATAATCGGGCATAAAATCCTCGCGCAGCATCTCGCCGGGGTGCGTCGGCGGAACCTGGCGCGGTTCGGTATTCGGGATCGACATGGTTTGTCTCCTAAACTCGAGTCACTTTGCAAACATGCGTCTCGCTTCTGGCGTGACGATGGACGGTAGATGATAGCGAATCCCCCATGCAGATGGGTGCATCATCCATTCACCATGGTCTATCGCCATTGACAAAACTAATGATAATCGGTGATCTCAACATCGTAAGCGTCGCCATCGATGAAACGAAAGCAGATGCGCCATTGGTCATTGATAGAGATAGCGTACTGCCCGGCGCGATCGGTTTTCAACTCGTGCAAGCGATTGCTCGGCGGCGCTTTGAGATCGCTCAAATCTGTTGCCAGGTCAACGTACTCCAACCTGCGCCGCGCCCGCTTGACAAGATCAGGCGGCAGCCGCCTGGATTTGCCGGTAACGAAAAGTTGGTGGGTATCTTTGTCGGCAAAGGTCTGAATCACCGGGGCATTGTAATCTGTCACGTGACAGTTGTCAAAACCATTCGGCCCGGTTATGGATACCGTCAAGCGCGGGATCCCCTTGGCCCACAGCCCGACTGGCATTATAATACCGCCAACCGTTACAACCCGGAGGCGAACCCATGACCCCATTCACCGAAGCCGATATCCGCGCTGGCGCCACCATGCAAGTGTTCGATCGCGGCGCCAGCTACTATCACAACGGCTATGTCTCCGGCATCGTCCAGCGCGGGGCCTTGCTCATGGCGCAGGTCGAGGGCAGCGAGGATACGCCCTACCAAATCGTCGTCACCCTGACGGCCGACGGCGGCATCAGCCAGGCGACCTGCACCTGTCTCTACGACTGGGGTGGCTACTGCAAGCACATCGTCGCCCTGCTGCTGGCCACGCTGCGCGGAGGGCCGATCACGGTCAAGCCGGACCTGGCGACGCTGCTGACCGGCCTGAACGAGGCCCAATTGCGCCGCATCCTCGGCGGGTTGGTGGAGGGCGATCCGGCGCTGATCGCGGTCATCGAACAGGAGGTCGAGTGGCTGACGGCCACGCCGGTCACACCGGCCCAGGCTCCGGTCGATCATGGCATCCCGGTCGATCTGGCCGCCATCCGCTGGGAGATCCGCAAGGGTTTGCGCAACGCCAGCGCATCCAGAGATTACGGCGACAGCTACTGGGACGATGATGAGGCCGGCCAGATCGACGCGGCGGAGATCCTGGGGCCGCACCAGGATCTGGCCGAGCGCCTGTTGGCAGCGGGAGACGGGGCCGCGGCCACGGAGGTGATCATCGCCATGATCGAGGCCTGGGGCAACGGCATCGCTGACCTGGATGAATGGGTAATCGAAAACAACCCGGATGTCCTGATCGAATCCGCCACAGACCTGGGCGCGCTGCTGGCCGAGGCGCTGTTGAGCCAGGCCCTGACTCCCGATCAGCGCGGTCAATGGCTGGCCCGCGTCGAGGACTGGGCCAATGACGACGTGGTCAATCTTGATCTCGTTGAGACCGCGCTGGAGCAGTGGTGGGATGCGCCCGCGTTGGTCGCGGCCATGCAGGGCGAGATCACTGAAAAGGGCGCGTGGGAGGGAGCCCCCCCCATCTACGCCGAAGAACTGACCCTGGCGCGGCTGCGCATCCTGGCGCGCCAGGGCCGAACGCAGGAATACATCCATCTGGCAGAAGCGGAAGGGCAGACCAGCCTCTACATCCACATGTTGGCCCGCGACGGCCAGGTGGAACGGGCGGTGGCGGAGGCGGTGGCGTATCTCCAATCCCCGACTGAGCTCCTTTCGCTGGCTCGCACGCTGGCCGCACAGGACGCGCAGCCTGCCGCACTCATGGTTGCTGCGCACGGGCTGGGCGTGACCGCGCAAGTGAGCAAGACCGAACTGGCGCGCTGGACCGTAGACGAGGCGCAAACGGCCGGCGACCGCGACCTGGCGCTGGGCGCGGCGCAAATCGCCTTCACCAGCAGCCTGGAGTTGGCCGATTATCAGGCCGCCGAGCGCCTGGCCGGCGCCGGCTGGCCAGCGATCAAGGCCAGGCTGCTGGCCCATCTGGCGCCCGCCTACTCCTCCCGCAAGGTGGACGTCTACCTCTACGAGAAGATGCTGAAAGAGGCGATGGCCGCGGTCGATGGATCGTTATATTACGACCACTACCTGGAGAGGGTGATCGAGGCGACACGCGCCGAGTATCCCGATTGGGGCATCGGCAAGTGCAAGCAACTGGCAGAAAGCATCATGAACGAGGGCAAGGCCAAATACTACGACACCGCCGTGGAGCGACTACGCACCGCTCGCGACATCTACGTGCAGCACAACCGGCAAGCCGAGTGGCTGACCTATCTGAATGGGCTGATAGCCCTTCACGGGCGCAAGTATAAGCTGGTGCCGATGTTGGCGCGGCTGCGGAAGTAGACGATTTCTGGCACACGCGCAAGGCCTCGCATCCAGAAAGGCGACCGTGACAGCGCCCCGCCGCCCTCACTTGCCATAGCTGGCGTAGGCGGATGGGCTGGACACTGCCGCCGGGCATGGCAGGGCAGGCAGGGAAGGAGGGCAACTGGCCGCGCGGGTGAGAAAGGATCGCCCCTGCGCCGCCGCCTCATCCGCCTCACGTCTTGGCCGGCGCCCGCTCCCGTTGCAAGGCCCTGGCCTCGCTGACGATGCCGCCCCCGCGCACGGTGGCGCCGAGGACGATGCCGGCGCTGATCAGCACCAGGTTCTTGATGATGTACTGGCCCTCCAGCGTGGGCGCGTAGGGAATGCGGGTGAAGACCTCCGCCGGGAAGAAAAAGAGGGGCGTCATCGTGCCCAGCATCTGCAAAAAGAGCAGCAGCAGGGTGGCGCGCATCCACACCCCGAAGATCAGGCCCAGGCCGATCAGGGTTTCCCAGGCGGCGAGGATGTAGATCGACAGCTCTGGCCGGATCAGGCCAAAGGTCATCACCTCGATGGTGCGGGTGGCCAGCGCCTCTGCCGGGCTGAGGCCGGGGAAGAACTTGAGGAAGCCGAACCAGAAGAAGGCCAGGCCCAGGCTGACGCGCAGCAGCACAATGCCGTAACGCGCCATCCAAGCGGTGATTTTGCTATCGATTTGGTTGAAGGTGGTTTGTAGATCGGTCATGGTGGCCTCACAAGAAGCGATGACAGGGGACAGTCGCTGCCTAAACGACTGTCAGCGCCTATAGAAAGGGCGCCGCGCCCTTGCCGACAATCAGCCGGGCGCCGCGCGTGCGGGTGACGTGGTTTCAGGCCCACTGTATCATCCCCAGCAGCTTGTTGTCGAACTCGATCAGATAGCCACGATCATCACGTTGGGCCGTTCCAGCCCTGCGTCCGGCGCTTTACGTCTGTGTTTGCAGGGCCAGCAGCCGGTCGAGATCGCCCTGCACTTCCATGCCCGCGTGCCGCCCTATGCCCGTGAACAACACCCGTCCCCCTTTCTCGCTCAGGCGCACCTCGACCGCGGCGTTCAGGGTTTCATCCACCCGCTTGTGCATCTCCTGGCGGGTGGGGCCGTAGAGCAGGCCCCCCTCCGCCCGCCGGGCCTTCATCTCCAGGCGATAGTCGCGGTCCGCCACCATCCACCAGACATGGTCATCCGCGATGAGTAGGCGCTCGATCACGGCCCCGGTGTAGGTGGCGAAGCGGTAGAGCCTGCCCTCGTGGCGCAGGCCGATGATGAAGCCAGGGAAAGCGCTGCGCCGCCAGGGAATGATGGCGATGGACGCGGTCAGCGAGACGCCAACCACGGCGAAATGATTGGTCTGCATCCAGATCCAGGCGGCGGGAAAGGATTGGCCCCAGTCCTTCTCGATGTAGCCGCGGCCGCCGCTGAAATCGAGGGCTGCCCCAGCGAAGGTCAGGCCGCCCTGCAACTCGTGATCGAAGCTGAGCACGCCGTGATAGCACTCCATGCCCGGAACCCAGGCATACCAGCCCATGATGCCGGGCGAGCGCCAGGTCACCGGCCACGGCGTCGTGCCCAGAAAGCGCACATCACCCCGCAGGCTTTGCCCATCCTGGTCGATCTGCAGGCTGATGGCATCGCTGCAGAAGCGGCTGGCCCCGATCTGCACCTCGAAGCGGTCTCTGGCTGCCCCAAAGGCCGCGGCCGGATACTGAAAATAGTGCGCCTGGCCGGTGCTGCCGTTCAACACCTGGATGAAGGCATGGCGCCGGGCCGGATCGGCGCTGATGAAGATGCCGGGGATGAGGGCGTAGCGGTGCTGTTCGGAGGCGTCGATCAGCTTGAAGTACCAGCCTTCGAAGAAGGGCGGTTTTTTATCGAAGCCGTGATAGCGGGCCGGGTGGCGGAGGGTGCGGAGGTAGTTGAACATGGACAGAGTGTAATGGGGCGGGGATGACTGCGCAAGTAGCCCTCATTCCCTTCTCTCTTTTCGCGACCGCTTGATCGCCCATACCCAACCGCTTTAGGCGGGGTCGTCAGGTTCCGCGCCGATGACTGCTCCTGGTCTCGCCTAGCCGCCGCTTGCTTTTCCGCTACTTCCTGAAGGCAGCGCGGCCTAAAACGCGCCCTGCCCCCTCGCGGCCCTTCCGCCATCCCCACCCACAAACCCGCCCAACTCAGCCACACAAACTGCAACCGAGCCCGCCAGTCCTTTGCCGATTTACTTTCCATCGTTTATCCTCTTTTTGAGATACAGTACAACATAACTGTCTCCCCTCTCCCCTCTCTCCTCTCCCTTCTCCCCTCTGCCCATGGAAATCCCAGCCAAATCCCACCTCCTCGCCGCCATCCGCAGCGAACGCGCCGAGCTCGAAGCTGTCCTCGACCGCGTCCCCGCCGCCCGGCTGAGCCAACCGCTCGCGGGCGATGACTGGTCAGTCAAAGACATCCTCGCCCACATCGTCGCCTGGGAACAAGTGCTGCTGCACTGGTGGCAAGCCGGCCAGAACGGCGAAACGCCCACCGACCCCGGGCCCGGCCTCAGCAACGACGATGTCGAACGCCTGAACAGCGCCTTCTACCAGGCCCATCGCCACCGCCCCCTGCCCGAGGTACAGGAGGACTTCCGCCGCTCCTACGCTCAGATCATCGCCATGCTAGAGGCGGCGCCCGACGCCGCCATCGAGCAGCCCGGCTACTTCCCCTGGGCCGGCAGCGCTCCCTTCGCCTGGTTCATCACACCCAGCACCTCCGATCATTACCAGGAGCACCGCCTGCAGATCGCAGCCTGGCTCGACGCCGCGGCGTGAACAGCAGCGCCCCCGCCCCGCCAACCGGACGCAGATCAGCATTGAAAAGGCCAACAAACCGCGCAAACTGCGCAATAACCGTCCGTTGGTTGTTAATCATTAATCATTAATGATTAATGATTTTTTCCCAAACAACAGGTGCAAAAATGGGCGTCACCATCCACTACCAAGGTAAATTGACCGACACCTCCCGGCTGCCGGTGCTGGTGACAGCCATCCAGCAAGCGGCCACGCAGCGAGGCTGGCCCTACACACGGATCGATGAACGCATCCTGGGCACGGCCGAAGTCCTGGTCAGCCGCGATCTGGGGTCGCCGCAGGGCCTCATATTGGACGACGACGCGACGATCGTGGTTGAGAGCACCCCCGCCCACTCCGAATACCACCCGGTCGATGATCGCTGGCGGGGGATCATCGTCATCCCGCCTGCCTGTGAGTCAATCTGGCTGACTTTTGGCCGCGACGGCCAGATGATCACCTATCTGCCTGCCGCCGGTTCCCACGCCCAGCCCGGAACCTATCTGGCCAACACCAGCATCTTCACCAAAACGCAATTCGCCGGGGCCGATATCCACATCGGCGTTTGCGAACTCCTGCGCTTGTGCCAGCAGCACGGCGTCGAACTGGAGGTAACGGACGAAGGCGGCTACTGGGAGACAGGCGATCGCCAGCAATTGGCCGAGCGTATAAGCTTTCTCGATGCCGCCATCAGCACAGTCAGCCAGCAGGCGGCGCAGATTCTCAACGCCGTTCTGGGCGAAGAGGTCGTGGGGAACGATCCGCGGATCGAGATCGGCAAAAACATCTCGCCCCCGCTGCCCGACTGGCGCCGCGACTGGGGCCGCAGCGCCCACGAGAACTGAGCGGGCGGGGACGCGTCCTTTTTCGCCGCCCGCCCGCAGCGGGCCACAGCCGAGAAGGCGACCACGACCGCCTTCTCGGTCATCTGGCGACAATTCAGGCTGCCAGCGCGGCATAGACCAGGGCGACAATCAGGCCGAAGACCAGGTGGCCCATCACCAGGCCCATCAGCCCGGCCATGCCGCCGCTGCTGCTGGCCGCGCCAGTCGCAGAGGAAGGCATCATGCGGGACATCATCGGCATCATCACGCCGGCCACGATACCGTGCACCAGGCCGAAGATCAGGCCCCAGATCACGGCAGCGGCGCCGATGCCCTGGCTCCACAGAAAGGCGTAGATCAAGGCAAAGACCACGCCCATCATGAAGTGCATGACCGCGCCTATGCCCCTGGCCCGGCCTGCGTCTCGGCTGACCATCGAGCCGAGCATGCCCATCACATCCATCTTGGGCATGCCCATGGCCGGGGCCAGCATCATCAATAGCGTCATGGCGGCGGTGCCGACCAATCCGGCGATTACGGCGGCGAATACGTTCATCGGTGTTCTCCTTTTTTTGAATGGGTAGTGTGTGTGTAACGGGTAGGGTGTGCGGGCGATGGCGGCGTCGTGGCGCCCTGGAGACGCCCGCTCGTTACCCGTAAGAGGCCCCGCCCCAATCAGGCCTTACCTGCGCACGTCAGACTGATCAAAATAGGCGACGCGGGTAAGGGAACCGGCTGCCGTCTGCTCTACAAGGGTATATGCGTCTCCGTATCGAACGCACAACTCTCTCACAGGAGCTGAATCATGTTACAAGCACTCTGGAATGGGGCCATCCTGGCCCAAAGCGACCATACCATCGTTGTCGAAGGCAATCACTATTTTCCCCCCGATTCGCTAAATCGCGCCTACTTCCAGCCCAGCCCCACGCACACCGTCTGCCCGTGGAAAGGGACGGCGAGTTACTACGACGTAGTCGTCGAAGGCAAGACCAACGCTGGAGCTGCCTGGTATTATGCGCAGCCCAAGCCGGCTGCCGCCCAGATCAAGGATCATGTCGCCTTCTGGCGCGGGGTCAGGGTGGTCGAAGCGAGCGCTTGATGTAGCGCGTGCTCGTGGCCTGACGCAACTGGCCAAAGACGCTGGCCTTGGGCGTGAGAGTCTCTACAAAGCGCGTACACCGGGCGCCCTGGTCGTCGGAATGACACCTTGACCTTTCGGGTCTGCGAAACCCAAAAAGTCTTCACACACAGGGGAACTGATGACCCTATTCGACACCGCCGAACATCAACGCCTGGCCGATTCCGAAGCACGGCAGGCTGACTGGAAACACTGGGGGCCTTATCTCAGCGAGCGCGCCTGGGGTACGGTGCGCGAAGACTACAGCCCGCACGGCGCGGCCTGGGAGTCCTTGCCCCACGACCACGCCCGCAGCCGCGCCTACCGCTGGAACGAGGATGGCCTGGGCGGCTTCAGCAACCGTTTCCAGAACCTGTGCCTGGCCGTCGCCCTGTGGAACGGCCGGCGGCCGGTGTTTGGCCAGGAACGGCTCTTCCAAGAGGATCCCCACTGGCGCGATCACCTGCTCTTCTACGAGTATTTCCACGGCGACACGGGCGCCGGCGTCGGCGCCAGCCACCAGACCGGTTGGACCGCGTTGGCAGCAACGCTGTTGCAAGAGTCGGGGAGGTAAGGCATCATGACCCCCCACTGCCGAGCGCCGGACATTGCCGCGTGCCCGGCGCCCAAACAACGCAAGGAGACGAACCGATGAAACAGTATGATGTGATCTGGATCGGCACCGGCCAGGCCACCGGCACGGTCGTGCCCCGCCTGACGCAGGCCGGCAAGCGCGTGGCCATTGTCGAGGGCGGCCGCTTCGGCGGCAGTTGCGTCAACTACGGCTGCACTCCCACCAAGACGCTGGTGGCCAGCGCCCGCGCCGCGCACATGGCCCGCCGCGGCCCCGATTTCGGCGTCCGCACCGGCGAGGTCAGCATCGACTTCGCGAAGGTGATGGCGCGGCAAAACGCCATGCGCCATGGCAGCAGCCAGGGCATGGAGCAGTGGCTGCGCGGCCTGGAGCATGCGGATATCTACCCCCACTACGCCAGCTTTGTCGACGCGCACACGGTGCAGGTCGGCGACCAGCAGATCAGGGGCGAGACCATCGTCATCAACGCCGGCGCCCGGTCGACCAGCCCGGCCATCCCCGGCATCGCGGGCGTCGCCTGGCTGGACAACGCCCGCCTGCTCGACCTGCAGGAGCTGCCCCAGCATTTGCTCATCATCGGCGGCAGCTACATCGCCCTGGAGTTCGCCCAGATCTTCCGCCGGCTGGGCAGCCAGGTGACGGTCTTGCAGCGCTCGGCGCAGCTCCTCAGCCGCGAGGATGCCGACATCGCCGCCCAGGTGCAGGCGATCCTCGCGGCCGAGGGGATCGACATCCGCCTGGAGACCAGCATCCAGCGGCTGACGCAGAAGGGGCCGCAGCAGATCGCGGTCTCCTTTCAGCAGGAGGGCGAGGAGCGCCAGGTGCAGGGCAGCCACCTGCTGCTGGCCTTGGGCCGCACCCCCAACAGCGATCGCCTCAACCTGGCCGCGGCCGGCGTCGAGATGGACCGCCGCGGCTACATCCGGGTGAATGAGGTGATGCAGACCACGGCGCCGCACATCTTCGCGGTCGGCGACATCAACGGCGAGGGCGCGTTCACCCACACCGCGGTCAACGACGGCGAGATCTTTTGGGACTTCTACAGCGGCGCGGACGACCGCACCCTGTCGCAGCGCCTGCCCACCTATGCCGTGTTCATCGATCCGCCGTTGGGCCGCGTGGGCATGAGCGAAAAGGAGGCGCGGGCCAGCGGCCGCAACGTGTTGATGGCTACGCGTCCCATGAAGCAGATCGCCCGGGCCCGGGAAAAGGACGAGACCGCCGGCCTGGTCAAGATCCTGGTGGACGCGGACACAGAGCAGTTCCTGGGCGCGGCCATCCTGGGCGTCGGCGGCGACGAGGTGATCAACCTGTTCACCCCCTTCATGGCCACCGGCCAGTCGTACAAGCTGTTTCGCAGGGCCGTGCTCACCCACCCCACCGTGGCCGAGCTGATGCCCTGGATCCTGGACGACCTGAAGCCCCTGAAGCCCCTGGAGTAGCTGCAATGGATACCTCTGAGATCACAACCGCCTACAACTACGACTCCTTCACGCCGGAAAAAGTGCTGCCCTGGCTCAACTTCGCCCACAGCCCGGCACTGGGCCAGCCTGCGCCCGATTTTCCCCTGTGGCGGCTGGACGGCGCGCCGACCAGCCTGAGCGAGGTCTGGTCGCAGCACCGGCTGACCGTCGTCGAGTTTGGCAGCTTCACCTGACCGTACTGCGGGCTGGCGGCGCCAGTCATGAACGAGATCGCCGAGCGCTTTGCGCCCCAGGGCGTCGGCTCGGTCTTCCTCTACACCCACGAGGCGCATCCGGGCGAATACTACCCGCACCTGACCTCGCTGGCGCAGAAATTCGATCACGCCCGCGCCCTGCGGGATGTGCTGGGCGTGGCCCGGCCCATCCTGCTGGATGCTCTGGACGGCGCCTGCCACCGCGCCTACGGCTCCATGCCCAACATGAGCTGGATCTTCAACCGCGGCGGCGTGCCGATCTACAAGTCAGACTGGAGCGACGCGGCCAGCATCGCCAACGCCCTGGAGTATCAACTCGACGTGCTGGAGCGGCGGCGCGGCAAGGAGCGGCTGGCCCCCTTCCACGTCGAACGACTGGACTACCGCACCAGCGACCGGCAGGGCTTCGCGGACGGGCTGGCCCGCAGCGGCCCCAAGGCCGTACGCGAATTCGCGGAAGCAGGGCTATGAGCCGCGAACAGCCCGCGCCTGGCTGATCGGCCCCTTTGTCAGCGCGCATCTGCGCGTTTACCAGGATCGGGCAGCGGCGAGGGCATTTCTGCTGCCCTTTATCCACCATCTCAGCGATCATGGGCTGGGCAGTATCAGCGAGATTTTCGACGGCGACCCGCCCTTCACCCCGCGCGGTTGCATCGCTCAGGCCTGGAGCGTGGCAGCGGTGCTGAGGGCATGGCAGGCTACCGCGCCTGACAGCCGGGTGTGACAGACGCCAGCCGCGCCTGGTACTTGTGGGAGAGGCTGCCGGGGATGGGGACGCTTGCAGTCTGGCCACGCGCTTGAATACGATTGCAAAATCATAGCATTCTCGCCCTAAAAATCGCCTGATTTTCGGCAAAAAACCCTTGACAGCAGGTATCTCCTGTGCTATATTGCATACGTATGCAAGCATGGCGAGAATAGAAGGCAGCGAACGTCTTGCAGACAGTCCCTCGGCCGCCTCTCCTCTCTCCTCTCCCACGACTTTCTGACGCGTACCTCTCCGTCCATGTCCCTCAACCCGCTGCGGGCGCTCTGGCAAACTGACCAGACGGCACTCAACGGCTGGCTGCACATCCCCAGCTCGTGGTCGGCCGAAGTCATGGCTCGCCAGGGTTTCGACAGCCTGACGATCGACCTCGAACATGGCTTTGCCGGCTTCGAGACGGCGCTGGCCATGATCCAGGCCATCGGCGGGGCGGGCACCGCGCCGCTGGCGCGGGCGCCGTGGAACGAGCCGGGCATCATCATGCGCCTGCTCGACGCCGGCTGTTTGGGCGTCATCTGCCCGATGGTGAACAACCGCGCCGACGCCGAACGTTTCGTCGGCGCTTGTCGCTATCACCCTGCCGGCTACCGCAGCCTTGGCCCCACGCGGGCGGGGTTGGTCTATGGCAGCGACTACGCCCGTTCAGCCAACGCGACGGTGATCACGCTGGCGATGGTGGAGACCGCCGAAGCCATGGGTCAGCTCGACGCCATCTGCAGCACGCCGGGTCTGGACGGCGTCTATGTGGGGCCAGGCGACTTGAGCCTGAGCCTGGGCGGGAAACAGCGGCTGGACAGCTATGAGCCGGTGATGGTTGAGGCGCTCGACGCCATCCAGGCGGCGGCGCGGCGGCATGGCATTGTCGCCGGCCTGCACGCCAACAGCCCCGACTACGCCCGGATGGTAATCGATAAAGGCTACCGTTTCGTGACGGTGATGACCGACTCCGGCATCCTGGCGGCGTACGCCAGGCAGTTGGTGCAGGCCACGCGCGGGGGCGCGGCCGCGCCGCCGGCATCGACCTATTGAGATAGCCCGCGCGTTTTGCAGACGCCCATTCCCGACTTTCATCCGCCTTCCCCCTCGTATCTCAGCTTTGGAGCAGCGCCATGACAGTACGCATCATCAAACACGGTATCAGCGAACAGGCCTCGAAAGAGGCCGACGCCAAAGTGCGGGCCACGGTCGCGGGCATCCTTGCTGATGTCGAGGCCCGCGGCGATGCGGCCGTAGCCGAGCTTTCGGCCCGCTTCGATAAATGGGCCCCGCCCAGGTTTCGCCTCTCCCCGACCGAGATCGAAGACCTGATCGCCAGCCTGCCGGCGCAAACGATCGCAGACATCAAGTTCGCCCAGGCCCAGGTGCGGCGCTTTGCTCAGGCGCAGCGCGCGGCCCTGCAAGATGTCGAGGTCGAAACGCTGCCCGGCGTCATCCTTGGCCACAAGAATATCCCGGTCAGCAGTGTGGGCTGTTATGTGCCCGGCGGCCGCTACCCCATGGTGGCCTCGGCCCACATGAGCATCGTCACCGCCAAAGTGGCCGGGGCGCCGCGGGTCATCGCCTGCACGCCCCCCATCGACGGCGCGCCGCCGGCGGCGACGGTGGCAGCGATGGCTTTGGGCGGGGCGGACGAGATCTACATCCTGGGCGGGGTGCAGGCCGTGGCCGCCATGGCCCTGGGCACCGAGAGCATCCGGCCGGTGGACATGCTGGTTGGCCCCGGCAATGCCTATGTGGCCGACGCCAAACGGCAGTTGTTCGGGCGCGTGGGCATCGACCTGCTGGCCGGGCCGACCGAGGTCCTGGTCATCGCCGACCACACCGCCGACGCTGAGATGTGCGCCGCCGACCTGCTGGGCCAGGCCGAACACGGCCCCACCTCGCCCGCCGTCCTCCTGACCAGCGACGAGACCCTGGCCTACGCCACCCTGGCCGAGATCGAGCGCCAGTTGCAGGTGTTGCCCACCGCCGACATCGCCAGCGTCTCCTGGCGCGATTACGGCCAGGTCATCCTGGTGGATACGGTGGATGAGTTGGTGGCCGAGGCCGACCGCATCGCCTCGGAGCATGTGGAGGTGCTGACCGAAGACCCCCGCTATTTCCGCGACCACATGACCAACTACGGCGCCCTTTTCCTCGGCCCGGAGACGAACGTGGCTTACGGCGACAAGGTGATCGGCACCAACCACACCCTGCCCACCAAAAAAGCTGCCCGCTACACCGGCGGTTTGTGGGTCGGCAAATTCCTCAAGACCGTCACCTACCAGCAGATTACGCCCGAGGCCAGCCTGCTGGTGGGCGAATACGGCTCACGCCTGTGCGAGCTCGAGCGCTTCTGGGGCCACAAAGAGCAGTGCGACCTGCGGCTGCGGCGTTATGGGTAGGTTGGTTTGTTGGTTGGTTGGTTGGATCACGTCTCTTCGTCCCTTCGTCTCTTCGTCTCTTCGTCTCTTCGTCCCTTCGTCTCTTCACGATGAAAAGAGCCACCTCCATCGATGTCGCCCGGCTGGCGGGTGTGTCACAGTCCACCGTCAGCCGTGTGTTCACGCCCGAAGCCAGCGTTTCGGCCGAAACGCGCAGCCGCGTGCTGGCGGCGGCGGCCGAACTGGGCTATCAGCCCAACGCCATTGCCCGCAGCCTGAGCAAGCAGAACACTAACATCATCGGCATTGCCATGGGTCGCATCACCAGCCCCTTTCATCCCTATGTGTTGGAAAAATTCATCCAGCATTTGCAGGAGGTGGGCCGGCAGGCGCTGCTGTTCAGCACCCCACCCGACCGCGAGGTCGAAGACGCGCTGGAACTGATCATGCAATATCAGGTCGATGGCTTGATCATCACCTCGGCCACCATTTCCACAGAGATGGCCGACGCCTGCGCCAACCTGGGTATTCCGGTGGTGCTCTTCAACCGCTATGTGCTGGGCGCCAGGGTCAACGCCATCTGCACCGATAATGTCGAGGCGGGACGGCTGGTGGCCAATCTCCTACTCGACGCCGGCCACAAACGGCTGGCCTATGTGCAGGGGACGGCCAACGCCTCCACCAATCTCGACCGGCAGAAAGGCTTTTTCGACAGGCTGCGCGAACGGGGCGCGACCGAGGTAGTCAGCGAGCCGGGGGACTACACCTATGAGGCGGGATTCGCGGCTGCTTGCCGGTTGCTCAACCGCCCGGATCGCCCGGATGCCATTTTTGTGGCCAGCGATATCGTGGCGTTGGGCGTGCTGGATGCCGCTCGCTACCGTTTCGATCTGCGTATCCCCGAAGACCTCTCGGTGATCGGCTTCGACGACATCCCCGCCGCGGCCTGGCCCTCCTACAATCTCACCACCATCCGCACGCCGGTCAACCGCATGATCGAGGCCACGATCGACCTGCTCCTGGCCCGGCTGGACGAACCCGCGGCCAACCCACAAACCCTGCTCTTCCCCGGCGCTTTGGTGACGCGCGGGTCCGCCCGGCTGCCGGCGCCCTACCAGGTTCATCCGCCACAACCTACGTTCGCTGCTTTCTGGGAGGAAGCGCTATGAGCACGCTGGCGACGATGCAGGGCAAGGTGGCTGTGGTCACGGGCGGCGGCGGCGGCATCGGCTCGGCCATTTGCCGGCGGCTGGCCGATGTCGGCGCGCAGGTCGTGCTTACGTATTCACGCAGCGCCGAGCAGGCCGAGGCGGTGGCGGCCAGCCTGGCCGGGGCCGGCCACCTGGCCGTGTGCGCGCCGGTGGATGATAGCGCCGCCCTCTCGGAACTGGCCGGGCTGGTGGCAACGCGCTACGGGCGGCTGCACCTGCTGGTCAACAATGCCGGCGTCACGCAGCCGGTGGCGCACGCCGACCTGGACGCCCTGGACGATGAACTCATCGATCGCATCTTTCGGGTGAACTGGCGCGGCGCCTTTGCCTGCGTGCGCGCCTTGCGCCCGCTGTTGGAAGCGGACGAGGGCGGCGTGGTGGTCAACATCTCGTCGGTGGCGGGCGTCACCGGGCTGGGCAGCAATGTGGCCTATTGCGCCGCCAAGGCGGCGCTGGACTCGATGACGCGTTCACTGGGCCGGGCGCTGGCTCCCACCATCCGGGTGGTTTCGGTCTCGCCGGGCTGGGTGTGGGGCGAGTACGCCGCCCGCATGCCGCAGGAAGTCCTGGCCGAGCAGATGGCGCGGACGCCGCTGCACCGGTTCGCCACGCCCGCCGAAGTGGCCGACGCCGTGCTGGCCGCTGCCACACTCCTGACGATGACGACCGGTTCGATCCTCGCTGTCGACGGCGGCAGGCCGTTGGGGCAGTAGGAGCAGTGGTCAGTGGTCAGTGGTCAGTATTCAGTGTTCAGTGTTCAGTATTCAGTATTCAGTGGTCAGATAATGATGTCGTTTTTGAATGAGGGTGTCTTGGAGCAGTTGGCTACGGGTTTCGGGTTTACCGAAGGCCCGATCTGGCACGCGGGCGAGCGCCATCTCACCTTTTCCGACATTCCCGCCGACACGATGTACCGCTGGAGTGAGGCAGACGGGCTGGCTGTGTTCCGACAGCCGAGCGGCAAGGCCAATGGCAATGCCTATGATCGCCAGGGCCGCATCGTCACCTGCGAGCATCTGACCAGCCGGCTGAGCCGGTCGCTGGCCGACGGCAGCGGCTACGAGGTGCTGGCCTCGCACTATCAGGGCAAGGCGCTGAACAGCCCCAATGATGTGGTGGTGAAATCGGATGGCTCATTAGAGTCGTTGCTGAATAGCGGAGGAGGATAGAGTTCCCCTACCCCAGCGAGTTGTTATGCGGCCGCAGCCCGAAGCACTCGTTTCTGGATGCGA
>JAANMV010001885.1_pt1 | contig 21832 bp, 17 predicted proteins | sample 7279661 | NCBI WGS metagenome assembly JAANMV01 (sample SAMN14094540, study PRJNA606508) | bioreactor metagenome | isolation source: A lab-scale SPAN reactor treating ammonium-rich wastewater day 121 | place: Ireland: Galway | collected 2017-05-16
AACCGGACTTCCACCGGAAATATTAACCGGATAAGCAACGAAGGTGTAGCCGGCTAGATCAGTTAATCCTTCAATTGAGAATTCGTAGCTTACAGTTGTCTCTCCCTCGGTTACCACATCTGAATAAGCTGGGATGGAAATAAAGAAACTTAAAATTATTAAGCTCAGTGTTTTCATTTTTAAGAGATTAAATTAAAAAACTAAATGAAGCGGAAAAAGTATTACAAGATAACGAAATAATAAAACTTTTTGAATACGAGAACTCAAATAAAATTTTTATCAGAATCCATTCAACCAAGACAACAAATATTTCTACCACAAAAAACGGAAGAAGTTCGATACCATTTATATTTGAAGTTAATTCATTTGATAAAGAGTTATAGAAAATATTCGCGATCGGGTGGGTGAACAAATTAATCAAAACTATGTACCACAGGAAAACAACAAACCTCTTTCTACAAAAAAGCATCAGAACGATATATTCTGATGCTATTGTAATCAGCAAAGATATCAGATAAGTCATTTTCTATTTACCCAACCGTGACTTCACCTCGTTTATTTTTTGTTGAATTTTTTGGTCACCCGGACTCAATGCCTGAACCTTCAACAACATATCGAGTAATTCCGCATCACGCTTTTGTAGTTCAAGCATTTCAATACTCAATTGGTAAGGGTTATATGATCTTTGGAAATTTCCGGGATTTTTTTCTATCTCAAGTTTCGCCCCCTCGATTACGTCGTTCGCATATCGGTTAAACCTTTCCTGATCGCCGAGGCTTTCAAGTAAAATTGCCAAATCATATTTCAATCTGTAATCCATTGGAACAACTGTTTCGGGTAGCTCTTGTTCCATAGTCTCAACAGTCTTCAATGCCAGATGCTTTTTCTCTGGTATATCACCGTACCACAAAGCAAGCCTCATGAATAACCCTCGGTACGTATCAATCATCCTTTGTTGAACATCATCGAGAAATAGTTTTGGATTATCTAAATTTTTAAACATAAAACCGTATTGCGGACTTGAGCTTGCTTCATCAACGGGCTCGAGCAATGACTTGTGCATAATTTCTTCATTCAATGACAATCCTTTTGAATTCATCGGAACCTTGTACGGAAGCAACTTCTGAGCCATCCCGCCTAACTGGAGATATTCATCAAGCCCGATATAATTATCACTGGAAACTGTTATTGAGAAATAAATCGGCCTCTCCCAGTTGTTGGCTTTAATTATGTCAAGCACAACAAGGTCGTTTACTTTAACGGCGGTAATAACCTGATTACCGCTTTGCTGTCTGATAGTTGGAGGCATTACAAAAGAAAGCTCTGATGGCTTGGTCTGCATAGTATCAGGGTAGGCGGATACGGGTACAGGTATTTTTACAACCCGGTTAGTTTCCCATTGAACCGGCTGAAGTTTTGTAATCTGAACGTCGTTGAAAGTAAACGGAACAGGTAATGCTCCGTAAGGTCTTTCGTTTTTTAGTTGAAGATTGTACCAATCAATCTGCGCAAGTGAAAGGTTGACAACCCTCACATCCGTTCTGATACCGTAAATTGCCTGCAATGCCCAAAGTGGAAATGTGTCGTTATCACCATTTGTAAAAAGAATTGCGTCCTTCTCCAGAGATTGTAAAAGATTATAAGCATACGTATAAGGTAAATAGTTTACACTCCTGTCTTTGTAGGCATAGTTTACTCGTGCCATATTAAAAGGAATGAAAACGAAAAGTAATACTATTGCGGTTATGGAAAAAATCTTTGCACTTTGCCCGATAAATTTCTCTTTGATCAAATCTATAATTCCCGAAACCCCTATTCCAATCCACATTGAAAAAATGAAAAACGAACCAAAGTAAAAATAGTCACGTTCTCGCGGTTGCGGATTTTGTTGGTTCTGGTAGAGTGCCGTCAATACGCCAAGGACAATGAACATCAAAAGAAGAAGGTGGCCGAACCGCTTATCTCGATAGTAAGTGTAAAACAATCCAAAAAGCCCGATTATAAACGGTATAGCGAAAAATTTCGAGAAGTCAACTCCGTCTCCCTGATCGTGTCCTTCTCTGCCAATGAAATTCCAATAAAGATATCTAAGGTACATTTCATTTATCTGGTATTCCCACATGAACGATAAATCACTTGAGTAATTTGAATAGGTGATTTGCTGGTGGGGCATATTGGTGTACCGCCTTGGCCAGATTAAAGGTTGTTCACCGTATTGTTCCCGGTTCATGTATGCGATAAATCGCTCCATATCTTTAGGTGCATTCTGGTTGATTGGAAGATTTACAATATCAGCTCTCAGAAAAACCATCCCATACGTAGAATAACCTACATTAACGAAAAACAAACAAAGCAACGCAAGACGAAGAACCGGTTTTTTGTTAACAGTAGAATAGTAGATCCCGTAAACTATCAAACCGACATAAATCAAAACTGCAATCAGACCATATTCAAAAATCTTAGGAATCTTTGTAACTGTAATCGGAAAGACAACAACGAAAGCGAGACCGGATACCGCAAGTGCTTTCAAAAAGCCTAAATTAGAATATTCAAATTTTCTAAGGTAATAAATTAAAACCGCCATGATGAGCATCTGAACTACAAGCAGGTGTGAGCCGATCCCAAGCCCAATTAAAAAGGCAATTAAAATGAAAATATTATCGCTGCCCTGTTCATTTGCTTTTTCCCACCATACCATCAGTAGCCATGAAATAATTGTTACGAAAAATAAAGCATTCGCATAAGCTTCGGTTTCAAGCGCATTGAACCAAATTGTATCAGCAAACGAAAGTGAAAGCGCACCGATTGCTGCTGAACAACATACAAACAAAGCATCCATTGTTCCGGAAGGTTCACCTCTCCATATCTTCAGGATTTTTATCAGAACAAGATAAACCAGCATAACCGAAATGCTCGAACAAATTACAGATAGCAAATTAGCCCTGAGCGGAACTTCGGAAATGAATGGTAAAATTAAGGTAAAAATTTTGACAAGAAGTGTATTGGTTGGTGTACCCGGAGGGTGAGAGTTCCCTAAAATATAGCCAACCGCAGTATATTCACCTGCATCCCAAAAAGCAAACGTTTGTTGAACTGTCAGCAAATATATTACAAACGATATTAAGAAAACTGCTGCACCTATGATTCGGTACAAAACGGTATTATTCATCTACAAAATTGGTTTTAAAATAAGAGATAAAACTAATAATTTAATCATGCTTATTCAATGCTCATATAACAATAAAATTCTAACATGAAAATCTCACCCCTGTATCTGATAATAACATTTCTACTGTCAGCTTTAATTTATGGTTGTGAAGATAATATAATTCCCGGACTCCAGGAAAAACTAATTAAAGCAGATAAAATTACAATTTACTTCTTCGATGAAGGAACAAACACGGTATCTGACCCCGATAAAATTGTTACCATTGAACAAAAGCAAGATATTAACACTTTAATTAATTCAATCAGCGGTGAAAGTTCGCCTGAATACAAGTGTGGGTATAACGGTTCAATAGAATTCTTTAATGATAATAAAAGTATTTTTGTAACTGAATTTAATTTTGAAAATGATTGTGCTCATTTCGTGTTCAGGTACAATAAAGAAATGTTCAGCAAAAAAATGGAGGAATCGGGAATTCGTTTATTAAAAGAATATTTTAGCAGAACTCACAAGAAAGGTTGAAATGAAAACTTTATCTCTGTTTATTTTTTTTCTTGTTCCTTTTACATCATTCGCGAACGATGATAAACTAAAAGAAGCGGAGGAATTATTTAGTTCAGGGAATATCGAAGGAGCAATTCAGCTCCTGACCGACCATTTAACGGATTCACCTGATGATATTAATGCTTATCTGCTACGGGCCGATTACTACTCTCTCTCAGGTAAGTTATCGTTGGCGGCAGAAGATTTAATTGCAGCTGAAAAAATATCTGACGACCATCCGAGAATTTATTCGATACGGGGAAATCTGGAAATGCTGGTTGATAACTACAATGAGGCAATTAAAAATTACAAACGTTCACTGGAAATAGATTCCACCAATGCCGTAGTTTTAAATTCAATTGCTATTGCTTATTTTAAGTCAGGAAAGAGCTCTGATTGCATGAAATATTTTGAGAAATCAATTGAACTTGACTCTACGAATCCGGATACGTTTGCAAATTTTGGATTGGTTCTTTTCTATTCTAATGATACCCTTGGCGCAATAAAAAATTTAACGAAAGCAGTTGAACTCAATCCAGCATCAGTTAAAAACATTATTCAACTCGGTGCACTATATGACAATATAGGCGAACACAATAAAGCAATTACGATTTACAATAAGGCGATTGACTATGACCCGGAAAACGGTGAAGCATATTGCAGAAGAGGAATAGCAAAATTTAACTCCGGAGAATTTAAAGGTGCACTTTATGACTTTGAAACAGGGCTAAAATTGAACCCGGAATTGGAGGACCAGGTCAAAAGCTACATTGAAGATGCAGAAAAATACATTGAGGAAAAGGAATGATAATTTTATTCTTGTAGAAAATACATTTGCTCTTCCGAATTAGAAATTATTATTACCTAAAATATTTAATCAGGAACCCTTTCAATAATTAAATGAAATCCGAAAAACTCATGAAACCAAAATATATTCTATCGTTTTTGTTATTCATATTATCATTTTCAACTGCGTTATATTCACAAAATAACCCAAACGATATATTAAACAGAGCTGTCCGCGAGCAAAATGCCGGAAAGGATGTTGATGCTATCAATTCATTTACCAATTATATCAATTTAATTCAAACAAATTCCGAAGCATATTATAAACGAGCGTTATCATATCATAAATTAAATATGCTCAAAGCTGCAGAATCCGACCTTTTGAAAGCTATCGAGCTGAATGACAAATTAAGTATGGCGTATAATATTTTAGGATTGATTTCACAAAATTCCGGTGATACAGTAAAAGCGCTTGACTATTTTACCCAGGCTATTCAGATTGATCCCGGGTTTGCAGAAGCTTTTAACAACAGGGGGTATTTATACGGACGGTTGGGGAAATACAATCTGGCGTTAATGGATTTAAACAAGGCAATTGAGCTTGAGCAAAAAGTACCGGGTTATTACTATAACAGAGGTTTCCTGCATGTTCAAACCGATGATTTTAAAAATGCACTGAACGATTTCACTGCGGCAATAAATCTCAATCCCGATTATGCGTTGGCATTCTTGAGCAGAGGTATGGTTCATTACCAGGTTGGAAATTACAGTGATTGTATTTACGATATGAATCTTGCGAAAAAACTCAATCCATCGTATTCAGTAGAAGCGGATAAATTTATAAGAGCAGCGCGGGGATATTTAGAATGAGATAAGGTTCATTTGTAAATACCTTTTGATATCCTTTAAAAAGATTTCTGTCGTTTTTCCGAAGCTACGTTTATTAATTAGTTTTATATATTCCCCATCTTGTTTTGTTTGAATTGATTGCATCGGATGCGGAGTAAATGTGAAAATTAAATTTATTGAATTTAAAAATGAACCAGTTTCCATATTACGCCAAAGAAATCCATTAGATTTAAAAAATGATGATATGTAAGGTTTCCCGATTTTAATTACATAACCTGTTCTTAATTTTTGACATTTAAAGAAATTTCTCTTTGGCTCACAGCATATTTATATATAATTTTGAGGAAAAAATAAAGTTATGAAACAGACATTAATTTCACTCTCTATTATACTTCTTTTGCTGGGTTGTTCAAATGATGAAAATGTAATCGGAATTAAGAAGTTCAATAGAGACGCAGACTCCATCAGTGGGAAATATTCGACAGATAAAGTTACGGACTCTGTTTCCGGTAAACCTGACGAACATTTGGAAAATCTCGAGGAAAATACCGTAATTGAGCCGATAGAAGCGCGGGGATATCTTGGAAAGGAATTGACTGTAGAAGGATACGTTGCTGATGTATTTAAAAATGAGCGGGTTGCTTATCTTAACTTCGATAAAAAATTTCCGAATAATAGTTTTTCCGGTGTGATTTTTGCAAAAAAATTTGACGCGTTTGAAAATATTTTCAACTACAAAAATAAGACTGTAAAACTTAAAGGAAAAATATCGGAATACAAAGGCAGGCCTCAGATTATTATAAACTCTGAAGATCAACTTGAAATCGTTGAATGACTAAATGCGGATACGTCGCCATTCTCGGCATACCTAACGCCGGTAAATCAACCCTCATGAACAAAATTATCGGGGTTGATCTTAGTATTGTAACCCATAAACCACAAACTACCAGGAATAAAATCGCCGGTATATATACCGATAGGGATTCGCAAATAATTATACTTGATACTCCGGGTATAATTGAGCCGAAATATGAATTGCAATCGTACATGATGAAAGAAGTTTCCTCATCCGTTAATGATGCCGATACCGTGATTCACCTCATTGATATTACCCAACCACGTTTACAGGATCAATTAATTATTATTGAGCCATACCGTGATTTCCTCAGGAGAAAAAAAACTCTTACGGTTTTAAATAAAATTGACGAGATTTCACAAAGTGAACTTGAGAGAAAGATCTCTGAAATTAGTGGAAAATCTTTGAACGATGAGTTAATTCCCGTATCGGCGAAGTATCATTTTAATATTAAAAAACTGATTGAAGAAATTAAATCTTCATTACCCGAATCAAATTTTCTTTTCGAACCTGATGAATTAACGAACCGACCGGAGAGATTTTTCGTTGCTGAAATAATTCGTGAAAAAATACTCGAACTATTCGAGGAAGAAATTCCGTACAGTGTGTTTGTTGAAATTACTGAATTCAAGGACAGGAAAGGGAACGGAAGTTTCATTTCAGCGGATATAATTCTTGACAGGGAAACTCAGAAGGCAATTATAATCGGTAAATCCGGATCGGCTCTAAAACAACTCGGAACAACCGCCAGAATTTCAATTGAACAATTCCTCTCACGAAAAGTATATCTGGATTTGTTTGTAAAAGTCAGAAAAAACTGGCGAAAAAATGAATCCTTTCTTAAGAGAAAATTCTGAAAAGTACACAATTCTACTGCATCTTTCTCACATAGTGTTGAATAATTTCTTACGGGGTTTCTACACTTAATATATCACAGGAGGTTTTAATACGCATTAATTTTAAAAGTTCTTTCTGCTGAAATGGTGATTTGTTTAAAACCCATATCATTTGCAAACAACTTTTGTTTTACAAAATCATCAACACTGCTGAATGGACTGTATTTCATAACCCGCCATTTGAATTCGTTACCGTCAAGTACTCCACCGGAGCGCTCAACCGGGTTAATGAAATTTTTATCAGTGGTAACAACATAGAAATTTCCCTCGGGATAAAATGAAGTGAAACGTAAAAGGTAAATACCCGCACCCGACCCGGATTCAAACGCAAACAGAGTGTTTTTGTTGTATCCGATGAGGTTATTTTGAGGCGCTAGCAGAACCGGGTGCGAAAGTTCTTCAAGGTTGTACGAAGTTCCCGGATATGCAAAAACAATATTTTCAAACCCTGATCCGTCGCTGCCAAACCCGTATCCGCGAACTTTCAGACGGTACGAAAACGGTAACGACGAGGGAACTAAAACCTTTGTTGAAACTATATCTCCGTTATTGCCGGCAATCTTAAATTCAGAGTTTCGATTGAATGCCAGAAAATCTGCAAAAACGTCATATCCCTTCAGCTCATATTTTAAAATCGGAAAGGAGAGGTATATCGTGGATGAACCCGGATTCCGGTTGAAATCGGCATCTGTAAATTTTACACTTTGATTCGGGTTTGTACTTTGAGTAGTAATTGTCTTCTCACCAAACCGGGTAAACTCCAACTGTTCACGTTCAAGGTAGATAACCTTTCCGTTAAGTGTTGACGAGTACTTTGGCCATTCGATAGTCAACAGTTTCGTGGTTTCCCCAGATGCAGATATCACTTCAGCAGAGTAAAATACATCCTCGCTTATGAACTTTACAATTGCCGATCTTCCGTAAGGTATTTCAGGAAAAGTTACTTTTAATGGTTCAATGTATGTATTGCGTGAATTTTTTACTCCGAATAAAATGAGTTCGGGATTTTCAATTGATAAGTTACTGTATAGTACACTTGTCCGGGATGAACCATCAACTATAAACAGATCGTATGGTTTTGTAAACGAAATTAAATTAAACTCACCGGCATCATTTGATTTAGACGTAACCACACCGGGAATGCTTACTTTTACACCGCTGACCGGAAAATTTCTTTCATCTGTGATCTTCCCTTTTATATTGAATTGCGAAAAAAGTTGAGACGACCACAATATGGAAAGTAAAAAAATCTGTAATAACCTCATTGACAATATTTTCATTAATGAAATAAAATATTATTATAGAAATATCAATTCACTTTTATAAACTCAAAACCAGCCGGGAATTCGAGACAGTCTTGTGAGCATAGTGCAATTTATATTTTTAAAAAATTCTTTAGTCGCAGTATAATTTCATAACTAAAATTGTTAGATTTGAAAAATTATATCGTAATACACTCTGAATAAAATTCTGAATACATTTCTTAGTATTTACAGCCTTAGGCTTTTCCCCTTAATCCATGATTTAAGGCGTGGAACGAAGCGGGCAATTAAAAAATTATTGGGCAGAGAAAAATCCGGCAGAGAAATACAACATCTAAAAAAAATCAGGTGGAACAAGGTATTTTCTGCGCGACAAATAAAAATTGTTGAACCTGAACAACGTAATGGAAATATTACAATCTTTGAACTTGCTGTGATTTGTACCGCCGTGAGAAATTTAACCGATCCTAAACTGATTATTGAAATAGGAACATTTGACGGACGGACAACTCTTAACCTTGCGGTAAACTCTCCACCTAAAACAAAGATTGTTACTTTAGATCTGCCGCCAAATGAAGAAACTAAGTTTGAACTCGCACCCTTTGAAGAATATTTTGTAAACAAACCAGTTTCGGGGGAAAGGTTTGTTGACTGTCCAACGGAAATGAAACCTTATGCAAAAAAAATTTCTCAGGTTTACGGTGACTCCGCAGCTTTTGACTGGTCTGATTATTTCGGTAAAGCTGACCTGGTATTTATTGACGGATCGCACGCATACGATTATGTTGTTTGCGACACAAAGACAGCTTTGAAATTAATCAAACCTACCGGGATCATAATTTGGCACGATTATGGCGAATGGGATGGAGTGACTAAAGCATTGAACCAATTTTTCACAAACGGAATGAGAGATATAGTAAATATTAAATCGTCCACGCTAGTTACCTTGAATAACAATAATATTCTTAATATATGATTATTTAATTGTTTGTACGGTTTCAAATGTTGGTATGTTTATTAGGATAGTATTTTAAGTTTTGAGCATATTGTTTCTAACTATAATCTTTGTTTCACGTGAAACAATTAAAACAATGCTCATTTTTTGATGGGAAATGTATTGGTTAAATCTAACGATTTAATTTAAACTGACCCTGTTTTACAGTGAAACAAACTAATCCAACATTGTAACAGAATTCAAAAACAGATTTTTTATTTAGGATTTATATTCACCAATTACGAATGTTGGTTAAGCAGTATGGTTTGTAGCAATTATTCGATCCAATAATTTTAGATTCTTCAATTTCAACTATAGCTCAATTGTAGCCTGTTGCTAAAAATGAGCCTTGATCTCTTAACTTTTAGTGGAGAAAATAATATCTAAAATGTGAACTTGTTTAATTGCCACAATAATTTCGTTTATCATTTGTTGGGTGATAGTTAGATAAATGACAGGAAATGTTATTTCAAAATAGTTTTTAGCGTTAATCCAAATATATTGAAAACTCTTTCAACGCTGGAAAATTTAACTAAAATGTAAGCTAAAATTTCGCCAGCTCAGTTAAGCAATTATTGGGTTATGTAACTGGTGAATTGCTTTGCGATTTTTACTATTGAAATTATTTCCTCAAAATAAGTTATAAAATTTTGACCTTTTGCATTTATAATCAGGGGGAAATTTATGTGTATTATCTGCTATAAAAGCGATTAACATATTCTGAAGGATTATTGATACCGGTTATCTAAGTTGCATTAAATTTTGCAATGGTAGAGCATCACCTGAAGTTGATAACTTAAAATTGTTTAAATGTTCTCAATATAGTTTTAGTGTTTTTGACTTTTCGTAACATTCTTTGTTAAATATTTATATAAATTACTGATAGTTGCTTTATCTGACAACCTGAAAACACAATCAATTATTATAGTTCTTAATTTAATCGTCGTTTAAAACGGTTTTTATCTTGGTTTAGAGATTGTGTTTAGATAAAAATGTTGAAAAAAATGGAAAAATCCATATAAATTTCACCTTGCTCAATACGCGTTTTTAACTTTTCAGAATATGGGTTTTTATTTCATTGTGGTGAACAACACAAAAATTGGACGAGTGTTTCAATAGAAATCTGAAACAGAAATTACTCAATATTTTCTTGTCAATGAGTTTCACCTTATCAATAATAAATTTCAACAAAAAAAATTTTTACGAAATGAATTATAATGGTTCTCTGTTACGTTGATAATGTACTTAATAAATCTCTCACAAATGAAAATTTTCCGTTTTTTTCAATATATTTTAGAATACAAACCCGAATGAAAAATTCATACGATATCATTGTTATTGGAGCGGGACATGCGGGTATAGAGGCTACTGTTTCGTCAGCGCGAATGGGAATGAAGGTAGGATTAATTACAATGGATTTGAACGCAATCGGAAGGTTAAGTTGTAATCCTGCAATTGGAGGAACAGCTAAGGGACACCTTGTAAAAGAAATTGATGCACTTGGTGGAGTAATGGGAATACTTGCTGACCGTTCAGGGATTCAGTTTAAAATGTTAAACCGTTCAAAAGGACCGGCAATCTGGTCTCCAAGGTGCCAATCGGATAAAGAAGTTTATTCAAAAGAAGCTACCAAACTAATCTTATCCTATGAAAACATTGAGGTGATTCAGGATATGGTGAAAAAATTGATAGTTGATGATACCAACGGTGACGGAGTCAACAAACCAAAACACATAATAAAAGGAGTAAAAACCGAATCAGGAATTTACATAACCTGTAAATCAGTAATAATTACAACCGGTACATTTCTGAATGCAGTTATGCACACGGGGAGAAATCAAACACTGGGCGGCAGGATTGGTGAAAAGTCAGCAACGGGCTTATCTGAATGCCTGATGAAACTCGGATTCAAAACGGGCAGATTAAAAACCGGAACACCACCACGATTAGATATCAACACAATTGACTTCGATAAAACAGTACCTGCTCCGGGAGATGAGGTATTGTTACCGTTTTCCTTCAGAACTAAAACCGGATTCCCTTTTCTTCAACAAGTTGATTGTCATCTTACATATACAAACCACAAAACGCACGAAGAACTGCGAAAAGGTTTTAGTGATTCGCCCATGTTCTCCGGCAGGATTAAAGGCACCGGTCCGAGATATTGTCCGTCAATCGAAGATAAAGTTAACCGATTTTCAGATAAACCGAGACATCAGATATTTTTAGAACCGGAAACACTCAATGGCAATACAATTTACATGAACGGATTTTCAACAAGTTTGCCCCTTGAAGTTCAGGAAACTGCAGCGAGAACCATACCCGGACTTGAAAATGTTCGCATCGTCAAGCAAGGATACGCGGTAGAATATGATTTCTTTCCAACCTGGCAAGTCAACGCTACAATGGAAACCAAATTAATTGAACATCTTTATACAGCCGGTCAAATAAACGGAACATCCGGATATGAAGAAGCTGCGGCACAGGGATTGATAGCGGGAATTAATTCCGTTTTAAAGCTTAGAAATCAGCCTCCTTTCATATTAAAACGAAGCGAAGCTTACATTGGCGTTCTAATTGATGACTTAATCAACAAAACTCCGGAAGAGCCGTACAGAATGTTTACTTCAAATGCCGAGTATCGTCTGGTGTTGAGACAAGACAATGCTGACATTCGATTAATGAAATACGGTAATTCGCTTGGATTGATTGAGGATGAATACATTAAAATCCTTGATGGAAAACTTGACCTCATAAAAGCAGGATTGGATTTTGCAAAAGCAAACACTTTGAGCCCTCGACAGGTTAATACATATCTCAATGAAATTGGTTCATCCGATATTTCTTCTGGTGAATTCATTTCAAATCTTGTCAGAAGAAATTCTGTTTCGCTCAAGGAAATTCTACATCTCGCAGACTTTACAGGGCAGGAAAAACTCAGGGAACATCTTCTCTCAGATGAAAATACGCTCAGTCAGATTGAAATTGAACTAAAATATGACGGTTATATAAAAAGGATGCACGAACAAATTAAAAACTTCGAAAGGAATGAATCAATAAACATACCCCCTGATTTTAACTATGACAAAATTCAGTCTCTGTCTGCTGAAGGAAGAGAAAAACTTAATTCAATAAGGCCAACAACTCTCGGACAGGCAATGAGAATTTCAGGTGTTCGAACAACAGATGTCTCCGCTTTGATGATTTTCATGCGGGGGTAATTTTTTTAATTATTAATCATCTGTTATGATTACTTCTTTTATTATATTTGCATAACAACTTCAAACGAGTTTACCTGCACAATTTTTTCATGTGAATTTAAATTTTGCTGTCAATGTCCAAAACACCTTCTGAAAAAATTTTTATCGTTTTACTTTTCGTAGTAACAGTTCTTGGACTATGGGCAAGTTTTACGTTATTAAAAAGAACTTTTTACGACCCCATACACCTTAAGTCAATTGCTCCAGATATTGTCATGGATATGACAAAGAGTAATTTACTTTCAGAAGGTGATATTGTTTTCCAATCTAAAAAGGTCAGGACAAATGATTTAATGAGTTATCTTAACGATTCATCAATAGATCAGGTCGGTATAATATTATATTACAGAAAGGGTTACTACGTGCTGGAATCTGATGGTGAAGTAGTGTTAACTCCTTTGGAAGAGTGGATACCAAAAGGGGAGAACGGAAATTTTACCGTGAAACGTTTGAGAAATGTAAAAATTAAGGGCGATCGGCTACTTAATGAGGCATTAAAGTTCACGGGAAAAAACAAAGATATTTATTTTAACTGGTCAGATGATTTACTTTACAATGCTGAATTGGTTTATAAAGTCATTGAAGATGCAACCGGTGTAAAACTAGGCGCTCTAAAGCAATTAGACGAATTCAGCTTCGATAAGAAAGGGAAAGAATTGCTTCGCCAGACTTATGGCGACAATATTCCTTTCAAAGATAATTTTATAACAGTAAAACAATTATATGATTCAGACGAACTCGAAACCATATACAACTACTGATAATGTTGTAACATCGTTTAATTATTCTTACGAAAGATTTAATTACAGGAAATTTTTAAAGGCACATACAGAAATATCTATTGCTTCAATTATAATTCAAACAACTTTTGTCCAACTTGTTTGATTGTTTTTCAACCGGGCTGAAGATGAGTTACATATGTCTGCTTTGAAACAACGGATTTTTCTTCTTACAATTCCACTATGTTCCCCGTTCTCAATTTTATCTGCATTGAAGTTTAAATTACCATCTGTAACTTTACTCATACCTGTTTGTATCTGGTTGAAGTTTGAGTTTCCCTGCATTAAACTATTTTTAAACTATAGCATTTGGAAAATAAATTAGCCACAAAATCAAATCTGACTCAAAATTTCCTTAATGCGTCAAAATTAAGCGTTCCTGCCGGATATATGCTTTTATTTCTCGTGATTTTTATTCCTGTTTACTTTTACGGAAAGTTGCCGGATGATATTCCATATCATTTCAATTTTTCCGGACAGCCAACATCATTCGGGAACAAAGTTACTATTTTGATTTTACCACTGATTGCAACCATACAGTTTGTACTACTTTCAATTTTACCAAAATTAAAGCTCCACTATCGATATCCCGTTACAATCACGGTTGACAACGAACAGATACAAAAAGAGCTTGCAGGTGCATTTGGAAAACTGATGAAATCTTCAGTACTGCTCGTGTTCATTTTGATAGAAATTCAGATTATCCAATCCGTGTATGAAGCTAAGTTGTTCCTCAATCATTACGGTATCATTGTTTACTCCGCAATAATTTTTATACCCATTATAACCTATTTCATCGTTGCCAACAAAGAGAAATAAAACCAGCAAGGAAATGCATGATAGTTTTTCCCGACAGATATTGCACTTCTTAAAATCTGTAAGTGAACCTGAAAAAATCGGTAACGATGTTAGCTTTATGAACCCATACAGAGATCCGAATGTAATGGAACTTTGCGAATTATTCTTCACAAAATATTTCAATGATAAATCTAAGCGGGTAATAATATTCGGAATAAATCCGGGTAGATTCGGGGGCGGAATAACCGGCATCTCCTTCACTGACCCCGTCGCCCTTGAATCAAACTGTGGTATTACAAATCACCTGAACAAGAGAAAGGAAATATCGAGTGAATTCATTTATGAAATGATAGATAAATTTGGTGGGGCTCGAAAGTTTTACTCTAAGGTTTTTCTTACTGCCGTCTATCCGCTTGCATTAATCAGAAACGGAAAAAATTTTAATTATTACGACGATAAAAAAGTTACTGATAAAATGTTCCCGCACTTGCGTGATTCATTTGAAAAACAATTTTACCTAAACAGCTTTTATAAAACTGCAATTTCCCTTGGTAAAAAAAATTACGGTTACCTCAAACGTTTAAATGATGAGTTTAAATTTTTTAACGATTTAAAAATTCTAGAGCACCCGAGATTTATTATGCAATACCGGAGGAAACACAAGGATGAATACATTGCAAAATATTTAACTACAATTCAGGGGATATTAAATCAATAAATGTTATGGTATAATTCCCATTCTTTGCCGGTGATCAAAGTTTCTTGGTTTGAATTAAACTTGATTTTGACCGCTGACTGAACTTCCTTTTTGCAAGGGGAAAACTTGGGACTTCTGATACAATTTGCTCTTTCCTCCGGTTTGATTAATTTTAAAATCAATAATTATCTATCTGCGCTCTTTGTAGTTTTCCCGAGTAATCAACGTAAACTGCTTTCCATTCCGAATAGAAATCGTAAACCGTCCACCCTCCTTCACGATGTCCGTTTCCTGTAGCTTTTACACCACCGAACGGCATGTGAGCTTCTGCTCCTATTGTAGCGCCGTTTATGTAAGTTATCCCGGCTTTAATATCGCGCACCGCTCTGAATGCATCGTTGACATCATTGGTAAAAATGCTCGACGATAATCCATATTTTGTGTCGTTTAAAATACTAATTGCTTCATCAAGCGACTTACATTTGATAACGGACAACACCGGTCCGAAAATTTCCTCTCGTGCTATTCTCATATCTCTGGTAACATTTACAAAAATTGTCGGTTCAAAAAAGAATCCTTTTGAAAGATCGCCACCAGGATGTTTTCCGCCTATGATGAGCTCAGCCTTATCTTCCTCCTGCCCGATTGAAACATATTTTTGAATTTTATCAAGTGACTCCTGTGAAATTACCGGACCTACATCAACGTTATCGTCGTTGCCGTAACCCAACCGTAGCGCCTGCGCTCTCTCCTTTAGTTTCAAAACAAATGAATCGTGTATGCTCTCATGCAGAATCAACCTTGATGTTGCAGTACACCTTTGACCCGTTGTTCCGAAAGCTCCCCAAAGCACCGCGTCGAGTGCAAGTTCCATATTGGCGTCTGGCATTACGATTTGGGCGTTTTTACCACCCATCTCCAGTGAAACCCTTTTAAGCATTTTACCTGCAACTGAATTAATATGGCTGCCGACTTCAGAGGATCCGGTAAAAGAAATCAGGTCAATCCCATCGTGCGATATCATAGCTTCACCAACAATTTCTCCGGTTCCCTGAACAAGGTTAACTACTCCCGGGATGTAATCTTTACCGAGAACTTCCTTCATTGCTTCGTCAACTATTTCCACGAGTGTAGTTGCCGTTTTGGGCACTAATTCTGCCGGTTTGATTATTACTGTATTACCACACACGAGCGCAGGAAACATTTTCCACGTTGGAATTGCCATTGGGAAATTGAAAGGAGTGATTAGCCCTGCAACACCAATCGGAACCCTAAAACTAAGGTTCATTTTGTTTGGAAGTTCACTTGGAGCATTGTACCCGAACAATCTCCTGCCTTCGGAAGCTGCGTAATATGCAGTATCAATACCTTCCTGCGTATCGCCTTTTGTTTCAGCGAAAACTTTTCCCATTTCACGGGTCATCTCAAATGATATTTCATCTTTCCGTTCAAGCATTTTATCGCCCACAACTTTAAGTACATCACCGCGTTTCGGTGCAGGTATTAATCGCCATTTTTCAAATGCAACTCGGGCTGATTTTACCGCGTCATCTACATCTTGTTTGTTTGATGACGGGAATATTCCTATAAGATCGGAGTTATCCGCAGGATTTCTGTTTTCAAACGTTTCTCCTCCTGATGAATCCAGCCATTCACCATTTATAAAGTTTCTGAATTTTTCTGACATGGGTTGTAAATTATTTGTTAAAAAAAATCAGTCTAATATTGCTATTATGATTTAGATTTTAAATTCATTTGAGAAGGCAAAAATTATATCAACCTTGTAATGTGACTCCTTTTTAACTGCCAAATTTTCAACTCGCATTGTTATATATAATTATAATTGACACTCTTTTTTATTTGTTTTAAATTATCTCCTAGCAAAATATTTTTTAATTAAAATCGAATAAAATGGGAAAAAAATTTACTTTTGTTTTTTTTGTATCAGTAGTTTCACTCCTGTTCTTGTTCTCATCAACCGTTTATTCTGTTAATCATTATTATTATTGGAACAAAAAAATCGACCTTGTCCCACGGAACGACAGGATTATGGTATTTTTCAAGGAGGGGGAAATTACAGAACGCGAACAACGAAACGAATTGGATGTTTCGGTCGCTGGATTAGAAACTACAGTCAGCCAAGTATTTCCAAACACCTGGCTGATAAAATCATCTGACAAGATGGGCTTCTTAAACACGGACGCAGTCTTACAATTAATTGCAGGCAGAAGCAATAAAATCAAAACAGTCTCAAAAGTTTATTATGGTGATGATCCGAAGGTAATTTTATGTCCACTTGACGAAATCATTGTCCGCCTGAGGAATGAAAGCGATAAAAACTTATTAGATTATTTAAATGAACAGAACGGAACTTATATCGTCGGAGAAGTTAGCAACTCAAGGACTTTTCTGATAAAAACAAAAAACGATAACAATCTAAACGGGCTTGACCTTGCTCAGTTATACAGAAACACTACACTGTTTGAGTTTGTAGAACCAAATTTTGGATTTACCGAATGGTCTCTCCTTAACCATATACCCAACGATCTGTATTTCCCGAGTCAGTGGGCGCTGAAAAACACCGGGCAGGCTATAACAACAGGTGGGATTGCTTCATCGGGAGATGCTACTACTACAACAGGATTACCAGGCGCTGATATGCAGGTGTCAGACGCCTGGAACCATACCACCGGCAGTCCATCAATTAAGATTGCAATAGTTGATACCGGTATCGATTCTGCTCATGCTGACCTGGTCTCAAATGTATTAATGGGTTATGATGCTATAACGAACGTATATTCAGTCCCGGATGATCCTTACGGTCACGGAACACAATGCGCCGGACTAATAGGGGCTACAATGGATAACTCTATAGGAGTTTCAGGAATTGCCCCGGGTTGTAAGATAATGTCAATTCGTATTTTCGATGCCGAGGGTTCTACATCAAATACAATAATTATCCGGGCTTTGGATACCGCCTTTAAAAATGATATAGATGTTATGAGCAATAGTTGGGGTGGGGGTCCACCATCTGCATCTATTGAAAGCGCTATGGATACGAATGCAATCAAGGGTAGAGGCGGATTGGGGACAGTAATACTTGCTTCCTCCGGAAATGACGGGATAAATCCTCCAAATTATCCTTCTGCATATAAAAATGTTTTTTCTGTCGGTGCTTCAACATTTCATGATAATAAGAAATCCCCCGGTAGCGGCAGCCAGTATTGGTGGGGTGGAAATTATGGAAGTCGGTCTTCTGAAGAGTATCTCGGGGTTGTCGCTCCAACTATTTGTTATACAACTGCCCCTGGTGGAGGCTACGATGCAACGTTTAATGGTACGTCAGCCTCGTACCCTAATGCTGCAGGAGTAGCTGCTTTGATTCTTTCGGTTGACCCTACGTTGACCCGAACCGAAGTATTAGAGTACCTCTCGCAAGGTTGCGAGAAGATTGATAATGTGGAATACGATGAAGATAAACCCTACGGCAAGTGGAACAGCTATTACGGTTATGGCAGGGTTAACGCTTACAACTCCGTTAGGCTTGCGGCAGGTGTTGACGTAGTTCCGCCGTCAATTTCACACAAGAATATCAAATCGCACTCAAGTACCTACCCAACGAAAATTACCGCTGAAATCACTGACCATGACGGGACAGCTGTTCCTACGTCGGGTGATAATCAGCCAAAACTGTTTTACAGAAAAAGGACAATAGGTGGTTCATGGGGCAGTTTTGATTCCGTAACTGCTGATTCATATTCCGGAAGCGAATTTACATTTTACATCCCTGGTACCGGATATGGAACCGAAGTGAACTACTACATCAGATCCCGAGACGCAGCAGGTAATGAATCAACTTTCCCGTTACATGCAACCTCTTTGGATTTTTCTAATCTTTGCTACTTTGCAATTGGAACGTTCATTGAATTTACCGATAAAATATCAGGTTGGAACTTCAATTACAGCCACAGCATTTCTCCTGTTATAACTGTTCCAACATCTTTTCCTGTTCTTGACGTAAGCGTAAAACTCCACGTCAGAAACGCAAGGATGACCGATCTTAGTCTGTTGTGTCTCTGGGCACCGGGTACTGATACTGCTAATTACCGGAAATGTATGTACGCACAAAATTATCTAAATGTCTCAAGCACACCATCCGGGGGATTAAACGGATGTATAGTAAATGATACTGCTCATAAATTCTGGTTTGATGATTTTTCGAATACCGGTTTGTGGACAGGCGGAGAATATAAACCTGATAACCCCTTCTTTGCAGGATTGGTAGGAACCGATGCATTAGGTAGTTGGAAATTTCTCGGAAGAGATCGTTATTCAAGTTATTTTACTTACTGTGACTCATTACAGCTTTATCTAAAAGGGCTTGAAAATACTCTTTCGCCCAGTGTCAGACATGACAGCGAAAATGATACCATAGTTTACTTTCCCTCGGTTGTAGAAGTTGATACGATTGATTTCTATTTAAAAAATACTGGTACCGCGGCTCTGACGATTTCCACATATACAATTTCCGGGGACTACCCTGAAAAGTTCAACGTTATCAACTCCCCTGATTTGCTCGTCGCTCCCGGTGATAGTACACTTTTTAAAATTGAGTGTAACCCTTCGGGGCTTGATAGAAATTCAGCCTCTCCAACAGACAATTCCGAAAATGCGATACTAACGATTTCGAACGATGATCCATCTAAATCTTCATTTAAAGTATCGCTTCAAAATGATGGTGCTTTACCGGTTGACTTCGTTGAGTTCAATACAAATGTTGATAAGAATAATGTAACGCTTAACTGGACTACCGCATGGGAAGAGAACAACATGAGATTTGACATACAGAGAAGAAATATTGTCCCGAGCGGAGAACAGAACGAGTCATGGAAAACAATTGGTAGTGTTGCAGGAAGTGGAACAGTCAACGAGCCGCGATCGTACTCTTACCTTGACAAAAACCTTGTAACAGGTACGTATGAATACAAGCTTACTCCGATAGATGTGAATGGAAATTCAACAGCAGATATTTTACTCGGACATGAGGTCGAAATCGGGATACCAAATGAGTTCGCAATGTCTCAGAACTACCCGAACCCGTTCAATCCGAGTACGAAAATTGACATACAGATTCCCGTAGAAGGAATGACCAGGCTCGTTATTTTTGATTTATCCGGTAGAGAAGTAGCAACACTTGTGAACGAAATATTGACACCAGGTTATTATACATACAACTTCACTGCATCGAACCTTGCCAGTGGAGTTTACTTTTATAGATTGTCAACAAAACAAAGTGTGATAACAAAGAGGATGGTTTTAGTGAAATGATGGGATAATATGGTTGTGGTAAAAATGAACGGACATCATATATGAAAATGGTGTCCGTTTTATTTAATTTTAACCGACAGGTACAACCCTTGAGAGTCGTAAATCAGGTTCTAATATGAATACTGAGAACAGTGATTGTTGTCCTCACAAACAACGATTAAACTATTGCTAAACTTTTACGGGTTATAGAGTCAGGTTTTCTTTTACATTTTATCTTCGGTAAATTTTGTTTTATTTACTCTCCTTGAATTAAACTTTCAATTTGAAACGCATACGGTTAGAAGTTCTAACCTCGGCACAAACCTTATTAATAGGTTATTTACTTTTTATCATTCTTGGCGCATCTCTGCTTACACTCCCGGTTTCGGTTTCAGGAAACGAAAGGCTCTCTTTTATAGATTCACTATTTACTGCCGCATCATCTATATCTGGATCCGGGTTAATTGTGGTTGATACCGGTTCTTATTTTTCTTTGTTCGGACAATTGGTCATTCTCTTCCTGATACAGACAGGTAACATTGGTTATATGATGATTTTTGCGCTTGCTGTTCTTGTTTTCGGGGGTAAACTTTCGCTCGTTAATAAAATGCTTATTAAAAACTCTATAAGCATTTCAAATCTTGACATACGGATTTTCGTATTTAAAGTTTTCAAATACACTTTAATAATTGAGGGGATTTCTGCACTGCTTTTATTTTTACATTTCATCGGCGAGTTCCATCTTTCCGAAGCTATTTACCAATCCGTCTTTCATTCAATTTCTTCATTTTGCACTGCCGGATTTTCATTGTTCCCAGATAACCTATCGGCATATTCGGACAACCATTACATCGTCTTCGTAGTGATTCTGACGTCGTACCTCGGCAGTTGCGGTTTTTTTGTTTTGCATGATCTATCGGGTTACGTTAAATCTTTCACAAAAAAGAAAAGGTTGTACAAACTTTCCACTCACACGAAAATTGCTGTTTCGGTTTCTTTGATAATTATAGTTTCCGGAACTGTTTTCATCTGGTTAGCTGAGTCAATCCTTAATCCAAATCATGTTGACAATACATTTCTGACTGCGTTTTTCCAATCAGCATCGGCATCAACTACTGTTGGATACAATACCATTAATATTGGAGATATGAATAATTCATCTCAATTAATTTTGATAATTGAAATGTTCATTGGCGCATCTCCGAGCGGAACAGGTGGCGGAATAAAAACAACGGTATTCACAATAATGGTGCTTGCGCTATTCTCGTTCATCCGGGATCGAAAAAATGTTAACACATTACATCGTTCAGTTCATCCGACTACAATAGCAAAAGCTTTTTCAATTAGTTTTCTTGCATTAATGCTGGTTATTTTTTCGGTACTGGTTTTATCGCTTACTGAATCAGCTGATTTTCTAAGTATCTTATTTGAGGTAGTATCGGCCTTTGGCGGAGTTGGGCTTTCAGCAGGAATTACTCAGGAATTATCATCACCCGGAAAATTTCTTTTGTCAATTGTGATGTTGGTCGCAAGAACCGGGCCGCTGTTGGTTGGTTACAGCCTGATTGGTAAAACAAAAGCTATAAATTATCAGTACCCTGAAGCAAATATTTTAATCGTTTAAACATTTATTATGAAA
>JAANMV010001887.1_pt1 | contig 21804 bp, 20 predicted proteins | sample 7279661 | NCBI WGS metagenome assembly JAANMV01 (sample SAMN14094540, study PRJNA606508) | bioreactor metagenome | isolation source: A lab-scale SPAN reactor treating ammonium-rich wastewater day 121 | place: Ireland: Galway | collected 2017-05-16
GGCATAGACCGCGACCGTCTTCTTGCCCAACTCGTTCGCAGCCCGCATCACGCGGATCGCTATCTCACCACGGTTCGCTACCAAGATCTTTCGGAACATGCAGAGCCCTTTCGAAAGGTGGGGCCCGGCGCGCAGCCGGGCACCCGGGGGGAAGGGGCGAGGAGCGCCCCAGCCGATGCCGCGGGAGGGAGGCGGCAGCGGATTCTCAGGCCGTGACGGCCATCCACTGCCGCGTTGCGGAGGAGCGCTGGATCGTCTCGACCAGCCGCTGGATACGCAGACCGGCCGCGAAGCCGAAAGGCTCGGGGATCTCGCCGGCGATGGCGCGCAGATAGCCCTCGATCTCGATGGCCTTCAGGTCGTTGAAGCCGATCTGATGGCCGGGGGCGACGCAGAAGCGGCCATAGGGCGGGTGGTCGGGGCTGGCCTCGATGCGGCGGAAGCCGCGCCGGCCGGGTGCATCGGCGGTCGAGTAGAAATGCAGCTCGTTGAAGCGTTCCTGGCTGAAGGCCAGCGCGCCCTTGGTGCCATGGACCTCGAAATCATGCTGCATCTTGCGGCCGGTGGCGATCCAGTTGCCCTCGACCGAGCCTTGCGCGCCATTCGCGAAGCGCAGGAAGGCGCGGCCGACATCGTCCACGGTCACGGCACGCATGCCGCCCTGGCCGTTGGGGCGCTGGTCGATCATCGTGATGCAATCGCCCATCACCTGGGTGATCGGACCCAGCAGGAATTCGGCCGTGGCCAGCGCATGGCTGCCGATATCGGCCAGCGCGCCGCCACCCGCCGGATCGTGGCGGAAGGTCCAGGAGCCATCGGCATCGGCCATGTAATCCTCGGCATGCAGCCCGCGATAGCCGCGGATCTCGCCCAGTTCGCCCGCTGCGATCATCTCGCGCGCAAGCCGCAGCATGGGGTTGCAGAGATAGTTGAAGCCGACCTGGGTCTTGACGCCTTTGGCCGCCGCCGCATCCGCCATCTGGCGCGCATCCGAGGCCATCGGCGCCAGCGGTTTTTCGCAATAGACGTGCTTGCCGGCGGAAATGGCGGCCAGGGCCATTTCCTTGTGCAGCGCATTCGGGGCGGTGATGTCGATCACGTCGATCTGGGGGTTTTCGACCATGCTGCGCCAGTCGGCGGTGGCATGGGCAAAGCCGAAATCGGCGGCGGCACGGGCGGCGGCGTCCTCGGTGACGTCGGCGACCGCATGCAGTTCCAGAAGGTAAGGCAGGTCGAAGACCTTCTGCGCGCTCGCAAAGCCGAAGACATGGGCCTTGCCCATGAAGCCGGTGCCGATCAGGCCGATACGCAGGACGGGTTTGTCAGACATGGACAGGATCCGGTTTGAAATGACGTTGCACTCAGCCGCCATCCAGATGGCGGACGAGACGGCTGATTGACGGGGTTTCGGCATGGCTGTGCGGCCGGGGGCCATTGCGCGGCGGTGCTGAAAGATCCTGCTCCAGGCGCCGTGGCAGGTCCGATATGAATGCGGCACCGCCGTAGCGGAGAACCGTCGCCTGCCCGACGACGGCTCCGAAAGCCGCAAGTCGGCGGTGCATCGTCTCAAGCATGGGCGAAAGCCGCATTGACGATGAGGCCGCGGTCGAGCGTGCCGTCCAGATAGTCGATCGCGTTCTGGATCGAGGCGATGGCCATGCGTTCGCCGCATTCGGCGGTCAGCCCGGCGATATGGGGCGACAGCACCGCGGTCGGCTGGCCGAACAAGGGCGAACCGCAGGGCGGCTCGTCGTCGAAGACATCGACCCCGGCAGCGCCGACCTGGCCCGAGGCCAGCGCCTCGACCAGCGCCGCCTCGTCCACCACGCCGCCGCGCGCCGTATTGGCAAGGACGACACCCGGCTTCATCAGCGCGATCTCCCTTGCCCCCAGCACCGGCTTGTCGGCCCTGGGCACATGGATCGAGATGCAATCGGCCCAGGCCAGCCCCTCGTCCAGGTCGGCGATCTCTGCCACCGGACCTTCGGGCCAGCCCTTGCGCGAGAGATAGGGGTCGTGGGCGCGGACCGTCATCTCGAACCCGGCGGCCATGCGCGCAAGGCGCTGCCCGGTGCGGCCATAGCCGATGATCAGCAGGTTCTTGCCCGAGATTTCCTGCTGTTCCAGCCGGTTGCGCCAGCCCCATTGGCCGGGCTCGCGCACCGCGCGGTCGGCCAGCAGCACGCGCTTGGCCCCGGCCAGCAATTGCATCATCGCATGTTCGGCGACCGAGATCGAATTCACGTCGCCGACGATGGTCAGGGCGATGCCGCGTTCGTTCAGCGCGGCGAGATCGACGGCATCGTAGCCGACGCCGTGGCGCGAGACGACCTTCAGCCTGTCGGCCAGCGCCACGGTGGCGGCGGACAGCGGCTGGGTGCGGATCACAAGCGCATCGGCCTTGTGGATCAGCGGCGCGTAGGAGGGTTCCGAGATTTCCTCGACATAATCCACGGTGATGCCGCGGGCGGGGAGTTCGCGCAGCAGCGCCTCTCCCGCGGGATGCAGCTTTCCGGCAACAAGAAGATGCGGCATCAATAGGCTCCTTTCGTGGCGGAGGCGGGGGCGGAGGCGGGGTCGGAGCCGGTCAGGTCGCGCCAGGTCGCGACCGAGGCGCTGGCCGCGCCGGCCAGCAGGCGGGTGTCGCCGCCGACCGTGGTCAGGTCGAACCCCCAGCCGATGGCTTTCGCGGCATATTCCGGCGTGCCGCAATGCAGGCAGGCACGGATGCCGTTCGCCTTGCAGGCGTCCTTGATGCGTTGAAGCAGCGCGATCATCTCGGGCTCTTCGCGGTCGAAGCCGGGGGGCAGGCGGCCTTCCTGGGTGCCCAGCGTCAGGTCCGCGGGGCCGACATAGATGCCGTCGAGACCGGGGGTCGCCGCGATGGCGTCCAGGTTGTCCATGCCCTGCTGCGTTTCGACCATCGCCAGCGCGAGCACCTGCTCGTTCGCCGCCACGCCATAGCCGCCATAGGCGAAGGTGGCGCGGGTCGGGCCGAAGCTGCGCTGGCCATGCGGCGGATAGCGCATGTAGCTGACGAATTCCGCCGCCTCCTGGGCCGAGTTGACCATCGGGCAGATGATGCCCTGCGCGCCGGCGTCCAGCGCCTTCATGATCGCGCCCGGCTCGCGCCAGGGCACGCGGACCATCGGCGTCACGCCGGATGCCCGCATCGCCTGCAGCATGGGCAGCACGGCACTGTAGTCCAGCGCGCCGTGCTGGGCGTCGATGGTGATGCTGTCATAGCCCTGCGCCGCCATGATCTCGGCAGTCAGCGGGTTGCCGATGGACAGCCAGCCGTTGATCGCGGGGCGGCCCTCGGCCCAGTGTTGTTTCAGCTTGTTGGTGAACATCGCGTTTCCTCCCCTCAGAACACGATCTGCGCCAGCTTGGTGTCGAGGTAGTCCTCGATTCCCTCGATGCCGCCTTCGCGGCCCATGCCGGAATGGTTGGTGCCGCCGAAGGGCGCCTCGGATGCGGCCAGCGCAAAGCTGTTGATGCCGACCATGCCGGCCTTCAGCCCCGCCGCCATGCGCCGCGCCCGGTCGGGCGAGCGGGTGAAGGCGTAGGCGGACAGGCCCATGTCCGACGCGTTGGCGCGGGCGATCACCTCGTCCTCGGTCGAGAAGCGGGTGATGGCGGCGATGGGGCCGAAGTTCTCCTCGGCAAAGACTTTCATGTCGTCGCCGACATCGGTCAGCACGGTTGGCTCGAAGAAGAAGCCGCTGTTCAGATGCGCCGGGCGCTTGCCGCCATGGGCAAGCGTCGCGCCGTTGCGAAGGGCGTCGGCGACGATGGATTCAATCTCAGCCAGCCGTCCGCCATTGATCAGCGGACCCATGCCGGTTTCGGGGTCCAGCCCGTCGCCCAGCTTGATCTGCGCCGTGCGCGAAACGAAGCCCTCGACGAAGGCGTCGTGCAGGCTGTCATGGACGAAGATCCGGTCCGGGGTCACGCAGACCTGCCCGCAATTGGCGAACTTGGTCGGCACGGTCAGGTCCAGCGCGGCTTCCAGATCGGCGTCGTCATGGATGATCAGCGGCGCGTTGCCGCCAAGCTCCATCGAGACCTTCTTCACCGTATCGGCAGCGTCTCGGATCATCTGCTGGCCGACGCGGGTCGAGCCGGTCAGGCTGACCTTGCGCACCCGGCTGTCCGCCATGATCGGCGCATAGGTATTAGCGGTCGAGCCGACGACAAGGTTCACCGCGCCGTCGGGCAGTCCCGCCGCACGCAGGCAATCCACCATCACCATCGCCACGCCCGGCGTTTGCGAGGACGGGCGCAGCACCACCGGGCAGCCGGCGGCCAACGCCGGGGCCAGCTTGCGAGCGGGCAGGGCGGCGGGGAAGTTCCAGGCGGTAAAGGCCCCGACGATGCCCACCGGCTCGCGCGTCACCTCGAACCGGCCGCCGGGCACGCGGCTGTCGACGATGCGGCCATAGATGCGGCGCGCCTCCTCGGCGAACCAGCGGAACTGGTCGCAGGCAAGGGTCCATTCCCGGCCGGCCTGCGCGATGGGCTTGCCGGTCTCGGCCGAGATCATCCGCGCGGCCTCATCCGCGCGGCGGATCATCTCGTCCGCGGCCTTGTGCAGGGCTCCCGCGCGGCCGAAGCCACCCATCTCGCGCAGCTTGGGCAGGGCGCGTGCGGCAGCATCCAGTGCCGCCTGCGTGTCCTCGGCGGTGGCAAGCGCCACCCGACCCAGCGGTTTTTCCGTGACCGGAGACATGACCTCTCCGCTGACGGTGCCGGGGGTCCAGCGACCGTCGATGAACAGTCCGAATTGCGAATACATGGCTTATGCGATTTCCCTGGTTGCGACCGTGCGGCCCTCGGCGGCGGAACGGATCGCGGCCTCGGCCAGCAGCAGCGCCTGCCTGCCGTCCTCGAACCCGACTGGCACCGGCTTGCCTTGTTCGATGGCATCGACGAAGGCGCCGATCTCGGCCGCGAAGGCATCGGCGTAACGGTCGATGAAGAAATTCTTCAGCGGTGCGGCCCGGTCGGTGAATTCCGCGCCATAGAGCCGCACCTGATCCAGCGTCCGGTTTTCCGAAATCGCCATGCCGGCGCTGCCGAAGGCCTCGACGCGCTGGTCGTAGCCATAGACGGCGCGGCGCGAGTTGGTGATGATTGCCTGCTTGCCCGATTCGGTCTTCAGGACAACGGTGACGGTGTCGTAATCGTCGCAGCGCTGCATCAGGGCCGGGTCGACCAGGCGCGAGCCGGTGGCGCTGACCTCGGTCACTTCCTCGCCCAGGATGAACCGGGCCATGTCGAAATCATGGATGGTCATGTCGCGGAAGATGCCGCCCGAAGCCTCGATATAGGCGTCGGGCGCCATGCCCGGATCGCGCGAGGTGATCGTGACCTGGTGCAACTCGCCGATCCGGCCCGATTCGATGGCCTTCCGGACCCCGGCATGACCACTGTCGAAGCGGCGCACGAAGCCCAGCATGATCGGCAGGCTGGTGCCGGCAATTTTCGTTGCGCAGGCATTTACCCGGTCCAGCGACAGGTCGATGGGCTTTTCGCACAGGATCGCCTTGCCCGCCGCGACCGACTGCTCGATCAGATCGGCATGGGTGGCGGTCGAACTGGCGATCAGCACCGCATCCACCTCGGCCGAGGCCAGCGCCGCCTCGACCGAATCGAATTGCGGCACGCCCAGTTGGGCTGCGACTTCGGCGGCTGCGGGGGCATGGATGTCATAGACGCCTGCCAGCCGGGCGCGCGGATGGGCGGCGATGTTTTCGGCATGCATGCGGCCGATGCGGCCGGTGCCGAGGACGGCGATTCCTGTCATGGGTTCCTCCCGAAATGCCTTTCGAACTCTTCCCGCAATAATCATTGCAGAACTATTGCATTGTCAATCATCATTCCGTATCGTCCAGAAAACACCATCCGCAGGAGGAGGCGAGATGCCACGCAAGACCGTGCGCCTGACCATGGCCCAGGCCCTTGTTCGTTACCTTTGCAACCAGTTCACCGAGATCGAGGGCGAGCGTGTCCCGCTGTTCGCGGGCGTCTTCGGCATCTTCGGCCATGGCAACGTGACCTGCCTTTCCGAGGCGCTCGAGCAGGTCCAGGACCAGCTGCCGACCTGGCGCGGCCAGAACGAACAGTCCATGGCGCTGGCCGCCATCGGCTTCGCCAAGGCCAAGCGTCGCCGGCAACTGATGATCGCCGCGACCTCGATCGGGCCGGGGGCGCTGAACATGGTGACGGCGGCGGGCGTCGCCATGGCGAACCGGCTGCCGGTGCTGCTGATCGCCGGCGACACCTTCGCGAATCGCCTGCCCGATCCTGTGCTGCAGCAGGTCGAGCATTTCGGCGACCCGACCATCACCGCGAACGATGCCTTCAAATCGGTCGTGCGCTACTGGGACCGCATCACGCTGCCCGAACAGCTGATCCAGTCGCTGCCGCAGGCCGTCGCCACCATGCTGGACCCCGCCGATTGCGGCCCGGCCTTCATCGGGCTGGCGCAGGACACGCAGGAACTGGCCTATGATTACCCCGAGGTTTTCTTCGAACCGCGCGTCTGGTCGATCCCGCGCCCGCGTCCCGACCGCGATGCGGTCGCGGCGGCGGCCGAACTGCTGAAAACGGCATCGAGGCCGCTGATCATCTCGGGCGGCGGCGTGCGCTATTCGCTGGCCGAGGACGCCTTGGCGGATTTCGCCGCCAAGCGCGGCATCCCGGTGGTCGAGACCATCGCCGGCAAGGGCGCGCTGACCCATGACCATCCGGTCCATGCCGGGCCCATCGGCATCGTCGGCTCGACCTCGGCCAATGCGCTGGCGAAAGAGGCCGACGTGATCCTGGCCATCGGCACCCGGCTGCAGGATTTCACCACCGGCTCCTGGACGGCCTTCGCCGAGGATGCGCGGTTCATCTCGGTCAACGCGGCGCGCTTCGATGCCGTCAAGCATCGGTCGCTGGCGGTGGTCGGCGATGCGCTGGAAACCATCGGCGAGCTGGACGCGGCGCTTGGCGATTACGCGGCCGATGCCGGGCTGATGAAGCGCGCCAAGACCCTGTTCGCCGAATGGAACAAGCTGCTGGACGACCATCAGGCGCCGACCAACGAGCTGGTGCCGTCCTATGCGCAGGTCGTGGGCGTGCTGAACAAGGTCGCCGGGCCGAACGACACGCTGATCGCCGCGGCGGGCGGCACGCCGGGCGAGGTGACCAAGGGCTGGCGGGTCAAGAACCCGAACACCTTCGACTGCGAATTCGGCTTTTCCTGCATGGGCTACGAGATCGCGGCCGGCTGGGGCTGCGCCATGGCGCAGGAGGGGCCGGGCGCGACGGGCGGCACACCCATCGTCATGCTGGGCGACGGCACCTACATGATGATGAACTCGGACATCTATTCGGCGGCGCTGACCGGGCACAAGATGGTCGTGGTGGTCTGCGACAACGGCGGCTTCGCGGTCATCAACCGGCTGCAGCAGGCCAAGGGCGTGCCCGGTTTCAACAACCTGCTGGCCGATTGCCGGATCCAGGACCGCGACAACCCGCTGCATGTCGATTTCGTGAAACATGCCGAGGCGATGGGCGCCCGCGCCATCAAGGCCGAAAGCCTGGCCGATCTGGAGGGCGCGATGCAGGATGCGCTGGCGCATGACGGGGTGACGGTGATCTCGATCGTCTCGGATGCCTGGAAATGGCTGCCGGGGGATGCGGATTGGGACGTCGGTGTGCCCGAGATCTCGAATTTCGAAACCGTCCGCGCCGCGCGTGCGGCGCAGGAAAAGATCCGCGAAGCGCAGCGCCTGGGTGTGTAAATGAAAGCGAAACTTGGCATCGCGCCGATCGCGTGGTGGAACGACGACCTGGCCGAACTGTCCGATGACGTCAGCCTGGAGGAATGCCTGCGGCAGGCGTCCGAGGCCGGCTTTACCGGCATGGAGACCGGCCGGCGCTTTCCGATGGACATGGCCGAACTGGGGCCGATCCTCGACCGTTTCGGCATCTCGGTCTGCGGCGGCTGGTTCTCGGGCCTGCTGCTGGACGGCGATATCGAGGTGGAAAAGGACCGAATCGCGCAGCAGATGGAATTCTTCATCGCCGCCGGCGCGCCCTGCATCGTCTATGGCGAAACCGCGCGCTCCATCCAGGGCGTGCGTTCCGCGCCGCTGGCCACCAAGCCGAAGCTGACCGAGGCCGAGATGGCCGCCTATGGTCGCAAGATCAGCGATTTCGCCGACTGGTGCGCGGGGCAGGGGATGCCGATTTCATACCACCACCACATGGCGGCAGCGGTCGAGACCGAGGCAGAGCTCGACCTGTTGATGAAGCATTCCTCGGTGCCCCTGCTGTTCGATGCGGGCCATATGGCCTTTGCCGGCGGCGACGTGATGCGGGTGATCGAGAACCACCATGCCCGCATCAGCCATGTCCATACCAAGGACATCCGTCGCGCGGTCGTGGACGGGCTGGACCGGACGCGCGAAAGCTTCCTCGATGCCGTCATCAAGGGCGCCTTCACCGTTCCGGGCGATGGCTCGCTGGATTTCGAGGCCATCGTCAAGGCATTGGCGGCCAAGGGCTACGAGGGCTGGTTCGTGGTCGAGGCCGAGCAGGATCCCGTCGCCAATCCCCCGCTGGAGATGGCGAAAAAGGGGCACAAGGAGCTGCTGCGCGTGATGGCGGCGGCAGGCTATGAGGTGGTGAAATGAACCGCATCGATGGAAAGATCGCCGTCGTCACCGGCGGCACGCAGGGGCTTGGCGCGGCCATCGCGCGGCTCTTTGCCGAAGCGGGTGCGGCGGGCATCGTGATCGTCGGCCGAGGCGTCGAGAAAGGGCAGGCGGTCGCGACCGAAATCACGGCGGCGACCGGCGTTCCGGTCGAGATGGTCGCCGCCGACCTGGGCAGGATCGAGGACGTGCAGGCCATCATCCCCGCCGCCGACCGACGCTTCGGCCGCGTGGACATTCTGGTCAACGCCGCCGGCCTGACCGACCGCGGCAACCTGCTGAACACCACGCCGGAACTCTTCGACCGCATGTTCGCGGTCAACACCCGCGCGCCGTTCTTCCTGATGCAGGACGCGACCAAGGTGATGACCCGTGAGGGGATCGAGGGTCGCATCGTCAATATCGGCTCGATGTCCGCGCTTGTCGGGCAACCCTTTCTCGCACCCTATGCGGGTTCCAAGGGGGCCTTGGCGACGCTGACCCGCCATGCCGGTTTCGCGCTGATGCGCCATCGCATCCACGTCAACCAGCTGGACATCGGCTGGATGAACTCGGACCACGAACGCGCGCTGGTGCTGTCGGAGACGGGCGATCCCGATTTCATCGACCGGGCGGCGGCGCAGAAGCCCTTTGGCCGCATCCTCGACCCGAAGGAAGTCGCGCGCGCCGTCCTGTGGATGGCGTCCGACGACAGCGGCATGATGACCGGGGCGGTGATCCCCTTCGACCAGTCCGTCCATGGCGGCTATGACGACGCGCCGGTCCCGGCGGCCAAACTGGAGGCATGACGATGCAGACCATCAAGGGGCCGGGCGTCTTTCTGGCCCAGTTCGCGGCCGATGACGCGCCCTACAACTCGCTGCCCAGCCTGGCGACATGGGCGGCCGACAAGGGCTTCAAGGGCGTCCAGATCCCGACCTGGGACACGCGCCTGATCGACATGGCGAAGGCCGCCGAAAGCGATGCCTATTGCGACGAGATCAAGGGGATGCTGGCCGACAACGGGCTCCAGATCACCGAATTCGCCTCGCATATCACCGGCCAGCTGGTGGCGGTGCATCCGGCGCATGACGTCATCATGGACAGCTTCGCGCCTGAACATGTGCGCGGCAACCCGACCGCGCGCCGCGCCTGGGCCGAGGAGCAGCTGCGTTTCGCCGCCCGCGCCTCGCAGCGGCTGGGGATCGACCGGCATGTCACCTTCTCGGGCGCGCTGCTGTGGCCCTACCTTTACCCCTATCCGCAATGGCCCGAGGGGTTGGTCGAGGAAGGTTTCGACGAACTAGCAAGGCGTTGGGCGCCGATCCTCGATGATTTCGACGCGCATGGCGTGGATGTCTGCTACGAGATCCACCCCTGCGAGGATCTGCATGACGGCCATAGCTGGGAATATTTCCTGGAGAAGGTCGGGAACCATCCCCGCGCCAACCTGATGTATGACCCCAGCCATTTCGTGTTGCAGGCGCTGGATTACCTGGCCTTCATCGACCACTACCACGAGCGTATCAAGACCTTTCACGTCAAGGATGCCGAGTTCCGCCCGGACGGCAAGTCCGGCGCCTATGGCGGCTATCAGCCGTGGAGCAAGCGCGCGGGCCGCTTCCGCTCGCCCGGCGACGGGCAGGTCGATTTCGGGGCGATCTTCACCAAGCTGACCACTCATGGCTTCGACGGCTGGGCGGTGCTGGAATGGGAATGCTTCGTCAAGAACCCCGAGGACGGCGCCCGCGAAGGCGCGCAGTTCATCGCGGATCACATCATCCGGGTGTCGGACCGCGCCTTCGACGATTTCGTGAAATCCGGCGCCAATCGCAGCGCCAACCGGGCCATGCTCGGACTGGAGGAATGACCATGTTGCGTCTTGGAATGGTGGGCGGCGGGCAGGGCGCCTATATCGGCAATATCCATCGCCTCGCCTCGCGGCTGGACGGGCAATGGCAGCTGGTGGCCGGGGCCTTTGACGTCGATCCCGAGCGTGGCCGCGCCTTCGCGATCTCGCAAGGGCTCGACCCCGCACGCAGCTATGGCACCTATGCGGAACTGATCGCGGGCGAGGCCGGGCGCGAGGATCGCGTCGATGCCGTGGCGATCTGCACGCCGAACTTCACCCATTACCCGATCGCCAAGGCGCTGATCGAGGCGGGCTTCGACGTGATCTGCGAAAAGCCCCTGACCGCGACGCTGGAGGATGCCGTGGCGCTGGAAAAGCTGGCGCGCGAGAGCGGCCGCTTCGTCGGCGTGACCTATACCTATTCCGGCTATCCGATGGTCCACGAGGCCCGCGTCCGCGTCGCCCATGGCGAGTTGGGCGCGATCCGCACGGTGCAGGTCGAATATCCGCTGGAATGGATGGCGACCGCCATCGAGCAGTCGGGCAATGCCCAGGCCGCCTGGCGCACCGATCCCAAAAAGAACGGCCGCGGCGGCTCCATCGGCGATATCGGCACCCATGCCTATCACCTGGCGGGCTTCGTCACCGGCCTGACGCTGGAAAGCCTGACCGCCGACCTGGCGACCTTCGTCGGCGGCCGGGCGCTGGACGACAACGCCCATGTGATGATGCGCTATCAGGGCGGGGCGCGGGGCCTTTTGTGGTCCTCGCAGGTGGCCATCGGCAATTCCAACGGCGTGCGGCTGCGGGTGTTCGGCGAAAAAGGCTCGCTGCAATGGTTCCAGGAGCAGCCGAACGAGCTGGTCTTCACGCCGCTGGACGGCCGGGTGCAGATCATCAAGCGCGGCGCGGAGGACCTGTCCGAGGACGCCAGGCTGCGCATCCGCACGCCCCCCGGCCATCCCGAGGGCTATCTGGAGGCCTTTGCCAACCTTTATGCCGGTTTCGCCGAGGCGATCCGCGCCCGGCAAGAAGGGCGCGAGCCCAACCTGCTGGGGCAGAACCTGCCGCTGGTCTATGACGGGCTGAAAGGCGTGGCCTTCGTCGAGGCGGTCGTGGACAGCCATGAGGCCGAGGGCCAGCCCTGGCTGACGCCCGTGGCGGTCTGACGGCAGCGGCCCCTGTTTGGGGGCCGCACATCGCGCCAAAACGGTCGGGGGAGGGGGAACCATGAAGACGCTAGACTTAATCACGCTCGGCCGTTCGTCGGTCGATCTCTATGGCCAGCAGGTTGGCGGTCGTTTGGAGGACATGGGGTCGTTTGCGAAGTATATCGGCGGGTCTCCGACGAACATCGCCTGCGGCACGGCGCGGCTGGGGCTGCGCGCGGCGGTGATCACGCGGGTCGGCGACGAGCATATGGGGCGGTTCATCCGCGAGCAGCTTTCGCGCGAAGGCGTCGACACCCGCGGGGTCGCGACCGATCCCGAGCGGCTGACGGCGTTGGTGCTCCTGGGCATCCGCGACGAGGACAGCTTCCCGCTGATCTTCTACCGCGAGAACTGCGCCGACATGGCGCTGAGCGAGGACGACATCGACGAGGGCTTCATCGCCGAGGCCCGCTCGGTGCTGGCGACCGGCACGCATCTGAGTCATCCGCGCACCGAGGCGGCGGTGCTGAAGGCGCTGGAGCTGGCGCGCAGGCACGGCGCGCGGACGGCGCTCGACATCGACTACCGCCCGAACCTCTGGGGCGTGGCGGGGCATGGCGCGGGCGAGAGCCGCTTCGTCGCAAGCGCCGCGGTGACGGCAAAGCTGCAATCCACCCTGCACCTTTTCGACCTGATCGTCGGCACCGAGGAGGAATTCCACATCGCCGGCGGCAGCACCGACACCATCGAAGCCCTGCGCGCGGTCCGCGCGGTCAGCACCGCCACGCTGGTCTGCAAGCGCGGCGCAGCGGGCGCGGTGGCCTTCGAGGGCGCGATCCCGGACAGCCTCGACGCGGGCGAGACCGGGCCGGGCTTCCCGATCGAGGTCTTCAACGTGCTGGGCGCGGGCGACGGCTTCTTCTCGGGGCTGATGAAGGGCTGGCTGGACGGCGAGGACTGGCCGCGCACGCTGGAATACGCCAATGCCTGCGGGGCCTTCGCGGTCTCGCGCCACGGCTGCACGCCGGCCTATCCGTCGCTGGCGGAACTGGAATTCTTCCTCAGGCGCGGGGTGCTGCGGCCGGATCTGCGCAACGATGCCGATCTGGAGCAGATCCACTGGTCGACCAACCGCCAGGGCCGGATGGGCGGCGACTGGTCGACCATGCGGGTCTTCGCCTTCGACCATCGTGTCCAGCTGGAAGAGATGCCGGGCTACACGCTGGAAAAAGGCGCCGCGTTCAAGGAGCTGTGCCTGCAAGCCGCCCTGAAGGTTGCCGACGGCCGGCCCGGTCATGGCATCCTGTGCGACGACCGCATCGGGCGGCGGGCGCTGCATCGGGCCTCGGGGACGGGGTTGTGGGTCGGGCGGCCCTGCGAGTGGCCCGGCTCGCGGCCGCTGCAGCTGGAGCCGGAACTGGGCCCGGATTGCGGCGGGCTGTCCGAATGGGCGCGCGAACAGGTGGTCAAGGTGCTGTGCTTCTGCCATCCCGAGGACGATGCCGAGACGCGCGCCGCGCAGGAGGCCACGGTCAAGCGCCTGTTCACGGCCGCGCGCCGCAACGGGCTGGAATTCCTGCTGGAGATCATCCCCTCCAAGGTCGGCCCGGTCGATGACGACACCACGGCGACGCTGATCCGGCAGTTCTACGCCATCGGCGTCTCTCCCGACTGGTGGAAGCTCGAGCCGATGCAGAGCCGCGCGGCCTGGGCCAACGCCATCGCCGCCATCGAGGAGCACGACCGCCACACCCGCGGCATCGTGGTGCTGGGGCTGGACGCGCCGGAGGCGGAACTGGCCGCCAGCTTCCAGGTCGCGGCCGGCTTTCCGCTGGTCAAGGGCTTCGCCGTCGGCCGGACGATCTTCGGCGAGGTCGCAAGGCAATGGCTGGCTGGCGCGCTGTCGGATGCGGAGGCGGTCGAGGAGATGGCGGCGCGGTTTGCCCGGCTCTGCGTGGTCTGGAACGAGGCGCGCGAAAAGGCGCGCTGACCTGATCTGAACCCAAAGGTCTGACAATGTTCGATCTTGACGACATGTTCTATCGCCCGTTCTGGATCCGGCTGCTGCTGGTCGCACTGGCCCTGGGCTGGGGGCTGTTCGAATTTCTTTCGGGCGCGCCCTTCTTCGGCGCGAGCTTTGTCGCCATCGGGCTTTACGCGGGCTGGCGCTTCTTCGTGACATTCAACCCACTCGGGGGAGACAGATGAGCGACCTGCTGCTGAGACCGCCTGCCACGAAAGGCAAGATCTACGACGTCACGCCGCAATCCGCCGGCTGGAAATATGTCAGCTTCGGCCTTTACCGGCTGGGTCCCGGCGAGACCGCGACCGAGGATACCGGCGGCAACGAGGTCATCCTGGTCATGGTCGAGGGCAAGGCCAGGTTTCGGGCCGCCGGGCAGGACTGGGGCGTGCTGGGGGACCGGATGGATGTCTTCGAGAGGACACCACCGCATTGCCTCTATGTCCCGAACGGCAAGGACTGGGCGGCCGAGGCCGAGACCGATTGCGTGATCGCCATTTGCTCGGCGCCGGGGAAAGGCGGGCACGCGGCGCGCCGCATCGGCCCCGAGGGCATCACCCTGACCCAGCGCGGCGAGGGCACCAACACCCGCTTCATCAACAACATCGCCATGGAGGCCGAGGACTATTGCGACAGCCTGCTGGTCACCGAGGTCTTCACCCCCGCCGGCCACTGGTCGAGCTACCCAAGCCATCGCCATGACGAGGACGACTTCCCCCGTATCACCTATCTCGAGGAGACCTATTACCACCGCCTGAACCCGGCCACCGGCTGGGCGTTGCAGCGGGTCTATACCGACGACGGCAGCCTCGACGAGGTGATGGCGGTGCGCGACGGCGACGTCACCCTGGTCCCCCGCGGCCACCACCCCTGCGGCGCCCCATACGGCTTCGAGCTCTACTACCTCAACGTCATGGCCGGGCCGCGCAGGAACTGGCGCTTCGTCCCCGCGCCAGAGGTCGAACATCTATTTTAGGCTGGGTGATGGATGCCTGCAATGATCCTGGTCGCGATCCTGATCAATGTGGGAGACGGAGCCGAGTGGCCTTGGCCGCCCACGCCGATGACGCCGAATCCTGAACCCGGCTTGCGATGCGCGGGCGATCCTGCAATCCTGCGGCCATGACCGGGGATCTGCATATCCTGCGCCAGCATGTCCTGCTGGCGGCGCGGCTGTTTCGGAACTACGGCGCGGTGCTGGCCGCCACCTGGCTGGCCGGCGACCTGGTGGGCCGGGTGCTGATGATGCTGGCGGTCGAGATCGGCTTTGCCGACCGGCTGGCCGGGCTGATCGCGCTGGTGCCGGTGATCCTGCTGCAGCTGGTGCTGTTCGTCGCCATGTTCGTCATCCTGCGCGACGGGCTGCCGGTGCTGCGCTTTCGCGCAAGGCGCCGCCGCGAGGCGCCGGCCGCCGGGGAAGGCGCTGCCGAGGCTCCGGGCATCGGCATGCTGGCCGGGGCGCTTCTGGCGGTGCTGATCCCGTTCTACGGCTATTATGCCGGCTGGGGCCTGCTCGGGAACACGCTGCGCGACTATTCCAAGGCGTTCCTTTCCACCTCGATGGAGCGCATCGACTTCTCGGACGTCTCGCCCGAGCGGGCGCCCACCGCGCTCGAGGTGCAGAGCACGCTCTGGGTGGTGGTGGCCGTGCTGCTGATCTGGGCGGTCCGGCGTGGCGCCAAGGCCATGCACAAGCGCAGCGAGGCCGGGATCTGGCCGCTGCTGGTCGTCGCCTGCGAGGCGAGCTGGGCGGTGCTGGGCCTTTACGTCGTCTCGGGCTGGCAGGAGGGCTTCGTCGCATGGCTGGCCCAGCTGCCCTCGCCGGGCGAATTCTGGCAGAACCTGTTCCCGCCCGCCGCGGCCGAGGTGGTCGATGCCGCCCGCCGCCCGGTGGACTGGCCGCCCGTCTTCCAGCCCTGGCCCTGGCTGGAGCGGCTGTTCTGGTATGCGCTGCTGCCGCTGATCTGGTTCAACCTCGGCGCCATCGTCTATGGCCACGACCTGAACATGATGGCCGAGGAAACGCGGCGCTCGGCCGGCAAGGTGCTGGACCGCTGGCAGGGGTTGCCGAAGCCGCTGACCGACTTTCTCGGGCATTTCTGGGCCGGGCTGGTCAAGCGCTGGCATGCGGTGGCGAACGGCGTGTTGCTGGCCGGTGCGGCGGGATTCGCGCTGACCGTCTCGGTGCTGGTGCTGTGGCGGCTGGCCGACTGGGCGGGCCGCTGGGCCTGGGTCGGGCTGGCCGAGCTGATCGGGCCGCAGGACCTGTCGGTCTGGGAGGTGGCGCAATATCCGCTGGGCCTGCTTTTCGGTGCGCCCGGCCAGCCGCAGAACGGAGCTCTGGTCTGCGTCGTGCAATTCTGCATCCTCGCCGCCGGGCTGGAACTGGCCGGACGGGCGCAGGCGGCCCGCGCCGCTACTGCAGATCGCGCAGAACCGGCGTGACCGGGAACTCCAGCGCCTCGGGCCGCGTCCCCCAGGCCGAGACGCGCAGCCGCGCGCCCTTCAGCAATTCGGCCGGCACCAGGAAAAGCTGGTCCGACAGGAACTCCTGCCCGTCCGGCGGCGCGTCGTAGGGGATGGGGTTGCAGCGCCCCTTGTTCTCGCCATCGGGGGAAAGCACCCGGACGGCACCCTCGGAATCGGCGCTGATCAGCGGCAGCCAGACCCGATCCGCCGCGTCGCGCAGGCTGATGTCGCAGCCGGCCCAGCCCTGCCGCGCCGCCTCGGGACCGCGCAGCGCCAGACGGACCAGCACCAGCGCCCGCTCGGACAGGTTGGGCGCGCTTCCCGCCCAGACCTGATCGACCCGGACATGCACGCCGCGCAGCTCGGCCCCCGCCTCGCCGGCCTGCACCACCCGCCATTCGCGGGCGCGGCGCAGGTCGGTGATCTCGGTCCAGCCCCCGACCACCACGTTGGCGAGCAGCAGGACCGCGGCAAGGAGGATCCACAGCAGATGTCTCATGAGAGGTCTCATGGCTCGAACCGGATGATCGGCTGGCGCTCGGGCAGGGCCGGCGGGGCCAGGTGCAGGGCGCTGTCGAAAACCGCGGTGAAACTGCCCGTCAGCACCAGCGCGCCCCCCGCCACCTCGTCCTCGGGCAGCTCGAAGACCGCAACGGCGTGGTTGCCCAGGCCGGGCTGGAACCAGCGGCTTTCCAGCCCGCGCGGAATGTCCTCGGCGCGACGGGACAGCGCATGGCGCCGCCCGCTCGCGCCCTGCCAGACGGCGTCGAGGCGTTGCGAGGTCCCGATGGCCTCGGCCTCGATCTCGGCGATCAGGAACACGCCGTCGCTGTCGCGGACCAGGTCGCGGCCATAGCGGCGAAAGGCGATGCGATCGGCCAGGCGCAGGCCGGTGAAGCGGGCGCGGAAGCTGCGCGCCTCGCCCGTCGCGCCCGCCGCGACGGCACTGGGGAACGGCTGCACGACGCTGTTGTAGTCGGGCGCGGTCTGCATCATCGCGCCCAGCAACGCGGCCCCGGCCAGCACGAGGGCAATGCTGCCGGCGCGGATCATGGCGCCCCCTCCGGGACCATGGACATGCGGGCGACAGGCTGGAACAGCAGCCAGCTCGCCTTGCCATAGAGATTGTCCTTGAGCTTGAAGGTCTGCCGGTGGAAGGTCAGCGAGACCGGGCCGGGCTGCCAGTCCGGCGGCACCTGCCAGGCCAGCGTCACCCGCTCGGCCAGGCGCGGATGCAGCTGCACCAGCAACTCGCCGTCGCGGTCCAGCGTGATCTCCGGTTCGGGCCAGGCGACGCCGCCGGCCGCAAGCGCGGGCGGGTGCGGCGGAAAGCCGAAGACGGCGACCTGGCTCTCTCCGGTCAGGTTCAGCAGCCGGGCGCGCAGCAGCAGCCGCTCGGGCTCGCCCTCGCGCCTGGGCGGTGCCAGCGTCAAGGCCAGCGGCGTGATCTCGACCCGGCCCAGATCGACCGGCTCGCCGGCCGCGACCTCGGGCGGATCCCGTGGCGCCCTTGCCTCCTCGACCTGGAGCCAGAGACCGACGAGCACCGCAGCCGCAACCCCGATCGAGGCGGCCAGTCGTAGCCTCAGACGCCGAAACAGAGAGGTCCGCCGCGTTTCCGTCATGCAGGGATTAAGGCCCAGGCCCCCGCGCCAACACAAGATTCATCGGCAGACGGTCGGCGAAATCCGGCCTTCCGGCATCGTCAACACGAGGCAGCGGGACGGCGTCGGGTTGCCGGGTCGTCGCTGTCCAGCGAGGCGATGGTGATGCCGGTCTTTGCGACAAAGGGCTTGTAACAGGCCTCGACCTGGTTGTGACCGTAGGTACCGCCCAGGACATGTCGGTCAGCCTACACAATGTGCTCCGGACGCCGGAAGACCCGCTCGAAGCCCTGCACCTGACCGCCATATTAGCCGCCAGGATGCGTCGAGACTGATCCCAGCGAGAACCACGACCGCGCTTGTGCTTCCCAATGCGACGAAAAGAACCGACTAGACGCGAACCCGGTGCACGGTAAGGTCTGCTTCCATGGACACCCCACCGGATGTCCTCTGGATAGCCAAGCGAGACATTGACTACGGGGGTCCGGCCGACCTGTGCCCGTTCATCGAAGCTGAGATGCGAGGCCAAGAGGGCTTCTCCTTGAATTGCAACTGCCTGAAAACCATGGCTGGTCGCGATTCAAAATAGAATCCACCCCTTCTACATGAGTTATCACAGATAATCCGTCTTATGTAAATAAAACTAGCCCAAAACCCAACCGCACAAGCCCATGCGACCTGCGACCTATTGGCCAGGTCCGGCGCAGGCACTTCCTTTCCGCTTTTCCGCATCATAGTCTGCCAGACGAATCCACCGCAAATTTCCACAGCCACCGCCCGCAAGACCCAGCGGCGGTCACGAGCAAGGAGAGCCCATGGCCGTTCGTCCTCCGGTTTGCGATTTCGGTGCCAGGGCGCCGGACTTCACCCTGCCTGATCCCGATGGGCGCATGTTCTCGTTCGGCGACATCGCCGGGCCGCGCGGCACGCTGGTCATGTTCATCTGCAACCATTGCCCCTATGTGCAGGCCGTCATCGACCGCATCCGGCGCGACGCCGCCGAATTGCAGCAGCTGGGCGTGGGCGTCGTGGCGATCTCGGCCAACGACGTCGGCGAATATCCCCAGGACGGGCCCGAGCAGATGAAGGCCGAGGCCCGGAAACACGGCTTCACCTTTCCTTATCTCTATGACGAAAGCCAGGATGTCGCGCGCGCCTATGGCGCCGAATGCACGCCGGATTTCTTCGGCTACAATGCCGCGGGCGAATTGCAGTATCGCGGCAGGCTGGACGCCTCGGGCCGCAATCCGGCACCGCCGGACGCCCCGCGCGAACTGTTCGCGGCCATGGCGCAGATCGCCGAAACCGGGCAGGGCCCGCGCGAACAGGTGGCCTCGATGGGTTGCTCGATCAAATGGAAGGCTTGAATGAACATCTGCTTTGCCCCCTGCCCCGTGGTTTTCGACCTTGACGGCACGCTGATCGACAGCGTGCCCGACATCCATGCCTGCGTGAACGCGGTCTTGCGCCTGCATGGCGTGGCGCCCCTGACGCTGGACCAGGTGCGCGGCTTCGTCGGCGGCGGCGTCGACCTGCTGTGGCGGCGCGTCATCGGCACCACCGCGCTGCCGGTCGAGGCGCATCGCGACCTCGTCGCCTCGTTCATGACCCGCTATCACGACGCGACCGGCCTGACCCGGCTTTATCCCAATGTCGCCGAGGCGCTGGGGATCCTGGCCGATCGCGGCTATCCCCTGGGGCTTTGCACCAACAAGCCGCTGGGGCCGACGCGGGCGATCCTGGACCATTTCGGCATCGCGCAGCTGTTCGGCGCCGTGGTGGGCGGCGATTCCCTGCCCCAGCGCAAGCCCGATCCGGCGCCCCTGCGCGCGGCCTTCGCCGGGCTGGGCGCCGACCCCGACAGGCTGCGCGGGGTCTATGTCGGCGACAGCGAATTCGACGAGGAATGCGCCAGCAACACCGGCGTGCCCTTCCTGCTGTTCACCCGCGGCTATCGCAAGACCCCGGTCGAGCAGATGACGCATCACGGCACCTTCGACGATTTCGCCCACCTGCCGCTGCTGGTCGAAGAGACGTCCGCGGTCGGCTAGGCGCGGTCGGCTAGGCCCGTCCGGCGCCATGGCGCTTGACAGAACGGCAAAACGCAAGGAACCGTCGCCACATGCCGCCGTCGCGGCCCGACCGCAGCCAAGGGAACCCTGCATGGATCTTCGACAACTGACCCCCGACCTGGCCGTCGCGGCCCAGATCCGCCCCGAGGATCTGCCGGCCCTGGCCGAGGCCGGCTTTCGCGTGCTGATCAACAACCGCCCCGACGAAGAGGTCGGCCCGGACGAGGATCACGAGGCGATGCGCGCGGCGGCCGAGGCGGCGGGGATGGAATATCACTTCAACCCCTTCACCCCCGGCCAGATCACGCCGCAGATGATCTCGGCCCAGGCCGAGGCCCTGGCCACGCCCGGACCCAAGCTGGCCTATTGCCGGTCCGGCAACCGCTCGACCGTGCTCTGGGCGCTGGCCCGCGCCGGGCAGGAGCCGGTTGCCGACCTGCTCGATACCGCGGCTCGGGCCGGCTACGACCTTTCGGGCATCCGGCCGCTCATCGAATCACTGGCCCCGCCGGATGCGTGATTGCCGTCGGGCTGGAACCTTGGCCGCCGCGGCGGGTTTCCCATGCGACAGCCAGCGATCGGGCGGATCTCCCGCCCGGCCGGCCCAGGGGAGGAATCCGTCATGAACTCGATCATCTATCTCGTCGGCCTTGTCGTCGTGGTGCTGTTCATCCTCGGGCTCCTGGGCCTGCGCTGACATCGGGCCTGCGATTGGCGCTGGCCTTTCGCGCCCCTCTGCGTTACCGGGGGCGCAAATTCTGAAAAAGGCCCCCTATGGACATCCGCAATATCGCGATCATCGCCCATGTCGACCATGGCAAGACGACCCTGGTCGATCAGCTTCTGAAGCAATCGGGCAGTTTCCGCGAAAACCAGGCCGTGGCCGAGCGCGTGATGGACAGCAACGACATCGAGCGCGAGCGCGGCATCACCATCCTGGCCAAGGCGACCTCGGTCGAGTGGAAGGGCACCCGCATCAATATCGTGGACACGCCCGGCCACGCCGATTTTGGCGGCGAGGTCGAGCGCATCCTGTCGATGGTCGATGGCGTCTGCCTGCTGGTCGATGCCGCCGAGGGCCCGATGCCGCAGACCAAGTTCGTGACCTCCAAGGCGCTGGCCCTGGGGCTGCGGCCCATCGTGGTGCTGAACAAGGTGGACAAGCCCGCCGCCGACCCGGACAAGGCGCTGGACGAGGTGTTCGACCTGTTCGCGAACCTGGGCGCAAGCGACGAACAGCTTGATTTCCCCCATCTTTACGCCTCGGGCATCGGCGGCTGGGCCGACGAGACGCTGGAAGGGCCGCGCAAGGACATGTCGGCACTGTTCGACCTGGTGCTGCGCCATGTCGAGGCGCCCAAGCAGATCGCGCGCCAGGACGAGCCCTTCCAGATGCTGGCGACCACGCTGGGCGCCGACCCGTTCATCGGCCGCATCCTGACCGGCCGGGTCGAGGCCGGCCGCGCCAAGGCCGGCGACACGATCAAGGCGCTGTCGCGCGACGGCGAGCGCATCGAGCAGTTCCGCATCTCGAAGGTGCTGGCCTTCCGCGGCCTGAACCAGCAGCCCATCGAAGAGGCGGTGGCGGGCGACATCGTCACCATCGCCGGCATGTCCAAGGCGACCGTGGCCGATACGCTCTGCGCGCCCGAGGTGGAGACCCCCCTGCCCGCTCAGCCCATCGACCCGCCGACGATCAGCGTCACCTTCGGCATCAACGACAGCCCGCTGGCGGGCCGCGACGGCAACAAGGTGCAGTCGCGGGTGATTCGCGAACGGCTGATGAAAGAGGCCGAGACCAATGTCGCCATCAAGGTCGAGGACACGCCGGGCGGCGACGCCTTCGTCGTCTCGGGCCGCGGCGAATTGCAGATGGGCGTGCTGATCGAGAACATGCGCCGCGAGGGGTTCGAGCTGTCGATCTCGCGCCCGCGCGTGATCTT
>JAANMV010001889.1_pt1 | contig 21802 bp, 22 predicted proteins | sample 7279661 | NCBI WGS metagenome assembly JAANMV01 (sample SAMN14094540, study PRJNA606508) | bioreactor metagenome | isolation source: A lab-scale SPAN reactor treating ammonium-rich wastewater day 121 | place: Ireland: Galway | collected 2017-05-16
CGCTCGAGGTCCTCAAGCGTATCCACGCCCGCCGGCGGCGCCTCGATGGCATCGGCGACGTGGATACGCTGGCCATGCCAGAGTGCCCGCAGCTGCTCAAGGCATTCGGTGTTCTCCAGCCAGCAAGGCCCCCAGGCCACGAAGTTGGCCAGGAATCCCGCGCGATAGGCATAGATACCGATGTGCCGGCGGTACGGCACGCCTTGCGGCAATGCCTCGCGGTTCTGCGCAAAGGCATCGCGCGCCCACGGCAGCGGCGCGCGGCTGAAGGTCAGGGCGAGGCCGTTGACATCCGCCAGCACCTTCACCGCGTTTGGATTGAACAGCGTCGCCGCATCGGTGATCGGCTCGGCCAGGGTCGCGATCGCTGCCTCAGGATGCGCCGCCAGATTCGCCGCAACCTGGTCGATGACCGCCGGCGGGATCAGCGGTTCGTCGCCCTGCACGTTGACGACGATGGCCTCGGCATCCAGGCCGAGCAGGCCGGCCACCTCGGCCAGACGGTCGGTCCCGGAATTGTGCTCGACGCGCGTCAGCACAGCCTCGGCACCGAAGGCGCCGCAAGCGCTGAGAATCCGCTCGTCATCAGTCGCCACCACTACCCGCTGCGCTGCGCTGCGGCTGGCCTGCTCCCAGACGTGCTGAATCATCGGCTTGCCGGCGATGTCCTGCAGCGGCTTGCCCGGCAGGCGGCTAGAGGCGTAGCGAGCCGGAATCACCACGGTGTAAGAGGTGCTCATTTGTCCAGACGCTCGTCCACGTCGAGGGTACGGGCTTCTCCTTCCAGCATCACCGGAATGCCGTCACGCACAGGGAACGCCAGGCCATCGGCCTTGCAGATCAATTCGGATTTGTCGTCGGCCAACTTCAGCGGCCCCTTGCACAGCGGGCAGGCCAGAATATCGAGGAGTTTGGTGTCCATGCGCAGTCCTTGGAAAGCAGCCGACTGCACCGGCAGATCGGGCGGCTTATGAGTGATCGGGCAGCAATCGGGCCAGTTGCTCGTCAAACCAGGCCACGAACGCCGCCGAGGGCGCTGCCTCGACCTGCAGATAGGACCAGCCCGGGGGCGCGAACGCCCGGCATTTCACCGCATCCTTCTCGGTCATCACCAGCGGCAGCTCGGGAGCGAACTGCAGCTGCGGCGCGCTGTAGGCGGCATGATCGGCGAAGGCGTGCGGAATCGGGCGCCAGTGTAGCGCCTCGAGCGTGGAGAAGAAACGCTGCGGATTGCCGATACCCGCGACGGCGTGAAGGCTCTGCCCTGGCGGAAAATGATCGAGTGGCCAGCGCTCTCCACTGTGCAGCTCGATCAGCGCAGACGGCTGCAAGCGGAAGGCATAGCCCTCCGGAGCGTCCGCCTGCGCGCCATTGCACAACACCGCATCCACCGTCTGCAGGCGCTCGGCCGGCTCGCGCAGCGGCCCGGCCGGCAGGCAGCGGTGATTGCCGAGCCCGCGCGCGGCATCGATCAGCACCAGCTCCAGATCGCGCGCCAGGCGATAGTGCTGCAGGCCGTCGTCGGACAGGATCAGATCCAGCGGCTCACTCGCCAGCAACGCACGAACAGCGCGGGTGCGGTCAGGATCGATCATCAGGGGCACGGCGGTTCGCTGCACGATCAGCAGGGGTTCGTCGCCCGCCTCTCGCGCCGCCTGCTCCGCCCGCACTCGCCACGGCAGTGTCGGCGGGGTCGCGCCGTAGCCGCGACTGACCACCCCGACTCGCAGGCCGCGCGCACGACAATGCTCGATCAACCAGAGGATCAGCGGGGTCTTGCCGGTACCGCCGACGGTGATGTTGCCGACCACGATGACCGGCACCGGCGCCCGGTAGCTGTCGCCCTGCCCGGCCAGGAAGCGCCGGCGCTTGCGTTCGACGACCGCCCGATAGAGCGTCTCCAGCGGCGCCAGCAGGCGCAGTGCGGGATGCCCGCGATACCAGGCGCGCTGCAGCCGCTCGGCGAACGACATCAAGGCGCCGCCTGCGCCTCGACGGTGGTGATGCGCAGATGCGCGAAGCCAAGCTTGCCGGCCGCATCCATCGCGGTGATGACCGCCTGGTGTGGCGTCTTGCCATCCGCGCTGATGATCATCGGCAGGCTGTTGTCGCCCTCAGCCTCCTTGCTCAGCGCGGCCATCAGCGAGCTCAGGTCGCTCTTGAGCAGTGCCTTGCCGTTGAGCGAATAGTTGCCGTCGACATCGATGACGACTTCCAGCTGCTTGACCTCGGTCTGCTCCGGCGGCGTGCCACTGGCCGCTTCCGGCAGATCCACCTGCAGTTGCGTCTCACGGGTGAAGGTAGTGGTGACCACGAAGAACAGCAGCAGGATGAAGACCACGTCGATCAGCGGCGCCAGGCCGATCTCGACGTTCTCCCGCGGTTTGCGCCGGAATTTCACGCCTTGCCCTCGTCCAGATCGACATCGCGATCGCCCTGGACCACCTCGACCAGCTTGATCGCCTCCTGCTCCATGCCGACCACCAGCTCATCGACGCGACGCAGCAGGAAGCGATGGAAGAACAGCGCCGGAATCGCCACGATCAGGCCGGCCGCGGTAGTGATCAGCGCCTTGGCGATACCGCCGGCGAGTTGCGGCGCATTGGCCATGCCCGAACCCATGAAGGCGCTGAATATCTCGATCATACCCAGCACGGTACCCAGCAGGCCGAGCAATGGCGCGATGCCGGCGATCGTGCCGAGCGCATTGAGATAGCGCTCCAGGTCATGCACCACACGGGCCGCAGCTTCCTCGATGCACTCTTTCATGATCTCGCGGCCGCGCTTGGAGTTGGCCAGCCCGGCGGCGAGGATCTCGCCCAGCGGAGAATCGGCGCGCAGCTCCTTGAGCTGCTGGTTGCTGAGTTTCTTTTCCTTGATCCACTTCCACACCTGACCGAGCAGATGCGGCGGCGTCACACGGCTCGGACGCAGCGTCCACAGCCGCTCGGCGATGATCGCGACGGCGACGATTGAACACAGAATGATCGGCAGCATTATCCAGCCACCCGCTTTGACCAGCTCCCACACGAGACGAATCCCCCTCGAAAAAGTGGCGCCACTCTAGCATAGGGTCCGCAACCCGCCGACCGCCGCCGTTCTCATTTTTCCCGCCAGAATCGCCGCTGCTCGCGCAAACCGCGCGCGTCGCGAAACGCCCCCAGTTCAACCTTCAGCGCGCCTGACTCGGCGGTGTCGTACAGCCGCACGCCCACGTCCCGCAGGCGTCCGACGACCGCAGGGTGCGGATGGCCAAACGCGTTGTGACGGCTGCGCGAGATCAGCGCGTTCTGCGGCCGTACCGCCGCGAGGAAGGGCGGCGAGGAGGAACTGTTGCTGCCGTGATGCGGTAACAGCAGCCAGTGCGCCGCCAGCGGCCAGTCGCTCTGCACCAGCGCCTGTTCCGCCCGCGCATCGATATCGCCGGCCAGTAGCAGGCGTTCGCCTTCGGCCTCGATCATCAGCACGCAGGAAGACTGATTGCCGTCCGCCGCCTGCGCCCAGCGCCAGAGGGCGAAGTGCACACCGTCCCACTGCCAGCTCTGGTTATCGCAGGATTGCGCCTGCAACATCGCAGGCAGGCGCGCCGGCTCGCCGCTGAACACTCGCCGCGGCGGCAGCAGTCGCTGCATGGCCACCGCGCCGCCGGCATGATCGCTGTCGGCATGACTGATCAGCAGCAGGTCCAGCCGTTCCACTCCCAGCCGCCGCAGCGACGGGAAGACGATTCGCTCGCCCGTGTCGAAATCGCCATGGCGCGGACCGGCATCGTAAAGCAACGCATGGGAGCGGGTGCGCACCAGCACCGAGAGGCCTTGCCCTACGTCGAACACCCAGACGTCGGCTTTGCCGGCAAGCGGCAGCGGCGTCGACGGATACAGCAGTGGCAGCAGGAGCAGCACGCCCAGCGCACGGAACGGCACGCCGGCGGGCAGCAGCAACACCAGCGCTCCCGCCGTCGCCAGCGACCAGGCCCAGAGCGGCAGACTTTCCACTATCCAGGCTGCCTGCCAGTCGGCGAGCAACTCCAGCGACTGGAACAGCCATGCCAGCGACCAGCCCGCCAGCAGTAGCAAGCCTTCGCCGATGCCCGGCAACGGCAGCAACACCGTGCCGAGCAGCGCCACGGGCACCGTCAGGCCAACCCAGGGCACTGCCAGCAGGTTCGCCAATGGACCGCTGGCGCTGATCGGCAACCCCAGCGCCAGCATCAGGGGCAGCAACCCCACCACCATCGCCCACTGCGCACGCGGCAGCGTCAGCCACCAGCGCCAGGCACCCAGACGCCCGGAGAACACCAGGGCGAGCAAGGCGACGGCACCGAACGACAGCCAGAACCCCGGCTGCAGACTGGCCAACGGATCGAACAGCAGGACACCGTCGAGGGCGATCAGCAGCGGTAGCCAGACGCCCAGTTGACGAAAGCGCAGGCGCCAGAGCAGCACCACCGCCACCATCACGCAGGCCCGCTGGACCGGCACCTCGAACCCGGCCAGCCAGCCGTAACCAAGTGCACCGGCGAATGCCGCCGTACAGGCACAGGGCAGCCACGGTAGGTGTCGCGGCCACCAACCGATGCGCGCCAGCAGCGCCACCAGCCCGTACAGCAGGCCGGCCAGCAAGCCGACATGCTGGCCGGAGATGACCATCAGATGCACCGTGCCGGTGTCTTGCAGGACGCGCCAATCCGTTGGTGACAGGCCCGAGCTATCGCCGACCACCAGCGCCGCGATCGCACCCTGCCGTCCCTGCGCCTCGACGGCCAACAGCCGGGCACGCAAGCGATCACGCCAGCCACCGGCACCAATTGCCTCCTGCAGGCGCTCGCCGATCTTGACCGTTCCGGTAGCGCCGATGTGGCGCGCCAGCAGCCAGGCCTCATGATCGAATGAATGCGGGTTAACCAGTCCGTGCGGGCGTTTCAGCCGCGCCGCTAGCCGCCAACGCTCACCGGCGCGCAGCTGCGGACCGCCATACCAGGCCAGGCGCAGGCGCGGCGGCAAGCCGGCGTGCCGCGAGCTGATATCGCCGAGTTCGAAGCGCACCACACCGTCCTGCACGGCCGGCAAACCGAGCACCTGACCTTCGAGCCAGAACGTGCGGCCGTCGAGTTCGCTGGCGAGCCGTTCGTCCAACGCCGCCTGCATCTGCAGACACGCCCAGAGCAGGCCGAAACACAGCCAGGACAACGGCCGGGACGCTTGCCGCAACAGGCACAGCAGCCCCAGCAAGCCCAGCACAATCAATACCCAGGCCGCAGGCAACCCCGGCAGAAAGCGCGGCAACAACAAACCCATGGCCAATGCCAGCATCCCTGCCCGCATGTTCCTACCCCCCTCGGAATCCATTCCCCGGAAGTCGTACCGTACCTGCCGGCCATGCCGGACAGGAGACCTTATGTGACAAAACCGCTGCCGATCCTGCGCGGTAAACGGCGCATAATTCGCCGAGCTCCGTCCGCCCGAGAATCTCCATGCCGCGTCGTTTCTTCAAACGCTACATGCCGCATCCCGACCGCATCAAGACTAACAAGTCGCTGCGATTTCTCGGCGCGCTGATTCACGATCCCAACCTCTGGCATCTCAACCGCCACTCGGTGTCCCGGGCGATGGCCATCGGCCTGTTCTGGGCGCTGATTCCCATGCCCATGCAGATGCTCGCTGCAGCGAGCTGCGCCCTGCCAGCCAGAGCCAACCTGCCGATTGCCATCGGCCTGGTCTGGCTGACCAATCCATTGACGATGCCGCCGGTGTTCTACTGCACCTACAAGCTCGGTGCCTGGCTGATGGATGCGCCCGCCCTGAGCATGCCGGAAGAACTCACCCTGGCCTGGGTGACGCAGCTGCTGCAGAACAACTGGCAACCGCTGTACCTCGGCTCGCTGGTCGCGGCAATCGGTTTTGCCGTGCTCGGCTATGTTGGCACGCAGGCCTACTGGCGCTGGTGGGTCGGACGGAGCTGGCGCCGGCGGCAGAACGGCCGGCGCTGAACGCCGCCCTCATTCGTAACGCAGCGCCTCCGCCGGCTGCGTCTGCGCCGCGCGCCAAGCTGGATACAGCGTTGCCAGGAAGCTCAGGCTCAGTGCCGCCACGGCGACGATCGCGACATCCTCCCAGCGCAACTCCGATGGCAGCGTGCTGATGAAGTACACGTCGGAGCTGAAGATATGCTGGCCGGTCACTCGCTCCAGCCAGCCCACCAGCTCGCTCACGTTCAACGCGCCGAGCACGCCGAGCACAATGCCGATCAGCGTACCGCTGATGCCGATCAGACTGCCCTGCACCATGAAGATCGCCATGATCTGCCGCGGCGTTGCGCCCAGCGTGCGCAGGATGGCGATGTCCGCACGTTTGTCGGCCACCACCATGATCAGCGTGGCGATGATGTTGAATGCCGCGACTGCCACGATCAGCATCAACAGCACGCCGATCATGGTCTTCTCCATCTTCATCGCGCTGAACAGGCTGCCCTGCGTGTGCGACCAATCCTCGGCACGGTAGCCTTCACCCAAGTTGGCCAGCAATTGCCCAGCCACCTGCGGTGCGCGATAGAGGTCGTTCAGCTTGACCCGAACGCCCTGCACCTGCTCCGGCTGCCAGCGGCGGATCTGCGCGGCATCGGCGCGATGGATCAGCGCCAGGCTGCCATCCAGATCGGCGCCGACCTTGAACACGCCAACCACGTTCAAACGCTGCATGCGCGGGGTGATGCCACCGGGGGTTGCGCTGACTTCCGGCACGATCAGGGTCAGCTTGTCGCCCACCGAAAGGCCGAAGCGCCGGGCTGTGATCATGCCGATGATCACGCCGAACTCGCCCGGTCGCAGGTCATCGAGGCTACCGGCGACCATGCGTGAAGCGACGATCGAGACATCGCCCTCGACCTGCGGCTCGATACCGCTGACCTGGATCGGCTGCATGCTGCCCTTGAACGAGAGCATGCCCTCGAGCCGGGTCAGCGGCGCCGCGGCCTGCACCTCGGGGTGCGTCCGCAGCCGCTGCGCCAGCGCCTGCCAGTCGTCGAGCGGCTGGACCCCGTCGATCGTGGCGTGCGCCACCATGCCGAGAATCCGTGCGCTCATCTCGCGCTGAAAGCCGTTCATCACCGACAGCACCAGAATCATCGCCAGCACGCCCAGCGACAGCCCGATCAGCGAGGTCAGGGAAATGAACGAGATGTAGTGATTGCGCCGCTTGGCACGGGTATAGCGGCTGCCGATGAAGACGCTCAGCGGGCGGAACATTATTCAGCCACCAGCCGGCCGTCTTCCAGGCGCAAAACCTGATCCATCTGCGCCGCCAGCTGGCGATCGTGAGTAACCACCAGGAACGCAGTACGCAGCGAGGTGCTCAGCTCCAGCATCAGGTCCTGAATGCCCTGCGCGGTGTGGTGGTCCAGGTTGCCGGTCGGCTCGTCGAGCAATACCAGCGCCGGCCGGTTGACCAGCGCTCGGGCAATCGCCACCCGCTGGCGCTCGCCACCGGACAGCTCGGCCGGCTTGTGCTCCAGGCGATGACCGAGCCCCACGCGGGCCAGCAACTCGCCGGCGCGCTGGCGCGCCTCCGGGATCGCCACCTTGCCGATCAGCAACGGCATGCAGACGTTCTCCAGCGCGGTGAATTCCGGCAGCAGGTGGTGAAACTGATAGACGAAGCCCAGCGCACGATTGCGCAGCAGGCCGCGCTCCTTCTCGTTCAGCGCGGACAACTCCTCGCCGGCCAGCCAGACGCTGCCCTCGCTCGGCGTATCGAGCCCGCCCAGCAGATTCAGCAGGGTGCTCTTGCCGGAGCCGGAACTGCCGACGATCGCCACGCGCTGGCCGGGAAACAGCTCCAGCTGCAGTCCGCGCAGCACGTCGACCGACTCCGGTCCCTGTTCGTAACGCTTGCCCAGGTTGCGGCAGCTGAGCACCGCGCGATCTTGGGAAGACAGCTCATGCATAACGGGTTCACTCATAACGAAGCGCCTCCGCCGGCTGGGTGCGCGCGGCACGCCAAGCCGGATACAGGGTGGCGAGAAAGCTCAGCAGCAGCGCCGCGACGCACACCTGAACGACATCGGCGGCCATCAGCCGCGACGGCAGGTAGTCGATGAAATACACATCGGCACTGAGGAATTTGTGGCCGATCAGCCGTTCCAGCGCGGCGATCCAGCTGCTGATATTCAGCGCCGCCAGGATGCCGAGAGCGCCGCCGACCACCGTACCAACCACACCGATCACCGTGCCCTGCACCATGAAGATCGCCATGATCTGCCGCGGCGTCGCGCCCAACGTGCGCAGGATGGCGATGTCGCCGCGCTTGTCGGTGACCACCATGACCAGTGTCGAAATGATGTTGAACGCCGCCACGGCGACAATCAGCAACAGCAACAGGCCGATCATCGCCTTTTCCATGCGAATCGCCTGGTAGAGGTTGCCGTGAGTGCGCGTCCAGTCGCGGGAATAGAAATCGCCGTCCAGCTGACCAGCCAACTCCCAGGCGATCCGCGGCGCCTGGAACAGATCGGCGAAACGCAGGCGCAACCCCTGGACCTGATCAGGTTTCCAGCGGTGCAGGCGGGCCAGATCGGCGATGTTGGCCAGCGCTACGTAACCGTCGATCTCGCCGGCGCCGACGTGGAAGATGCCGACTACGGTGAAGCGTTTCATGCGCGGAAACATGCCGGCTGGCGTCACCGTCACTTCAGGCGCGACGAAGGTGAGCTTGTCGCCAACGCCCACGCCGAGTTTCTGCGCCGCCTTGTCACCGATCACGATGCCGAACTCACCGGGCGCGAGCGCGGCTAGCTCGCCCTCGCGGAAGAAGCGATCGATGATCGAAACCTGCGGCTCGATCTGCGGATCGACCGCATTGATCAGGATCTTGCTGACCTTTCCCTCGTGTGTCAGCAGGCCCTGCATCTGGATGAACGGCGCCACCGCGACCACCTGCGGGTGCTGGGAGAGGCGTTCACCGAGCCGCCGCCAGTCGTTCACCGGCACGGGGCTTTCGATGGTGGCGTGCGGCACCATGCCGAGCACCCGGGTGCGCATCTCGTGATCGAAGCCGTTCATCACCGACAGCACGACGATCATCACCAGCACGCCGAGTGCCAGCCCGATCATGGACGTCAGCGAGATGAAGGAAACGAAGAGGCTGCGGCGTTTGGCGCGGGTATAACGCGCTCCGATATAAACGGACAGCGGTCTGAACATAGATCGACGGGTTCGCTGGCGGGAGAAGAAACGAGCATGCGACAGGGATTGTCCCAAGGCCTGATACACTCTGGCCATCACGCTGCCTGGGTATCGCCATGCCGACACAAGACACTGAAGAACGCCGGGAATACTACCGTATCGAGGATCGGATCGCACTGGAAATCATCCCCGATACCCAGCAGCCGGCCGCTTCGGACGATGAGCGTCAGCAGCTGTTCGACCTGCTCGGCGAGCTGCATCAGCTGGACTTCGAAGCCCAGCACTTGCTGCGCCAGATCGCCGAAGGCAACCGAACGCTGGCCAGCTACTTGAAGGTACAGAACAAGCGCATCGAACTGATCGGCCAGGCGCTGACCCAAGACCTGCTCAAGGACATCGGCCCGGCACGCACGGTGGTGCTCTCCGAAGGCGGCGTCAGCTTCCACCATGACACAGCCTTCGCAGCCGGCACCCTGCTCACCCTCAAGCTGGTCCTGCTACCACAAGGGCTGGGGCTGAGATTACCGGCCCGTGTGACCCACTGCGCGGCTGACGCCGACGGCGGCTTTCAGCTGGGTACCGAGTTCGAAGCGCTGACGGATGCACAGCGGCAATTGCTGGCCAGGCATATTCTGCAGAAACAGGCGCTGCAACGGCGTCTGGCCCGTGATCCTCTACAAGGAAGCTGACTTCATGCTGCGTCTGTCGTACCTGCTGCTCCTGCTCGCCGGCGGTCCCGCCGTGGCCGAGGAAATCCGCATACCGCTGGGTCAGCAAGGCCCGTCGAACATCGGCGTGCCCGCGCGGGGTGAGCACAAGCATCAGGTTCTCGAACGCTTCGGTCTCGCCGACGAGGAACATCCCGCAGTCGGCAGGCCACCAATTCTCCGCTGGGATTACCGCGAGTTCTCGGTGTATTTCGAAAACGACCGGGTCATCAACAGCGTGCTTCACCATCAGCCCACTCACCCTGCACAGGAACAGTCCCTACCGTGACCCTGATCTACGGCCACCGTGGCGCCAAAGGCGAGGCGCCGGAAAACACCCTGGCCAGCTTTCAGCGCTGCCTGGAGCATGGCGTCCGCCGCTGCGAGCTGGACCTGCATCTGTCCGGCGATGGCCAACTGATGGTCATCCATGACCCTACGCTCAAGCGCACCACCGGTCGGCGCGGCAAAGTCCTCCAGCACACCGCCGAGGAACTGGCCGGTTACGACGCGCGCCTGGGTGGACCGGGCTGGAAACAACCCTGCCCGATCCCGCGCTTAAGCGAACTGTTCGAGAAGTGCGACTTCGAGCACTGGCAACTGGAGGTCAAGAGTGCTTCGCGCGAACGCGCGGCGCGCACGGTACTGGCGATCCGCGCACTGGCCGAGCGCCATGGGCTGCTCGAACACATCACCGTCACGTCAGGTTCGCGCGAGGTGCTGCATGCACTCAAGCGCCTGACTCCGGAGATTTCCCGCGGACTGGTTGCCGAACACGCCTGGCTCGATCCACTCAAGGTCGCCCGTCATCATGGCTGCGGACTGCTCGCGCTGAAGTGGACGCTGTGCACGCCGGAGCGCTTGGCGAAGGCCCAGCAGCAAGGGCTGCACGTGTCGGTCTGGACAGTCAACGAACCGGCGTTGATGCGCCGGCTTGCCGACTTCGGCGTCGACAGCCTGATCACCGATTTTCCCGGCCTGGCTGTGGAAACGCTGGGCCACGGCGACTGCAACGTCTAGCAGGTCAGACTGGCTACGGTCATCAGCCCGAGCATTCGGGCTGAAACCGCACCGTTTCGCTACCTGATCACAGGCTTTCCCGGTTCGGCCAACGCCAGTCGCGGGAATCGCTGGTGTCTCCGACCGACTCAGGCCACCGGTCGGAGCCGCTCAAAAAAGCCGGTTGAGCCCGTCGAACGCGGCAACGCGATAGGCCTCGGCCATCGTCGGGTAGTTGAAGGTGGTGTTGACGAAATACTTGATGGTATTCGCCTCGCCCTTCTGGTTCATGATCGCCTGGCCGATATGCACGATCTCCGAGGCCTGATAGCCGAAGCAGTGCACGCCCAGCACTTCCAGCGTTTCGCGATGGAAGAGGATCTTCAGCATGCCGACCGGCTCGTAGGAGATCTGCGCACGCGCCATGCTCTTGAAGAACGCCTTGCCGACTTCGTAGGGAATCTTGGCCTGGGTCAGTTCGCGCTCGTTCTTGCCGATAGAGCTAATTTCCGGAATCGTGTAGATGCCGGTCGGCACGTCGTCGACGAAGCGCCAGGTGTCGTTGTCGACGATGCTGCCGGCTGCCGAACGCCCCTGGTCGTAGGCGGCACTGGCCAGTGAGGGCCAGCCGATCACATCGCCAGCCGCGTAGATATTGCCAACCGCGGTGCGATAGAACTCGTCCACCTGTACCTGCCCACGGCTATTGGCCTTCAGACCGATGTTCTCCAGCCCCAGCTTGTCGGTGTTGCCGGTTCGGCCGTTGCACCAGAGGAACGCATCGGCCTTGATCTTCTTGCCGGACTTGAGGTGCAGGATCACGCCGTTGTCGAGGCCTTCGACCCGCTCGTATTCCTCGTTGTGGCGAATCAGCACGTTGTTGTTACGCAGGTGATAGCTCAGCGCATCGGAGATTTCGTCGTCGAGGAAGCTGAGCAGCTGGTCGCGGTTGTCGATCAGGTCGACCAGCACGCCAAGGCCGCTGAAGATCGAGGCATATTCACAGCCGATCACTCCAGCTCCGTAAATAATCATCCGGCGCGGCGTATGGCTGAGATTCAGGATGGTGTCGCTGTCGTAGACACGCGGGTGGTTGAAGTCGATGTCCGCCGGGCGATACGGACGCGAGCCGGTGGCGATGACGATCTGGTTCGCGACCAGTTTTTCCACCATGCCATTGAGGCAAACCACCTCGACGCTCTGCTCATCGGCGAAGCTCGCGGTGCCAAAGAAGGTGTCGATGCGGTTGCGCGCGTAGTAGCCGGTGCGCGAGGTGACCTGCTTGCTGATCACCTTCTCGGCGCTCTTCAGCACATCGGGAAACGAGAACCAGCGCGGCTCGCCGATCTGACGGAACAACGGGTTGGTGTTGTACTGCATGATCTGGCGAACGGAGTGACGCAGCGCCTTGGACGGGATGGTGCCCAGGTGCGTGCAGTTACCGCCCACCAGCGGGCGATTGTCCACCACGGCGACCTTGCGCCCCGCCTTCACGGCATTCATCGCCGCGCCTTCCCCAGCCGGACCGGAACCCAACACCACCACATCGTAGTTATAGACAGCCATATACACTCCTGAGAACGCGGCGAACCAGCGCCGCTGTCAACAAATTCGCTGCACGCCAGGCAGAGGCAATCCCACGCATAGGCGCAGTAGCCAGCGCATCCTTTGCGGGCGATCTGCCTGGCAGCGCCCGCAAGCGCAATCAGCGCCTGGCTGCGTCGTAGGCCAGTGCCGCGTTATCGCCGCAACTCTTGCTCGCCTCGTTCACTTCTTCACATTTCTCGCGACTGCCGCCGCAGATCGAGCATTCCTTCTCGATGCCCAGATTGGCGATGCCACCGCAGGAACCGGCAATTGGCTTGCGGCCCATGATCACACCGATGGCCATGCCGAATACCACGAGCAGCATGAACAGAAATACCAGTAGCCAGGTCATTGCTTTGCTCCCGCACCGATAACTTGCTCGAAGCTATCGGTGCTCTTGGTTACGAACCCCTGCCCTTCGCGAATCACGAAGAACGCGGCGATCCGATGCTGGCGGGCGAACTCAAAGCCACGCTCGGGTCCCAGCACCATCAATGCGGTCGACAGGCCATCGGCCTGCAAGGCCGACCCGTCGAGAACCGTCACCGACGCCAGCTTATGCTCGACCGGACGCCCGGTGTGCGGGTCGAGCGTATGCGAATAACGCCTGCCGTCGCGCTCGAAGTAGTTGCGATAGTCACCCGAGGTGGAAACCGCCAGGCCGTCCAGCTCTATGACCTGCTGGGCGACGCGCTGATCGTCACGCGGTGCCTCGATGGCGATCCGCCAGGGTGAGCCGTCGGGCTTGCGCCCCTGGGCCTTGAGTTCGCCGGTGATCTCCACCAGGTAGCTGCTCACGCCCAGCTCCTGCAGGCGCTGCGCTACGCGATCCACGGCATAGCCGGCAGCGATGCTGTTGAAATCCACCTCCACGGCGGCGCTCTTGCATAGCTGCTCCCCCTCGACACGCAGGTGTTCGTGGCCGACTCGCTGCATCACCTCGGCGATCTGTGCCTCGCCAGGGGTCTGCTCGACACGCCCCTGCGGACCGAATCCCCACAGGTTCAGCAGCGGTTCGAGGGTGAGATCGAAGGCGTCATCCGTTTGCAGTGACAGCTGCTCGCCAGTCTCGACAAGCAAGCGCACCGCGGGTGGCATTACTTCGCAGCGCCCGGCCGGCAGTGCATTGAAACGCTCGATGTCGGAATCGGCACGGTAGGTGGAGAGTTGCCGATCGAGTTCCGCCAGGATGTTCGAGGTTTCCTGCTGCAGTGTCTGCTTGTCCGCCACGCCACTGCTGCGTACGTATTTGACCGAAAAGGTACTGCCCATAGTCGGGCCGTCGAAGGACTCGATCGTGTCCTGAAACAGGCAGCCCGTCATCGTCGCCGCCAAGGCGACAACGATGACGGGCTGCAGTATCGCTCGGATCATGCGCTAGCCGCCGAAGTCGTCGAGCAGGATATTCTCCGGTTCGACTCCCAGCTCAGTGAGCATCTTGATCACCGAGGCGTTCATCATCGGCGGGCCGCACATGTAGAACTCGCAGTCTTCCGGTGCCGGATGATCCTTGAGGTAATTCTCGAACAGCACGTTGTGGATGAAGCCGGTCGGGCCCTGCCAGTTGTCCTCGGGCAGTGGATCGGACAGCGCCAGATGCCACTGGAAGTTCGGATTGTCCGCCTGCAGCTGGTCGTATTCCTCGACATAGAACGCCTCGCGCATTGAGCGCGCGCCATACCAGAAGCTCATTTTGCGCGTGGACTTCAGGCGCTTGAGCTGATCGAAGATGTGCGAACGCATTGGCGCCATGCCCGCGCCACCACCAATGAAGACCATCTCGGCATCGGTATCCTTGGCGAAGAATTCGCCGAACGGACCGTACACGGTCACCTTGTCGCCGGGCTTGAGGCTGAACACCCAGGAAGACATCTTGCCCGGCGGGATATCGTCACGCCCCGGCGGTGGCGACGCCACGCGGATATTGAATTTGACCAGGCCGCGCTCTTCCGGATAGTTGGCCATCGAGTAGGCGCGGATGGTGGTCTCGTCAACCTTGGAGACATAGCGCCATAGGTTGAACTTGTCCCAGTCGGCGCGAAACTCAGGCTGGATGTCGAAATCCTTGTAGTGCACGGTGTGCGGCGGACATTCCAGCTGCACATAACCGCCAGCGCGGAAGTCCACGTTCTCGCCCTCGGGGAGCTTGAGCGTGAGTTCCTTGATGAAGGTGGCGACGTTCGGGTTCGACTCGACGGTACATTCCCACTTCTTCACGCCGAAGACTTCCTCCGGCACTTCGATCTTCATGTCCGCCTTGACCGGCGTCTGGCAGGACAAGCGCCAGCCCTCGCCAGCTTCGCGCCGGGTGAAGTGCGACTCCTCGGTGGGCAGCATTTCGCCGCCACCGCTCTCGACGATGCACTTGCACTGCGCACAGGTACCGCCGCCGCCACAGGCCGACGACAGGAAGATGTTGTTGGACGCCAGCGTCTGCAGCAGTTTGCCGCCGGCAGGCACAGTGATGGTGCGCTCGCCGTTGATCACGATGCTGACATCACCGCTGGAAACCAGCTTGGCGCGTGCCGCGAGGATCATCACCACCAGTGCGAGCACGATGGCGGTGAACATGCCGATGGCGAGGAAAATTTCGTAACTCATCTGCATCCCGTCCTTAGAGCTGTACGCCAGAGAATGACATGAAGCCCAGCGACATCAGGCCGATGGTGATGAAGGTGATTCCCAGACCCTGCAGGCCGTCCGGTACGTCGCTGTACTTGAGCTTCTCGCGAATGCCCGCCAGCAGAGCGATGGCCAGCGCCCAGGACAGACCTGAGCCGACGCCGTAGACGGTACTTTCCGCCAGGTTGTAGTCACGCTCGACCATGAACAGCGAGCCGGCCATGATCGCGCAGTTCACCGTAATCAGCGGCAGGAACACGCCCAGCGCGTTGTACAGGCTGGGCACGTACTTATCGAGCAGCATCTCGAGGATCTGCACGATCGCGGCGATCACGCCGATGTAACTCAGCAGGCCGAGAAAGCTCAGATCCACGTCCGGCAGCCCGGCCCAGGACAGCGCACCAGCCTTGAGCAGGTAGGTGTAGATCAGGTTGTTGGCCGGCACGGTAATGGCCTGCACCACGACCACCGCAATGCCCAGACCGATGGCGGTTTCCACCTTCTTGGAAATCGCGATGAAGGTACACATGCCGAGGAAGAACGCCAGAGCCATGTTCTCGATGAACACGGCGCGCACGAACAGGCTGATGTAGTGCTCCATTAGTAAGCCTCCTTGTTCGAGACTTGCGGTGCCATCCGATAGGTCGGCTTCTCGACCTGCTCGGTGCGCCAGCTACGGATACCCCAGATGATCAGGCCGATCAGGAAGAACGCCGAGGGCGGCAGCAGCAACAGGCCGTTGGGCTGATACCAGCCACCATCGTTGACCACCGGGATGATAGTGTAACCCATCAGCTTGCCGGCGCCGAACAGCTCGCGGATGACGCCGAGCACCAGCAGCATGGCGCTGTAGCCCAGGCCGTTGCCGATGCCGTCGAAGAACGACAGCACCGGCGGGTTCTGCATGGCGAACGCCTCGGCGCGCCCCATCACGATGCAGTTGGTGATGATCAGACCGACGAACACCGACAGCTGCTTGGACAGGCTGAAGGCATAGGCCTTGAGGATCTGGTCCACCACGATCACCAGGGAAGCGATGATCACCATCTGCACGATCATGCGGATGCTGCCCGGAATCTGCGTGCGAATCATCGAGATGAACATGCTGGAGAACGCCGTCACCAGCGTCAGCGCGATGGACATGACCACGGCGGTCTTGAGATTCGACGTGACCGCCAGCGCCGAACAGATGCCGAGAATCTGCAGGCCGATCGGGTTGTTGGCAATGATCGGATTGATCAGGACTTCTTTGACTGTAGGTTGCGACATGCTCAAGCCTCCCCGGCGCGCAGGTTAGCGATAAAAGGACCGAAACCGTTCTCGCCCAGCCAGAAATGCAACAGGTTGTTTACCCCGTTACTGGTCAGGGTTGCCCCGGCCAGACCGTCCACCTGGTGGTCGGCCTTCGGACTCTGCGGATCGACGCTGCCCTTGATGATCTGGACAGCCAGCTTGCCATCGTCGAACAGCTCCTTGCCCGGCCACTGGCCGCGCCATTTCGGATTGTCGACCTCGCCGCCCAGGCCGGGGGTTTCGCCATGCTGATAAAAGCCCAGACCGGCAACGGTATTCAGATCACCCTTGACCGCCATGAAGCCGTAGAGCGTCGACCACAGCCCGTAGCCGCGTACGGGCAGGATCAGCGTATCCAGCTGGCCGTCCTTCTCCACCATGTAGACGATGCTGTAGCGCTCGCGGCGCTTGATCGAGGCGATGTCCTGCTCACCCGGCAGGGATGCGGACAACGCCGGATCCTTGGCAGCAGCCAGCGGATCGAATTGCTGCGCGTCGAACTCATCGCTGAACTTGCCGGTTTGCAAATCGACCAGTCGGGCCACGATGCGCTCGCCGTACAGTGCCCGAATCTCTTTGGCAGACATGTTGGCCTGACCGAGACCGGCGATGGCAAGAATGCTGCGCTGCTTGTCCAGCAGCGCGTTCTGCTGCTGCGTCGGCCGCAGCGCGACCGCGGCGCCCGCGACGAACACCGAGCAGACCAGGCAGACCAGCAGGGCCACCGTCAGCGTGCGCGCGGTGGATTCTTTTTTACTAGACATTGCGCGCCAGCCTCCGCTTGATATTGGCCTGAATGACGAAGTGGTCGATCAGCGGTGCACAGAGGTTGGCGAACAGGATCGCCAGCATCATGCCTTCGGGGAAGGCGGGGTTGACCACGCGAATCAGTACCACCATCACGCCGATGAGCACACCGAAGATCCATTTGCCGGTATTGGTCATCGAGGCCGAGACCGGATCGGTGGCCATGAAGATCATGCCGAAGGCGAACCCGCCGACCACCATGTGCCAGTACCAGGGCATGGCGAACAGCGGGTTGCTGTCCGAGCCGATCAGGTTGAACAGGGAGCTCAGGCCGATCATGCCCAGCATCACACCGGACACGATGCGCCAGGACGCGATCTTGGTCAGTAGCAGGACTGCCCCACCAATAAAGATCGCCAACGTGCTCGTTTCACCGATCGAGCCGTGAATGGTGCCGACGAAGGCATCCATCCAGCTGATACCGTGGTCGATCACGTTTTCCATGCCGCCGGCGTAGCCCAGGCTCAGCGCCGTAGCGCCGGCATAGCCGTCGACCGCGGTCCAGACCTGATCGCCGGAAATCTGCGCCGGATAGGCGAAGAACAGGAACGCACGGCCGGTCAGAGCCGGGTTGAGGAAGTTCTTGCCGGTACCGCCGAATACCTCCTTGCCGATCACCACGCCGAAGCTGATACCCAGCGCCACCTGCCACAGCGGAATGCTCGGCGGCAGGGTCAAGGCGAACAGCACGGAAGTGACGAAGAAACCTTCGTTCACTTCGTGCTTGCGAATGGAGGCGAACAGCACTTCCCAGAAGCCGCCAACGATGAAGGTCACCGCATAGATCGGCAGGAAATACGCTGCGCCCTGGATGACGTTATCCCACAGACTGCCCGGATCGAACCCGGCCAGCAGCCCGGTCAGCGCGAACTGCCAGTCCGACTGCGACTGCAGCAACTCCGGATTGGCCGCGTAGATCAGGTTGGCCTGGTAGCCGGCGTTCCACATGCCGAAGAACATGGCCGGGAAGGTGCACAACCAGACGGTGATCATCATCCGCTTAAGATCGATGCCGTCGCGCACATGCGCCGTGGTCTTGGTGACACTGCCGGGGCGATAGAGGAACGTGTCCGCCGCTTCATAGAGCGCGTACCACTTCTCGTAGCGCCCGCCTTTCTCGAAATGGTGCTCGATCTTGTCGAGGAATGCGCGAATGCCCATGCCTTAGCCCTCCTTCTCGATGCGGGTCAGGTTGTCCCGCAGGATCGGGCCATATTCGTATTTGCCAGCGCAGACATAGCTGCACAGCGCCAGGTCTTCCTCATCGAGTTCGAGGCAGCCGAGCTTCTGTGCCATCTCGGTATCGCCAACGATCAGCGAACGCAGCAGCTGGGTCGGCAGTACATCGAGCGGCATCACTTCCTCGTAATTACCCACCGGCACCATGGCCCGCGGGCTACCGTTGGTGGAGGTGGAGAAGGCGAACTTCTTGCCTGCCATCAACTTGGAGATATAAATGTTGAGGATCGAGTGCTTGTCCGCACCGGCGCGAAGGTAGTGCAGCATCTCGCGCTCCTTGCCCTCGCGCAGGCAGGAAACCTGCTGGTGATAACGGCCGAGGTAGGCGAATGCGCCGTGCGCGGTACGTCCACCGAGCAGCGAGCCGGAAACCACGCGATTGCCGCCGGGCTGCAGTTCGCCCGCAGTCAGCTCGTCCAGATTGGCGCCCAGACGCGTGCGCAGCAGGCGCGGCGCGCTCACTACCGGGCCGGCCAGCGCAACGACGCGTTCGACCGACAGGCGCCCGCTGGTGAACAGCACGCCGATGGCGATCACGTCCTGATAGCCGATGCTCCAAACACTCTTGCTGGCGCTGACCGGATCGAGAAAATGGATGTGCGTGCCGGCCAGACCTGCCGGATGCGGGCCGCTGAATGCCTCGACCTGCACGTTGGCCAGGCCTTCGCCGGGTAGCGCCGCGCTCGGTGCCTTGCACAGGAACACTTTGGCGAGCCGGGCCAGCACTTTGAGGCCCGCCTCGAAGGCGTCGGCCCGTTCAGCGATGATCAGCGCCGGATCGGCTGCCAGCGGATGGGTATCGATCGCGGTCACGAAGATCGAATTCGGCACGGCATCGACCGCCGGCACCTTGCTGTAGGGACGCGTACGCAGCGCGGTCCACAGGCCGGATTGCTGCAGATTCTCGCGAACCTGCTCGCTTGTCAGACCATCCAGCTGAGCGCTGGCATAGGCGGCAAAGGTCAGTTCGTCATCACCTTCGAGGTCGATCACAACCGACTGCAGGACACGCTTCTCGCCGCGGTGAATGGCACTGACGACACCGGCGCCGGGCGCGGTGAAGTTGACGCCTGGAGATTTCTTGTCGGAAAACAGCAACTGCCCCAGCTTGACCCGATCCCCGACCTGCACGCTCATGGTCGGCTTCATGGTCGGGTAGTCGAAGCCAATCACCGCTACGCTGCGCACCGGCCGCGCGGCCTCGATACGCTGCGCTGGCGCACCGGCTACGGGCAAGTCCAGCCCTCGTTTTATGTTGATCATCGGTTTGCCTAACCACTTATTCTGAAAGCTTTTTCAGCCAAGCGACTGATAGCAAAAAACGCCACACCGCTCGCGCCGATAGCTCATCAGCGCGACGCCATGTCACGGCCCCAAGTGAAAAATCCGCCCGATTATAGGGGGGGGTCACGCCGACTGACCACCCGGTACCGAGCGTTTTTATCTACACCTTCGCAGCATGGCCGCGTCGCGCTTGCGTCAAAGAACGTCAACTCGCGCACCACAACCCAGCAATGCGCGGCCTTTTTTCGTTACTCCAGAAACGCGAAACGGGAGCCACAGGCTCCCGTTTCGTTTCAGCTAGCGCAGCGCTTAGCGGGGAAAGGCGGGCGGGTTAACGCCGGCCATGTCTTCCATCACGCGCACTACCTGGCAGCTGTAGCCAAACTCGTTGTCATACCAAGCGATGACTTTGACCAAGTTACCCCCGACCACGTAAGTTAGCGACAGATCGACAATCGATGACTCCCGACGACCAATAATATCGCTGGAGACAATGGCATCGGTGGTGACGGCTAAAATGCCTTGGTATCGACCTTGGTTGCTGGCGTCGATAAGTGCTTGATTGACTTCTTCTTTAGTTACATCACGATTGAGAAGAAAAACCATGTCAGATAAGGAGCCAACGGGTGTTGGTACACGAACCGACAAGCCGTCAAATAGCCCTTGGAGTTCTGGAATAACTTGAGTTACAGCAATAGCCGCACCAGTGGTAGTGGGCACAATGTTTTGAGCAGCAGCACGAGCACGTCTCAGGTCTTTGTGTGAGTTGTCATGAGTGTTTTGATCGTCGGTATACGAATGAATGGTGTTAAGCATAGCCTTTTGGACACCAAAAATACGGTGCATGACTTCTGCCACAGGAGCTACACAATTAGTGGTACAAGAAGCATTGGAGCGGATCGGATTATTAGGGTCAAATTTATTAACACCGATTACTCCAAGACTAACCCCTTCCCCTTTAGCAGGAGCGGATATAATGACAGTTTTAGCCCCACCATCCAGGTGAAGTTTGGCTTTATCGACTGTTACAAAGACCCCCGTCGATTCAATAATCGTTTCGACTTGGTTTTTGCCCCAAGGGATTTTGGCAGGGTTGCGTTGAGAGGTGACGGTAATGACTCGATCGCCGATTGTGATCGTACCCAATTCGGGTTGCTCATCAGTCACCTCCTTAGTAGAGCGAAATCTTTGAACACTCAACGATTGATGAAATTGTCCATAATTGGAATCATATTTGATCAGATGAGCCCAGTCTTCAATCTCCATTGATCCAGAGGTATTGATCAGTTTTAAATCTAGACGATGGCGATGATAGTACCACCAAACACGCAAGGAAGTACGGCCAATGCGACCGAAGCCATTGATACCAAAGGTGGGCAGGGTTGACATATTTCCTCTCTAAGCAAATTCAGTTTTGACTTTATTACTGACATAAGTACCGATATCATCGCCTGCAATGGCTTTAGCTAGATTACCGGCCTTGAAAAGTTCAAAAACCATCACATTCATGTCGTTTTCTTTGCACATGGCCAAAGCAGCGGTGTCCATGACTTCAACACCATCCATTTCTATGGCATCTTTTAATGTTAGAGTTGAGAAGCGGCGAGCATCTTTGTGTTTAACGGGATCCCGATCGTAAACGCCATCGACTTTGGTAGCCTTCATCAATACGTCACACTTGAGTTCTAATGCGTGTAAGGAAGCGCCAGTATCAGTTGTTACATAAGGCACGCCCGTACCAGCCGCTAAAATAACTACCCTGCCCTTTTCCATGTGTCTAATGGCTTTTCTTCTGACAAAACTCTCAGCGACGGCAGGCATTTGCAAAGCCGACTGCATACGAGTAGGGACGCCAACTCTTTCCAGTGCATCTTGTAGAGCGAGACCGTTCATGACAGTAGCTAACATACCCATGTAATCAGCAGTAGCTCGATCAAAACCATGTTGGGAAGCAGATAGACCACGGAAAATATTACCACCACCAATCACAATGGCAATTTGAACGTGAAGAGTATAAATTTCCTTAATTTGTGTAGCTACTTCTAAGGCTGATTCATAATCAATGCCATACTCGCGATCTCCCAGC
>JAANMV010001893.1_pt1 | contig 21749 bp, 20 predicted proteins | sample 7279661 | NCBI WGS metagenome assembly JAANMV01 (sample SAMN14094540, study PRJNA606508) | bioreactor metagenome | isolation source: A lab-scale SPAN reactor treating ammonium-rich wastewater day 121 | place: Ireland: Galway | collected 2017-05-16
CGGGCAGGTTGGCGTCGGCGGCGGTCGTCAAGGCGATCGCTGCACCGCCATCCAGCCGGACGCGATCGGCGATGTTCCGGTCGATCGACAGGGCCGTGACGTTCTTCGTCGTCACCAGCAGTGTGCCGTCCGCATCGACCTGGGATTCAACGGTCGCCGGATCGTACTGCGTTTCAAGTTCCAGGATTGTGAGCCACTCGCAGCTGTTGTACTTGTCCTTCACCAACTATTTTGCCCTCACGCCAAACTATCAATTTTGCTCCTGTTACTATCTCTCCGGTCAATACTTTTACACCCACAATCATTTTTTGTTTATGCCCACGAAATATAGCCAATACTTTACCCTTCCCTTTAATTTCACGATTCAATATCGGGTCTAATAAATCTTCTAATTTTTCAGCCACGTCTTCCAATAACTTATAAATCACTTGATAAAGTTTAATATCTATTTTTTTCTCTTTAGCTACTTCATAAGCTTGAGGAGTGGCACTAACATTAAAACCATAAATATATGCTTTGGTACTTTCTGCTCTGACTACATCAACTTCAGTAATATTTCCCAAACCTTTATAAATAATATTTACCATCACCTGTTTACCATTATATTTCTTTAATGATTGAGCTACTGCCTCCAAAGAACCAGCTACATCAGCTTTCAATAAAATATTATATTTTTTTACTTTACTCTTTTTTTCATCTTCTGACTGTTTGCCTTTAAAATCAGATGGTTGATATTTCTTTCCATCTAATTGTCGGCGTAATAATTTAAAATCAACTCCGGCTTCCAAAATTTCACCAACTACCGGGACTCGTTCCAAACCAATTATCCGCACTGGCGTAGAAGGAGTAGCAGCATCAATTTTTTTACCTTGATAATCCTGCATATTTCTAATTTTTCCTAGAACATTACCTACCTGTACGTGATCACCAATATGTAAAGTGCCACTATGTAAAAGTACTGTGGCTACTGCGCCAGTACCTTTGTCTAAATGTGATTCAATAATTGTCCCGGCGGCAGGACTGTCATATTCAGCTTTAATTTGTTCTTGATTTAAATCAGCTGTCAGTAAAACCATCTCTAAAAGTTCACTAATGTTGGTTCCGTCTTTTGCCGATACTGGCACACAAATAACATTACCACCCCAATCTTCGGGCATTAAATTTATTTCAGCTAATTCTTTTTTTATTTTTTCTACATCAGCTTCAGGTTTATCAACTTTATTCATCGCTACAATCATTGGCAGTCCAGCATCTTGTATCATCTTAATAGCTTCGATTGTTTGTGGTTGAATACCGCTATCAGCCGCTACTACTAAAATTGCGATATCTGCTACATTGGCACCTCTGGAACGCATTGCGGAAAAAGCTTCATGACCAGGTGTATCAATAAAAGTAATCATACGATCATTTTTTACAACTTGATAGGCGCCAATATGCTGAGTAATACCGCCGGCTTCACTAGCCATTACATTTGCCTCTCTAATAGTATCAAGTAGTTTAGTTTTACCATGGTCAACATGTCCCATAACCACCACAATCGGTGGTCTGGCAGCCAATTTATCTGACTGACGAGTACGTATCTGTTTTAACTTATCTTGAATAGCTTGCTGTTCTTTTTCACCTAAAACATTTTCTTCTATTAAAATTGTTTTATAACCCAAACTTTCTGCCACTATAGTGGTAATTTCAAAATCAACTTTTTCTGATAAAGAAGCCATGATGCCATGCTTCATCAATTCAGTAATCATAACCGGTGCTGATAAATGTAGACGCTCAGCTAAATCACGAACAGAAATCAACTGTGGTACCTTAATTACTCTATCAGACTTATTATCAACTGCTTGATCGGTAATTTCATCTTCTATAATTTGATATTTTTGTTCTAATTGTAGTCTCTTTTTTTCTTCATTCCATTTTGCCACAATTCTTTCAGCCATATCATCTGGTACTTTAATTGCTTTCATGCCAATATCAAAACCGAGCTCAGGTAATTTTTCTTTAAGCTCATGAGTTGGTACTTTTAGTTTTCTAGCGAGTTCGGTAAGATTCATATTTTTATAACTGTTTAAATTTACTTAAAAAAGCTTGATTTGTCAATAAAAATAATATTTTAAATTAATAATCTTGACACCTTGACCTAAACAGAGTAGTATGTTTTAATTGTTTGTTTAGTTATAAACAAGAAGTTTGAGGTATTTTACATCTTATGTTAAATGAGCAACAACAAATTTTAGAACAGATAAATAGAGCTAAGGAAATACTTATTACCTGTAAACAACACTATTCGGGCGACAGTTTGGCGTCAATTTTAGCTTGGCAACAAATATTTAAAAAAATGGGAAAAAATGCTACAGCCGTAATTAGTAATTTTACACCACCCAGTATGTACGAATTTTTACCAGAAATTAGCCAAATTAAATCTGAATTATTACATTTAAAAAAATTTAATATTATTGTTAAAACTACCCAAACCCCAATTGAAGAATTGAGTTACGATAAAACTGATCAAGCCATCTTAATTTCCTTAACACCAAAATTTGGCATTTACTCTGACAAAGATATTTCTTTCCAATCCTCAAATTATAAATATGATTTAATTTTTGTTTTAGATAGTCCTGATTTAGAGTCAATTGGTCAAATATATGAAAAACAAACTGATTTTTTTTATCATACCCCGATTATAAATATAGATCATTCTCCTGGCAATGAATATTTTGGACAAATAAATATTGTTGATTTAACCGCTACCGCTACTAGTGAAGTTACATTTTCATTACTAAAAGCTTTAGGCGAAGAATTACTTGATGAAACCTTAGCTACTTATATATATACAGGCATGACAGAAAAAACAAAAAGTTTTAAAAATAATAACGTCACACCTAATACTTTAAATATTGCTTCACAATTAATTCAAGCTGGAGCAGATAGAGAAAAAATTGTTACTTATCTTTATCGCACTAAATCCATACATACTCTAAAACTGTGGGGTCGGGCATTAGCTAAACTACAATTAAATTCTAAACTTAAACTTGCATGGACCAGTTTAAATAAAATGGATTTTGCCAAAACAGGAGCCAGACAAGAAAATTTGCAAGGTTTGGTAGAGGAAATTATTACTGAAGCACCACAAGCTGAGGTAGTATTAATTTTTTCTTACCAAGATGATAAAACAATTAATGTACAACTACACACCAACTATAAATATAATGCCATGGGACTTTTAAAAAAATACTCCCCCGAAGGAAATAAAATTTGGGCTAAAGCCAAGATTGAGAGCGATCAACCAGAAAACAGCATAACCGAAATAATTGATGATATTAAGCAATCTTTAGAAAAGATAGCGCGTTAATGTTTATCAATCAATTTTCTTTTGGTATAATAGTTAAGCCCTTTTATATTTATAAATTTTACCAATATATTTTACTTTCCCCCACAATCCGCTGTCACCATCAATTCAATCTTGCGCGTATAGCTCAGTTGGTTAGAGCACCACTCTTATAAAGTGGGGGTCGATGGTTCAAATCCATCTACGCGCACCACTTAATTAGTAAAATATTATTTGGACGCGTAGCTCAGTTGGTTAGAGCGCCACATTGACATTGTGGAGGTCAGAGGTTCAACTCCTCTCGCGTCCACCATTTAAGAAATAACTAATAATAATAAAAATATGAGTGAAAATTTTTTTAAAAAACTATTTGAAACAAAAAAAGAAAATGACAAATTAGAAGAACACGATACCACTATTGAAGAAAATCAACATGAATTCAATAAAAGATTGGAAGAAAAAGAAAATAATTCTTTAGAAAAAGAAGTAACGCCGGAAAATTAATAATTAAACTTGTTTTAGCCCGCCATACAGGCGGGCTAATTTTTTGCTATAATTAATCTATGTTAATCACCTTTTCACAAACAAGCAAACAAAGACTCGATAAATTTTTAACAGAAAATTTTCCTGAACTTTCTCGTGCTTATTGGCAAAAACAGATTAAAAAAAACAGTGTTCTGGTTAACCAACATACTGTTACTCCTCACCATTTTTTAAAAAATGGAGACATAATTGATATTAATTCTACTACCGAAGAAATAACTCCCCTAAAAAAACAGTTGCTTAAAATCATTGCCGAAAATAAAGATTTTCTTATTATCAATAAACCAGCTGGTCTGACTGTCCATCGCGCACATACTACTAGCACCGAATATACTTTAGCCGATTTATTATTAGCTCAATTACCTGAATTAAAAAATGTAGGCGAACATTCACTTAGACCGGGGATAGTTCATCGTTTAGATAAAGAGGTTTCAGGCATAATGGTGGTGGCAAAAAACAATGAGATGTTTTGGCATTTAAAAAAGCAGTTCCAAGACAGGCAAATAAAGAAAATCTATCTGGGCATGGTCTATGGACAAATGCCGGAAAAATTAGGCCAAATTGATTTTAAAATAACTCGTTCCTCACGCAGTGGTAAAATGGTGGCCCGACCAAATAGTCAGGTCGGGAAAGAAGCAAATACTGAATATGAAGTTATCAAAGATAACCAACATTATTCCTATTTAAAAATAACACCTCACACTGGTCGTACTCATCAAATCAGATTACACCTGGCAGCACTAGGACATCCTTTACTTGGTGAATATTTACATATTCCAAAAAAACTAAAACGGTTCAAAAATATTGATAGGATATTTTTACATGCTTATACTTTAGGTTTTAAAGACTTAACTAACAATTGGCAAGAATATAAAATCCCTCTGCCAGCCGATCTTAAAAAAATATTAAATTCATTACTATGATTATTACCATCAATGGTTATCCTGGTTCAGGAAAAACTACCATAGCCAAACGACTAGCTGATACTCTGGGATACAAACATTTTTATATGGGGAAAATTCGTCGTGAAGCTGCAAAAAAAAGAGGTATGACTTTAGCAGAATATAATGCTTTTGGAGAAACAAACCCTATTACCGACAATGAGGTTGATGAATTGGTTAAAAAACTTGGCAAAAGTGAAGATAATCTAGTAGTTGAAAGTCGTACTGGGTGGTATTTAATTCCTCATTCTATTAAAATTTTTATAACCGTTGATCCATTAGTTGGCGCCGAAAGAGTATTTAAAGAATTACAATCAACTACCCATAGAAATGAGGATAAGGAATTAAAAAATATTGATGAAGTTTTAAGTAGTCACCAAAAACGTATGACTAGTGACCAATTACGTTATCAAAAATATTATAATATAGATTATGCTGCTCCAGAAAATTTTGATTTTATTATTGATACAACTAAACTGACACCAGATGAAGTATTTAATAAAACAATGTTATTTATAAAGCAAAAAATATCAAATCCTTGACAGAAACGGACTTTTAAGATAAATTTTATAAAGTCCTAAAACTATTGTTTGGGATTTTTCATTTGTTAACTACATTATTTATGACCACCAAAACTAATATCGAAGCAAATAAACCAGTTAAACTTGAACCGGGTTTAACTGTTAAAATTTCTCAAAAAGTAAAAGAGCTCAATACTAAAGGTGAAGAAAAAGAAAGAATCCAAATCTTTGAAGGTATGATTATTGGTATAAAAAAACCAAACTCAAAAACAGGAACTTTTACAGTAAGAAAAGAATCATCTGGCGTGGGTGTAGAAAAAGTACTACCCATTCACTCACCTCTGATTACAAAAATAGAAGTGGTTAAAAAAGCTAAAATTAGAAAAGCTAAGCTTTATTATACTAGAACTAGTAGTAAAAAACTTAAAGATAAAAAGATAAGCAATTAGTTTTTATAAAATATTAAAAATTTCAACCATGAGCCCAGATGGTGGAATTGGTATACACACTAGGTTGAGGGCCTAGCCCGGTAACGGGGTGAGGGTTCGAGTCCCTCTCTGGGCACCAAAAATAGTATCTAGAATTAAGAAGTAAGAATTAGGTATAAAATTTAGAAAGATTAACTTAGTTATTTACTCAATCCGATTCGCTATTAAACAAATAAAGATAAATTCTATAACTTTGGGGGTTTGTAGCTCAGTTGGTTAGAGCGCCTCGTTTACACCGAGGAGGTCAGAGGTTCGACTCCTCTCAAACCCACCATTCTTATAAAATATTGTGTGCTCGTAACTGGTTATATTTTTTAAAAATATTATTAAAATTATTTATAAATAACTAACAATTATATGGGTAAAATTATTGTTGGTCTAATTATGGTTATCATAGGATTTTTTTTAGTTTGGAAAACAGCTTGGTTGGTCAATAACTTTGGTCGTATACAATGGTTTGAACTACATCTTCATACCATGGGCGGATCATGGCTAGCTTACAAATTATTTGGTATTTTATTTATAATTGCCGGTTTATTGGTCATGACCAATCTCCACCAACAAGCAGCAACAGCTATACTAACTCCTTTATTTGGTCGCGGCCTAGTCCAATAGCAATTAAAGGGGCCCGTAGCTTAGTTGGTAGAGCGCCTGCTTTGCAAGCAGGAGGTCAGGAGTTCGAATCTCCTCGGGTCCACCAAAGGAGATAAGTCGCCGCTAGAACGGCGATTTATCTCGTAAATAAGCCCTAACTTCGCGGTTCCATAACCGGAAGTAAGAGAATACGGCAATCCTTCAGGGAATACGAGTTTCTGAAACCGTGGACGGAGCTGTGCCGGCAGATCAAACCATTGTCTACCAAGGTCACTGATGAAGTTAGTTGCATACGAAAGTGCTGCTTCTATATCAAACTGCTCGATCTTAGCTTCACTCAAAGATATTTTTGCTGCGGTAATTTGATTCTCTACTTCGGCTAGGCGCTCCTTGCCGTCCTCTTTCGTGTACGTACCTTCTTCAAGAAGATCGCGGATTCGCGCTTTCTTTTCCAAAAGAGAGTTGAGTTTCGCTTGATAACCTTCGGCATCCAATTCAAAACTCCTTCCTTTCTCTTCCCACACATTCAAAACAGTTTCTTTAAATACCTCAAACCATTTAGCTTTAGGAGCGATCTGCATCAGATGCTCGATAAATTCCTTTTCGATCTTGTCTTTAGAAATACATTTGCCATACATAGAACACTGCTTGTCGCCGCAATGGTAGTAGGGATACTGTCCACCATTTCCACGCGAGATGCTTCCAGTAAGAGATTTACCACAAGAGGCGCACATAGCAGTTCTTCGGAGCGGAAAGACGGGATTAAACTTGTTTCTTCGAAAGTTACCGGACGATTTACCAGATCGAACAAGCTGTATTTTTTGCATTTCTTCTCTTGTGATCATTGGCTTGTGCAAGCCATGTATCTCTTCCCCTGTTTCCGGATCAATTAAAATGCCAGCATAGAAATTCAGATATTTACCTAAAATACGGTCTATAACCTGACCAGTTGTTTTTTTACCTAAAATCTTACTTAAACCCCACTGATCGAGGGCTTTTGCTAGCTCGACTTGAGATGTAAAAGCACCTTTTGCGTATTCTCTTAACCCTTTTTGAATAATTGGAAAAACCTTTTCATTGATCGGATCCGGCTCTGTTTTCTTTTCATCTCGCTTTGCTGAACCAAATGGTGTATAGCCCACAGGTGGCTTCCACGGATATATACCTTGTCGCACTCGCATAAGCATGCCATTTGAACAACGCTGCCGACGTATAGCGTTATCAAATTCGGCAAAGCCAGCAAGCATAGTCTCAAAAAGTTTTTCTTGAGGGTTGTGTCCTATCAATTCCGTTGCAGAGTGAAGAGTGACGCCATAATCCAACAGAAGTTTACGGACGGCAAAATGATCTTCCGTATTGCGCGCAAAACGATCTACTTTCCACACAACGAAAGCGCCGATCTTGCCTTTACTACGACGACAAAACTCAAGAGCTTTGAGAAGCTCCTCACGATCAGCAGTTTTAGCAGAGGCACCTTGTTCGCAGAAAATATTATCATCAGGAACCTCTATATTTTTTTCACTGCAGTATTTTAAGCAGCGCGCTTTTTGATCATCAAGGGATGTACCCTTAACTTGCTCATCACTGCTAACTCGTATGTAAATAATTCCTTTCATAAAATAAAACCCCAAAGGGACAGTCCGGCACCCAATTCACTTGCTCCGAAGAGTAGCCACATTGGCGGACTGCCCCTTTGGGGCAACGTGGCAATAAAAAACTCCTCGGACATTCGGTGAATTTGGGTGCAGTTCCATTATAGCAAATGTACTACTTTTTTGTAAATACTTTGACAGTGTATGTAATGTCAAACTCCATAGGGTGCCGCTAGTGTGCGCGCAATGACACTTCTGACCCCATTGTGTGCATACTTTGACAGTGTATACATAAACACTACCTCTCGTTTTTCCTACGGTGATACGACCTTTTTGCTATATCCCTTCTTCTTTCGGGATTATTAGCTACCCAACGCTGCCATTGTTGATAGGCATGCACAGACCACGGCAACCGCCTTGATCGGGCTTTCTTTCGATACCGGCGTACGATCTCGCGCCACTTATCCGGATTCTTCTTTCTCCACAAAGCAATTTCTTTTGCTACGCACCTAGGGCATATCATGCGCTTGTTTTGCCATGTATAGCGAAGAGGGCGAAACTCTATGCCACATTGCTTGCACCATTTGATGATCTTTATATCCTTGTAGAAGTATTGCGTCATGGATCCTAAAAGTTAGAGAAAGTATCGTCGGTATCGTTTCCAGCGATATTCGACGATTCGACGGTGTCGTCGGTATATTTCTTTGTTTTCTTAAGATAGACCAGTCGCTTTTTATTCTCACTGCCACGTGTGAAGCTGATACCTTCTTCTGCGAGATTGGTCTTTAAGTTGTTAAGTATGCGGCTCAAGGAATTTGCGGCTTTCGGAAAACCTTTTTCATTCTGTACATCCACCTCTTGCTTCTCTGCAATCCCTTTAAGAATCTTTAATAGCTGTGATGGTGTTCCGATCCACTCGTCTTGTGTTTCCATAAGCTGAAATACTGCCGTTGCTACCAAGCTATCCTGCAACACCTCATCGTTTTGATTTTTAATGTTGCTATAGTATGCATTGAGAAACTGTTGTTGTGTGTATCCGAGTGCTTCTGCAATAGCACAACCCCACACAACAAAATCTGCCATGCGTGGCAGGACATTGAGTTTAATTGAAGGTTTAATTTTTAAAGCTTTAGTGATGGCGTCAAATATCCCTCCAATGATCCTTGAGCGTACCGTTTCAAATGCCTGAAGTAGGTCATGCTCTTGCTTTCTTTGATCCGGAGAAACACGCTCCAATTCAAAGAGGATGCTTCTCTCAAGTAAGTCCGGCTTCCGTGCAGCAATGCAAATGCCATTTACTCCCAAGCACCGCTTAAACGAAAAAATTATATCTTCCTCATCCGTCCAAAGTTCACGCTTTGAAAACCCATCACCGGTAACAGCTTTACATAACGCATCCGATAAATAATCGGGCATATAAGATACATTGTCGAAAAAAATACATGAATGGTGCGACAACATCTGCACTAATTCTTTCATGTCTTTAGGGAAACTCGCCGCCTCAATGGCAGATGGATCAATGAGTTTTCGTAATAACTTTGTAAGAAATGACTTTGCTGAACCCTGCGCTCCGTATACGTTAGGTATTGGATGCGGAAAATCCGGAATAAAACAGGAAACCAGCCAAACTAGCAAGAGAACCTTCTGATCTTCATCTTGAACATTTACAAACTCGAGAAGTTTTTTAACATCACCCTCACGTGATGGATCAATCTGTGGTTGTTGATGGGAATATCTCCTAAACAGAATCGGTGGCTTATCTACAATTTCCCATCCCTCCGGAGTTATTTTTACAGCGCGCCATTTTGGATCTGCAAGATCATACCAAACTGCATTTTCGTACCAAGCAGTGCGATTATGAAGTAGATATTGATTACCATTAAAACAAGCTTGGCTTTCGATAACGTTGATTGCTGCGTTAATGTTTTCGTTGTTGATCGCCTTTTGGTAAGTTACCCAATATATCATCGATAACCACCTCTTAAACATTTTGCTTTTGCAAGCCCATATTTCTTTTCTTTCATCTACCTTAATCTGCACAAACGGCTCTTTGAGTTCGTTATGAAAGAACACCAGCTCGTCCCTCATGCCCTTTATAATGTCTAGCAGCTTTTCGCATTGATTCTTGCGTCCTTGGCTTGACGAGTTATCGTCCCGATCCTTCCTTCGAGCAAGTTCAGCTTTCTTAATACTCTCCCATGTCATTTTCAGTTCTTTTTCCAAGAGCGGCGGTTTATTTTTTGAGGTGTTCCAATCCCGAAGAGCAGCCCATCCTACAACATCCCACATCTCTACTGGATTATGGTGCAATATCTTTCCGGCAATAGCTGCCGCCTGTTGATTCCTTGTTCCCTCTGGATTTTCACCGTCCAAGAAAGCACCCCAATCAGTTTTCTTGATTTGTTCTTCTGCGCTATGTTCAAGAATCCACTTAGGAAAATCATCAAAACCGGTATCCTCTGGCGACATTACCCACTCGTAACGATTGCCGGACTTATGCAGTGAAGGTGTAACCACTACATAACCACCATCTCCTCGTATGTCCATTTTTTCACGAATCCGAACCCTGTTTTTTACAGGAACATTTGGATGCTTATAAAAGAAATGAAAGCCGCCTCCACCTGTTCGTGCCATAACAGTTGGAGATAGATCTTTTGTGCCGCCACCGGCTTCCACGTCTACAACAGCAATTCCGGATACCTTACCGGTCGCTACTCCAATACCAGCATCAATAGCTACAGACCACCAATGCTTGACCTCTTCCTCTGTAGCAATTTCGGTTTGATATTTTTCCCACTTTATCATCGGTTTCTTGTCGCCTCTTTTTACAGGAAAGACGCTCCACCCGATGCTTCGGTAATAGAGCGCCCAGTCGAGATGTGTTTTAAGATCTTGGATTTTCATAGTCATTATTATTTAGTACAACTAATTTATGTTTGGCTTTGCACTCGCTACATACAAAACCCTCCCTTGCCTTCTCAAGCATCTGTTCTGTAAACTTTGAAAGATACGCGATTTTCTCTGGGGACATATCTACAGCGTAAAAATCTTTCATTGCTTTTCGTACTGTTTCAAAGAACCTCTCTCTCGCTTGTTCATTATTTTTCATGTTCATTTTGTTTAATTGATTTACTTTTAATTCTTTTCTCGAGCCACGCCGGAAAGATCACATCTTCGACAAGATAGTGAAAACCATTGCGGATCTCCTCGACCTGTTGATCCGTTAGCGTGGGGTCGTTCAATATCTTTTTGACGCGCTCGACAGTAAGCATGTTTATTCCTCATACAATCTCGTCTTAACCAACCGGAGCTGGTTAAAGAACTGTTGCGGTTCGACCTTTAATTCACCGCGCCAGTATTCATCAACCAACTCATCAAATTTCTTATCTCGGCGAAACATAAACTGCGCCTTACGCGGATTACTCTTGTTCACCACCTCAATCGGATACGAAAGCGAAAGGACGGCTACGATAGCCAGATCGCTGCTTATATAAAATTGTTCTTTTTTGCTCGTTTTCATTTTGGTAAAACTTAATTTCCTTCATCGTACAAAATGAAGTCCTACGCTTAACATAAGTCGTTGCTACAATTTCAAAATCAAAAACAGCTCGTAAAGAGCTGTCCGCGAAGAAACTTATTAACAGTATGTAAGGAGTATCAGGGGCGTATCACCTTGCAATTAGGATTTATCCTATAACCGCTCTCTTTTCTGCCCCCATCAATTACTCGTTTACCATCTATTTTCAAGAGTTTTTTTATGTTCGATCTGATCTTACCGATCTCTGTTCGAATCGATTGTTCATTTTTGCCATCCAATGCCGCAGATATATCGGCAGTTTTTTGATAGCCCTTGTTATCTACAAGATATCCTACAATTCTGTGTCTGCCGCTATTTTCTTCCATGGGATAGCAGTATTTGCTCTTTGGGTCGCGGTATAAATCACCAACGGCGTTAAGGTAAAGTGTGTCCGTGCCACTTCCTGTCTTGGTTTTTGTTTTAGGAGCGGCATCCGGTTGTTCGCCGTACTCTTGGCATAGCTTCTGGTACTCTTCTTCAAAGTTTTTCGGAAGCGTAACTACCGCGCAAATTGTTGTTCTCGCATCGTTTTCATACACTTCTTGCTGTACTTCGTATTTATCATGTTCCTTAAGGTCTATACCGTGTTTTCTTAAGGCGTGGATAATATCGAAAAACGCTTCGGCTTTCACGTCGCTATTGAACTCGCTTACATAGATATCAATCTTGACTTTATTAGGTTCAGAATCTTCCGGCTTCGGTTCTTGCGATCTGAAATTTTTTATCAAGACATCCAACGCATCGAGAGTGTCCTGATGAAACTTACGGATGTTTGTCATATTCATAGTCATATTAAAATCATTTTATCAGACCTTGCCACATTTGACCATAGAAACTTCGTTTGATATACTCTGAAAGTACAACTGAATATCAATGACCTAAACCATCGGCTCCGGCTGGTGGCATGGTCGAAAATCGTAGGACATAGAAAACCCGTCATTGGGGCGTGTCCTACGTTGTGGAGGGAAACTTCCATAGGGGCGCAAGCCCTCCCAGTGGCGGGTTTTGTGTTTCAAAACTCGTCGCTCATAAAACCATGAGCGAAAATAATAAAAATCCATTTTTGAGCGAAGAATTTTACGATGATGTATTTGAGCGTGTTAAAAAGAAATCTGATACAGAATACCATCGCAAGAAAAAGACATTTTATGATTGTTCGATATGCAAGGAAAAAGTATGCGAAGCCGATAGGTTTGATCACGAATTTAAGCATGTTTTACATCCACCGTTAAAATATCGGATAAGTAATAGTTTTTCAAAAGCATTGCCAGCAATTTTATTTTGGGGACTTTGGGTACTTCTTGTGTGGTGGCTGATGGCACGAACGGACAATACTCCGGACTTAAGCGCTCCTATCGATCCGGCTACAGAGATAATGGAGTGTACTGGTCTATCGGGCGATCCTACTCCATGCTGATTATTCGTTGCAAAGTAGACCTTGCCACATTTGACCATGTGGTTATTTTGCGATAGAATGGATGAATCAAAGCAATAATATGACCAAAGAAAAGTTTTTAACTTTACGAGAGGCGGCAAAGTACCTCCGGGTAAGCGAGCGATCCTTGTATCGCTATATTTCCGATGGTCGTCTTAAGGCGACGAAAGTCGGGTACTGGCGGATCAGCGAGAGAGATCTGCAGGCGTTTATCAATGCCGGATCAAATGTGAAGAAGAAACGGTAAACACGTTTCTATGAATAAAAATGACAATGAAAAATGATATCAAAACAGAGCCAGTGAACAAGAACCTCTTATTTATCAAAGAGGTTGCAAAGTATTTTATGGATTTCCTTGAAACAGATTTCCATAAGCGCCGGCTTCCGAAGCGGAGTATTAAGTTTCGCAACAATGATAACCTTCTTGTTGGCCTCAATCTTCAAAAATATACCTCATTTAACAAGTTGGTATGGAAACTCATCAGCAAGGGCTTTGATGGTGCCGTACTCGATAACGTTGAAAAAGGGGTATACAAAACCCACCTCCCAAAGAATCTTTTGGACCTGATTAACCTTCAAGTCAATAAGATTACAGCCGCGCAGGTTAATGCCGTGACAAAAAACATTGCGGATGAAGTAGAGAAACTCGGCACATTACACGCGAAAGAATATGACGTGGCACTCACCAACTCCATTGAAGTGGCGGCAAATGTCATAAGCGTGGAATTGGTCCGACCATTTATCGAGAGCATCGATAAACCTCTACAAAACCTCGAACTCGGCGACGAAGACAACGTATACCTCATTGAGGAGGAGTTGACCGCCGTATTATTGCGCCTGCTCGAAAATAAGATTTCAGAGACACTCAATCTTTTTATTGCACAGGAGAAAGTCAATCTTTCAAAAGAGTTGAAATCAGTATTTGAATTGCAGGACGTCAAAAGCAACCTCCTCTCCTTCTTTGAAAATCTACAGGTGGCCGACCTGTTCCTTGAACTATTTGAAATGGAAAGGAACAAGAGCATTTTGGATAAACAGGATTTCTATTTGTACTTCGGTGACATTTCCTTCAAGAATACTAAATATCCTATTTTTTATATTCCGGTAAGTGTCTCACGAGACAGAGACACCTTGAACGTACAATTTGATGCTCAAGTTTATATAAACAAGAAAGCCCTCGAGTACATAGTCCAAGAGCACAACAAAGACCGAGGGACCCGAGGCGGCTTACAAACAATTTCGGAACGCATTATATATCTTTCACAACACAAGATAGATTTAATAGAAGTTCTTGACGGTATTCTCAACGAGATAACGCACTTCTTTGAACTTCAGAGCAGTGTTGGCTTCATGAGTGGAGAGCAAGAAATGGCACGCGGCGCTTCGGTTCGTGTTTCAAACAGTTGCTATGTCTGTCTTTTTGATAAATCCGACGAGGCGCTCGTGAATGATTACGAAGATATTTTGCAACAACTCACCCAAGAAGGTGAATTATCTGGCATGTTCAATACGCTTATCGAGGACTTTATACATAAGAACCCTCAACCGTTTAACCCAGAGATTGAGAGCGAATGGGACAACACGGGGCCAACAGATAAGTTGGTTTACTCAAGCCCAATTCCACTTAACAGTGAACAGCGACAAATACTTTCAGCCGTAAAGAAGGACGGCTGTAAGTACATCATTGTCGAAGGGCCACCCGGCACCGGAAAAAGTCATACGATTACGGCAATTATATTTGATGCGATTTTGAAAGACCAATCTGTTTTGGTGCTCTCTGATAAAAAAGAGGCCCTTGATGTGGTGGAAGACAAGATAACGCAGACAATGAATAAAGTGCGGTATGACAAGAACTTTCAAAATCCTATTCTGCGCTTGGGTAAGACCGGTAATACCTATAGTTCCATTCTTGCGCGAACTGCCATAGACAATATCAAAACCCACTACAGAGCTGTTAGGAACGATTACGAGACCATTGAGAGCACGATTGAAAAGTCCGGGAACACGCTACGAGAAGACATAGAAGCGGAAATTCTTGCATACGACGACGTTAACATAAAGGAAATCCATGAATACTTTGACTTGGAACTTTATTTCCGAGACAGGGATTTGGTGTTTGATATTGAAGAGTTGTTGGGAGATGAGGAGGCCGCCATAGAACTTGGCGATTTGAGAATATCCTTACATAGAATTAAGGATATTGCCGTGTCTGGTGAGTTCGAGCAACTGCTTGAACTGATACAAGTTAAAAAAGGTTCGCTAAAAACTTTGCAGGATAACCAAGGTCTATTGCATCTCCTCAACTTAGCTGTTGAGAGTATAGAAAAAATAAAATCGACCTACCCGAACAAGACAGGATCGGTTGAGCGCTTTACGAAGTTCGGCGCTAGTGACTTGTCGAAACTTGCGCAATATATCAAAGAATACGAGAACCTAAAAGTTTGGATGCTCGGCTACATGTTCTCGAAAAAGCAGGTCGAAGAACTTGATGTTAAGTTCAAGCGAGATTTTCTTTACAGCAATATATCTATTCCGCATGAGGCGCTCGAGGATCTCAAAAATATCCACGAAATATATAGTTTTGCAGATGAACTCGGTAAGGAACTTAATGGTGACAAACTCAAGGACTTTGACTATGTCGCATTTGCGCACCAGCTCTTCACCAGCCAAGAGTTAGACAAGGTTATGGAGGTTATCAAAGTACTTCAAGCAGACCTCGATTATTTGGAAGACATCCTTGAGAAGTACCCGAAGACCATAAAGAAAACAGGGATAAGACAAGAGGATGTCGGAACAATCGAGAGTAATAAGGTGGTGGATTTACCGGAAGTGGAGTTTGACAAACAGGTGCGATATTTGAACCTTAAGCAAAAAGTTAGCAGGGACTTCTCAAAGATACCGGAACTCAACTATGCCTCACGGATGAAGCAGGTGGAGGATTTAGTCACTACTCAAGTAACGTACTTGCTCGACGGCCGGCTAATCGATTTCTATGAGCACAATCGAAGTGACGCGGAAACTCTACGGAACATCATTAGGAATAAACAACGCTTTCCAAAGGATGAATTTGCAAAACTAAAGCAAGCATTTCCGTGTATTCTTGCCGGTATACGCGACTATGCGGAGTACATCCCATTGGAAGCGGAAGTATTCGATTTGGTAATTATCGATGAGGCCTCACAGGTTAGCATTGCTCAAGCATTCCCGGCTTTACTCCGGGCAAAGAAAGTTCTAATCCTTGGAGACAAAAAGCAATTTAGCAACGTAAAAGCGGCGCAGGCGCGTTCGGATACGAATAGAGAGTACCTCCATGCCCTCGAAGCAAACTTTAGGAGCAATGTTTCTACAGACGACATAAAGTTGGTTCGCCTCACAAAGTTTAACGTCAAGACATCAATCCTTGAGTTTTTCGAGTATATCAACAATTACACTATCCAGTTGCTTAAGTATTTCCGAGGTTATAAAGAAATAATCTCGTACTCAAACAAATACTTCTATAAAGACAGTTTGCAAGTAATGAAGATACGTGGGAAAGCCATTGATGATGTACTTAAGTTCTCCTATGTCACAGCAACCGAAGAAGACGAGAAATACCCCAACACAAACAAAAAGGAGGTAGATTTCATAGCGGATGAGTTGTTGAAACTCAAAGAAGCGGATCGTAATACAAGTGTGGGTATTATCACGCCTCACACAAACCAACAAAAACTCCTTATGGAGGTATTAACAAAAATGCCGGAATGGGATTACTTCCAAAAGAAACTCCAACTCAAAATAATGACGTTCGACACGTGCCAAGGTGAGGAGCGCGACACCATTTATTACTCAATGGTTGCTTCGCCATATAGTGATAAGTTGTGGGGTGTGTTCATTAAGGATCTAAGCAATGTAGACATCGAAGAAGACGGCCAAATTAAAGCACAACGTCTAAATGTCGGCTTAAGCCGCGCAAAGGAGTGTATGCATTTCGTATTGAGTAAGCCGCTTGAAGATTATAACGGCTCCATTGGTGAGGCGCTCCGTCACTATCAATATATTCTTGAGGAAGCCAAGAAAGAGCGTGATGTTTCGGAAGTCGATGCAAAGTCAAAAATGGAGCCGGAAGTAATGAACTGGTTCTATCAGACAAAATTTTGGAAAAAGCATAGCGACAACATAGCATTCTTCCCACAGTTTGAGATTGGTAAGTATCTTAAGCAATTGGACCGTGCTTATACCCACCCAGCGTACAAAGTGGATTTTTTACTCGTGTACACAGATGAGCAACACCGAGAGCACAAAATCATCATTGAATACGACGGTTTCAGTGAACACTTCCAAGATATAGACGAGATAAACGAGTTCAATTACGAAAATTATTACTCGTCGGATGATGTATACCGGCAAAAGGTTTTAGAAGGTTACGGTTATAAGTTCTTAAGGATTAACAAATTTAATTCCGGGGAAAATCCGGTTGAAAAACTCGACGAACGAATAAGTAACCTACTAAAGAACCGGGAAGGTGCTAACCCTCTCCTTACAAACATTCACGAGACAATAGAGGGGTTACAGAATGGGGACATGAAAGAGTGTCCGAAATGTAAGGAGGTCAAATCTCTTAAGGATTTCAAGGACAACTCCCTAATCACCGGATACGGCCGTTTTTGCCGCACATGTAAAGGAAAGCGCACATACACTCAAGGTGCCGTTAGCGAGAAGCCCACGCCGATACTCTCTGATTTAACGTGCCCTCGATGCAACTCAAGGATGATTTTGAGAAAAGGAAAATATGGAAAGTTCTATGGGTGTTCCAAGTTCCCTTACTGTCGAGGTACGCGCAAGACATAGAGTATAAGATAAAAGGTGAACATATATACGTAAAAAAATATGATACCCGAAATAAACGGATACAAAACAAAGCCAGAATGGTTCCTAGGGAAAGGGAGTTTTGGATCGGTATACAAAGCCGAAAAAGACGGCAAGTTTTATGCTATTAAAATCTTTCAGTCCGAATTGCTGAAAACAGAATATAAGGACCGATTGGACAGAGAAATAAAAGCGCTTCAAAAAATCTCACACCCGAATGTTGTTAAATTATACGACTACGGAACCTTCAAGGATAAAGAATTTGAATATTTTTATATTGTCATGGACTTTGTTGATGGTCGTCCTTTGAAAGATTATGTGGGCGTAATTGATGAAAATAAGGCAATTGATGTGATTGAATCTGTTTTAGATACGCTCGGATCGGTACATAACGAGGGCATCATCCATCGCGATCTGAAACCAGAGAACATCATGCTAAATGATAAAGGTATTCCGTTTGTATTGGATTTTGGTTTGGCAAAATTAATTGATTACAGCTCCATAACTCAAACTGGTGATCGTGTTGGCACTTACTACTATATGTCGCCGGAGCAAGTAACGGATAGCAAGAACATCGATGCCCGATCAGATTACTTCGCAGTTGGGATTATTTTTTACGAACTACTAACTGGTGTCGTGCCGTATGACGCAACCAATACACCAGCGCTGATTGATCAGATTAAAAACCGGTACCCCAAAAATCCGTCAGAAGTAAATTCCAGCATCTCAAACCGAGTTGAAAATGTCATCCTCAAGTTATTAGAAAAGGAACCGTACAAGAGATTTCAAAGTGTTGCGGACATAAAAGCAGCAATTCACGCCACCCCAGCATCTAAGCCGAAACTATTAAATCTTGATATGCGTTTTTTTGTGCGTCTACTACACACGGAAAAAACTGCTTTCGAGGCGGCACTTAAAGAAGGGCTTGTTGAACATATTATTTTCCCAGCAAACTTTTTTAAATTCTACCATCATACAGTAAAGGTATTAAGAAATTCTGGAATAACCTTTACGACCGATCCTGCAACGAACCGCTTGATTTATACGGCATTCTCAAAAACAGTTGGCGTCCAAGAGTTGCCATATTCTTCAGGAGATGAGGTAACGCCTATTCAAAAAAAGGACTTTCATTCAATATCTCAAGTGCAGGAATATGTTAAAAAAGTTATTGATTTCCAAATTCAGAATGGTGTAACTGAACTCGCTGCCCCATTTTTCTTCGCAAAAAGCTCTTCTGATGATTGGTTTAATATAAACCTTAAGTTACTGAAGGAGGCAGTTGACTACAGGGACGTTCACCACGCAGATCTACCTATTTGGGCTGGTATTTGTATGAACGTTGATAATTGGCACGATTACGACGAAAAGAATACGATTTTAAATCGATATGTTAAAACGAATCCTGATGGATACTTTATATACGGTGATCCCATTGGCAATCAATCTAACCTCACACAGCTTTTTCACTACGGTGATTTGCTTCGCAAGCTTCAGACAGCTTCTGGCATACCGGTTGTGGCGTGCCGTGTAAATGGACTGGGGCTAATTCTTCTCGGTGCTGGTATTTCCGGTATTGCTTCCGGCATGGGTGCACTCGATAGTTTTAGGGAGGCAATATTATCAGATACGCAAGAGGGATATGCGGCGGATCCAAGATATTATATCTCACAGCTACTATCTATGGTTTCTCTCAAAAAGAGAGTTACCACAAAACTTACAGATATTACAAAATCGAGCGTGGGGCCAAAATTGAAATGTGATTGTAAGTTTTGCATTGATATTCCGTCGGGTGCGATTAGCCAACAGAACATGAAGCTACATTTTTTACAGAAAAGGAAGGAAGAGCTTGCCGAGCTTGGCAAAATTGATCCTAAAGACAGATTAGATTTTATCGGTAGTAAAATCGACTTGGCGCTGAAATATTCAAAAACCCTCGTTGACGAGGGTATAGAAATTGGTGATTTTTCTCACTTAAAAATTTGGAAAAGTTTAGTTGAACAGTTCAAGAAGAAAAGCTAAGGAAGCGATCTAGCATCATCTGCTTCGCAAAAATACTTACATGTCCCTCGAAGCTTATATTTTTGTGCTTCGGACTTTTAATTTCTATAGTATTGGTTTTGGTGTCGAAAAGGATTAGCCCAATATTATATTTATTGAACTCATTAAAATCGATATTCTTTTCAGCTTCTTTCAAAATAGCTAAATAGCTCTCATCGGCAAAATACTGATAACGACGCGCTTGGACTAAGCCACCGCGATGATCACTTAACTTAACTTCGATAGCAATTATTTTTTTGATTCGGCTTAATTCTTCTTCAGTACTTATCTTTGCATAGGAATTTTGTCCAACTTTTTTCACATATTGATTTGCTATCAAAAAGTTTATATTTTTCCTTAAGCTACTTATTTCTAGGGAAGGAAAAAAAGAATTGATCTGCTCGAGAGAATAAACCTCACCTTTCTCGAGCGTCAGAAAAAGCTTCAAGCAATTGAAGTCAATGAGTGGGGTTCGCTTCACGGTGCTTTTTCTAAAAGAAAAGTCCGGAGCAAAAACAAGGTCAGCAATACCATAACCTGCCGAAAACTCGTGAAAAGCAAGGTTTGTACCAAATTCCTTTTTCAAGATCTTATCGAGTTTTTGTACTAAAGTTTTCTCGTTAAGATTCCTCATATGGTTTTATTATAGCAGATTTTGTTATAGTTATTAACAATATGTTTATACACACTGTCTTTTTGGCTTAATTATATGACCCAAGTGTCAAAGGGGCTTATTCTTGAGCTTCAAACAATCATCAAGGAAGAATCGAATAAAGAGGTTACTTTCGAAGAAGCATCAAAGATCGCTAATGGACTTGTGGGTTATTTTGATACGCTGGCGAAGATCCAGCATAAGATTGATAATTCCGAAGAACATGAAAAAAAACTGGCATAAAGAAGCTTTACTAAAACAAGCAAAGGAAATTGTCGGCTCCGCGTCGACATATTTAATTTTGGCATTGATATTCTTGCTATGGCGCTTTGCTCTAGGCATACAGTTTGAATGGCATCAGATCGAACCATTTGAGCAACCAAGTATTTTTGTGCGGTACTTCTACAGCGCTTTCACATTCTTTACGCTCGGACTGCTTTTATACGTGGCTCGTTTCTACAAGGTACTGCACGACATCTTGGTAAAAGGGATGGGTATGTGGGGCTTATACAATGCCATCAAGGCAGTAGTATGGCTTTTCTTGATGTTTATCTCGTATCAATACATCGTGCCGTGGCTTTTCAGGATTTTAAATGCCAGCATCTCACTTTTGTACAACATCGCCGGCTTAGCGCTGTATGCTCTTCCGCCTTTAGGAATATCTCTGATCGTTGCTATTGCCTATACACTTTGGAAAACAAAAAAGTGGCATAACCACCCTTATGAAAAAGAAAACGAAACCGCTAAAAATTAAAATCACCTACAAGCAGGTGGGTACACCTGAAGAGAACAAGGAAAAGCTGGATCGGGCTTACGACATACTTTTTGATGAAGTGCTGAAGCGCCGACAGGAACAGAAACGATAGCGACGATGTTTTTCTATACTTTCAGATTTTTACCCACGTACCGGCGCTTAGGGGATCCTTTTAAAAAGTATATACCCTCTAAAAGAGTCCCGTTTTTTCGGGCTGGGGGTGGTTCCATAAGCTTCAGGCAGAAAACAAAATTCAAGGCAGAATAGCAACCGGCGCTCTTCAGCAGATCAACCAGCTCTGCTATACTGGGAGCATACGAGTTTAGTTTCGCCTTATTTTAAGCGGCAAATGCGAGCTGTGCATCAATCTGTAGCTGTTGCCACTGCTGCAATTCCTCTATAATTTGGTTCCACTGAACTCGCACGAAGTCCACCAAAATTTTTT
>JAANMV010001895.1_pt1 | contig 21731 bp, 17 predicted proteins | sample 7279661 | NCBI WGS metagenome assembly JAANMV01 (sample SAMN14094540, study PRJNA606508) | bioreactor metagenome | isolation source: A lab-scale SPAN reactor treating ammonium-rich wastewater day 121 | place: Ireland: Galway | collected 2017-05-16
CAGGAGGCCGTAAGTTGGCTGGCCAGGCCGCCGGGTGAAGGCTGGCAGCTCGAACGGTTAGGCGAGGCAGGAGGAGCGGTGTGAAGTACCTATCATCGCAATCCTGGCCGCGATTTTGTTCCCGGTCTTCGCCAAGGCGCGGGAAAAGGCTCGGCAGTCGAGCTGCCAGAGCAACATGAAACAGATCGGGCTGGCGTTCATCCAGTACATGTCCGATTTCGACAACAAGACCATCCCGAACCACGGCTGCCCGACCGACTGGCCGGTGTGGGGCACCAATCCGGCGCCCTACGAGTTCGAGATCCTCGACCCGTACGTGAAGAACAAGCAGGTATTCCGCTGCCCGAGCGACAGCGCGGTGCCGAAGAACGTGTGCACCACCAACGGTGATCCCCCCTACAACTGCAGCTACGCCTTCAACGTGTGGCTGAACCGCACGGCGGAGGCGGTGGTCGTATCCGTGTCGACCACGGTGGTGGGCACCGACGGGGACAACAACTACTACTACCGTCGCAACGACAACACCGGCTGGGCGGCGCCGCTGCGGCACAACGACGGGTTCAACGTGACCTACTTCGACGGCCACGTGAAATGGCGCCGCGAGAACAACACCGACGGCGGCTACCACTGGTCGAACGGCTACCCGACACCCAACGAGGCCGGGTTCTGACCCTCATGAACCCCGGCCGGGAGCGGCGCTCCCGGCCGGGGTCATGCCGCCGGCCCGGTCAGGCTGGCCGCGATCAGGTCGCGCAGCTCGCGCGGGTCGAATGGCTTGCGCAGGTAGCGGGTGGCCCCGGCCGCCAGCGCCTCCTGCTCGTGTTCGGCCTGACCCAGCGCGGTGAGGATCACAATCGGCAACTCGAACAGGTCTGGGTCATCGCGCAGCCGGCGACAGACCTCGTAGCCGGTCAGGCCGGGCATCATCACGTCCAGGATGACCAGCACCGGCCGCTCGCGCCGCACCGCCTCCACCGCCTGGTGGCCGTCGGTCACCGGCACCGCCCGGCCGCCCTCACGGTCGACCATGAAACACAGCGAGCGCAAGATGCGCGGCTCGTCCTCGGCGATGACCACCGCCGGCGGGCTCATCGAGGCGCACCCGCGACCGCGTCCGGCGGCGGGTCGAGCGGCAGGACGAACACGAACCGGGACCCGCCGACCGGCCCGTCCTCGACCCAGATTCTCCCGCCGTGGTGACCGACGATGGCCTTGGCGATGGCCAGGCCCAGCCCGGAGCCGCCCCGCTCGTGGCCGTCGCCGACCTGGCGGAACCGCTCGAAGATGCGCTGGCGGTCGGCGGCCGGGACCCCCGGCCCGGTGTCCGCCACAGCCACCATCACCCCGTCGGCGGCGGGCGCCACCTCGATCGAGACCGAGCCGCCACGCGGGGTGAACTTGACCGCGTTGGAGAGGAGGTTGGAGAAGACCTGCTCGATCCGCCGGCGATCGGCCCGGACCACCGGCACCGCCCCGTCCAGCACGGCATCCAGCGCGATCCCTTCTGCGTCGGCCTTGGCCCGGTAGACCTGCAGGAAGTGCGCCGCAATCTCGTCGGCCCGGACCGGCTCCAGCTCGTAGTGCAGCGTGGCGTTCTCGATCCGGGCGAGGTCCAGGAAGTTGTCCAACAACTCGCCCAGCCGCTCGGTCTCCTCGGCGATCACGCTCAGGAACTCCGCGTAGGTGGCAGGATCCTCATCGACGTACATGGTGATCAGGTCGGTGTACGTCCGGATACAGGTCAAAGGCGTGCGCAGGTCGTGGGCGACAACGTTGAGGAACTCGCTCTTCTGCTGATCGATAGCCCGGAGCTGGAGGTTGGCCCGGGCCAGCTCCTCGGCCATGATGGCGTTGTTGATCCCGGTGGCGACGTGCGGCATGTAGACCTGAACCCGGTCCAGGTCCGGCGCGTGATCGACCGTCAGGACGCCCAGCAGCCGCTCGCGGCCGGGCAGCGCGAACACCGCGAAGCCGTCCAGCGCGCCGCCCGGCGTGGGCGGCACGGGCTGCCCGGTGCGCAGCGCATCGTCCAGGTTCGGCGCCGATGCGCGGGCGACGGTGATGGGCAACGCCTTGGCCCGCGGTCCCACCGCGGCGATGCGGCGGATCAGTTCCAGGTCCTGGTCGACCAGCCACAGGGCGACGTTCTCGGCGTCCAGGTCGCCGCTCAGGCCGTGGCAGATGCGATCCGCCGAGTCCCGCACGGTGGCCGATTCCAGGGCCTCCAGGGTGAGCTGGTAGACGGTCGTCAGCCGCTCGCTCTGCTCGAACAGCAGCTCGCGCGTCTGATCGACTTGATCGACATGCTCTTCGAGCTGCTGCGCCAACGCCTCGGTCCGACGGTCCTGCTCGACCCGCTCGCTGATGTCCTGGCAGAGCAGCACCCCGAACCCGTCGCGGTGCAGGCGCAGGCGGACATCCAGGACGCGCTCGGCGAGAGTCAGCCGACCGGACCAGCGCCCGCGGCCGCGGGCGGCCTGGAGGCCCAGCCGCCAGGTGGGGTCGTCGAACAGCGCGGCCAGCGGCCGGCCGTCGAGGCCCTCGCCAGCCAACTCGCGAAGCCGCTCGTTGACGCACACGATCCGCCCGTCGGCGTTGACCAGGGCAATGCCCTCGCCGCTGGCGGCCAGCAGCTCGGACAGCCACGGCTGGGCGACGATGGGATAGGCCTCAGGTTTCAAGCGTCGCGGTCCCAGGCGGGTCGGCCAGGATGATGTCCAGCACCACCGTGCGCAGGCGGCGCGGCTGCAAAGGCTTGTAGAGCTGCGCGCAGATGGTCGGGAACAGCGGCGCCACCACCCCGCGGTCCAAGAGCAGGATCAGCGACGCGGCCGGCGCCGCCGCTCTGAGCTCGCTGAGGAACGGCGAGGCGGGCACGCCCGGCAGGTGCGCGTCGACCACCATCACCCTCGGCCGGACGCGGTCGCGGACCATCTCCAGCGCGCCGGTCGCGCTGGTGGCCAGCACGACCTCGCACGGCTCCTCGGCCAGGGCCATCCTGGCCAGGTGCGCCGTCGAGCGCGAGTCTTCGATGATCAGGACCGTTGGTCTCATGGCCTCCGCCGGACTGCCGTCACCTACCTTGGTCGCCCCATTGCCTCACCACCGGGTCACGAGCCCGTCACGTCCGTGTAAACTCAGGCCACCAGCTTGTAGCCCACGCCGATCACGGTCTGGATCAGCTTCGGCTTGGCCGGATCCTGCTCCAATTTCTCGCGCAGCCGCCGGATGTGCATGTCCAGGGTCCGGGTGCGGATTTCGCTCGAGTAGCCCCACACCTCATCCAAGAGGACGTCCCGCGTGCGCACGCGGTTCGGGTGCTCGGCCAGGGCCACCAGCAGCTCGAACTCCTTGGGCGTGAGGACCACCAGCTCGTCGCGCAGCCGGACCTGGTAGGCCTCTCGGTCGATCCGCAGCTCCCCCGCGCGAAGCTCGTGATCATGCTCCGTGGAGTAGACCGACGAGCGGCGCAGCAGCGCATCCACCCTCGCGCAGAACTCCTGGAGACCGAACGGCTTGACCAGGTAGTCGTCGGCCCCGAAGCGGAGACCGACCACCTTGTCCTGCTCCTCGGTGGCCGCGCCGGTCATGATCATGATGGGCACGAAGGTGCGCTGCCGCAGCCGCTGGCAGACCTCCAGGCCGTCGACCTCGGGCAGCTTGAGGTCCAGCACGACCAAGTCGGGCCGCTCGCGGATGGCCAGCGCCAGGCCCTCCTCGCCGGTGTTGGCGACCAGCACCCTGTGCCCCTCGTGCTCCAGGGCCAGCCGCAATCCGTCCGCCAGACGGCGGTCATCCTCGATGATCAGGACTCGGGCGACAGACTCCATGGCCCCTTTATGTCCACGACCGCGGTTCGTTGTCAAGACTAGCGCCACGGACGGGGGCGGCGCCGCGGCCGACTGCCCCACCGGCTCAGTGGGCGAGCACCGTCTGGTGGTAAGCCTCGTAGTTGGCCACCGGGACGTCGGGGCCGATGCTGTGGGTGCCGACGATGATCCCGGCGCCGGCCCGGGCCGCGCGGGCGATGGGCGCGACGTGGGCGCGGACCTCGTCGGGTGTCCCTTCTGGGAGCACCTTGGCGTTGTCCACGCCACCGATGAAGGTCAGCCGACCGTGGTACTGCTCGGCCAGCCGGACCACGTCCATCCCGGCCCGGGGCTCGACCGGGTTGATGCCGTCGACGCCGATGTCGGCCAGGTACGGCAGCAACGGGCGGATGTCTCCGTCGGAATGGAACACGAAGTAGCGCGCCCCGGCCTCCTTGCAGCCGCGCACGATCCGCTCGTAGCCGGGCAGGAAGACCGCCTCGAAGCTCCGCGTGCTGAGCAACGGACCGTGGTGGTAGGCGATGTCGTCGTACATCCACACGCCGGTGTCCTGGAACCCGGCGCGGCGCAGCGACTCGAGGGCGATTTGGAGCAGGTGGTCGGCCATCTTGTCGGCCAACTCGCGGGCGTAGCCGGGATCGGCGGCGATGTCCATGAGGTACTCGCTCTCGCCGCGCAGGAAGGTCGTGCGCAGGAACGGCCCGCCGATCTTGGCGAAGGCGGCCAGGCCCTTGTCCCGCGAGTTCGCGGCGTGCGCCAGGAAGCCGGCGTAGCGCCGGTCGTCGGCCGGGTCGTCGAACTCCAGGGCGAGCACCTCGTCGGGAGTCGCCGCGGCGCTCTCGACCACCTCGTAGAACCAGGCGCCCTTCCGCTCGCGAAGAGTCCGGCCCCAGCCATCCCGCTTGAGGGTCACGTCGGCGGACTTTTCGAGCACCTCCTGACGCGAGAAGAAGGGGGTTTCGTCGGCGGCGCAGATGCTGATGTCGATGCCGTAGTGATCGGTGATGCTGACCGTCTCGGGCGGCTTGAGCTGCCGCCGCCAGGCGGCCACGAACTCGCCCCAGAAGCTCTCGAAGCGCGGCAGCCGGTCGACCGGCCGGCCGGCCAGGGCCGCCAGCACCCGTTCGTAGGAAGTCATCGCGCCCTCCGCCGGCGAGAGGCTACACCACCCGCCGGAGCCCGGCAAGGGCACGCCGCGCCGGCGCCGACTGCCGGATCAGGATTCGCAAGACATTCACAACCGGTGGCTGTAGCGGAGCCTTCGGCGGCAGGGTACAATTCCTTACCGGGTGCCTGTCGATCCAGGGGTGTCCGGGCTGCGACCGGTGGCGGAGGTCGGGCCAAAGCCGAGTCCTTCGTCGTCCCGCGCAGCCGGTGATCGGTCGCTCTTGCCAAGCCGGCGGACCAGCCGCCGTGCCGGAGATAACCGATGAGAGTCGTCGTGGCCGACGACGACCGGATTGTCCGTTACGCCCTGCGCGCCGCACTCCGCGAGGGAGGGCACGATTCCCAGGAAGCCGCGGATGGCGCGGCGGCCATGGAGCGGGTCAGGACCGAGCAGCCCGACGCCTTGATCCTCGACCTGTGCATGCCTAACGTCTCTGGTTACGAGGTGCTCGCCTGGCTCCGTCGGGAGCCTTTGGATCGCCCGCCCGCGGTGATCATCCTGAGCGCCTTCGTGGCCGACCCGGAGGAATTCGAGCGCCACCCGCACGTGGTCGCGGTGCTGCAGAAGCCCATCTACATCGAGGATTTGCTCAAGGTCATGAGCCGCCTGGAGCGCAATCCGGTCGCGGCCTAACCGCACCAGTTCGAGATCAGTGCCAGCAGGAACTTGACCCGGTAGAGGAGCGCTGCCACCGGGAACTGCTCGTCGATGTTGTGGCAGCCACAGCGGTCCAGGTTCGATTCGGGCGGCAGCGGCGCCAGGCCCAGCACCGGCATGCCCAGCGGGCGGACGAGCCGGCTGTCGGTGAAGCCGGTACACCAGCTCGGGAGCAAGCTGACCTCCTCATCCCCGACCGCGGCCAGGGCTTCGCGCACCGCCTGTGCCCAGTCCTCGCGCCAGGGCGTGGCGCTGGCCTGAGCAGTGACCTCAACCGCCACCGACACGCCGGGAATGCCGGCCAGGACGCGGCCCAGCTCCCGCTCGACGTACCCGGCGTCCTGATCGGGCAAGGTGCGCACATCGATTCGCAGTTCGGCGCGATCCGGGATGGCGTTGGACTTGGCTCCCGACCGCACCACCGTCGGCGCGGCAGTCATCCGGGTCAGCGCCCGCAGCCGGGCGGCCTCGCCCTGCCGGTCGGCCAGGTGTTGGTCGAGCCAGGCGTCGAGCGTCTCGGCGGTCAGCTTCCGGGCGGGCCACCAGTGCTCGATCAGCGCCTCGGCCACCGGCGTCAGCCGGACTTCCGGCCGGTAGTCGCGCAGCCTGGCCAGGACCTCCGACAAGCGGTCGAGCGGGTTGTCCGCCAGCCACGGCACCGAGGCATGTTCGCTGTGACCGGTGACGGTCACCGTGACCTCCAGCCGGCCCTTCTCGCCCGGCGCCACCAACAGCGCGCGGCGGCCGTCGGGTCCGCTGACGGTGGTGCCCCCACCTTCGTTGAGACCCAGGTCGGCGCGCAGCCGGTCGGGGCAATCCCGCGCGATGGCCGCGAAGCCGTACCGACCGCCGGCCTCCTCGTCGGCGCAGCAGGCCAGCTTGAGCTCCCCGCCGGGCGTCACGCCGTGGCGGGCGAGCAGTCGCAGCACGTGGACCTCGGGCGCGACCAGCCCCTTGCAGTCGTTGCTGCCGCGGCCGTAGACCCAGCCGTCGACCACCGCCGGCGCGAACGGCGGGTAAGTCCAGCGACTCTCGTCGCCCGGCGGCACCACATCCAGGTGGGACATGAGCAACAGCGACCGGCCCGACCCGCCGGGCATGGCGGCCAGCAAGTTGCCGCGTCCCGGCGCGGTCTCGATAACCTCGCCGGCGATGCCGTCGGCAGCCAACAGGTCACGCAAGAACTCGGCGCACGGCGTCTCGTCGCCGGTGGGCATGACGCCGGTGTTGACGGTCGGGAAGCGAATCAGGTCGCAGTGGAGCTGAATCAGCTCGGCGACCGACTCGTCGGCGGCGCGCAGCAGACGATCGAGATCCATGGCACCCTCGCGCGACGGGAGGATAGCACACCAGGCGGCCGGCGGGCGCACGGTATGGGCACTGTAGGCCGTATAGGACATATCCCCGTGGTTGTCGGCAGCGTCAGCCGTTGGCTTCCGGCGGCGATCAGCAGGGCAGGTACCGGTCGCCCTCCAGGCGGAAACAGCCGACTTCGTCGGCCAGCCAGCGGAGCCAGGCGAGGAGGGTCTTGACCCGCCGCCGAGCGGTGGTCGGGTTGTAGCGGCGGCCGCCACCGGGGCCGGGCACGTCGGCGATCACCGCGGCCAGGAGTTCGGCGGTCACCGGCCCGCCGCGGCGGAGCGCCGAGACCACCACCCAGGAGTTGACCACCGCCCGGGCCAAGAGCGCCCGTCGCTGGCGCGGGCCGGCGCGGACTAGCTGCCGGCCCGCCGCCGTCGCCTGCCAGCTCCCCGGCTCCAGCAAGCCCAGGTAGTCGGCCGCCTCGCGGTAGTAGCGCGCCTGCCGCGGGTCGAACGCCAGCCGCGCCGCCACCGCTTCCGAGTCCTCGGTCCCGGCCTCGACCGCTTCCAGCACCTGGACGATCTTGTTCAGGTCGTCGGCCTGCGGGACCAGGTCGCGCGGGTGCTGACGGTCCGGCTCGAGCAGTTCGTCCAGCCGCTGCTGCTCGGGCCCGAACAACCGGTAGGCCGCCGAGCGCAGCGGGTACCAGGTGGTCGGATCGTCGGTCGTGGTGAAGGTGAACTCGTGCAGCTCGTAGCGGGTGGTGGCGATGTCGTAGGTGAGTACCACGGGCCGCACCGTCTTGCGCGGCACGATGGACTTGAAGTGGCGCCAGGGGTAGTAGAGCTGCCGCACGTTGACGTGCCGCGGCTGGCCCATCTTGGCCTCGATCAGGAGCAGGTCCCTCTCGCCTTCATACCCGGCGTCGACCTCGATCTGGACCGCCTCGACCCAGACGGTCTCGCCGCCGAAGCGGAACGAAAAGCTGCCGGTCCGCTCCCGACCGCGGATGGTCAGGTACAGCGGCGCGACCCCGGCGAAACAGCTCAGCAGCCCGGTGTTGTGGGCCAGGTCCACGTACTGCGCCTCGCCTTGGCCCCGGGCGGCGGTTTCGAGCGGGAAAGGCAGCTCGCCGACCACCGGCGCCGCCGAGCCGCAGGCCGGCAGCTCGCAGAACAGGTCGTCCCGGCACAGGCGGTACTCGCCGTGGCGGACCGGCAGCAGCCCGTAGCCCGCCTCGCGGAGACAGCGCGGGACCTCTTCCGGCTGGTCGAACTTGGCCAGAAGCCGCGGCTCGCGACCGGTGAGGCGTTTCAGGTCATCGGCCGCGACCGAGTACGAGCGACCGTCCAGGACGATCTCCCGGACCGTCAGGTACCGCTCCCAGGCGGCGTCGTTGGCCGCGCCCATCAGACCTCGCCCGGGGCGTAGTTGGTGACCAGCAGCTCGGTCACATGACCGCGGCCGGCGGGATCGCTGTTGATGGCGCGCCGCGCCCGGATGGCGGTCAGCCGCAGCCCATCGCGCGCGTAGAGGTCGCGGACCAGGGGCGTGTCGGCATTGCTCAGCATGACCCGGCAGCCGCGGGCCGCCAGGCCGCGGTAGACCTCAGCCAGCCGCGCCTGCTGGGCCTGATCGAACCCGTCCGGCGCATACTTGGTGAAGTTGGCGGTGGGGCTGGTCGGCGCGTACGGCGGGTCGAAGTAGACGAAGTCGCCGGGGCCCAGGTCGGCGGTGGTCGCCGCGAAGTCGCCGGCCACCAACTCGACCTGTCGCAGCGCCGCGCCGGCGGCGCGCAGCCCGGCCGGATCGCAAATCCGGGGCTTCTTGTAGCGCCCGAAGGGGACGTTGAACCGGCCCTGGCGGTTGACCCTGTAGAGGCCGTTGTAACAGGTGCGGTTGAGGAAGATGAACCGCGCCGCGCGGGCGACCGGGTCGAGCGACTCCGGATCGAGATCGCGCACGCGCTCGAAGTGCGCCCGGTCGTTGTGGTGCTCGGCCAGCGCGGCGATCAGCTCCTCGACGCGGTCGCGGACGACCTCATAGGTCTCAATCACCGCGGCGTTGACGTCGGCCAGCCGGCTGCGAGGAGGCTGGAGCCGGAAGAACACCGCCCCGCCGCCGACGAACGGCTCGACGTAGCGCCCGATGGCCTGTCGGTCGGGGAGGAAGGGCTCGTACTGCGGCAGAAGCGAGCCCTTGCCGCCGGCCCATTTCAGGAACGGCGTGGCCGGGACCACCGGATCGCTGGGCTGCCGGTCGAGCATCGGGGCGGGTTCACTCGCGGCGATTATAGCACAGCCTCAGCGCACCCGGGTCCAGCGCGTGCGCCGCCAGCGCGCGAGCATGGTTACCCCGCGCACCACCATCGCCGCCGCCAGCCCGATCCACACGCCGAGCGGGCCGAGGGCGAGTCCCGGCAGAGTCACCGGACCCAGCGCGATCCGGTCCAGCCCCAGCACGGCACACAACGGCACGCCGACGATCAGGAAGCTGACCGCGTTGTTGACCATCGCGGTGAAGCTGTCCCCGGCGCCGCGCAGCGCGCCCTCGCAGGCCATGCCGACGCCGAGGAACGGCAGCGCGAACATCTGGCTGACCAGGAACTGTCGCGCCAGAAAGAGCACCGTCTGCTTCCGGACCGGGTCGTCCTCGTGCAGGATGGCCGGGAAACAGAGCGGGGCGACCACCACCAGGAGCACGCCGGCCACGCCCAGGAACAGCGCCGACACTCTCGCGGCGGCGAAGCCCGCGGCCCGCGCCCGGCGGCGCTGGCCGGCGCCGAGGTTCTGCCCGACCGCGGCCATGGTCGCGTCGGACAGGCCCCAGGTGACCCAGGTGCCGAAGTTGCGGAAGGTCATCGCCAGGCTGTACCCGGCGACCGCGGCCTGGCCCACCTCGGTCCGCGCCAGCACGGCGATCAGCGCCATGCCGTTGACATTGAGGATGATCCCCGAGAGCGATGCCGGGACGCCGATCCGGGCCATGTCCAGGAGCACCGCCCCGTCGAGTCGCACGGTCCGCAGCGGCGTGAAGCGGATGGCCAGCCGACCGCGCCAGAGCCACCACAGGAGCACCAGGTTGGTCGCCGCCCGGGCCACCGCCGTGCCCCAGGCAGCGCCGGCCACGCCCATCGCCGGCAGGCCCAGCGCCGGCACACCGAAGATGAAGATCCAGTTCAGCGGGACGTTGAGCAGGTTGGCCCACAAGGCGATCCGCAGCGGGGTGCGGGTGTCTCCGGCGCCGCGCAGCCCGGCCGAGGCGCAGAACCCGACCAGGGTGAAGACGCTGCTGCAGATCACCACCCGCATGTACGGCACGGCCAGCGCCACCACCGCCGCGTCGCCCTCGACCAGCCAGCGCATCACCGGCGGCGTGATGAACCAGCCGACCGGGACCATGACCAACACCAGGGCGAGCACGAAGCTGAGCAGCGCCTGGGTCAGGACATGGTTGGCCAGGTCCCGGTCGCCGCGGCCCACGGCCTGGGCGACCAGCGTGCCGCCGCCCACGGCTACCGCCATGCCGGCGATCATCAGGACCATTACCGCCTGCCGGCCGGCGGCCACCGAGGCCAGCGCGGTCTGCCCGAGTCGGCCGACCATGAGCACGTCGACCGCGGCCATCAGGCCCTGCAGCGCGGCCGTCAGGGCGGTCGGCCAGGCCAGCTTGAGCAGCGCCGGCGTGATGGGGCCGTGGAGAATCTGCTCCCGCATTTCCTCGTGCCGGCCCGCCTTCGCGTCGCCCATGCCGCTGGTCTCTGATCTCACAACCTGACGCGGGGCGGCGATGGGTGCATGGCCGGCGGGTCAGGAGCCGCGAGCATAGCACGCGACCGTCAGCCGCGGGAGCGATCGGTGAACTCGATCAGGCCGAACCGCTCGGGCCGCGCGAACGCCCCCTGGACGTGCTCCGACCAGGTCGCGAGCTGCGGCACCCGCACCGCCGCGTCGCCGACGTTGCGGGCCCGGGCGAAGTTGGCCACCCAGCGCTCCCCCGGCTTGGGCGGCTGCCCGGTCCACCACAGCGTGTTCAGCGGAATCGCCGCCTCGACCACCCAGCGCGGCGGGCTGGAGTGGCGGTCGCTTCGGACGGCCACCTCCGCCCGGCTGTCCCACTCACTCGGCAGGTTGTTCCACACCTTCCGGTCGGCCAGACTCCCGGCCGCGTTGATCAGCAGGTGGCGAAACCCGCGCCGCAGCGCCGAGGCGTCCAAGAACAGCTCGACCTCATCGTCGGTGGCCACGTCGAAGTCGTCGCGGTCGCGCCGCGGCGCCTTCAGGCCGCCGATCAGCGGCTCGTCGCAGGTGACCAGGAGGTAGAGGTTCCGGCGGTCGTAGCCGAGGGTCACGGTGGTCCGCGGCCGGTCGCCCTGCCCGCCGTCGGCCGGGACCATGACGCCGATCCGGTCCGCCGGCACGTCGCGCCAGACCGCGTCGTCCGGCCGGCCGTCGATCACCGGCGGCGTGGCGAAGCGATCGACCGGCAGCGGCACCTGCGCCGCCCAGATCGCCTCCAGCTTGCGGCGGTCCTGCCAGCGGCGCTCCAGCGGGCCGAACCAGCGCTCGCGGAACAGGGCCACGCGCGCCGCGTGGTCCGTCCCGCGCGTCTTCGCCCCGGCGGCCTCGATCAGCGCGGTCAACCGGCCCATCTCCTCCGGCGTGTAGACCTCCTGCCAGATCGCCGCCTCGCTGACGGCGTCGATGTCGCGGTACGCGGCGCCGCCGGGACTCTGCCCGACTTCGGCGTGCGGCTGGACGATATGCCGCGTCCACAGCTCCTCGCACCGCCGCAGCACCGCCTCGATCTCGCCGGCCGCCGGGCCGTACAGATCCCGGCAGTACTCCGCCGCCAGCGCGTCCACGTCCAGGTCCGGGTTCCAGGTCAGGCGCTGGAAGAGGTACAGGTCGAGGTGGTGCTGGAAGCCGTACTTCCAGTCGTTCTCGAAGAAGCAGCCCATCACGTCGTCGCGGACGGCGTGGTAGAAGCGGCCCATGGCCCGGTACTCGGTCATCGGCAGGCCGCGCAGCTTCGGCCCGTCCACCGCTTCCAGCGCGCTGTAGACCCACAGGCCGACCGGCCGGCCGGTGAACCGGCGCCAGTCGCGAATTTCGGTCAGCAACGCGGCCTGGGTGCTGTTGTCGGACCCGTCGCCCAGGTGCAGCGCGGTCGGGCAGGCGATCACGTTCCCAGGCAGGCTCACATCGCGGGGGATCCGCCGGTAGGCGTTGTACGCCAGGCAGACCAGGTACTTGCCGGGATGCCTGCCCTCGATCCGCCGCCCCACCTCGGCCACGTAGCCCCAGATCAGGGAACTGAGCAACCCGGACTTCGGCCCGGTCCGGTCCTTCCGGGCCTGGCAGGCGACGCAGCAGCAGCCTTCGGGGAGATAGTCGTGGGGCAGCAGGCTGTAGTAATCGCCATTGGCGACGGCGCTGTTCCAGCGCTCCAGCCGGCGCGATTCGGGCGGACGCCCTGAGAAGAAGGCGTCCACGTCGGCGGCCACGGCGTCGACCAGGTCCGGGTTGCTGTAGCACAGGTGGCCATAGGCGGAGAGCCGCCCGCCGGGCAGGCGCACGTTTTCCCGCGTGCCGTCAGGGCGTTGCATGAACCAGTCCGGGTGCTCGGTCCCGAACCGGTCGACGAAGCGGTGCGCCGGCGGCATGTGGTTGACCGGCAGGTGCAGCGTCGAGCGGCGGTTGCGCAACACCCAGGCGGTCACGTCCTGGTCGGTGACCCCCATCTCGACGTAGTCGTCGAAGTCGTTGGGGTTCCGCGGATCGGGGCTGTAGTGCCCGTAACGGTAGGCCCACCGGGCCGCCAGTCGTGGCTCGTCGCGGACGTCCAGGTCGTCCACCGTGAGCCTGGCCCGCCGCGGGACGACTTCACCCAGCGGGCCGGGGTAGTACCAGCGCACCCCCGCGACACGCTCCAGGAAGCCGTAGACGGCAAAGGCCGTGGCGCACTCCGGAATTCCCCGCCGCCGCCAGCCCCGGTCGAACGGCGTCTCGCCGTCGCGGCACTCGAACCAGGCGGGCAGGTCGAAGGCCGGATCGTCCCGCCCGGCCAGCAGCACGACCTCGCCGACTCGCCGGAGCAGGAACCCGTCGCGCTTGAGCTCGGCGACGGTCAACCCCATCCCGGCCGCGGCCGGCGACATACCCAGCAAGATGGCCGGCCGTCGCTCCGGCAGCTCCCCAACCACTGCGAACGAGGCGCCGGTGGCGCGGTCGAGGTAGTGTTTCAGCTCGCCCGCGGCGAAGGCGGCCACCGGCCCGGCCTCGGCCGGCGCGACGATCACCGCGCCGGCCCGGCCGCCGTCGGCCAGCACCAGCTCCGCGCCGGCCGGACTCCCGAGCATCATCACCCCCGCCGCCAGCCACACCGGCCGCGCCAAAGCCATGGTTGGTCCCCAGCCCTGGGTTCGCCGGTCGCCGGTCCGGCCCTGCCCGCGCCGTACCGCCACACCCGATCCCACCCGAAAACAAACTAATGTTTGCAGTTTGGCATTGACCCGGCGGCGGGCGGATGGTACGATGTCGTTTGCTCGCGCGGGTCTTGAGCGGCCGTCAGGCGGTTTGAGACCGGGAAAGGACTCGCCGGGGATGACCTCCTCGCACCGCGCCTGGGCCGTGGGACTGGTTGCGGCGGCGGCGTTGCTCGCCCGCGCCTCAGCCGAGGTGATACCCACCGGCCTCACGCTACAATTGGTCGGCAAGCCGGCCGCGACCTTGGCCGGAAGCCCTGCCTCCGGGGTCGTCGACGATCTGGTGGGCGCGCTCAACGAGGTGCTGAAAGGTGCCGTGAGCGTCGCTCGGCAGCGTGTCGACGATGGCTTGATGGACAATCTGCCTCGCCTGCCCGAGAAGCTGAGCGACCTGGCCGCCGCACATCCTGACCAGTACCGCTACCGTTACGTCTTTTGCCTCCGCCCGCAGGAAGGCGGCCGAACGGCCGAGGTGGCCGTGGTCGACCTCGTCGGCGGACGGCTTCTGGGCTACCAGCTCGTGTCCCTCAAGCCGGGCGCTGGGACCGCTCAGCTCCGCGCATCCCTGGCCACGCTGGCCCGCGAGACACTGCCGGTGAGCAGCGGCTCCTCGTCTCAGACGCAGGCCGCCGAGGGCGAGACGCACCTCATCGCCGCCGGTGACGGGCGCGACGCGCCAGACGACTCTCCGGTCCCGGTGGCCCGGTTCGTGCCCAGCCGGCCGCGCCCGGTGCCGGTCGGCGAGCCGGCCGAGCCGGAGGCGGCCAATCTCGATGAGCTGCTCCGCCAGTTCGCCGGGCAGGCTCTGTCCATGGGCGGTCTGGGCCGGGCCACCAGCCGGCCGCGGGTGCTCGATGACCAGTTCGAGTTCCTGCTCCTGCCGGCCGGACCCGGCGATCCCGCCGAGCCGCCTGTCCGGGCGGTCATGACCGTCTACGCCGAGGGCGAACAGGCCCGGGTCGAAACGCGCTTCTCGCGGCCGGTCAAGCTCAAGCTGCCGGGCCGCTCCGGGACCTGGATCGCGGCCGACGTGAAGGGCTACCAGGTCGAGACCGACACCATCATCGACGTCGGCCGGAGCGGGTTGCTGAACCTCCACATCAAGCCGCTGACCGGGCAGGGCAGCCGGATCGGGTTCCAGCTCACCGGCGCCGGCGAGGTCGAGTTGGAGGCCACCGACGACGGCAAGATCCTGCTCGCGACCATCTACCAGAGCGAGGAACGAGCCAAGCTCAACGAGCGCGTGGCCGGCGCCAACCCGTGGGACGGGCAGTACCGCGCCGGCCGCTCGTTCCGCGGGCAGGCGAGCTGGTACGGCGGCCGCTGGCACGGGCGCGCCACTGCCAGCGGCGAGCGCTACAACCAGTGGGGTTGGACCGCCGCCCACAAGACTCTGCCGCTGGGGACCTGGGTCAAGGTGACCAACCTGCGCAACGGCCGGCAGGCGGTGCTCAGAATCAACGACCGGGGGCCGTACATCCGCGGGCGCGTTCTCGACGTCAGCGCCGCGGCCGCCCAGGCGCTGGGCTTCTACGGCAGCGGCGTGGCTCCGGTCGAGGTGGAGGTCCTCTCCCCCGCGCGATGAGGGCGCCCGCGCTTCACCTGTTCCTGCTCGCCGCCATCACGCTGGCCGCCCCCGACCGCGCCAGCCTCCGCTGCGCCGGCGGCTTCCTCTCACCCCGGCCGCTGACCGTCTCCCTGGACGGGCAGCCCTTTGCCGTTGGGCTCGCCCTGGGCGAGGTGGGCGACTACCGCGACCTGCCGCCTGGCCGCCACGACGCCGGGGCCGCCTGGTCCGACGGCGGTCCGCCGGTCTGGCGCGGCCCCGTCGCGGTCGGTCCCGGCGCCCACACGCTCCTCCTGCTCGGCCAGGGCCGCTCGGGTCGGGTGGTGGTTCTGGACGATGAGCACCAGCTCCCGGAAGCCGGCCGTGCCCGCCTCCGCCTGGTCGGCGGTTCAACCGCCTCCGGCAGGCTGGTCGCCCGTCTGGCAGCCTCCCGCGGCGTCTGGATCACCGCCCCGTTCACCGGCGGCACGGCCGCGGCCTACCTCACGGTGCCCGCCGACGATTACCGTCTGACCCTCCACCGCCCCACCCCCTCCGGCCAGCCCGGCCCCCGCCTGCTGACGGTGCCCCTCCTCCCGCTGGCCGAACGCACCGTCTCCACCGCCTTCGTGTTCGGCTGTCCCGGCCCGGTGGCCGAATGGAAGCGGATGCGGGTGGCGCTGCGGTTGGATGCGGCAGAGGCTTAGCGTGGCGCGCGAGGGGATGACCGGCAAGCATCGGACTTGTAGGTCCTTTACGGCATATCAGGCCCTTCCGCGCCTCGGCGCTGGAGAAGGTGCTCCCGCTGCCGTCCCACGGCGCAACCGGTCCGGTTTGACAAGCGCCCCCGATGGACTAGACTGGTCGTAGACTGGTCTAGTCGGAGACGGCGATGGACACCGTCGGCGCCTATGAAGCCAAGACTCATCTCGCCCACCTCCTCGACCGCGTTGCGCAGGGCGAGCGTATCGTCATCACGCGGCACGGCGTGCCGGTCGCGGAGCTGGGGCCGGTCGGCGACGTCACGGATGAGCAGCGCCGGCAGGCCATCCGCCAGCTCCAGGAGTTCGGCCGCGGGCGCTCCGCCGGCGGACCGCTCAAGGCGATGATCGAGGCTGGTCGGCGGTGAGCCAGAGATTCGTCATCGACGCTTCAGTCACCTTGAGCTGGTGCTTCGGCGACGCGGCCTTGCGCAACGCGCTGGCCGAAGCCGGCGTCGCGCCCTTCGTTTGAGCCGCCTACCCTCCCCGGTCCAGGAACGCCGCGAACTCGTCGATCTTGCGGGTCAGGCCGTCGAAGGTGGCGATGGTCTCGCCGGCCGGGTCGACGATGGCGTAGAACGGCAGCGAGGCCGTCTGGTAACGGTCGATCTGCAGCTTGCGGTAATCCTGCGCCCGGGGGCCGGTGTCGGTGTACAGGCGGGCTCGCACCAGCCGGTCGAGACGCTCGCGGATGCGCGGGTCGGGGAACACGTTCTGCTCCATCCAGCGGCAGTTGGTGCAGGTCACCCCGGTGAAGTCGATGAACACGTTCCGGCGCTGCTCGCGAGCTGAGGCCAGCGCGGCGTCGAGGTCCTCGATCCAGCGCGCGTCGCCCTGCTGCGCGCCGCGGCCGTAGTTCGGTGGCGGCAGCAGCGCCTCGGTCGTGGCGTCAAGCTTCGCACCGGTCAGGCCCCAGCCGAAGTAGCCGGCCAGCACGGCGAACATCAGGCCGGTCCACTGCCGGCCGCGCCCGATCCGCTCGGGTGCCGGGCCGTGCCCCTGGTTGAGGACGCCGGCCAGGAACAGCACAATCAGCACCGCGCAGCCGGCCCAGACCGCCAGCACCAGTTCGCGGGTCAGCACCCGCCACTGCCAGACCAGATCGGCGTTGGACAGGAACTTGAACGCCGCGCCCACCTCGATCCAACCGAGCACGATTTTGGTGCTCTCCAGCCACCCACCCGACCTGGGCAGCGAGGCCAGGTACTGCGGGAACAGGGCCAGCAGCACGAACGGCAGCGCGAACGCGGAGCTGAAAGCCAGCATGCCCAGGATCGGCCATAGGAACTCGCCGTTGGAGGCCCAGACCAGCACCCCGCCGACGAACTGCACGGTGCAGGTGAACGCCGCCAGGGTCAGGGTCAAGCCCATGAACAACGCGCCCAGGTACCCGCCGACGTTGCCCTGGCGCGAGGTGAAGTTGACCAGGCCGGAGGGCAGGCTCAGCTCGAACATCCCGAACAGGCTCAAGGCGAAGAACACGAACAGCCCGGCGAACAGCAGGTTCATCACCGGGCTGGCCGCCAACCGCTGCGCGCCGCTGGCGCCCAGGGTGACCGCCAAGATCAGCCCCAGCGCCGTGTACATGACCACGATCCCGGTCCCGTAGGCGGTCGCCAGGCCGACCCGCTGCCGCGAGTTCTCGCCCGCCTGCTTGGTGAAGAAGCTGACGGTGATGGGCACCATGGGGAACACGCAGGGCGTCAGCAGCGCGGCGAATCCGGCCAGGAAGGCCACCAGCAGAAACGCCCACAGCCCGTGCGCGCGAGCCTGGTCGGCGGCCGAGCCGCCGTTGCCGGGCGGGTCCGGTCCGGCCGTGGTGGTCCAGGGGGTCTCTGCCGGCGGCTCGCGGAACTCCTCGCGCACCGGCCCGGCGGCGATGGTCAGCGGGACCGACACCGCGAAGGAGTCCGGCGGCAGGCAACTGGTCTCGGTGCAGGCCTGCCACTCGACCGCGCCGCCCACCTCGAGTTCGCCCGCCGCGGCGTCGGCGGCGACGCGCAGCGGCTGGCGGAAGGTGACCGTGCCCTGGTGCGAGAGGACCATCACCTGGAAGCCCTCGTCGAAGTGCTGGTCCGGCTGGTCCTCGCGCAACCCGCCCAGCGCCTCAAGTCCGCTGGCCGCGGCGAACGAAGTGGCGACCATCCCGCCCTCGCGCTGGGCCGCGGCGTAGATGTGGTACGGCGCGGCGATGGTCGCGGTCAGGTTGAGCGTGACCACCTCTCCCGGATGCGCGGGCGACGGCTCGGCGGTAGCGGACCAGGTCACCGGCGCCTGCGCCCACAGCGGTGACACGGCCAGCAGGGCCAGGGCCAAACGAACCAGGGACCACATCGATGCAACTCCCAACGCACGACAACCGCGCCGCGAGGGCCGTGGTTCCATCTTGGAGTCATCTGCACGTCACAGATTGTCCGAGACCAGTGAAAGGCCTTGCGCCGGCAACGGGGAATGACCCGGCGGGGAGAGGATCATGATCCGCGCCGGATTGGGTTTGTTGCTGACTGCGGCGATGGCCGCCGCGCAGGTGGACGCGCCGAAGCTGGAGGGCTGGAGCTACCGGGTGGACGCCCGGCCGATCAGCCCGGAATGGGTCGACCCGGGCGGCCGGCTGAACGACGGCAAGGCGGGCCGCGGTGGCGGAGTGGCCATCTGGAGCGGTGGCGACATCCACGTCACCATCGACCTGGGTGGCACGGTGTCGCTGACTCAGGTCAAGGTCCACCAGCACCGGCACAATCTGAACTACAAGCTCGACCACCTGTCGGTGATGATCGAGCGCGCCGGGCAGTTCGAGGAGGCCGGCCGGGTGGACGGCTTCTTCGGCCCGACGGCGACCATGGACTTCGTCCACGAGATCGAGCTCAAGGGTGTCGAGACCGCCCGGCTCCGGCTCGACTTCTTCGGCTGCAACGCGCTCAGCCTGTCGGAGATCGAGGTCTACGGCAAGCGCGCGCAGCAGGCCGCCGGCGGCGGGCTGTTCGCCGAGCTGCCGCTGGGCGGCGGGGAGCCCGCGGCGCGCGAGGCCGACCTCGACCATGACGGCCAGCCCGAGCTGATCCTCGAGAACCGCCACGTGCGGCTGATCTTCACCCCGGCCAAGGGCGGTGTCTGCCGCAGCTTGCGGCTCAAGCCCGAAGGCACCGAGCTGGTCCACGCCGCCACCGGCGGGTACGGGCTCCTGCGCGACCAGCTCTGGAAGCCGAACTACAGCTTCGGCGACCGGTTCTACTTCCACCGCCTGACCAACGACAAGGACCTCGCCTCCGTCGAGCTGTGGACCACCGGCGTGGGCGGGATGATGAGCTTCACCGAGGTCCGCAAGAAGATCACCCTGCGCCGCGACAGCTCGCTGGTCGAGGTTCACTACGCGCTGGCCAACGAACCGTCTTCGCAGACCGACTACGAGTACGGCTTCTGGTCGCACAACTGGCTCGGGTCGCCGGCCGGCACCAACACCTACCAGCATCCGACCACCGACGGCGTGCAGCGCTTCACCCTCGACGCCGAGGGCGCCAAGGAGTCGCGCGACCTGTGGTACCGCAACCCGGCCCGGGGCTGGACGGCGGTCAGCACCGACTCCGGCGCCGGCCTGGCCCTGGCCGTGCCGTTCAAGTACGTCAACCTGTACTACACCTGGAACGGCAAGGGCGCGGTCTGCGCCACGCACGAGTGGCGATTCAACCTGATCGAGCTGAAGGCCGGCGAGAAGCTGGAGTTCGACGCCACGCTGGTGCCCTTCCGCGGCCTGCCGACGGTCGATGGCGTGGTCGACGGTGTGGTCGGGCGGATCGACGGCGCGGCCGAGGGCCGGACGCTCACGGTCGAGACTCAGGCCGAGGCGCCGGCCGGGGCCACCGGCCGCGCGCTGCGCCTGACGGTGGTTACCGCGAACGGCCAGCCGGCGGCCGGTCCGGCCGAGGTCGCGCTGGCTCCCGGCCAGGTGGCTTCGGCCAGACTGACCGCGCCGACACCGGCGGCCGGGACCTACACCGCGCGGGTGGAGGTGCTGGTCGGCGGCAAGCCCGTCGGCAGCTTCGAGCGGCCGTTCGCCGTCGGCGGGGCGCGGCTGGCCTACCACCTTGACCCGGAGGGCAAGCAGGTCGGGCGCAAGGAAGAGGCGACCGCCAAGCCGGCCTACCGGATCCGCACCGACGTGGTCACGCCGCACATCAAGTGGGCCAAACCGCTGCCCGGCGGGCCGATCAAGGCGCTGGTCCTGTGCGACGACATGAACTCCCGCGAGGCGGTCGAGTTGGCCCAGCGGATTGACCTCGACCTCGACTACACCAAGTTCCGGACCACCTTCGACAAGGAGTTCCTGTACCAGGGCGACCTGAGCGTGCTGACCCTCGACGCCGCGCAGAAGCGGCTGTCGGACAAGCTGAAGGCGGGCCGGTACGACGTCATCTTGGTAGCCAGCTTCAACTGGCACCACCACTTCTCGGCCGAGAACCGGGAGCTGATGCTCGGCCAGGTGCGCGAGGGTACGGGCCTGATCCTCATCCAGCCCGACGGGTTCGCCGCCGAGGATCTGACCGAATTGCCGGTGGCCGGGGTGGCCAAGGAGAAGAGCGCCGCCCGGCCGATGTGGGGCTGGCACAACTGGCAGCCGGCCGGCGAGCACCCGCTGGTGACCGGCCTGGACTGGGGCCGGTTCCCCGTCACCCGCCGGCACGAGTATTCCACCCGGCCGGAGGGCGAGGTGGTCGCCACCATCGGCAAGGACGCCGCGCCGCTGCTGGTCCTCGGCAAGCTGGGCCGCGGCCGGCTGCTGACCGCCACCTGGGACACCCTGACCCACGATATGTCCTACCGCGGCTACAGCGCGTTGACGCCCATCCTGAGCTACCGCGGCGAGTACCTGCGGCCGGAGTTCTACGACCTGCCGACCGGCTACCACGAGCACTGGTTCGCGTTGCTGTGCCGGATGGTGGCCTGGGCCGCCGGCCGGGACGGCGACGTGACGCTGGCCACCGCCGAGCCGATGTCGGTCCCGCTCGGCCGCCGCGACGCGAAGCTGGCGTTGGCCGTGACCAGCGGGCACGACGAGCCCGGCGCCACCGCCGAGGTGCGGTGGATGACGCCGGCCGGCGTCGATGACCGGCCGGTGCGCGTCCCGGCACCGCTCAAACGGGGCGAGAACACCGTCGAATTGCCGCTGGGCGCGCTGCCCGGCGGGATCGATACCGCGGCGGTGACCATCCGCAAGGCGGACGGTTCGGCCCTGGCCTGGGGCACCGCCTCGGTCACCGTCGAGGTCCCCGCGCGGCAAACCGAGTTGACCGTCACGCCGGACCGGCTGCTGCCCACAGGCGGGGTGTGGCAGGACGACGGGCCGGTGGAAACGCCCGCGTTCCAGGTCGAGAGCCCGCTCCAGGTGGCCGCCAAGCTGGACGCGGCGGCGCCGGCCGGGCTGACCTGGCGGCTCCGCGTGACCGACCGCCGCGGCCGGCTGCTGGCCCAGCGCGATCTTCCGGTGGCCGCCGGGACGCAGGAGCTGCGCAGCAGCATTGCGCTGCCGACGCTGATCGATCAAGGGGTCGAGGTGACGGCCCGGCTGGCTCGCGGCGACGATCTGCTCGACCAGCGCCGGGCGCGGGTGGTGGCGTTCCACCCGCGGGTCTGGAACCGATTCTGGTTCACCTCGTGGAACGGCAACTGGCTGTGGCGGAGCTACTATCTGTTCGACGCCAACCGGCGGATAGTCCGCGACTGGGGCCTGGACAGCGCGATGTACGGCGAGGTCGAGCTGGGCACCGGCAAGGTCCGCGACGACTCCTTCTACGGCATCAACCATACCTGGCTCGGGCTGCTCCTGGGCCTGGGCAAGGGCGTGCTTTCGGTCAACGACGTCGACTTCGCCAAGAAAGCCGCGGCGTACGCCAAGACCAAGGACAAACAGCAGCTCCAGCGGACGCCTTGCCTGGTCGACCCGGCCTGGCGCGAGGCGGTCAAGGCCAAGCTGTTGGACCGCGTC
>JAANMV010001896.1_pt1 | contig 21728 bp, 19 predicted proteins | sample 7279661 | NCBI WGS metagenome assembly JAANMV01 (sample SAMN14094540, study PRJNA606508) | bioreactor metagenome | isolation source: A lab-scale SPAN reactor treating ammonium-rich wastewater day 121 | place: Ireland: Galway | collected 2017-05-16
CCCTACCAGGCCGATATACAAGCTTTCCGTCGAAAAACGACCAGACCGCCCGCATATCCCTTCATATAACAGCAATGTCAAAAAGCAGAGGAAACAAAACAACCCAAACATCGCCACGCTTATGGCGAAGTCCAAGCCATCCAGTCCCAGATTTTTCGAACCTTGCGTTGCCTTAGCGCCGCTCTGTCCGTCCGCCGTAGCATCTCGCTGCGTCGGTGAAGCGGTATCTAGGAGCTGCGGACGAAGGTTGCAAGCGGAAAAATGCACGCCTCGGTATGAAAAATCTCAAGGCAATGATTTTCTGTCATTTTTCTGTCGCAGATTCGGGCAAATAATGCCCGCCTGGCCGCGCTTGCAGGCAGGCGGCAAAGCCCTGCACCGTGCCGGGCGCCCGTTTTCGCCCCGAGTCGGCCGCGGATTCGGCGCCGCGACTCGCTGGACCGGGCCAAGGCCGGGGCGCAAAACGAAAAACGCGGCCCCAAAGGGACCGCGTTTCGCATCGCATGGAAGCAGGGATCAGCGCTTCGAGAACTGGAACGAGCGGCGGGCCTTCGCCTTGCCGTATTTCTTGCGCTCGACCACGCGCGAGTCGCGGGTCAGGAAGCCGGCCGCCTTCAGCGCGGCGCGCAGGCTGGGCTCGTGCAGTTGCAGCGCCTTCGAGATGCCGTGCTTGACCGCACCGGCCTGGCCCGACAGGCCGCCGCCGGCAACCGTGGCATAGACGTCGTACTGGCCCGAGACGCCGGCCACTTCGAAGGGCTGGCGCAGGATCATCTGCAGCACCGGACGGGCGAAATATTCCGCGATGTCCTTGCCGTTCACGACCACCTTGCCCGAACCCGGCTTGACCCAGACGCGGGCGACCGCGTCCTTGCGCTTGCCGGTGGCATAGGAGCGGCCCAGCGAATCGCGCTGCGCCTCGCGAACCGGGGCAGCCGCCGGGGCAGCCGTCGCGACCGATTTCAGATCGTCGAGGGTTTTGATGTCTTCGGCCATGGCTTACGCGCTCCGGGTATTCTTGGCGTTCATGGACTTGACGTCCAGCACTTCGGGCTGCTGAGCTTCGTGCGGATGCTCGGCGCCGGCATAGACGCGCAGGTTGGTCATCTGCTTCTTGCCCAGCTTGTTGCGCGAGATCATGCGCTCGACGGCCTTGATCACCACGCGCTCGGGGTGGGCGCCTTCCAGCACCTGCCGCGCGGTGCGGTGCTTGATGCCGCCCGGATGGCCGGTGTGCCAGTAGTATTTCTTGGCGTCGCGCTTGTCGCCGGTCATCTGCACCTTGTCGGCGTTGATGATGATGACATTGTCACCCATGTCCATGTGCGGGGTGAAGGTCGGCTTGTGCTTGCCACGCAGGCGCATCGCGACGATCGAGGCAAGACGGCCCAGAACGACGCCCTCGGCGTCGATCAGGATCCACTTCTTCTCGATTTCCGCCGGTTTCGCGGTATAGGTTTTCATCTGTCGGTCCCTTTGGGGGCTGTAATTCGAGATGGGCGTATATCGGCAAAAGCCGGGCGCAGGTCAAGTGCGTGACGCCTGGAATCCCGCAGCCATATCAATGGCTTGTGAAATAGGTATTAAAATACCGCAAAACAACCCCCGCCCATATCAGCGTTTCGGCGGAATCGCATAGGTCATCGAGCAGCGCGCCACCGGCTCCTCGGTCCCGTCCGAACGGATCAGCACCTCGCCCACGGCCAGCATGCGGCCCAGTTTGAGGATGCGGCAATCGGCCAGCAGGTCGCGTCCCGCCTCGGGCTTGCGCATGAAGTCGATCGAGGCATTGGTGGTCACGGCCAGCGCCACCTCGCCGATGCGGGCCAGGATGGCCAGGTAGATCGCCACGTCGGCCAGCGCGAACATGGACGGGCCGCTGACGGTCCCGCCGGGGCGCAGGTGCCGGTCGTCCACCTTCAGCCGCGCGGTCAGCCCCGTCTCGTCCAGCGATTCCACCCGCACCTGGCCCGCGATCTGCGGAAATGCCCGGTCCAGAAATTCGTTCAGCGCCTCGCGGCCCATTGCCAATGCCATGCTTCCCCCCTGCCGGAACGGCGGCTAGACTGCCCGGCAAAGCCCGGTAAAGACAAGCCGCGCCGTGGCGTCAGGAGGAATGGCATGAAGGATGGAAACCCCCAGCCGCTGGTGCTGCGCCAGGACGACGGCCCCGTTGCGCGCCTGATCCTGAACAGCCCGATGAATTACAACGCGCTGTCCACGGCGATGATCGACGCGCTGTCCGATGCGCTGGACGAGATCGCGGCGGAGGACGCCATCCGGGTGGTGGTGCTGGCCGCGCGCGGCAAGGCGTTCTGCGCCGGCCACGACCTGCGCGAGATGCAGGGCGCCCGCAATGACGAGGACGCCGGCCGCGCCGCCTATGAACGGCTGTTCTCGCGCTGCGCCCAGATGATGCAGAAGCTGCCGGCCCTGCCCCAGCCCGTCATCGCCGAGGTGCAGGGCATCGCCACCGCCGCCGGCTGCCAGTTGGTCGCCAGCTGCGACATGGCCGTGGCGGCCGAGGGCGTGCGCTTTGGCGTGAACGGGGTGAACATCGGGCTGTTCTGCTCGACCCCGATGGTGGCGCTGACCCGCGCCATTCCGCCGCGCGCCGCCTTCGAGCTGCTGGTGACGGGCGAATTCATCGACGCCCGGCGGGCGCACGAGCTGGGCCTGGTGAACCGCGTCGCCTCGCCCGCGGCACTGGAGGCCGAGACGATGGCCCTGGCCCGCGGCATCGCCGCCAAGCTGCCCGCCGCCGTGCGCATGGGCAAGCGCGCCTTCCACGCGCAGCGCAACCTGGGCCTTGCGGATGCCTATGAGACCGCGGGCGCGGTGATCTGCGAGAACCTGCTGCTGCCCGACACGGCCGAGGGCATCCAGGCCTTCCTGGAAAAGCGCCCGCCCAACTGGGATTGACCGAACTGGGATTAACCCAGCGCGGCCAGCCAGGGAAAGGTTTCCAGCAGCCAATAGGCAAAGGTCGGGAAGGCGCCGGTCAGCAGCGCCGCCCCGACCACGACCAGCAGCACGCCCATCATGCGCTCGATCAGCTTCAGATGCGGCTTGATGCGGTTCATCACCCCGATGGCGCGGTTGACGAAGATGGCCGACAGCAGGAAGGGAATGCCCAGCCCCAGCGCATAGACCGCCAGCAGCGCCGCGCCGCGCCCGGCCTCGGCCCCGGTGGCGGCCAGCGACAGGATCATGCCAAGCTGCGGCCCGATGCAGGGCGTCCAGCCAAAGGCAAAGGCCAGTCCCAGGATATAGGCCCCCAGCGACGAGCCGCCCTTGTCGCCGGCATCCAGCCGCGCCTCGGTATCCAGGAAGGGGATGCGGATGATGCGCAGGAAATGCAGGCCCATGATGATGACCACCACCCCGGCCCCGCGCGCCAGCCAGTCCTGCCATTGCAGGAACATCCGGCCAAAGGCCGATGCCGCCATGCCCATCAGCAGGAAAACCGTCGAAAGCCCCAGCACGAAGAACAGCGCCGGCACCACCGCGCTGCGTTCGCCCGTCTTCAGCCCGCCAACGCCGACCCCCGTCATATAGGCCAGATAGGGCGGCACCACCGGCAGGACGCAAGGCGACAGGAAGGACAGGATCCCGGCCAGCAGCGCGACCGTCGCGGCGGGCAGAAAGGCGGCGTCTGCAAGCTCGATTCCCAACATGTCCGGCACCTTGGCTCATGGAAAGGGCGCGGGAAAGCCCCGCGCCCGTAACGCTTTCGTGGGAAGGCTGCGACAGATCAGCCCAGGGACCACCAGCCGCGACGCTTGGGACGCGCCGACTCTTCGTTCGCGGCAGCCGGAGCCGGCTCGGGCATGGGCGCCGGTGCCGGCACGGCCTCGGGTGCAACGGTCGATTCGGCCTCCGCCACGGCGGTCTCGTGCTCCGCGGCCTCGGGTTCCGCGGTTGCGGCTTCCTCGGCGTCGGTCGCCACGGGTCCGGCAGCTTCCGCCTCCGCCTCGGCCTCGGCCGCCTGATCGGCAGCAGCCTCGGCAATCGGCTCCTCGGCCTGCGCATCCTGCGCAGCATCCGCCGACGCGGCCTCCACGACAGGCTCCGCGACGGGCTCGACCGCCTCGACGGCAGGCCCGGCCTCGACACCCGCCTGCGGCGCGTCCGCGGCGGCGTCGCTCGGCTCTTCCGTCTTGCGGCGGCGGGTCCGGGTGCGGCGGCGCGGCTTCTCGGCGGCTTCGGCATCGGCTTCGGCCGCATTCTCGGCCTCGGCCACCACTTCGGCCACGGCCTCGGCCGGCGTCACCTCGGCTTCGGCGGGTTGCTCGGCCGGCTCGGCTTCAGAGGCCGCATCCTCGGCACCCTCCTCGGCGTGATCCGAACCGTCCTCGGCATGGGACGCATCGCCCTCGCCGTTCTTGCCGCCGCGGCGACGGCGGCGGCGACGCCGGCGCTTGCTGCCGTTCTCGCCCCCCTCGCCATTCTCGCCCCCCTCGGCATGGCTGTCCTCGGCGCGGTCTTCCTCCTCGGCGATCTCCTCGACCTCGTCCTCGACCGGCTCCTCGTCGTCGATCTGCGCCATCAGCCGGGCATCGACCGAAACCACGGGCGAGACCACCTCGGGCACATTGCGGGTCGCGGTCTTGAACTTCTCGATGGCGTAATCGGGCGAGATCAACGCCGGATCGGCCTCGACCCGGACCGACAGCCCATAGCGCGCCTCGATATTGGCGATATGCTCGCGCTTGGCGTTCATCAGGAAGTTCGCCACCGCGACCGGCGCCTTGACCAGCACCTCGCGGGACCGCTTGCGGGTGCCCTCTTCCTCGATGGCGCGCAGGATGGTCAGCGCCAGGCTGTCGTCCGAACGGATCAGCCCGGTGCCGTGGCAATGCGGGCAGGGCTGCGTGGTCGATTCCAGCATGCCCGGCCGCAGGCGCTGGCGCGACATCTCCATCAGGCCGAAGCCCGAGATGCGCCCGACCTGGATGCGCGCCCGGTCGGTCTTGAGCTTGTCCTTGAAGCGCTTCTCGACGGCGGCGTTGTTCTTGCGCTCCTCCATGTCGATGAAGTCGATGACGATCAGCCCGGCCAGGTCGCGCAGGCGCAGCTGGCGGGCGATTTCCTCGGCGGCCTCCAGGTTCGTCTTCAGCGCGGTGTCCTCGATCGAGCCTTCCTTGGTGGCCCGGCCCGAGTTCACGTCGATGGCGACCAGCGCCTCGGTGACGCCGATGACGATATAGCCGCCGGATTTCAGCTGCACGACCGGGTTGAACATGCCGGCCAGATAGCTTTCCACCTGATAGCGCGCGTAAAGCGGCATCGGATCGGTGTAATGCTTCACGTTCTTGGCATGGGACGGCATGATCATCTTCATGAAGTCCTTGGCCGTGCGATAGCCGCGCTCGCCCTCGACCAGGACCTCGTCGATCTCCTTGCTATAGAGATCGCGGATCGTGCGCTTGATCAGGTCGCCTTCCTCATAGATCGGCGCGGGCGCGATGGACTTGAAGGTCAGCTCGCGGATCTGTTCCCACAGCCGCATCAGGTATTCGTAGTCGCGGCGGATTTCCGTCCGCGTCCGCTGGCTGCCGGCGGTGCGGATGATCAGCCCGGCGCCTTCCGGCACCTCCAGCTCGCTGGCGATCTCCTTCAGCTTCTTGCGGTCGGCGGCATTGGTGATCTTGCGGGAAATCCCGCCGCCGCGCGCGGTATTGGGCATCAGCACGCAATAGCGGCCGGCCAGCGACAGATAGGTGGTCAGCGCGGCGCCCTTGTTGCCCCGCTCCTCCTTGACGACCTGGACCAGCATGATCTGCCGGACCTTGATCACCTCCTGGATCTTGTAGCGGCGCGCGCGGGGCTTGCGGGGGGGCGAGATCTCCTCGGCCACGTCCTCCTCGGCGACCGATTCGATGCCGTCGTCCTCGGCGGCGTCATCGCCTGCCGGCTCGTCGGCTGCATCGGGGGCGACCGCGGCAGCATCCTCGGCCGTCGCCAGCGGTGCGGCCTCGGCCACGGCCACCGCAAGATCCTCGCCCCCCGCGGCTTCGCCTTCCGAGGGGTCCAGCACGGCCATCCCCGCGATCTCGTCCGAGACCACGACGGCATCGCCGCTGTCGGCGGCGGCGGCCTTGGCCGGCTTGCGGCGGCGCGGGCTGCGCTTCTTCTCGCCCTCGTCGGCCTCGGCGGCGGCGGCCTGGCGTTCTTCCTCGATCAGCGCCTTACGGTCGGCGGCGGGGATCTGGTAGTAATCGGGATGGATCTCGGCAAAGGCCAGGAAGCCGTGGCGGTTGCCGCCGTAATCCACGAAGGCGGCCTGCAGCGAGGGTTCGACCCGCGTCACCTTGGCCAGGTAGATGTTGCCAGCAAGCTGCCGCTTGTTGACCGTCTCGAAATCAAATTCCTCGACTTTGGTTCCATCCACCACGACAACCCGAGTTTCCTCGGAATGCGTGGCGTCGATCAGCATTTTCTTTGACATGTTTCCGTCTTTCGGGCCGCCGGACCGGCCCGCACGGTGGCGGGGGCAAGGTTCGGCTGCCGCATGAGAGGACAGCGAAGGCCGCACCGCCAGCAGCAATCGCGGCGGCCGGGGAACCCCCCTGCCACCGTTGCCGATCAAGCTGCGTTGCGCGATCCATCGCGTCTGTTTACCTTTCTTGGCCCATCCCGCTCGCGCGGTCGGGGCTGCGATCTACGGTCGCCCAGAGGCCCCCTGGGGGCGTGGGCAGGATTTTCCGCGCGTGGCACCACCGGCACTTTTCAGGTGTCGCGGCTGGCTGGCGCGCTGCGAAACTGGCGAGGTCGAGCAACCATTGGTTGTGGCGCCCACCCTACAGGGGCAAGATAGCGGGGAAGGGCGCGCCGTTACAATCTGTTTTTGGTCAAAGCGCCGGGATTTGCCGATCCGCCCATCCCGCCCGCCCCCCGGCAGGGGCGTGCCGCGGCGGGCAAATCCCAGGCCAGATCCCGCGCCCCGGCTATTTCTCCGTTCCCCAAATACCCATGTCCGGCCGGGCCGGAGGCGTGCCGCTCACAGGTAATCGCTGCGGCTCAACCCATATTTCGCCATCTTCTCGTTCAGCGTCCGGCGCGGCAGGCACAGCTCGTCCATGACCGCAGCGATGCTGCCCTTGTGGCGGCGCATGGTATTGTCGATCAGCATCTTCTCGAAACTCTCGACATATTCCTTGAGCGGCTTGCCCTCGGTCGTGGTCGCCTCCTGCGTATCCTCGCCGTCGGCCATCAGCAGCGAGGCGATGGAGCCCGAGCCGCGGCGGTTCTGCAAGACCGCGCGCTCGGCCACGTTGATCAGCTGGCGCACATTGCCCGGCCAGGGCGCCTGCAACAGCTGCGCCGCCTCCTGCGCCGTCACCTGCGGCGGCTCGCAGCCGTATTCCTCGGCGAATTGCTCGGTCATGCGGGTGAACAGCGTCAGGATGTCCTCCCCGCGCGAACGCAACGGCGGCAGGGTGATCTTCAGCGCGGTCAGGCGATAGAACAGGTCGGGACGCAGCGAATCCTCGGCCCGGCGCCCCTCGCCGCGGGCGTTGGAAATGGCGATGATCCGGGTCTCGGCCGGGCTGCCCTGCTCGGCGATGAAGGCCAGAAGCCGCGCCTGCAGGGGATCGGACAGCGCCTCGATGTCCTCCAGGCACAGCGTGCCGCCGCGGGCCTCCTCGACCGCGGGCAGCCCGCTCTCGACCGGGCCGAACAGCTTGGCCGAAAGGATCTCGTCACTATAGGCCGCGCAGGAGATCGGCACGAATTTCTTCGAGGCGCGCGGCCCCACCGCATGCAGCGCATGGGCGACCAGGGTCTTGCCGGTGCCGGTCTCGCCGTCGATCAGCACATGGCCGTCGGCCTGGCCCAGGTCCAGGATGTCCTCGCGCAGCCGGTCCATGACCGGGCTCGATCCGATCAGCTTGGACATGACCTGCTGGCCCTCGGACAGGTCGCGGCGCAGGGCGCGGTTGTCCAGCGTCATGCGCCGGGCCTGGGTCGCCTTCTTGACCAGCTCGGTCAGCCGCTCGGGGTTGAAGGGCTTTTCCATGAAGTCCATGGCGCCGATGCGCATGGCCTCGACCGCCATCGGCACGTCGCCATGGCCGGTGATCATGATGACCGGCAGGCCCGAATCGATGCCCATCAGCCGCTTGAGAAAGGCCATCCCGTCCATGCCCGGCATGCGGATGTCGGAAATCACCACCCCCGGCCAGTCGGCGCCGATCGCCTTCAGCGCCTCTTCGGCGGTGGCGAAGGTCTCGGCGTCGAAGCCCGACAGCGCCAGCCACTGGCTGATGGATTCGCGCATGTCCGGTTCATCGTCCACGACGGCTATCTTCAAAGTGCGGCTCATGGGCCTTTACCTCTTTTCTTCATTCCGCCGCCAGCCGCGTCCCGGCCTTGTGGCCGGGATCGTGCAGCGGCAGCTCAAGTTCGAATACGGCGCCCCTGCCCCCCTCGTCCGAGGCGTTATGCGCCGTCAGACGCCCGCCGAAATCGGCCGCGATCCCGGACGAGATCGCCAGCCCCAGGCCGGTCCCCTCTCCGGGCTTCTTCGTGGTGAAGAAGGGTTCAAACAGATTTTCCAGATCCGATACACCCGGACCGTTGTCGCGCACGGACAAGAATGCGTGAGAGCCGGCGCTGACGGTGATCTCGATCGCCGGGTCGCGCAGGCCCTTGATCGCATCGACCGCGTTGCGCAGCAGGTTGATGATGATCTGCTCCAGCCGGATGCGGTCGCAATAGACCATGACCGGATAGCGCGGGATGTTGCGCTGCAGGCGGATGGTGCGGCTTCGCAGCTGCGGCTCCATCATCACCAGCGCGCTCGACAGCGCGGCGCGCAGGTCGACCGGCTCGAAGGCCTCGCCGCCCTTCCTGGCATAGGATTTCAGCTGCCGGGTGATGGCGCCCATGCGCTCGACCAGGTCGTCGATGCGCTGGAAGCTCGACAGCGCCTCCTCGGCCCGGCCGCGCTGCAACAGAAGCCGCGCCCCGGCCAGATAGGTCTTCATCGCCGCCAGCGGCTGGTTCAGCTCGTGGCTGACGCCCGCCGACATCTCGCCCAGGGCCGCGAGCTTGCTGGACTGCTGCACGGTCTGCTCGGCCACGCGCAATTCCTTCTGCATCCGCTCGCGCTCGGCGATCTCGCGCGTCAGGCGCAGGTTCAGCGCCCGCAGGTCGGCCGATTCGCGCATCCAGGCCGCCGATTCCACCCGCGCCCGGCGCGACAGCAGATAGAACACCGCCGCCAGCAGGATGGCAAAGCCCATGATGACCATGGCCAGCACCGCATTCACCCGCTCGCGCACCGACTCGTAGGTGGTGAAGGCGATCATCTTCCAGCCGCGGAAGGGGATGCGGGTCTCGGACTGCATCACCGCGCGGCCCTGCACATAGGCGTCGGCCGGGGTCGCCGCCCAATCCGCCGTGACCTGGAAGGCCCGGGCGATGGCCGAGGGCGCCGAGCGCACCGCCAGGGCCTCGGGCAGGGTCAGCCCGCGCCAGCGCGGCTCGGTCGACAGGATGATCTGCCCCTCGCTGTCCGTCACCGCGATCGCATCGGAAATCCCCGCCCATGACCGCACCAGCCGGGTCAGGTCCGCCCCCACCACGACCACGCCCAGCGTGCGCCCGTCCGACATGACGGTGCGGGAATAGGTGAACTCATAGGCCCCCTGCGGCGAAGGCGAGACGGTGAACACCGTGTCCCGCGACCGCAGCGCCTCGACGAAGAACGGCTCCTGCACGTAATTGGTGCCGATCAGGTTGCGGTCGGTCGAGCCCACGACCCGCCCCGAGGCGTCCAAGAGCTTGATCGAGGCCGCCGCGATCTCCTTCTGGGCCGAGATCAGCCGCGCCGAGGTGCCCGAGAAATCATTGCCCGACAGCGCCGAGATCAGCGCCGGGTCGCGCGCCAAGAGCAGGGGCACCACCGAAGTGCGCTGCAATTCCGACAGCAGGTTGCCGGTATAAAGCGCCGAGCGCAATTCGGTGCGCACCCGCGTCGTCTCGGAAAACCGCGCCGTCAGCCAGGCATTGGTGAACCAGATCGTGCCCGCGGCCACGACCAGCAGCACGGCGATCACGCCGCGCAGTCCCCAACGGCTGGTCAGACCCGCCCTGCCTTCCGGGAACCCGATGGAACTGTCTTCCTCTCGCATGAGCCTCCGGCACCGCCCTCGTAAGGGTCGATGCAGTCTAGTGCGCGAAAGAGCGCCGCTCAAGTCAGGCCGCGACAAGCTCCTGCATCAGCGAGGCAAAAAGCCTCGCGCCATCGGTGCCGCCATGGGCCGGATCGGCGGCACGCTCGGGATGGGGCATCATGCCCAGCACCCGGCGGTTCTCCGACAGCACCCCGGCGATATCCTCGACCGAGCCGTTGATGCCCGGCGCATAGGTAAAGGCGATCCGGTCCTGGTCCTTCAGCGCCGCCAGCCCCTCGGCGTCGATCTGGTAGTTGCCGTCGTGATGGGCGACCGGCACCCGGATCTCCTCGCCCGCCCGATAGGCGGCGGTAAAGGGGCTGGCCGCGGTCGCGACCCGCAGCACCGTCTCGCGGCACAGGAACCGCAGCCCGGCATTGCGCATCAGCGCGCCGGGCAGCAGGTTCAGCTCGGTCAGCACCTGGAAGCCGTTGCAGATGCCCAGCACATAGCCGCCCCGCGCCGCATGGGTCTTGATCGCGCCGGCGATGGGCGAATGCGCGGCGATGGCGCCGCAGCGCAGGTAGTCGCCAAAGGAAAACCCGCCCGGCACCGCGACCAGGTCGGTGCCCGCCGGCAGCGCCTCGTCCTTGTGCCAGACCTGCACGACCTCGGCGCCCGCCTGCTGCAGGGCGACGGCCAGGTCGCGATCGCAATTCGATCCGGGAAAGGTGATGACGGCAGCTTTCATGGCGGGCCTCCGGGATTATGCCTGGCGCCCCCATACTCCAGTCCGCGCCGCGTGTTAAGCGGCTTTGCACCGCCCCCGGATTTCTTCGTTCCCCAAATACCCAAGAATCCGCGACGCAGCGCCGCCGGCGGCCTCCTGCCCGCTTCACCGTTTCCCAACTCTGCCGGAATCCGCGCCGATCACGCGAAAAGGGCCGGGATCTCTCCCGGCCCTCGCAATCCGACATCTTTCCGGGGGGATCAGCCCGCCAGCGCCTTGTTCAGGTATTCGTCGACCTTTTCCAGATAGCCCATGGTGGTCAGCCATTTCTGGTCCGGCCCGACCAGCAGCGCCAGGTCCTTGGTCATGTGGCCGTCCTCGACCGCCTGCACCGTGACCTTCTCCAGCGTCTCGACGAAATTCATCAGCGCGGCGTTGCCGTCCAGCTTGGCGCGGTGCTTCAGCCCGCCGGTCCAGGCAAAGATCGAGGCGATCGAGTTGGTCGAGGTCTGGTTGCCCTTCTGGTGCTCGCGGTAATGCCGCGTCACCGTGCCATGCGCGGCCTCCGACTCGACGATCTTTCCGTCCGGCGTCATCAGCACCGAAGTCATCAGCCCGAGGCTGCCGAAACCCTGCGCGACCGTATCCGACTGCACGTCGCCGTCGTAGTTCTTGCAGGCCCAGACATAGCCGCCCGACCATTTCATCGCCGAGGCGACCATGTCGTCGATCAGGCGATGCTCGTAATGGATGCCCTTCTTCTTGAACTCGGCCTCGAACTCTTCCTCATAGACCTTCTGGAACAGGTCCTTGAAGCGGCCGTCATAGGCTTTCAGGATGGTGTTCTTGGTCGAGAGATAGACCGGATAGCCGCGGTTCAGCCCGTAGTTCATCGAGGCGCGGGCGAAGTCGATGATCGACTGGTCGAGGTTGTACATCGCCATGGCCACGCCGGCGCCGGGGGCCTGGTAGACCTCGTGCTCGATGGTCTCGCCATCCTCGCCGACGAACTTGATCGTCAGCCTGCCCTTGCCGGGAAAGAGGAAATCGGTGGCCTTGTACTGGTCGCCGAAGGCGTGGCGGCCGACGACGATGGGCTGGGTCCAGCCGGGGACCAGGCGCGGCACGTTCTTGCAGATGATCGGCTCGCGGAAGATCACGCCGCCCAGGATGTTGCGGATGGTACCGTTGGGCGATTTCCACATCTTCTTCAGGCCGAATTCCTCGACCCGCGCCTCGTCGGGGGTGATGGTGGCGCATTTCACGCCGACGCCGTATTGCTTGATCGCCTCGGCCGCGTCCACGGTGATCTGGTCCTGGGTGCGGTCGCGCTCCTCGATGCCCAGGTCGTAGTATTTCAGGTCGATGTCCAGATAGGGCAGGATCAGTTTCTGCTTGATGAAGTCCCAGATGATCCGGGTCATCTCGTCGCCGTCGAGCTCGACGACGGGGTTCTCTACCTTGATCTTCGACATGGGTGGTCCCTTCGATTAGGATTCGGCTCGGCCGCGCTATAGCGGCATTCCGAACGAAAGGAAAGCCCGGTATGCCATGGTATGCCGACGATGCCGCGGCCCGCGCCGAGTGGCGGCGCAAGGCGCGCAAAACCCTGGCGGAAATCCGCGCCGAGCGGGCCGCGCCCGGTTTCGCCCCGCTGGTCCCGCCATTCCACCTGCGTGTCTATGGCGACTGCGCTGCCGAGGCGGTCTGGCTCTGCGACGACCAGGGATGCTTCGACATCGCCCCCGCCACCCTGCCGGTTCCGGCCAGCCTGGCGGCGCGCTGCCGACTCTGGGCCGATTGCTATGAAACGCACGAGGACGCCTGGTTCGACCACCATCATGTCAAGGACTGGCCCGCGCCGCCCTTCGATCACTTCAAGGCGATCAACCTGCGCGGCTTCTTCCTGGCCTGCGCGATCAAGCGCGCCCTGCCGGGTTGCCGGATCGAGTTCCTGGACGAATACCGCAGCCTGCCCTGGCGCGACTACAGCCCGGACGAACGGGGCGAAAAGCCGCCCTTCCTGATCGAGATCACCGCCGAAACCCTGCGCCACGAGGCAGCAAGCCGGGGTTTGAAACGCTAGCCGCCGGTTCTTGCGGTGAAATACACCTGCGCGCTTTCGCTGAGCCAGTGCCACAGCGTCGGCGCGCCGCGTTCGATGCGCAGGCCCACGCGCTCGACCAGCTGGGCATAGGTCACGCGGTATTCCGCCCAGGTGCCGCCGCCCGAAGCAATGTTCTGCATCACCGGCTGCGCCCGGTCCAGCGACTTGGCAAAGACCGCGTCGGGGGTCTCGTTCGCCTCGAACTCGGCCCAGAGCGCGCGCAATTCGGCCCCCTGGGGCGCGGGCAGCAGGCCGAAGATCCGCTCGGCCGCCTCGGCCTCGGCCTGCAATTGCGCGGCGCCGTGATGGGCGGCGCCGTTCTGGGCGTGGATCGGCACGTCGCCGGTGTCGATCTCGACCAGGTCGTGGATCAGCAGCATGCGGATCACCCGGCCGATCTCCACCGCCGGCCCGGCATGGGGCACCATGACCAGCGCGTAAAGCGCCAGGTGCCAGCTGTGCTCGGCGCTGTTCTCGCGCCGCGAGCCGTCGCAAAGCAGGCTGGCGCGCAGCACCGATTTCAGCCGGTCGGCCTCGGCCAGGAAGGCCAGGCGCTGCGCCAGTTCGCCGCAGGGCGCGCGGTCCTCCAGCAGGGCCTGCGCCGCCTCCATCGCCTCGGGCCATTCCGCCCAGAGCCGCCGGGCGCGGCCCGAGGTCATGTTGTCGCGCACGATGGCGACATGATCGGCCAGGGGCTCGGGCGCGCAAAGCACCTGGAACAGCGGCTGGACATGGTCCATGCGCTTGGCCATGCGGGCATCCGGGCTTTCGCCCGCCTCGAACTCCTGCCACAGGGCCATCAGCGCCTCGCCGCCCGGCAGCATGCCGAACAGCCGGCGCGCCGCGGCTTCCTCGGCCGCCTGCACGGCGGCCATGTCATGGGCCAGGTGGATCGGATGGTCGCCGCAGTCGATCTCGACCAGGTCGTGCAGCAGCAGCATGGCGATGGCGCGGTCCGAGGCGCCGAAGACCAGCGCATAGAGCGCGACGTGCCAGCTGTGCTCGGCGCTGTTTTCCGGCCGCGACAAGTCCATCAGCACATTCGCCCGCTCGACCGATTTCAGCCGGTCGGCCTCGGTCAGGAAGGCAAAGCGCAGGGTCAGGTCGGTCATGGCAAAGCCCCAGGCCGGCCGGGCCGGCCCGGTTCCCTATCGCGTGTTCTCGGTCAGGCGGCGGCGCACATAGGCCTGCACCGTGTCGATCATCGGCTTCATATGCGCCTCGTCGTCGCGGAAGAAATGGTCCGCGCCCTCGATCTCCTCATGGGTGATGGTGATGCCCTTCTGCTCGCGCAGCTTGCCGACCAGCGCATGGGTGTCCTTGGGCGGCGCCACGCGGTCGGCGGTGCCGTTGATGATCAGCCCCGAGGAGGGGCAGGGCGCGAGGAACGAGAAGTCATACATGTTCGCCGGCGGCGCGACCGAGATGAAGCCGGTGATCTCGGGCCGCCGCATCAGGAGCTGCATGCCGATCCAGGCGCCGAAGCTGAAGCCCGCGACCCAGCAATGCTTGGAATTGGGGTTCATCGCCTGCAGGTAGTCCAGCGCCGAGGCGGCATCCGACAGCTCGCCGATGCCCTGGTCGAACTCGCCCTGGCTGCGGCCGACGCCGCGGAAGTTGAACCGCATGACGGTGAAGCCCATGCGGTGGAAGGCATAGTGCAGGTTGTAGACGACCCGGTTGTTCATCGTCCCGCCATATTGCGGATGCGGGTGCAGGATGATGGCGATGGGGGCGTCGGGCGCGGCTTGCGCGTGATAGCGGCCTTCCAGACGACCTTCGGGACCGGGGAAAATCAGTTCGGGCATGGGCTTCCTTTGAAACTCGGGTTCCTTGACCCTGTGACGGCGCGGCTCTAGATCGTCAATCTGGGAAGCGCGCCCGACATAGGCAAGACGCATTCAAGGACGGCGCCGGGGAATTAGCCCCTGGCTTACGCGTCGTCAATGGTTTGCGGCTGGAGGAGAGGCAAGATGAAACTGTCCACCAAGGGACGTTACGCAATGGTCGCCCTGGTCGACCTGGCCATCGCCAAGGGCGACGAGTTGACCTCGCTGGCCGAGATCTCCAAGCGGCAGGACATCTCGCTGCCCTATCTGGAGCAGCTCTTCGTCCGCCTGCGCCGGGCCGGGCTGGTCGATTCGGTGCGCGGGCCGGGCGGCGGCTACCGGCTGGCCAAGGCGCCCGAGACGATCCGCGTCGCCGACGTGCTGGAGGCGGTGGACGAAACCGTCAGCGCGCTGCATGTCGGCGCCGGCGCCTCGGGCGGGGTCTCGGGCTCGCGGGCGCAGACGCTGTCGAACCGGCTGTGGGAAAGCCTGTCGGCGCATGTCTATGTGTTCCTGCACAACCACACGCTGGCGGACGTGGCCCGCAACCAGCTGTTGCCCTGCCCCGCCCTGCCCAAGATCCTGTCGATCGTGGACGACTAGGCCATGCGGGTGCTGGTCGCCGGCCTGGGCAACATGGGGCGCAGCCACGCGCTGGCCTGGCTGAAGCAGCCGGGGGCCGAGATCGTCGGCCTGGTCAACCGCTCGCCCGTGGACCTGCCGCCCGAACTGGCCGCGATCCCGCAAAGCCAGGACTTCCACGAGGCGCTGCACCGCCTGCGCCCCGACGTGGCGGTGATCGCCACCTATTCCGACAGCCATGCCGAATATGCCATCGCCGCCATGCGGGCGGGCGCGCATATCTTCGTCGAAAAGCCCCTGGCCACCACGGTCGAGGACGCCCGCCGCGTGGCCGAATGCGCGGGCGAGACCGGCCGCAAGCTGGTCGTCGGCTACATCCTGCGCCACCATCCCAGCTGGCAGCGCCTGATCGCCGAGGCGCGCGCATTGGGCGGGCCCTATGTCTTCCGGCTGAACCTGAACCAGCAAAGCTCGGGCCCGACCTGGCAGGTCCACAAGGCGCTGATGCGCACCACGCCCCCCATCGTCGATTGCGGCGTGCATTACGTCGACGTCATGTGCCAGATCACCGACGCGCCGCCGGTCGAGGTGCGGGGCATGGGCCTGCGCCTTTCGGACGAGATCGCGGCGGACATGTACAACTACGGCCATTTCCAGGTGCTGTTCCAGGACGGCTCGCTGGGCTGGTACGAGGCGGGCTGGGGGCCGATGATGTCCGACACCGCCTTTTTCGTGAAGGACGTGGTCAGCCCGCGCGGCGCCGTCAGCATCCGCATGCCCCAGGACGCGCGCTCGGACGACATCGACACCCATACCCGCACCGCGACCCTGCGCCTGCACCGCGTCGGAGAACCGGACCACGACATCTCGATGCGCGACGAACCCGGCCACCAGCAGCTTTGCGACGCCGAGGCCGCCTTCATGGCCCGCGCCATCGCCGGGGACATGGACCTGGAGCGGCACATGCGCGACGCGGTCTCCTCGCTCGCCGTTTGCCTGGCCGCGGACGAATCGGTGCGCACGGGCCAGCCGGTGCGATTGCGCATCTGACGCACCCGTCCATCGCACCCGCCGTCACACGCCCGTCACGCTTTCTTGCGAAATGCGGCCCGTGGCCCTAAATGAGCCATTCGTTTTCCGCTTTCACGGTCGCAAGGCCAGAGGTTCCGCGCCATGTCCGATCTGCAGACGCCCTATTACCTGATCGACCTCGCGAAGCTGCGGGTGAACATGGAGCGAATCCGCTATCTGCGCGAACGCTCGGGCGCGAAATGCCTTCTGGCGCTGAAATGCTTCGCCACCTGGTCGGCCTTCGACTTCATGCGCGACTTCATGGACGGCACCACCTCGTCCTCGCTGTTCGAGCTGCGGCTGGGGCACGAGGAATTCGGCAAGGAAACCCACGCCTATTCCGTTGCCTGGGCCGATCACGAGATCGACGAGGCGCTGGGTTACGCCGACAAGATCATCTTCAACAGCCTGGGCCAGCTCGACCGTTTCGGGGCCAAGGCGGCCGGGCGCGGCATCGCCATGGGGCTGCGGCTCAACCCGCGCTTCTCGACCTCGGGCTTCGACCTGGCCGACCCGGCCCGCCCCTTCTCGCGGCTGGGCGAATGGGATCTGAACCGGCTGGAGGCGGCGCTGGATCGCATCTCGGGCGTGATGATCCACTACAATTGCGAGAATGCCGATTTCGAGCTGTTCGACGCGCAGCTGGGCCGGATCGAGGCCGAGTTCGGCGGCTTCCTGGAAAAGCTCGACTGGGTCAGCCTTGGCGGCGGCATCCATTTCACCGGCGAGGGCTATCCGCTGGACCGGCTTGCCGACCGGCTGCGGGCGTTCTCGGACCGCTTTGGCGTGCAGGTCTTCCTGGAACCGGGCGAGGCCAGCATCACCCGCTCGACCTCGCTGGAGGTGACGGTGCTGGACACCATCCACCACGGCAAGGACGTGGCCATCGTCGACTCGAGCATCGAGGCGCATATGCTCGACCTGCTGATCTATCGGGAAACCGCCAAGCTGCCGCGGGACGGCGAGCATCCCTGGCAGGTCGCGGGCAAGACCTGCCTCGCGGGCGACATCTTCGGCGAGGGCCGCTTCCTGGCACCGCTGAAGGTCGGCGACCGCATCAGCATCGCCGATGCCGGCGGCTATACCATGGTCAAGAAGAACTGGTTCAACGGCGTGGCCATGCCCTCGATCGCGATCCGGGACGAGGACGGAACGATCCGCCAGGTCCGCCGGTTCACCTATGACGACTACAAAGCCAGCCTGTCCTGAACAGGCGCAAGCCATCCCCTTTCCCAGCCCCGAAAAGGAGACTGAATTGGCCAAGAACGTGCTCATCATCGGCGCCGGCGGCGTCGCCCAGGTGGTCGCGCATAAGGTGGCGCAGAACGCCAAGGAATTCGGAACGCTGCATATCGCCAGCCGAACCGTGTCCAAGGCCGAGAAGATCATCGCGAGCATTCGTGAGAAAGGCCATTCGGTCGCATTCACCGCCCATCCGCTGGACGCCATGGACAGCGCCGCCGTGGCCGCGCTGATCCGCCAGATCGACGCCGGCATCGTCATCAACGTCGGCTCGGCCTTCGTCAACATGACCGTGCTGCAGGGCTGTATCGAGACCGGCGCCGCCTATATCGACACCGCGATCCACGAAGACCCGGCCAAGATCTGCGAGACGCCGCCCTGGTATGCCAACTACGAATGGAAGCGGCGCGAGGATTGCGAGAAGGCCGGCGTCACCGCCATCCTGGGCGCGGGCTTCGATCCCGGCGTGGTCAACGCCTATGCCCGGCTGGCCGAGGACGAATATTTCGACAAGATCGACTCGATCGACATCGTCGACATCAACGCCGGCAGCCATGGCCGCTGGTTCGCGACCAATTTCGACCCCGAGATCAACTTCCGCGAATTTACCGGCACCGTCTATTCCTGGCAGGGCGGCGAATGGCGGCAGAACCAGATGTTCGAGGTCGGCCGCGAATGGGATCTGCCCGTCGTCGGCAAGCGCACCGCCTACCTGTCCGGCCATGACGAGGTCCACAGCCTCTCGGCCCGCTACAAGGACGCCGACGTGCGCTTCTGGATGGGCTTCGGCGAGCATTACATCAACGTCTTCACCGTGCTGAAGAACCTCGGCCTGCTTTCCGAGCAGCCGGTCACGACCGCCGAGGGGCTGGAGGTCGTGCCGCTGAAGGTGGTCAAGGCCGTGCTGCCCGACCCGGCCAGCCTGGCGCCCGACTACGAGGGCAAGACCTGCATCGGCGACCTGGTCAAGGGCACGCTGGACGGCAAGCCGGGCGAGGTCTTCATCTATAACGTCGCCGACCACAAGGACGCCTATAACGAGGTCGGCAGCCAGGGCATCAGCTATACCGCGGGCGTGCCCCCGGTCGCTGCGGCGATCCTGGTCGCGCGCGGCACCTGGGACGTGAAGCGCATGGTCAATGTCGAGGATCTGCCCGCCCGCCCCTTCCTGGAGCTGCTGGGCGACCTGGGCCTGCCCACCCGCGTCATCGACGCCTCGGGCGACCACCCGCTCTAGGCACGGCCCGGACGGCTTGCCGAAAACGCCCGCGGCGGGGGAACCCGGCCGCGGGCCTGGCGTTTCCCTCGGCGCCGCACGAGGGGCGCGGAACGAGGGGAGGGGACGCATGCCGCCAGATCAGGAACGCCGCAGCCACATGTTTCCCTTTTCCGCCCCCACCGACAAGGGCGTGGCCAAGGTGGCGAACTGGGCGGTGATCGGCATCTTCCTCATCCTGCTCTTCAGCTTCTTCGCGCAAGCGCGCAGCTTCCTGATGCCGGTGACGCTGGCGATCCTGCTGTTCTTCGTCTTCGTGCCCTTCCGCCGGCTGATGGAGCGGCTGGGCATCGGCGCCATCGTCACCGCCGCCATCGTCTCGCTGGGGCTGGTGGTGGCGGTGGTGCTGATCGGCTTCGTCATCTCGGGTCCGGCCAACCGGCTGATCGAGAACGCGCCGCAGATCACCGAGCGGCTGGAACAACGCTTTACCGAGATCCGCAGCAATTTCCGCGGCCTGGAGCGCGCCGCCGAAAAGATCGACGAGATCGCCGGCGGCGGTTCCTCCCCGCCCGAACCGGCCATGCCGCCCGGTGAAACACTGCCCGACGCGACGCTGACCGGCACGCTCAGCGCGATCCCCGCCCCCGGCGCGCCGCAGCCCCCCGACCAGCAGATCCAGGTCGAGGTGAACGCCACCCCCGAGACCTCGACGCTGGCCAGCGCGCTGGACCTTGGGCCGGCGCTGGTCGGGCAGATCATCTTCACGCTGTTTTTGCTGTTCTTCCTGATCTCCTCGGGCGACCTGCTTTACCTCAAGATCGTGCAGAGCTTCGATTCCATGCGCGAAAAGCGCGCGGCCTACCTGGCGCTGCGCGAGATCGAGGACAGCCTGGGCACCTATCTTGGCGCGATCACCCTGATCAACGCCTGCCTGGGGCTGGCCATCGGGCTGGCGATGTGGGCCTGGGGCATGCCCAGCCCGGTGCTGTTCGGGCTCGCGGCCTTCCTGCTGAACTTCATCCCCTACCTGGGCTCGGTCGCCGGCATCATCATCGCGACGCTGGTCGGGGTCTTCGTCTTCGACGACCTGTTCACGCCGCTGATGGTCGGCCTGACCTACCTGGGCCTGACCGCGCTGGAAGGCCAGCTCATCACCCCCTATTTCGTCTCGCGCCGCCTGCAGCTGAATACGGTGGTGGTGTTCCTGACCGTCGCGCTCTGGGCCTGGCTCTGGTCGGTGATCGGCATGATCGTCGCCGTGCCGCTGCTGGTGGTGATGCGGGTTCTGGCCGAACACATCCCCGGCCTGCAGAAATTCGGCAATTTCCTGGCCGGCGAGGATCCGCCCGCGCTGGAGGACGAGGACGAGGAAGAGGCGCGCGAACTTGTCGAGGCCGGCGACGAGGCCGAGGATGCGGCCCAGGCCTCGGCGGCCACCATGGTCCTGGCCACCAAGGATTGATCGCGCCGGCTCTGGATAAATGGCGAAAACATGGCATGATCGCGACGCCATCCATGGACGAATCGCGACAGATGCCTGAACACGATCCCTCGCCCGACCCGAACCAGCCGCGACTGCGCATCGGCTTCGTGCTGACGCCGCGCTTCACGCTGTCGGCCTTTGCCACGTTCGTGGACGTGCTGCGGCTGGCGGCCGACGACGGCGACGGCTCGCGGCCGATCCGCTGCCGCTGGCGCGTGCTCTCGCCCGACATGGCGCCGGTGCAATCCTCCTGCGGCATGCGCATCGAACCCGAGGAGCGGCTGGGCGACCCCACCCGCTTCGACTACATCATCACCGTCGGCGGGCTGATCGACGGGGGGCCGGGCCTCTCGCCGGACCAGGCCGCCTTCCTGCGCCGCGCCGCCCTGGCGCGGGTGGCGCTTGGCGGGCTTTGCACCGGGGTCTTCGCCATGGCCCGCATCGGGCTGATGGACGGCTATCGCTGCTGCGTCAGCTGGTTCCACCACCAGGATTTCCTGGCCGAGTTCGAGCGGATGCGCCCGGTCTCGGACCAGATCTTCGTGGTGGACCGCGACCGGATTTCCTGCTCGGGCGGGGTCAGCGCGGCGCATCTGGCCGCCTTCCTGGTCGACCGCCACCTGGGCCGCGCCGCCGCGCGCAAGGCGCTGTCGATCCTGATGATCGACGAGCCGATGGCCGGCGACCGCCCCCAACCCGGCCTGCCGCTGGAACTCAACGCCCGTGACCCGCTGGTGCGCCGCGCGCTGCTGGCCATGCAGCAGAACCTGCATGCGCCACTGTCCATCGCCCGCATCGCCAAGGATCTGGGCGTCGGGCGGCGCAAGCTGGAGCGGCATTTCAACGCCGACCTGGGCCTTCCGCCCGCCGATGCCTCGATCCGCATCCGGCTGGCGCAGGCGCGCATGCTGCTGGCGCGCACCGACCGCACCGTCACCCGCATCGCCGAGGAGACCGGCTTTTGCGACGCCTCGCACCTGATCCGCGTCTTCCGCGAGACCGAGGGCACCACGCCCGACCTCTGGCGCCAGAACCGCGTCCCCCTGGCGCAGGACGCGCCCTGACCGGCCGTTGCACGGCGCCATCCTGCAACGCGCCGCGCCGCGCCGGATAATGCGGCGCCATTCGGATGAGGAGAGGGTGAGATGCCGAACAAAGCCACAGTCAGGGGCGTTCTGATGGATGCGACGCTTGCGCCGATCGCGGCGGGCAAGATCGTCGCGACGCTTCAGGGCTCGGACATATTCGACGGCGGGCTGCGGGTGGTGACGCAGAAGGTCGAGGCGACGACGGATGCGCAGGGCGGCTGGTCGCTGGATCTGATCGTGAACGGCGAGGGCG
>JAANMV010001901.1_pt1 | contig 21680 bp, 20 predicted proteins | sample 7279661 | NCBI WGS metagenome assembly JAANMV01 (sample SAMN14094540, study PRJNA606508) | bioreactor metagenome | isolation source: A lab-scale SPAN reactor treating ammonium-rich wastewater day 121 | place: Ireland: Galway | collected 2017-05-16
GGCATAACACAATCAAACATATCAATACCAAGTGCAATTGATTCAAGAATATTTTCAGGTCTGCCGACACCCATTAAATATCTTGGTCTTTCATCCGGCATTAAGTCAGTTGTAAAATCAATAAGCTCATACATTTGATCAATTGGTTCGCCTACTGCTAATCCACCTATTGCATAACTATCAAAATCAAGTTTTAATAAATCACTTACAGATTTTTCTCTCAGGTCTTTATAGATACTTCCCTGAATAATTCCGAACTGATATTGTTTATGATCATACAAAGGTTTTGAGTTTACAAATGCTTCTTTATTTAAGACTGCCCAATTACTTGTCAGCTCAACAGATTTTTTTGCATAATCATAGTCACAGGGATATGGTGCACATTCATCTAAAACCATCATAATATCTGAACCAATACTGCGCTGAATCTGAATAACTTTTTCAGGTGTAAAGAAATGTTTTGAGCCATCTAAATGAGATCTGAATTCAACACCGTCGGATTTTAATTTTCTTAATTCCGAAAGGCTGAATACCTGATAGCCGCCGCTGTCAGTTAGAATCGGTTTATTCCAATTCATAAACTTATGAAGACCTCCGGCAGATTCCAGAATTTCAGTTCCGGGTCTTAAATAAAGATGATAAGTATTTGAAAGAACAATTTGTGCTTTTATTTCTTCTTCTAAAATATTTTGATTAACTGCTTTTACCGTACCCTGCGTACCAACAGGCATAAAGATAGGTGTTTCAACTCTACCATGATCAGTTTCAAACCATCCTGCACGTGCATCAGTTTTCCTGTCTCTTGATTCAATATTAAGCTTTAACAATAGAAATTTCTAAAAATTTGTGCAGTAAATTTAACTTAATTTGTTTTTTATCCCAACAGTTACTCAGATTACAAATTCGCTTATACAGCATGAAATATTTTTTTACCTAACTAACAAAAGCAATTAATAGACCCGTTTAAGCTGAACTGAATTAATTTCCTTTCTGAATAAAACACCATGCACACTAAACACAAGCTGAACATCAACAAAATCTTTCTTTATTAAAGCAGGTTCAATTTTTGTTTGATAATAGTTTGAAAAAGTAAATTCCTTGACTCTGAATTCAGGATTATAAAAAAATTGCAGCTCTGCCGTTAATGAATAAATTTCTTTATCCTTATCCATAATAACTATTTTATCAAGGAAAATTTCCTTTTCATTAAGGTCCTCCGGTAATTGATATTTACCAGCAATATGAAATGACCCTGGACCGCCAGGCATTAAATTGAGCCAGCTTTGAATATCTGAAATCTTAATATTCAATTCTTCAAATTCTTTTTGAGATAAACTGGCAGAACAAGAACTAAGTAACAAAATCAAAACTAATATGTTTATACAGATGCTGACTTTTTTCATTGTCTATATTATCTTATAAATAATCAAAACCGTTGTTAAAGTATAAAGTAATACTGTAACAATCATCGGTACATCAGTAAGCATTATCTGAGTTGTGTTCTCCCCTTTTTGATTAAGATATTCCAGGTACATATATCTGAAAATTCCAAACACCACAAACGGAGTTGTATAAATCAGATTTTCTGTCCCGAACACTGATACAGTTCTGGGAGAAACAGTATAAAGCGCATAACAGATTACAACTCCTGCTGCTGCAACTGTAGCCATCTGATTGGCAAAAGTAACTGAATAATCCGTAAGTACTTTTCTTGTTGAAACTGTAGTTGATTGTGATACTTGTTCAAGTTCCGAATGCCGCTTCATCACACCAAGGAAAAGAGAAATAAACATTGTAGTTAAAATCAACCAATCTGAAATCGGAACACTGATAATAGCGGCACCTGCAAGAACACGGATTGAAAATCCTGCAGCGATGCTGAATACATCAAGTATAACAATGTGTTTGAAATAAAAAGAATAAAGTACATTTAGTATTACAAACGCAGTTAAAAAATATTTGAATTCAACATTGGTATCAAAAGCCAATCCAAAAAAAATGAACAGAATTACCACAGAGAGAATAACAGCACTTTTCGTACTGATTTTTCCTGAGGGCAGCGGTCTGTTTTTCTTTTTGGGATGATTTGCATCAGCTTCAAGATCAACAAGATCATTAATTACGTAGATAAAACTTGATGCTAAGCAAAAGATGAAAAAAGCTTTTAATGAAATAATAAAATAATCTGATTCAAAAAAATGCATAGAGAACAGCAGCGGGACAAAAACAAACAAGTTTTTAATCCATTGCGGAACTCTGATTAAATCAAAATAATTTTTAAGCATTAGAATACTGCTGTTTCTTCATAAATTCCGAAAACTTCTTTTAATTCTCCAACCATCTCACCAAGAGTAACATATTTTTTAGCTGCTTCAAGAAATACCGGCATAAGATTTTTATCATCAATTGCTGCTTGTTTAATATTTTTCAAACTCACTTCAACGTCCTCTTGATTACGGCTTTGTTTTAACTCTGATAATCTTTTTATCTGCTGTTTCTGAACTTCGGGCGAAATTGTAAGAATTGGTATTTCAATCTTCTCATTCTCTTCTACAAATTCATTAATACCAACAATAAACTTTTCTTTTCTTTCAACCTCTTTCTGATATCTATAAGCAGCATCAGAAATTTCCTTTTGAAAATAGCCGGCTTCAATTGCCGGGATAACTCCTCCGTAAGCATCTATCTCTGCAAAAATTTCATTTGCTTCTTTTTCCATTTTATCAGTTAATGCCTCAACAAAATAACTTCCACCCAATGGATCAACAGTATTTATCACCCCTGTTTCATAAGCAATCAACTGCTGAGTTCTTAAAGCAATCTTAACTGCTTTTTCACTTGGCAATGCAAGAGTTTCATCCATAGAGTTTGTATGTAATGATTGTGTGCCGCCAAGAACTCCTGCTAATGCCTGAAAAGCCGTTCTAACAATATTGTTTTCCGGCTGTTGTGCGGTTAAAGTACAGCCTGCAGTTTGAGTATGGAAACGTAACCACCAAGATCGAGGATTTTTGGCACCGTATTTTTCTCTCATTCTTTTAGCGTATATTTTTCTTGCTGCCCGGAACTTTGCAATCTCTTCAAAAAAATCTAAGTGAGAATTAAAGAAAAAAGATATTCTTGGTGCAAACTCATCAACATCCATTCCTCTTTCAATACAAGCTTCTATATACGCAAATCCATCAGCAAGAGTATATGCAAGCTCCTGCACAGATGTTGAACCTGCTTCACGAATATGATAACCGCTTACTGAAACCGGATTCCATTGAGGAACTTCATTTTTACAATACTCAATCATATCCACAATAATCCTCATTGAAGGAGTTGGCGGATAAATAAATTCCTTTTGAGCGATGTATTCTTTCAGAATATCATTTTGCAATGTACCTCGCAAATCTTTGAAATTAACTCCTTGCTTTTGAGCAACTGCTAAATAAAATGCAAAGATCATTGCAGCCGGGGAATTAATTGTCATTGAAGTAGAAACTTTATCAAGCGGAATCTTATCGAAAAGAATTTCCATATCCTGCAGCGAAGAAATCGCTACTCCGCAGATCCCAACTTCACCATCACTTAACGGAGCATCTGCATCCCATCCCATCAATGTAGGAAGATCAAATGCTACGGATAAACCAGTTTGTCCATGATCGAGTAAATAATGAAATCTTTGATTGGTATCTTCAGGTGAACCGAATCCGGCAAACTGTCTCATAGTCCATATTTTTCCACGATAACCGTTAGAATGAATTCCGCGCGTATATGGATAATCACCAGGGAAACCTATTTCACTCAGGTAATTAATATTTTGGATATCATCAGGTCCGTAAAAAACATTAATATCTTTTCCGCTTACTGTTGTAAACTTTAATCCGTTGGTCTTGGCAGACTTAGCTTTTTCATCGTAACTTTTTCTTTGCTTCAGATATTCTAAATCAGACATTTATTTACCTTTTAAATTAGTTAAAATAATTTTTCCAATATTCAAGATGTTCTCCCAAATCTTCTGTCAAATTCTTCAAGAGAAATTTTTATAACAATTGGTCTTCCGTGCGGACAGACATAAGGCATCGATGTTGCGAACAATTGATCTATCAGCAAACGCATTTCTTTTTCTGATAATCTGTCACCAGCTTTAATTGCAGCTTTACAGGAATAGGATTTTGCGATATTATCTTTTTCTTCAAGATGTTTTTCAGTTTGATTTGTTAAATATTCAGATATAAATTCTTTTAATATTTTTTCCTCAGACCCGCTTTTAATATCATCAGGAACACCTTCAATTAATACATAATTCTTAGGTAAATATTTTAATTTGAATCCAAGTTTAGAAATCATTTGATCAAGCTCTTTTAATATCTCGTAACTTGCAAGGTCAAACTGCAGTTTAATCGGAAATAATAACTGCTGTGAAAACGGCAGGTTGGTGTCTAATCTCGACAGGGCTTTTTCATATAAAATTCTTTCGTGTGCAACGTGCTGATCAATAATCATCAATCCGCTTTTAATCTGTGAAAGAATATATTTATTATGCAATTGAATCAGAAATGTTGTATCCGGTTCTGAAGATGCACTCTTTTCAACTTTACTCTCTTTGTCAGTCTCCAATTCATCAGTTTCTGATCTTGCACTTAAACCTGAAAGTGAATCGGTTAAAATATTCTTTTTAAGATCTCCGAAAACAAGGTCAATCTCTTCATCAGTTACTGTTGTTCTTTCCTTTCTTTCGCGGGAAGTAAATGAAGGTCTATCAGAAAAATCATTTTGTCTAAGCGGCTGAAACGGATTGAAATCAAGTTTTTCGTTTCCGTCCTCAGAACCCGAAAAAGACATAGTTGGAACAAGATCGTGTGTAGCAATACTTTTACGAACGACAGAAAGAATAAAATTGTATATATCTTTTTCATCATCGAACTTAACTTCAAGTTTTGAGGGATGAATATTGACATCAACTTTGGAAGGATTTAATGAAATAAACAAAATAAAAAACGGATAATCACCTTTTTCCAGTATGTTTTCAAACGCTGTAAACACAGCATGGTTGATGCTTTTGTTAAAGACAAATCTTTTATTCAGAAACAAAAACTGTTCACCTTTACTTTTCTTAAAAATTGATGGTTTACCGATATAACCTTTTACACTAAGATAATCAGTCTCTTCGTCAACCGGAATCAATGCCTCAAGCATATTATCAGCAAAGACCTGCTGGATTCTATCATCAAGGCTTCCTTCTTTATAATCAAATACCAGGTTATCTGAATTATAAAATTTGAAATTAATTTCTGGATATGCCAGAGCAGTTCTGTTAAAAGTATCAATGATATGTTTTAATTCAGTTGTATCAGATTTTAAAAATTTCCGTCTGGCTGGTATGTTGTAAAAAATATTCTTGACTGATACACAAGTTCCTTTAGCAGTTGAAATTCTTTCTGTTACAATCTCGTTTTCATTTTCAATTTTTATCAGAGTACCGGTTTCTTCATCAGCAGTTTCGGTTTTAATTTCGAGCTGGCATACTGCAGCAATTGAGCTTAATGCTTCACCACGAAAACCTAAAGTATTAATCGATTCAAGATCTTCGATTGATGTTATTTTACTTGTAGCATGCTTTCTGATACTAAGCACTACTTCTTCTTCAGTCATACCGCTGCCGTTGTCGCAAACCTGAATAAGCGATTTTCCTGCTTGTTTAATAATAAGCACAATGTTTGTAGCTTTTGCATCAACTGCATTTTCCAACAATTCTTTTACAACAGATTCAGGTCTTTGAACTACTTCACCGGCTGCAATTTTATTTGCAATATTTTCTGGTAATATTTTTATCCGTGAAGTCACTATTTTTTTCTTTCGTATCTGAAAATTTCAAACAATTCATGATCATCTGTTTTTTCAATTTGCCATTGTCCAGCGTCAAACCCGGGAAATTTTATTTCACCTTCAGCTTCAAACTTCATGAAAGATATTATCATTTCATCTGCTAATGGAATAGCCTGTTTGTAGATCTCACCGCCGCCAATGATAAAAATTTTTTCTGGCTTAAGTTCTCTGCAATAATCGATTGCACTTTGTAATGATTGCTTAACTACTACTTCTTCAAAATCAGTCCGATAGTTAATATTTCTGCTTACAACAATATTCAATCTTCCATTAAGAGGCTTCCCGAGTGTCTCAAAAGTTTTTCTGCCCATAACTATAGGAAAACCAAGTGTAGTATTTTTAAAATGCTTAAACTCATCTTTTACATGCCAGGACATCTGACCGTTTGATTTACCAATTACACCGTTTTTTGCAACTGCAACAATCAGACTAATTTTCAAACTGCAACCTCAAATCTGATTTTTTCATGGTATTTGTAATCACTTAACTCAAAGTCCTCAAACTTTAATTCATCTATATTTTTTTTTGCAATTTTTAATCTTGGTAAAGGCAATGGTTCGCGTTGTAACTGTAATTTCAATCCTTCAAGATGATCATATTTTTCCATCTGACTTCCCTTTTGAGCATGATAAATATGTGCATCAATAATTGTATGTGCAAATTCACCAAGCTCTAAACCTGTTTCCTGTGCAATAATCTGAGTAAGAAGAGAATATGCACCTAAGTTAAACGGAATCCCTAAGGCAATATCTCCTGATCGCTGAGTTAAATGACAATTAAGCTTTCCTGAGTTTACATTAAATGCAAATGAGTAATGACAAGGCGGAAGTTTGCTTACAGTTGCATTAGCAGGATGCCACGCAGAAATCACCAATCTTCTTGAGTTTGGATTATTTTTTATCTCATTAATTACCCAGCCAATCTGATCAAAAGTTAATGCTCCGTTTTCTTCCTTTCTTACAAATGGATTATTTTCATCAACATAAACTTCGCCATCTAAGATTGCATTAGCAGCTGGAACCGGAAATCTTCTCCAAAACCTGCCGTAAGCGGTTTGCAATCTACCAGTTTCATCAGCCCAGGCATCCCATATCTTTGTATGTTGTCTCAAATTTTTTATATGATGCTCACCGGATAAATACCACAAAACTTCATTAAGCAAAGATTTCCACTCAATTCTTTTAGTAGTTAAAAGCGGAAAACCTTTTTGCAGATCAACTCTATAAAAAGCACCAAAGTAAGAGATTGTATCAATACCTGTTCTGGATTTTTTATGTGTACCCTTATCAATAACCAGTTTTACAAGATCTAAATATTCTTTCATTTAATTCAATTTTAAATTATGAAATTGTTAAAAATTTTAGGCAATTTACAAAAAAAAGATATGGGGTAAAATTCTATTTAATTAATTGTTTTACCACTATTTCTGCTGCTCTTTTTAATCCTTCTTCAAAGTTTAGCATTGCATCTGCAATAGAGCTGTAAAAATCAATTAAGTTAACAAAATGTAAATTATCAGAAAGTTTGTTTATTTCTGTTAGCTCTGTACTGCCATTAATTAAGTAAAGCGGTATAGCGTTTTCCTGACATATTTTTACCAAAACTCCGGTCGCTTTCCCTTCTAATGATTGCTGGTCAAACTTACCTTCACCGCTAATAACAAAATTGATTTTCGAAAAATCAATGTCCCTCAGAATCTCATTTTCAATAAATTGCTTAGCAGATATTATTTCTGCTCCAAGAAAAATATTTAATCCGGCAGCTAAACCACCGCCGGCACCATTCAATTTTTGGGGAATGGATAAATTAACATCCGATTCCATCAAAGAAAGAAGATTACTGATTCCATTTTTTATATTTTGAATATCTTTAGAAGAAGCACCTTTCTGCGGTCCATAAATTTCAACTGCGCCAGGATTACCAAGTAATTCAGTTTCAACATCAACTATACAATAAACCCCGAAGGGTAATTTCTTAAAATTAAAATCCAATCTAACTGCATTGACAAAGTTATTCGGTACAGGCTCAAGCAAATTATTATTTTCATCAAATAGTTTAAGACCGAACTCGGAGCAAGCACCTATTCCAAAATCAATAGTTGCTGTACCACCAACACCTATCCATACTGAATCAATTTCCAATTCATGATCATCAACTAAAGTAACTAACTTCTGCAGGACTACTCCAAGATCAGAGCTGTTTATTCTTGATGGATTTCTATTACTTTCATTAAATCTATTAAATCCGATGAGCTGTGCAGTTTCTATAAATACCCGTCTATCTTTTCGAGAATATAATATTGAATATTTACTTAGATTATCCTTATAACTTGTTATTTCTAAGGCTGATTCCTTTTTCAGATTATAAATATTTTTGCAGACTTTTAAGAAACCATCTCCCCCATCTGTCAGTGGTTTACTTATAAGATTAAACTCTGGATTACCGGAGAATTTTTGCTTGAGAATTTCAGAAATAGTTGAAGAGTCTGCACATTCTTTATAACTATTTGGACAAATAAGAATATTCATAATTGAAATAAACTATCAACAAACTTATTAAGTTCTTTATATACTTGCTCCGCTTGTAATCCGCCAGGTTTTGAATAATCGCACTTCTTAGGATCTATCGGACAATGAGTCTCACAATATTTTTTTTCAGGCAGCAACACATAAGATTTATTTCCTAAAGGTCCCCACAATTCCTTTGAGCAAGCAGTTAATGGACAAAACACTGAAAAAGTAGGAACTTTTAGTGCAGCACAAATATGCATTGGTCCGGTACTGTTAGAAATCAGAACATCCAAAATTGAAAATTTAATTATATCTGATCTCAAAGTGCTTCCGTCAAAAATATATTTTGCACCAGTGATATCTTTTACTTCGGATGGCGGATTAAAATCTGTTATGAGCACTTCATAATTAGTTTTCTGTACCAATAACTCAATCAACCTTTTATAATTATTCAAAGATAAATTAGGAGAAGAATTACCGCTGGTTGTATGAACTCCAATAATTATTTTCCCATTTTCTTTCAGTCTTTTTTTTATCTCCAACGCCTGTTCAGTTTCTTTTTTTGTTAGAAATATTTCCGGATAAATATTATTAACCGGGATATTTAACTTTCTCAACATATCAAGGCAATAGTCAGCTTCATGTCTTAAAGGAATATATTTCTTCCGGTCAACGAATTTTGTAAAAGTTAAAAACTGATAAAGTTTATGACCGACTCCGGTCCTGTTTTTAATTCCGGCAAATAACAAAACATAATTCAATCTCTCATCAGGTAATAACATAAAACCATGAGAGAATTTCTCTGCTCTGATTTCTTTCACCAGTTCCCAAAACGGCTTATTAGTCCTGTCAGGGTTATCATAAATTAATATTTTATCAACCCAGGGGTTATTTAAGTAAACATCTTTTGTCTGATATTTTACCAGCACAGAAACAAAACAATCTGGATTATTTTTTTTTATTTCCCTGGGAAGAGGTGTGGAAAGAACAACATCGCCTATTCTGTCTATCCTTGTAATTAAATATCTGTCTTGCTTCATTACAAAACTACTTTTGCTTTAATTCCCATATCTTCATTTGAACCTGAAGTTTTGTTACAGCATGCATTAATGAGATCATCAGACCGTGTTTACCATCTTTAATTCCCTTACGAAATAAATAATGGTGCAAAAAAGCAAAAACCGGATAAAATATTATTCTTAAAGTTGAAACTTTTTTCTTATTGAACTTTTCTTCAGCTTCCAAAGAAGAATAAACATTAATTTTATCAAATCCTTCTTTAAGATTATTATATGAATAATGAAGAATTGGATTTTTTAATTCCGCAACTTCTCCTTCAACAATAAATTTTTCGTGAACAAGTCGTTCATCAACTCTGGTTCCGGACTTTCTAAACAATCTAAGCTGATAATCATTTCCCCAGCCGCATCCGTTAATCTTTTTACCTATAAAATAATTTTCTCTTTTTATTTTGAAAGCAGAGTACTTTGTGTTATCAAGATTGAAGCTGAGTATTTCATCTTTAAGTGCTTCTGTTACTCTTTCATCGGCATCAAGACTAATTACCCATTCATTCTTTGCAAGTGAGATCGCATAAGATTTTTGCTTCGCATATCCAAGCCATTTTTGAACAAAGACTTTATCGGTAAATTCTTTTGCAATTTTTACAGTGTTATCAATGCTTTCTGAATCAACAACTATTATTTCATCTGCCCAGGTTACACTTTGCAGACAATCTTTAATGTTTTTTTCCTCATTACCTGTAATAATAACAGCTGAAATTTTGTTTTTTGTTTGCATTGTTTTTCAATTTTTCATTGTTGTTTCAAATTTAATAAAATAAGGTCAAAGATATTTTAACAAAGTTTATTGTTTACCATTAATTTGAAAGATATGCTCATAATTCTAAATGAATAGAAATGAGAAAACGAAAAGAAAGCGGGAATTATCTTCAGCTTGTTCAAAAATATTTGCTTAGATGATTCCGTATTTTTGATATAAATGTTTAAGTCTTTTATCTACTTCGCCGAAACTATGATACTTATTTATCCAATCTATTCCCCTTTTACCAATATCTATTCTTACTTTTTCATCATCTACCAACTCAATAAGATTATTATATAATTCATTAAAATCGTTTGCAACAACAAAAGGATTTTCTTTCAGCCAATTTGAATACTCTTTTGTCATATTTGTAATTGTTGGAATTCCCATTGCCAGAGTTTCCAAGCCAGCCTTTCCATAACCTGTTCCGCCCATCGTTCCTCCTACCTGATCAATTGAAATATCGCATTGGCTTTTAATTTCCAGCAGTCTGTTTCTTTCAACATTTTCCATCAACAGGAATTCAATTTTTCTCTCTTTCTTAATTTTTTCAATTACAGATATAATTAACTCAGTGCCTTTGTACTTTCTATTGGTTGGCGAGTGAATAATTTTAACTGCATCACTTGTTCTTTCTTTTTTTTGAGGCAGTTCAGAAGTATCATAAGGATAGAATAAATATTCCAGATCTTTTTTAAGAGTCAGGTGATCATACTCGCTGGTAATATTCAGATCGGAGATTTCATCAAGCTCTTTTATCAAGCCACGGATTCTCAAATCACTTCCATAATAACAGCAGATAATTTTTTTACCTTGCTTCTTCCATTTTATTGCTTGTTTAGCATTGCGGTAAAAATCCAATCCCCCATCGTAATGTATAATATCAAAATCATCAAGGTTGTAATCTGAAATAGCTTTTTCTATTCTTGGTTTGGCAAAAAAGTCGTAAAGATTATAATAAGTTTTTTCTATTGGATTCTTTGGATTAAAATAACGCACATTATTTGACAGCTTCCCTTCAATTTCTGTTACTTTCTTTCTTCTTAAAATTTTAGCAAGTGAATAGTTTGGAAGCGGAAGTTTTAAACAAACATCTTCTGGAAAAACACGCTCATTTTGATGAAGAGTAATTATACGTGAGTAATCACCGCAGGCATTATGCATTTGAAAGAAATCATACGGCACTCCGGCAAAGTTAATTGGAGCTATGTGAAGTATTTTAAGCAAGTAATTTTAAATCGTTAATAAAATTGCAGATGTAATACCATATTTAATTAGTCAGAGTTAAAAGTTCTGAATCACTTCAATTTAATCCTCAACAAACCCTAACTAAAGATTGTTATTGAGTAATATAAATTGATAACTATACTTACAATTTTACAAATCTTTATAAAAAGTATCTCTGAATATTCCACGTGCACCAAAGTTTTCTTTGAATCTTCCAAGTCCCCAGTTCGGTTCCATTGCAACAGTAAAAATTCCAAAGTCTAAAAATCTGAATCCTTCTGTTTGATACCTTTTCATTATTTCATAAAAAAGTAAATTAACCGGTCGGTATTCCTGATAAGCTTCATCATGACTGATGTAGAATGCGAGCACAACATTTCTGTTAACCGAAAAATTACAAACACCTGCAAGCATAGTATTGTTTAGAAAAGCACCCCATAATCTAATCTTAGATGGGAAAAGTGATTTTACTCTTTTTAATTCTTCCAGAGTATGTGCTGGATTAACACCATGACGCAGCTTTAAATTCTTTTTTAAAATGTCGTAGTACTCATCAAACCTTTCAGTCTCAACAATTTCCACACCCTTTTTAAGTGCCTTTTTAGTAGCAGTTCTTGCCTCAGCACGATAAGTATTAAGCAGCTGTTCAGGATCGAAATCCAATTGAACTACACTTGATACCTCTCTTTTGAGGTATTGAAAACCATTTCTAACCAAGGCAAAATCAAGATAATTAGAGTATTTAGTCTGATAAATCATTGGTGATATCGTTAATTGTATTCTATCAGCTTTAACATTTTTTGCGTGTTCAAAAAGTATATCAACAAGATCGTGAGCTTCTTTGAAATTGAAATCACTCTTATAGACAAATCCGCCGAATGATGCACCCGGATGAGATGACAGAATTTTTACCCCATCTTTTTCAATTAGTGCAGCAGTAAATAATGAATGAAGTTTGCCGTCCTTTGTAACATAGAATGATTTATCATTAAACTTATTCTTAGCATGGTAAGAAAGAAATCTTCTTTTACTGAACATTGTCCCGTTGTCGGAATCATCAACAAAATTATCCCATTCTTCCGGAGATAATATTTTTTCATCAAACTTAAAATACTCTAGCATTTTGTCTTGGATAAAGTGAATAATAATCTGTTGTTAAAATAACATCAATTGAAAAACTTGAAACAAGCAAATCTGATTTATAAAGAGAATCAGATTGTAATAAATAATACTCTTAGTAAATCTAAAACTTAAACTGCAGTGAGAATAAATTTGCACTTCCCATTCCTAATGAAAACGGAAGAAATGCATAATCAAACTTCAAGCTGCCCCACATCAATCCAATACCAGTTGTAAAACCACGGCTTTCAAAACTGCTTTGATATCCTGCTCTTAAAGCAATTAGTTTATTATATAAAACCTCACCGCCAAAATTAAAATGATTGTCTTCTGTATCTAAATACTTCTGAAACTCAACACCGCCTGTAAAATCTAACTTAGAATTTTCCAATGAGTAAGTGTAAGCAACCCCGATTCTTACTTCGGTTGGCAGTTTTGTTGACTCATTTCTAAGTTTATTCATTGAGCCAATATTTTTTATAACAATTGATGGGGTTAATCCATGAATTGGCAGTAGATAATTGATACCAAAATCAAATCCGAAACCTGCTGCTTCATCATTCAGTATTCCCTCATAAAGATATTTAACAGTTACACCCATTGAAATTTCATCTGTAACAAAAAATCCTGTAGATAAACTGCCGTAAAAATAATTTGCATCAAAAGTAGTAATAGGCTCACCAGGTACTTCTCTATATTCAAACCCATCAACCGATGTAACATTAAATCCTAACGCAAAGGGTAAACCAAAAATTATAGTTTTAGCTCCTATTACTTCACTTCTTACATCCTGAATCCATTCATTATGCATAAACAGAACTTCAGATCCGCTTGTTAAAGTAAGCTTTGCAGGATTATAAAACAGACTGGTAATATCATTTGATAACGCAGTACCTGCATCACCCATTGCAATATTACGTGCACCAAATCCGTACTTAAGAAACGATAGTCCGGTATTACCTGCTGATTGTGAATATGCAACGGCAGCTGAAATTAATAAAAGTAGTAATATTTGTTTAGTAATCTTAAATTGTTTCATTATGCAATAGTTCCATTGATAATCTAAAATTGTAAGTTAACTCCAACAATATGCCTATCGGATGGCGAATATTGTTCGACCATAAAAGCATAATCAACGCCAATCATAATTCCATCAAACATCTTTGAATATGAAAAGCCGAATGCTGGTCGGATACCAAAATCAAAATTTCTTAAATTAACCTGATCAATTCCACATCTTAAAAAAAGATTTTCATAAATGTTATATTCAGCACCGGCACGAATAATACTGGACCTTGCATTACTGCTTTCAAATTCAACAGCGGTTAATAATTTTATTTCAGGGTTATAATAGCTAACTCCGATTTTTTTTAATAAAGGAAAATTATCAGCTAACTGTAAACCCTGCTGCTCATAAACTGGTTTTGTATCCCATTGATATTTACTGTTAATATCAGAGAACATTAAAGAAATATTCCAGTTATCATTTACTTTATACAAAGCTCCGATATCAAGCCCAACTCCGCTGGCAGTTATTTCTTCGTATAATTTATAATAGAAAAATTTAACTGCTATACCAAGAGATAGTTTTTTTGAAAATCTGTTAGATACACTTAAAAAAAACTGATTCTCTGATGTAGAAAGTTCTTTAGTATGCAATCCGGAGCCATCTCTTCCATCTATTGATCCAACGCCTGCATTAATAACTCCGGCACTTATCCCTGCAGTGCTTACTGGTTTTCTGTCTTCGGATGAATCTTTAGATGAATAAAAATCAAACTTACGTGTAAAGCTTAAAAAGTTTAATGATCTATCGAGTGATAAAAAAGTATAACCTGTTTGAAAAGAATTATTTTCCTGAAATGGAGATAGCGCAGGATTATAATATGATACTAAATTACCGGATGTAACCGAAGACATTGCATTGCCCATTCCAATACCTCTTGCACCAAAGCCCATTCGACTAAAAGCACCGGCTTTAGAACTCAAGTCAGTGTATTCTGGTTGAGCAATTAAGCTGCCGGAAATAAATAACAACAAAGTGAAAGACAAAAATATTTTCTTCATTGCATCACCAGTATTTTTCCATAAACAGCATCATCACCGGTTTTTACACGATAAAAGTAAACTCCGTTTGGAACGTAATTTCCGTTATCATCTCTACCATCCCAAAACTCCGGCTGCCCTTCAATATCAATTTTACGCGGTGCATTTTGTATAATAGTACGGATATAATTAAAACCAAAGTCAAATATCTGAATTGTTACATCTTTCTGCTGTCCGCCAGTACTATATTTTATTTTCAATTCTTCTTGTCTTGGATTAAACGGATTCGGGAAACAATATGTTTCATTATCTGCTGCAAGCGGCTGCGAAGCAAAATAAATTTTCCAGTTACCCTGCCACATCTGTCCCGGAGTTTCATCAAGTTTAACTAATCCATCACCTGATGCAAGCCAAATATTATTTTCATAAGAATCAGCATCATAAAATATTTTTGTTTTTAATGCAGCTTCTGATTCCTGATCTACAATTGAATTAGGAAGTATCCAGCTTAATCCGTTATCAGACGATCTGAAAACTCCGTTATCAGTTGCAGCCATTACATCAAAATTTTTAAATCCGAAATTATGTGTACGTTCATCAGTTAAAAATGTTTTCCAGCTTTGCCCTCCGTTGGACGATGAACTGACTCCGTAAAATTCATTCTGGTTTTCTGCCTTCCAAGTTGAAGCCCAAACAATATTATTATACTTGTTATAACCGAGTGCAGTGATAAAATTTCCGCTGATTGGCTCACTCTGGTTCTGAGCGTTAAATTTAGTCCAGCTAATTCCTCCATCTGTAGATTTGTTAATTCCATTTGCAGAGCCGACATACAAAGTACTATCGTCAATTGCTATTACAGAAAACACCCGATGATTTAAATTACCTGTTCCACAGAAACTGCCTGCAACCGGTGAAAGACAAAAATTTAGAGTATCATTCGGTGAGATAGAATTTAAATTATCAGGCGGAAGAACAACTCTTTTCCATGTCTGTCCGCTATCAGTGCTTTTTCTTAACCCGCCTGCAAATGTTGCTATCCAGATTGTGCCGGGAGTAAAGGCAATATCATAAGCAAGATTTTGTATTGCAACAGTAACAGGCAGCGCCTGCAGAGTATTAATTCCATATCGCTCTGTTGTACTATCGGGATGATCTAAAGGCTGCGAAACACTCATCCAGGTTGCACCAAAATTTGTAGTATATTTTAAACCTGTACCTTCCGGTAAAGTACTGCCTCCTGTTACCTCAGTTGACCTTGCTGTAGCGCACCAGAAAACTCCGTTGTAATATCCAATTGCAGAAACATTATCTGTTCCAAAATCAGATTGCCCATAGAAGTTTGTCCAGTTCAACCCATTATCTGTAGAAAGACTTACACCGCGGCTGCTTCCTAACCAGATTGTATCTCCCATTGTAATAATATCAATTATGCTATTGCTTAACGGATTTTTTGACTGCTGTTTGGATAATTTTATTTCTTCATCCGTCAAAGCAAAAGAGAATGGTACTGATTGAGCCCGGCCGTTTAAAATTAAAAGAAGTGAAAATATTAAAATCGAATAAAGCTTTTTCATTGAATAAGTACAGAATGATTAATAATGTTGCTTAGTTTTCCACCGCGATCTTTTGCTTGAAACTCAAACCTATATGTTCCTTTGGAGTTTGAAGGTGAAATTTGAATCAATAAAGAGTAAATCCCATCACCCGCAGTCTGATCACCGTGATCAGAAAGGTTTCCATCATCATAAAGCAGGTTCTGATTACCGTTTGTAGTTCCATCAGGTCTGTAAACTACAAAATAAACTTTTTCTATATCATTAAGTCCATTCTGATCATCAACCTGAACAGATGTTAAAATTAAAGTTGTAGTTGTAACAACAACTGTATCAGGATCAACAATTGTATTTGAGATAATCGGAGCTATATTCGCTTTACCATTATTGTAATTATAAATTGATACAGCAGCCTGATTGGTTTTATTGAATTTATCATTAACATAAAATTTTACTTCATAATTACCATTCATTTGATTAGAATCGAGAGGAAAAATGCAGGAATAAATATTGTCATTTCTTGTTATATCACCGTTTAACGGATTGCCATTATCAAGCAAATACATTGGTGCGTTGTTTAGTTTATTCTTATCTGGTGAATAGACATCACAAAAAACAAAGTTAATATCCTTTGATGAATCTATTTCAACTCTGAAAATTGCCATTGTGTCGATCGGATATTGAAAAGAATTCTTTAGACTAACTCTTACTACCTGATAAGAACTATTTTCTACTTCAATAACATCTGAATAATCCTTCTCACATCCCTCTAAAAGAAGCACACTGAGAATAATGCTAAGAAAAGCTAAAATTTTGATTTTCATATAATTAAATATTTGCTATTAAGCTAACTTCAACAAGGTAAAAATAAGACCATAAACTAGATTAATTTCAAAATTAAAGGTGTTGGTGAAAACGATATCACAAAGATAATAAAACTAACGTAACCCAATAAAATTCTTTTTTTATCCAGTGCTGCTGCATCAGGTACCGGCGGATGTTTTAGCTTAACAATAAAATAAAGAATAAAAGCCCACAACAGCCATCCGCTCCAGCCTATTCCGAGATTAATTTCCAGTAAAGAATCAATCACACCGGCAAAGCCAAATACAGCAAGTATTATTGTCGAGATAGATGAAATTTTAAGATGCTTTTCTTGATCAAACATTGTATAAGCTATATGTCCGCCATCTAATTGTCCAACAGGAATCATATTCATTGATGTTACAAGTAAACCAAACCAGCCGGCACATAAATAAGGATAATGATAAATTTCGCTCATAGGCGGAAAAAAATTGTTATGATCAACAAGAAGATATCTTAATAATGAAAACAAAATTGAATCGCCAAATACTAATTTGTAACCGTCCTTTCCAAATTCGGAAGAAAAATAATCAGGATGTATCTGAATTAAATATTCAATAGATGGAACGTGAGTAAATCCGTAGATCAAAATTGCTAAACAAACTACAAAACCGGATAACGGTCCCGCTATTCCTATATCAAACATTGCTTTCTTTGTGTAAATCGGAGATTTGGTTCTTATTACTGCACCCATAGTTCCAAAGTTTATAAAATACGGAATTGTGGGATACGGAATATAAAATGGCAAGGTAGCTTTAACACGATGATATCTTGCAGCAAAGTAATGTCCAAACTCATGAAAAGTTATTATCAGCATAATACTGATAGAATATGGTAATCCGTTAACAAGTAAATTAAATTCGTACGGAGGCAGCTGTCCTGTAGTCCATTCAACCCCTGCCAATGTAGTTGTAATAAATGTAACAATAAAAAGTCCAATGTGGATAAAATAAGATTTAATTTTCTTACGCTTTTCGATAGCTGCTATCGCATCAAATACTTTTTGTTCGTTAAATAATTTTTCTGACATTACAGTTCAAAATTAAAACCAATATTTGAATAATTCTCCCTTAAATCGTATAACTGACCATGAATACTTGATCCTGCTATATATGAATAATAAAAGCTCAATCCTCCTGACTGCCAGTTACCAAATTTAATTCCGACTGAAATAATATTGTTACCTATAAACTTTTCAATTCCATTTAATTTAAAATCATAAGCAATAAAAGGGGTAAAAAGTTCTGTTCCGATTTCTTCTGCAAAATAATCAAAACCGAATTGCAAATTTATTTTTTTTAATTCAGATGGAATTATATGAAAGATATAAGTAAATCCTAAATACATTCTGATTGTTTTGTAACGATAGTAAGGAAACAACTCAATAAACTCTTTACTATAAACAAACGGATCTCTGCTATCTCTCCATTTCTGAGTTTGTGCATCATATTGCCCATCAACTAAATGCGTGCTGATATGGCTTAATCTGAATCTTAGACCGATTTGATTTTCCGAATCAATTTGTTTTTTATATCCGGCATTTAATCCAAAAAGGTAATCGATTGTTTCAACCGGAAATTTGAAATGATCATTGCTTCTTAATCTTGTAAATGTAAAGACATCAGCCCCGATTGAAATTGTATAATTATTACTATCCCAATGAATAATATCCCTTGTTGTTGAGATATCTAATCTTAATTTATTATTGTCGGTTGAAATCAGAAATCCTGCTTTAGCTTCAAGCAAATTAGCTGTAAAAGGCTGAATATTTATTTCAGAAGGGAACCAATTATAACTTTGTGCAATCAGAGATTGAGAAAATATTATAACAATAATAAAAAGTGATCTGGATTTAATTATCATTTAGAAATCTGTTTAATTCTTTTAATTTTTTGTTTGATAAGTTTATTATAGCTGTACTTAAACTTAGATGTTAAACTTGATATTGCATAAAGGTTTGTCGGAAAAGCAAATGAAGGTTCAAAATAACAATTAACAGTGCAGCCCTGACAAAAATCAAATCTCCCTTCATTTTCCAGAAAGAACTTAAATTTTTCAGACTGACGGATTTCTTTAATTGGTCTGTCTATGGGTATTTTATCATTTGCAAAATGATAGCAAGGTAAAATAATTTCGTTCTCGGGTGAAATTACAATTACCCGTGATACGGCTTTACAACTTGGATTATTGATATCATTACCTCCATCGCGTCTCAGTTTCATAAAGCCCTTATTAAGATAAACATCAATCTTTCCATCACAAAATTCATCAATGTAATCAACTGCTTCTTCGTTTAATCCGGGATTACCAAAGTAGGAAAAAACAGGATTAACAAGCAGCACTAAATCATAACGCCGGGCAATTTCATGCATTCGCGGAAGTTTCTTATAAGTTTCGTTAGTAACAGTAAACAAAATATCCGGATATTCGCCGAGTGATTTTGCAATTGTCAGACTTTTAAAAACACTTTTATAACAATCAACATTTCTAATCTTATTATGTTCTTCTTCATCGGGTGAATCCAGAGAAAAATGCAATAGGTTTACATTGCCAGCTAATTTTTCGGCAAACTTGTGATATAACAGACCATTACTCGTAATACTTGTCTGCATATTAAGACCGCGTGCAAACTTTACCATCTCAGCAATATCTTTATTTAACAAAGGCTCGCCGCCCGTAAGATCAATAAACTTAACTCCAAGATCAGCTAACTGAGAAACATTGCTTTTAAAATCTTCCAGAGAAGCATTTTTTGTATGTCTAAAGATTTCGTGATTTGAAAAATGGCAAAACTCACAAAATGCATTACACTTATATGTTACATAATAATTACAAAGTAAAAGCATTAATACTCTCTTCCTTTCCAAGTTAATTTTCGATGTGGCAATACAATAAATGGCAAAAGTATAACATAAAAAATGTAATAAATTTCAAAGTGAAAAAAATATTTCAGATTCTTTTCTATACCGAGTTTAATATGAACAGGATAAAGTAAAAAGAAATCCAGTGCAATCTTAAAGACAGCTAAAACCAACCATATCTGTGAATAGAAAAACGGAGTCAATAAAACAAGCAAATTAGCTGTAAAGCCCCAGAACATAATTACAAATCCTCTGAACGGAACACCAAGACCGCCGACACCCCATCTTTTTTTCTGACTGATTAAACTCCTTAATGTTTTACAGGGAACTGATGTAACAAGTGTGTCTGATTCAACCGGAAATATCACCTTATATTTTTTGAGGTTATATATTGCATTCATTAAAGTAAAATCTTCAGTAACACTGTGAGGAAGCTTTTCATATCCGCCAACTTCATCATAAACTGATTTACGATAAGACATATTATTCCCAATACAGGAAACCGGCATTTTCAGATTTGTTGTACCTGCGCCAGCAGTTAAAAGATAAACAAAATCAATTGCCTGCATACCATCAAACCATTTTTCGGCAGTCTGAGTTGTTATTCCTGTTACTATCGCAACATTATCTTCATAAAAAGAACACACAGTTTTAGCCCATTGAGGTTTAACTTCACAATCAGCATCTGTAGTCATAATTATTTCACCAGTTGCCTCTTTAATTGCATAAGCTAATGCGCGCATCTTTCCGATCAGTTTTGTGTGATGCTCTTCGGTTGTTATCTTTTTAAAGTGTGGTTTGTCTTTTATAAAATCATCAATAATCTTACCTGTTGAATCAGTGGACTGATCATCAACAATCAATATCTGAAGTTTCCTATCCGGATAATCGAGCTTTTCGAGTGATTCAAGCGTTCTTAAAATATTATCTTCTTCGTTTCGTGCAGCTACAATTATTGTTGCAGTAGGCAGCTTGTCATCAGTAATTCTTGGAAATTTTTTCTTTGCGCCAATAATAAATAAAACGGTTTGAGCAAAATATCCGATCATTATAAACAGGAAAATCAATTCAAGCATTCGTCTGCTGCTCCTAATTGATAATTTCGATTCCTAACCTCATCTATAATAATATTTATTGAATCAAGGATTATATTTTTTGGTTTCATGCTGTCGTGCAAAACGATTATTGAATTGTTTCTTAAATATTTCTTGACTGCAAATTTAACTACTTCAAGATCATTTTTATAATCATAAGTTAGCAATGACCACATTACCCCTTTCAGATTATGTTCTTTTAATAGTGATGCAGTTGAAAGCTGAAATCTCCCATGAGCCGGTCGGAAATATTTAATATTATATCCAAGATTTTCTTTTACAATTTTGTTTGTTTCTTTTATCTGAAATAATTTTTCATCAACTGATATTTTATTTAAAATTTTATGATTAAAAGAATGATTACCGATTGAATGTCCATTGGCTAATATCTGCTTAGCAAGTGAATTATACTTCTTAACATTTTCTCCAACACAGAAAAACAATGATTTAACATTTTCTTCCTCTAATCGTTTTAGTATTATTTCAGTAGTTTCCGGATTAGGTCCATCATCAAAAGTTAGCAGAACTTTATTGTTAGAAGTATTCCAATAAAATTCACTGAACACTGATTTCAGCAATCCCGGAGGATCATACAAATATTTCATCAAATAAGAATCTGATTATTCAATTAAATCTTTTTATGTAATTTAGTCATAGTAAAATAAATTATTGTAATCTCAGATAAACAAATGTCAACTCAATCGG
>JAANMV010001902.1_pt1 | contig 21668 bp, 18 predicted proteins | sample 7279661 | NCBI WGS metagenome assembly JAANMV01 (sample SAMN14094540, study PRJNA606508) | bioreactor metagenome | isolation source: A lab-scale SPAN reactor treating ammonium-rich wastewater day 121 | place: Ireland: Galway | collected 2017-05-16
GGGGGCGCAAAGCGGGTCTATGAGTCGGTGGGGTTTCAGGACGTGGAGCGCCAGCAGCTCCTGCTCCACCGGGGACGCTGAATTGCCCGGCCCACTGAACGAAACTGCCCGCCGGTGAAGGCGGGCGGGGCAGCGATGGGCAGGCGTGTCAGGCGGAGGCCGGAGCGCCCATCCCGGCCCGCGCGGGCCGCATCCCGATCAGGATCAGGCCGGCCGAGGCGAGTGTGAGGGCCAGGCAGCCCACCCACACCAGCGTGGGTTCGGCCCGGAAGAGGGCCACCCCGGCAATGGGCCCGAGGGCGTTCCCAGCGGAGAAGGCGGCCTGGTTGGCGCCGATGTACTTGCCGCGCACCTCCAGGGGGAAGGACGCGGGGTAGGCGAACATGGTGGGCCCGCTGGTCATCAGGCCGAGCACCATGAAAATCACGCTGAGGATCAGCCCGGGCGTGGAGCCCATGGTCAACCCGAAGGAACTGACGCTCAGGCACAGCACGGTCGTGCCCACCAGCGCCGGCAGCCACGCCGCGTAGCGTTTCACGAGGGCCGTGATCTTGAGTTCCATGGCGATCACCATGGCGCTGGAGATGGTCAGCAGGGTGCTGTACACGGCGAGGTCCTTGCCGCTGGCCTCGATGGCCATGGGGAGCGTGGAGAACACCTGGATGTACACCATGCTGCTGAGCAGCATCGCGCCCAGGAACGCCAGGAACCGCCCGTCAGTGAGCACCTGCCCCCACTGTGAGGCGCTGGACGCCGCCGCGGCTGGGCGGTCCGGGGTGGTGACCGGGCGATCGTTCGGGAGTTTAAGGAAGGCGATCACCGCGAACGCCAGGCTGCACGCGGCGTTCACCCAGAACACCGCCGCCCAGTCGAGGCGGGACAGGGCCGTCGCCAGGAGCGGGCCCAGGGTCGCGCCGAGGTTCAGGGCGATGCGGTACATGGAAAAACCCATGGCCTGCTGGTCCGCCGGGATGTGCTGACTGAGGATGGTCGCGGCGGGCGGGCGGAACAGCTGTCCGAACAGGCCCATCAGCAGGATCGTGGCGCCCCACACCGGGGCGGGCAGGGCCGGCGTGACGAGGAAGGGCGCGGCCGCGACACTGCCAGCCAGCGCGAGCGTTCCGGCGATCACGGCGTTGCGGTTCCCTATGCGGCCGCCGAGGGTGGCGCCGATGAGGGTGCCGGCCACCGCGCCGACGCCCAGCAGGGTGACGCCCAGGCCGGCCTGGATGGGCGTGAAGGTCCGGGCAAGCATGAACACCACCAGGAACGCCTGGATGAAGAAGCCGAGCTGGTTGATGAACGCGCCCAGCAGGAGGAAACGGACGGTGGCGTTCGTGCTGCGGAGCAGGGCGAACACGGACGGGGTCGCGGGTGTGGTCATGGCTGACGTCCAGTGGGGGGAGAGGGGGCAGGTGGCCAGGACGGCGCGAGGCTGACCTGCCGGCCCAGGCCGTCCGGGTCGAGACGGGCCGTCCAGGCCTGCAGGTCCGCGAGGAAGGGCTGCTGATGCCGCGCCTGGAACGCCTGGTCGTCGGAGTCGGGGAAGTTCACGTACGCGCAGCTGCTCAGGAGGGTGCCGGCCAGGGCGTCCAGGTCGTGCACCCACCTGAGCTGCCCGTCGGTGAGGGCAGGGGTGTCACGGGCCGTCCAGGCGGTGTCGAAGGACGCGAGGTACTCGCTCTGGCGGCCCGGCACGCAGGACTGCTGCGGCGGGAAGTGACGGACCGCGCCGCCCCAGGCGAACAGGCCGAACCCGGCGCCGTCGGGGTTGGTGGTGGGCGTCCAGGTCAGCAGGTGATCCAGAAGGGCGTTCAGGCCGCCGCCCACGGCCGTGAAGGCGTGCCGGCTCTTGATCTTGAACGCCCCGCCGGCCGTCTGGTGCCGCGCGCCGGCCATCGCCTCGGCGTACGGCAGGGTCTGCTCGGTCCAGTGGGCGTGGCGGCGCAGGGCGCCGAAGTGCCGGTCCACGGAGGCTGCGCCGGAGAAGCACTGGCCGCTGAGGGTGAGCTGCCGCGCCCGGTCCGGGCCGGTCACGTTCGCCCCGACCCGCATGGACAGCGAGTCCGGTGCGCTGATCAGGCGCTCCTCGAGCAGATCGATCGGGGGCGCGGCGCCGTCCAGCGGCCAGTGGGCGTGGAAGGTGAGCACGGGAGTGATGGGGTAGGTGCGGAAGGTCAGGGCTGTGACCACCCCGAAGTGCCCGCCGCCTGCGCCGCGCAGCAGCCGCATCAGGTCCGGGTGGCTGTCGTCCGTGACGTGCAGGTGCTCCCCGGTAAAGGTCACCAGGTCGGCGGCCAGCAGGGCGTCGCAGGTCAGGCCGTGCTGGCGGGACGTGTAGGCCGCGCCGCCGCCCAGGGTGAGCCCGGTGATGCCGACGTCCTGGTTCGTGCCGGTGGAGATGGCCCGCCCGTGCGCGTGCAGGACCTGGTTGATGTCGTACACGACCGCGCCGCCGCCGATGGTCACCCGGGTGGTGCGCGGGTCGTATTTCACAGCGCGGAAGGCGCTGAGGTGAAGGATCACGTCCCCGCTCAGGGAGCGGCCCTCGAAGTCGTGTCCGGTCGCGCAGGGGCTCAGGCGCAGGCCGCGGGCGCGGCAGAAGGCGACGACCTCCTGCACGTCCTGGACGGACTGCGGGGTCGCCTGGAAGGCCGGCAGGGTCACGGGGACCGCCTCGTTGTACGCGGTGACCGGCGTGGCCGGGCGGGTCAGGCAGGCCGGCAGCACGCCGGGCGGGCGGGGCGAGGCGGCGGTCATGCGGGCTGGTCGGGCGTGATGGTGATGTCGATGGCGCTCAGCGCGGCCCGGGCGCGCGCCTGCGCCTCCGCCGCGCTGGGCGCCTCGACGGTCAGGGCGCCCAGGCGGTGCCAGGACATGCTGGGCGTGAATGCCCGCGCCCCGACCTGGGTGGTGAGGTAGTGCGCGGCCACCCCGCTGCGCTCCAGGGCGGCCTCGTCCACGCGAATGCTGCTGACCAGGCCGTCGTGCCCGCCCAGGAAGTGCACCAGGGCCGCCTTCACGGGCGCGGCCGGCAGCGGACCGGGGTGCTCGCCGCGCATGAGCGCGTGGTACGCGCCCACCAGGTCGAAAGCGTAGGCGCGTTCGATCAGGTCGATGATGCCGTCTCCCGCGAACCGCCCGGCGCACTCGATGAGGTAGGGCTGCCCGTCCCTGACCTTCCACTCGCAGTGGACGATGCCAGTGTGAAAGCCGGCGGCCTGGATGACCCGGCGGGTGTCCTCGATCAGGCGCCCGGTGAGGGGCGCGTCAATGGCGGCGGGCACCAGGTGGCCGCGCTCGACGGGATTCACGCCGTCGAACAGGTCCTTCTCGGTCACGTTCTGGAACAGGAACTCCCCGCCCCGGACGAGGGCTTCGACGCTGAATTCGGGACCGTCGACGAACTCCTCGACCAGGGTGACCTGGTCAAAGGGCCGGTCAGGGACCATCATGCCCTCGTCGCGGACCTGCGAGGCGGCCCAGGCGGCCGGGAGGTCCCCGGCGCGGCGGACGATGACGGTGCCCACCGACCCCTGGCGGTTGGCGGGCTTGATGATGCACGGCAGCCCGAACGTGTCCACCGCGGCCTGGACGTCCTCGAAACTGGTCACGGCCACCGAGCGGGGGTTGAGGATTCCGGCGGCCCGCGTGACCTCGCGCAGGCGGTCCTTGTTGCGCAGGATCACGCTGGCTGCCGCGGTGGCGCCCGGGCGTCCGTACAGCTCCGCGAGCTGCGCCGCGAAGGGCGTGGCGTACTCCACGATGGGCACGACGCTGATCACGTCAAGGTCCGCGTGCTCGCCGTGGAACTGCCCGGCGGCCCCGGCGAGCTGGTACGGGAAGGCGTGCAGGGCGCGCACCACGCTGTAGTTCGCAACCGCGGCGTCCAGGCCGCGTTTGCGGATGACGTCCGGTTCCTCGATCAGCAGGACGGACCCTTCCGGGCGCAGCTGCTGGAGGGAATTGAGGGCGGCGGGGCTGTACCCCACGACGATGGTGACGGGGATGGTCATGCAGTTCTCCTGAGGGGGCTAGACCGGGGCGAGTTCGGGAGCGGACAGGCGGGCCTGGACCGTGACCGCCTGCGCGAGCGTCTCGCTCAGCGCGCGGCAGGTCTGGGCGTCCGGGCCGGTGACGACGGCGTACGCGGCGCGGCCCACGAACGCGCTGGGCGGCAGGCCCAGGGCCGCGCCGGGCGCCGCCAGGGCCACGCACTGCCCGGCGTAGTCCTCAGGCAGGGCCAGTTCGGGCAGGGTGACCCGGTCCACGGTGAGGTCGGCGTCCGGGTAGCGGAAGGCAATGGCGGCACTCTGGCAGACCGTGCGCGTGGCCTCGCCGGCGCGGCGCGTGGCGACCTCACCGGCCAGCTGACCTGGGCGCAGGCCGGTGGCGAGCGTGGCCAGGTGGGGAATCAGGTCCCCGCCGAGCCGGCCGTTGATTTCCACGATCACGGGACCGGCGGGCGTGAGCTTCAGTTCGGTGTGGGTCATGCCGTCCTGGAAGCCGGCCGCGGTGTGGGCGCGTTGCAGGACGGCCTGCAGGCCCGGGTCGGTGAGGAGGGGATCGGCGGCGTCCACGACGTGCCCGGTCTCCTCGAAGTGGGGGGGCAGACCCACGCTCTTGCGCGCCACCCAGAGGGCCTCGAACTGGCCCGCGACGACCCGGCCGTCCACGCTGATTTCCGGACCCGTCAGGAACGTTTCCACCAGGGCGCCGTGCTGGAAGGCGGCGGCGCCCTGCAGGCTGGAGTCGGCGGCTTCCTGGAAGCGCAGGCGGAGGTCGGCGTCACTGTCGGCGCGGGCCACGCCGATGCTGGCGCCCATGCCACGCGGCTTGACCACCACGGGGTACCCCACGCGGCCTGCGAACGTCACGGCCTCGTCGGGGGTCAGGCAGTAGCGGCTGTGAGGTTGTGGCAGGCCGGCAGCGCGCAGGATGTCGCGGCTGGCCGCCTTGTCCCGGCAGGCCCGCACGCCTGCCGGGCTCGCGCCGGGCAGCCCCAGGGTGTCGGCGACGTCGGCAGTCACGATGATGTACCGCTCATCCCAGCTGAGCAGGCCCGCCACGGGCCGCTGCGCCTGCACGTCCCGGGCAGCGGCGAGCACCTGTGCATGGTCCAGGGCGGCGACTCGGGTGGTGCCGGTCAGGTACGGCGCCTGCCAGTCCACGGACTCGTCGGTGATCAGCCACACGGCGAAGGCCCCGGACAGCTGTGAGAGCAGGTACTCCCGGTAAAGCTGCTGTCCGCTTGAGACCAGCAGCACCAGGGGTGCGCCGGTCGTCACGGGGTCTCCGTGGTCACCGGGGCGGGCTGAGCTGCGGCCGTGACCGGGCTCCGCGGGGGGACAGGCGTGGTCGCGGTGATCAGGCCGGGGCCCGCACCGCTGGTGGGGTCGGCAAGGGCGGTGGAGTTCAGGGTCAGGGCCAAGGCAGCGGCCAGCAGGGGTTTTCTCTTCATGGGATACCTCCGTAAAGCTCATGAAGCGTACGGAGGAGCTGTGTTGGGGGCGTCTTGGGTAGGCGCCGGAAACGGTCAGGAAGGCGCGCCAGCGCAGGTGAAATCCGCTATGGCGTCTCGCCTGGAAGGCAGCAGAACGGCCGGGCACCCAAGATGAGGCCAGGACGAAGGCTTCATAAGCTCACCGCGACTGCCTGGAAGGTGCCCGACGTGGGCCCGGCAGGCAGTCGCCGGACGTGACCCGGGGCTCCGCCCGCCGCGGCCGGTCACTCACGAGGTGATGCATGACCATTCAGACGACCGAACTCCTGGCCCTGGGTGCCGGGCCGTCCAACCTGGCGCTGGCCGTGGCGCTGGAGGAACTGGCGCCGCACCTGGCGAAACGGTGCGTGGTTGCCGAGCAGCACGGCGACGTCCGTTGGCACCGCGGCACGCTGATGCCCGGCACGCTCAGCCAGGTGTCGTTTCTCAAGGACCTGGCCACCCAGCGCAACCCCCGCAGCCGCTTCACGTTCCTGAACTACCTTCGGGAGCAGAACCTGCTCGACGCGTTCATCAACCTGGGCACCTTCACGCCGTACCGGCAGGAGATCTCCGACTACCTGCAGTGGGTGGCCCGGCAGTTCGACCACGTGCAGGTGCGCTACCACGCCCGGGCCGAGGCCATCACACCGGACTACGACCCGGCTGGCCGGGTGCGCGGCTGGACCACGCGCTTCACGGACGGGCAGACGCTCACCTCCCGGCACCTGGTGATGGGCGTGGGGCGGGACCCGAACGTGCCGGCGGTGTTCCGCGGCGTGCGGACCGACCGCGTGGTTCACAGCAGCGCGTACCTGCACCAGACCCGCGACCTGCTCGGGCGCCCCGCCCTGCGGATCGCGGTGGTGGGCGGCGCGCAGAGCGCCGCGGAACTGTACCGCGCGGCCCTGCAGGACTGGCCGGACGCCGACGTGCGGATGATCATGCGCTCCATCGGGCTCGTGGCGTACGAGGGCAGCCGGTTCACGAACGAGCTGTTCTACGCCTCGTTCGTGGACGACTTCTACAGCTGCGAGCCCGGCACGCGCGAGGCGATCCTGGCGGAGATGCACCGCACGAACTACGGCGGCGTGGCGCCGTCCCTGCTGGACGAGCTGTACCGCCTGAGATACCAGCGGATCATCACCGGTCAGGGCGACGGCGACATGCTCACCATGACCGACATCGTGGACGCCCGCGACAGCGCTGACGGCGTGCTGCTCACCCTGAAAGACAAGCGCACCGGCGCCGTGCAGACCCTGGAAGTGGACCTGGTGCTGCTGGGCACGGGGTTCAGCCCGCAGCTCCCTCAGCTGCTCGCGCCGCTGGCGCAGGAACTGGGACTGGACGCGCTGGACGTCAGTCGCCACTACCGCGTGCAGTTCGGGCAGTTCGCCGGCGCGGGCCTGTACGTGCAGGGCATCAACGAGGCGACGCACGGCATCGCCGACTCGCTGCTCAGCGTCCTGGCCGCCCGGTCCGAGGAGATCGTCATGGACCTCCTCGCCCTTCAGGACGACCCCGCCCTTCCCCCTGCCCGCGACCTGATCGGCGCGTGACCCCAAGGAGCCCCACCATGGACCTCAAACCCCTGCGCCGCGAACAGCTGAACTTCGAAAACGGGCTGCACGCCCAGCGCCTCCTGCCCTGGGCGAACCTGAACGCCCCCTTCGAGGGCTCGTGGTGCGTGATCGCGCCCGGCACCGCCTCCACCGCACACGCGCACCACGAGTACGAGATCTTCATCGCCCTGGCCGGTGAGGCCTGGCTGGAAAGTGAAGGGCAGCGCCAGCCCTTCCGGGCGGGCGACATCGTGCACTTCACGCCCGGCACCCCGCACGCCGTGGTCAACGAGGGCACTGAACCCTTCGAGATGTACTCCGTGTGGTGGGACCTGGCGATGGCCGAGTGCTTCATGACCCGTCACACCCTGCGGAGCGGTGGATGACGACCCTGATCATCGCCCCGCCCCCCACCCCGAACGGCGACCTGCACGTCGGTCACCTGGCCGGGCCGTACCTCGCGGGGGACGTGTACGCCCGCATGCTGCGGGGCGAAGGTCAGGGCGTGCTGTACGCCACCGGGACGGACGACAGCCAGACGTACGTGGTGACCAGCGCCGCGAAGCTCAATCTCACGCCGGAGGCGCTGTGCGCGCAGGCCGCCCGTGACATTCAGGACACCCTGAAGCTCACCGGCGTGCAGGTGGACGGCTTCGCGCCGTTCGACGAGCGGTACCGCGCCACGGTCCTGGCGTTCCTCACGCCTCTGTTCGAGCAGGGCAAGTTCGAGTGGCGCACCGTCACGTTCCCGTACGACCCGGTCCGGCAGGAATTCCTGGTCGAAGGCCTGGTGGGCGGCACGTGCCCGGTGTGCCTGAGCGGCAGCCGCGGTGGGCTGTGCGAGGCGTGCGGCCACCCGAACAACTTCATGGAGCTGCTGGACCCCGTGTCCACCCTGCACCCGCGGCACCCGGTGGAAGGCCGCGAGGCCCGCATTCTGGTGTTCCCGCTGGAACGCTACCGCGCGCAGCTGGAAGCCTATTACGCCCGGCAGGAAGGCCGCTGGCGGCCGCACATCCTGCAGCTCGTACGGGAACTGCTCGCCGCGCCCCTGCCGGACTTCCCGGTCACGTACCCCGTCACCTGGGGCATACCGTCCCCCTACCCCGGCACCGAAGGGCAGGTGCTGAACGCCTGGGTGGAGGGCATGCCCGCGTCCATGTACTGTTCCGCGACCGCCGGTGAGGCGGGCGGCCTGAGTCCCGAGCAGGCCGCGGCGCTGTGGGAGGACCCGCAGGCGCGCCTGGTGTACTTCCTGGGGTTCGACAACTCGTACTTCTGGGGCGTGGTGCACCTGGCCCTGTTGATGGCGCACGGGGGCCGCTTCGTGCTGCCGGACGTGATCGTCCCGAACGAGTTCTACGAGCTGGAACACGAGAAATTCTCCACCAGCCGCGGACACCTGATCTGGGCCCGGGACCTCACGCGGGACGTGCCCCGCGACCTTGCCCGGTACTACCTGGCGCTCACCTGCCCGGAACACCACCGCACGAACTTCAGCCGCTCAGCCCTGGAAAAACTCACCCGGGAACGGCTGCTGGTCCCCTGGGCCGGCCTTCAGCGGCACTTCGTGCCGGACGGGACCGGGCCGCTGCCCGTCACGCCTGCCGGGCAGGACGCCGCCCGGCGCATGGCCGAGCGGCTGCGCGCGTGCTACGCCCTGGAGACCTTCAGCCTCACGCGGCTGGCCGACACGCTCACCCAGCACCTGCAGCGTCTGTACCGCGAGGCGGACGAGGCGCGGGCCCAGGGCCACGCGCCGTCCGGCGACCTGTGGCACCAGCTGCGCGTGCTGCTGCACCTCGCCAGCCCCCTGCTGATCGATGCGACCGCGTCCCTGCTGCTGGACCAGCAGCAGCCCTGGACTGCGCTGCTCGACGAGTCCAGCGTCACGCCCTTTGCCCTGCCGCCTTTGGTGCCAGAGCCGGCACTGGCCTGAACGGTGCGCGTCCTCATCGTGGGTGCGGGCATCCTGGGCCTGCTCACGGCCCGGGCCTGCGCGCTGCGGGGCGCGGCGGTCACCCTGCTGGAGCAGGGGCCCCTGCCCGCCACCGGCGCCACCTCCTGGGACCAGCACCGCATCGTCCGGACCCTGCACCCGGGCCAGCCTCACCTGACCGCCCTGGCCGCCAGGGCGGAGCGGCACTGGCGTGACCTGGCCCGCGGGTTCAGCGCGCCCGTGTACCAGCGCACCGGCAGCCTCACCGCCCTGCCGCCCTCCGCTGCCCGGGCCTCCGGTGACCTGCTCACCAGTCAGGGACTCCGGCACGCGCACCTGCCGGCCGCGGAGCTGCACCGCCGATACCCGCTGATCCGCTGGCCGGACGGCCTGGACGGCGTGCACGACCCGCAGGCCGGGGTGCTTCTCGCCGATCAGATCCTCCTGGAACTCACCCGCGAACTCGCCCGGACGCCCGGGGTGACCCTGCTGCCAGGCCAGACCGTCACTCACGTGGACGCTGACGCCCTGCACGTGATCACCCCCGGGGGCAGGCACAGCGGGGACGCCCTGGTGCTCACGGCGGGCCTGGGCACCCGGCGCCTGCTGCCGGCCGAACCGTCCGAGGAGCGGCGGCAGCTGCTGCTGTACGTCACGCCGCCCGTGGCGCACCGGGCCGCGTGGGCGACCCTGCCGGCCGTGCCCGCCATCGGCGACGCGGACGGATCGTGGCTGATCCCCCCCGTCGCTCACACTGCCCTGAAGCTCACCAGTCACGCCGCGAGCTGGGTGGAAGGCACCCGCCCTGACGTTCAACCTGCGTACGACCGGCTCGTCACGCAGTTCGCGGAGCTGATCCCGGGGTTCACGCAGGCGTGGGTGTCCGGCCGGCGCACCTGCGCGTACCGCATTCACCCTGAGCGGGGCACGCCGGTCATCCGCCCGCTGGACGCGGCCGGGCGCGCCTGCGCCGTGACCGCCTGCGGGGGCGGGGCGTTCAAGTTCGCGCCCCTGATGGCCGACCACCTCGCCCGCCGCGTCCTGGACGCCGCGCCGGTCCCGGCGCTCTTCGACCCCCCACCCCCCTCGCTCCCCCTGGAGGACTCCCATGCGGCTCCTGGCCATTGAAACCGTTCAGTTAGGTGATTACTACGTTTCCCGTTACGAGCAGGTCGAGGCCTACGGCGCCCAGGTGTCCGTGCTGAGCGGCCTGGCCGACGCGGACCACTGGCCGGCCGACCGGTTCCGCGTGGCGCAGTCCCAGCACATCGGGAACCTCATCGCCCTGGCCGTGCGCTGGCACCAGGACACCCCGTTCGACGGCGTGTTCACGTTCGCGGAAAGTTCCGTGATCGCCGCGGCGGCCGTCGCCGAGGCGCTGGGCCTGCCGGGCATCGGCGTGGACGCCGCGCAGAAAAGCCGCAACAAGTTCCTGATGCGCCTCGCGCACGAGGCCCACGGCGCCGCCCACCCGCCCTTCCAGCCGGTGGGGACGCTGGACGAGGCGCAGGCGGCCGCGGCCCGGATCGGGTACCCCGTCATCCTGAAACCCACCCTGGGGGCCGGCAGCAGTTTCGTGTTCCGCGTGGACTCGCCCGGCGAACTGGCGCGGGCCTTCCCGCAGGCGTGGGCCGGCATTCAGGACATGGGCTTTTTCACCAGTGAGGTGCAGGGCCTGGACCTCGGGCCCAACGGTCTGCTCATCGAGGGCTTCCTGAATGGCCGGGAGTACCTGATCGAGGCGCTGTGCTGGGACGGGCAGGTCACCCTGGGCTCCATCGTGGACCGCGTGACCGTGGAGAGCGCCACCTTCGACGACGACGTGCACCACGCCCCCACCGACCTGGACGACGCGACCATCGAACGCGTCCGGCAGGTCGTGGAACGCGGCGCGGTCGCGCAGGGCCTGCACCGCAGCGTGCTGCACGCCGAGGTGCGCTTCCACCACAGCGAACCCTTCCTGCTGGAGATCGCCGCGCGGCCCGGCGGGGGCGGCCTGGACCACATGGCCCGGATCAGCGCCGGGTACTGCCCCATTCAGAGCGTGATCGCCTTCGCGGTGGGCGAACGGCCCGCCCACGCCGCGTACCAGCGGACCGCGCGGCACACCGCGGCCATGGTGCTGCTGTGCCCGGCCGGAACCATCGAGGCCATTCACGTGCCGGAAGACGTGCGCCAGGACCCGGCCCTTTTCTTCCTGAAAATTCTCGCCCGGCCCGGCGACGTGATCCGTCGCCCCCCGGCCGGGAACAGCATCCTGGGCTTCGCCGGTTCCACCGGAACGTCGTTCGAGGACGCCATGGCGAACGCCGAGCGGGCCGCGCAGGCCATCGACGTGACCCTGACCGAAGCCGTCCTCGCGCCCGCCTGAGGCGCCCACCCATCCTGGAGGTTCCTTGACCACCCTGACCCCGGCCATCCCCCTCGGCCTCGCCATCGACCTGTCCGGCACGGCCAGCGCGCACACCCGGACGTTCCTGCACGCCACGCGCGCCTGGGCGGCCGGCACGCCCGGGGCGGACCTGACCCTGGTGTCCGACGACCGCAGCGCTGACGGCGGCGAGCGTGCCGCGGCCGAGCTGCTCCGGCGCGGCGTGCGGGGCGTGGTCGGCCACTACTCCAGCCGGGCGGCGCTGGCCGCCCTGCCGCTGTACGGAACAGTCGGCGTGCCGCTGCTGCTGCCGGCCGCCACCGCCGACACCTTGCCCGGGCCGGGCCGGGCGCACGTGGGTCGGCTGTGCGCCAGCGACGCCGACCTGCACTCGGCCCTGGGTGACTTCACGGCGCCCTGGCGCGACGCCGGCCGGCTCGCCTGGCATGTGGAGACCTCGCACGCTGCACCGGAGGCGGCGCCCGCGCCCCGGGGTCCCGGCACCCTGCAGGTGGTGCTGGGCAGTGAGGCCTTCGCGAGAGAGGCCCTCGCCCGCCCGGCCGCGCCGGGGGAGCGCTGGCTGCTCGTGGACGACGCGGGCAGCCCGGCCCTGCTGGCCCTGAGCACGCCTGCCCGGCCCATTCAGGCGTTCGGGAACCGGTCCCGCTGGCCCGTGCCGCCCCCGAGGCCGGAGGCGATGTTCTACTGGGAAACCTGGTGCGCGCTGGACATCGCGTTTCAGCTCGCCAGCCGGGGGCGGCACCGGGTGGCCGGACAGTCCTTCAATACGACCTGCGGCGTCCTGACCTTCGGTGACACGGGTCAGGCGGAGACGGCCGCGCACGGGGTGTGGGCGGCCCCCCTCCCTGTGGGCTGAGCTGATAAGGCGTGGCCCGTGACCAGTCGCAACCCTGGTCACGGGCCACCTGATCCCGGGTTACGCGGTGGGGCGGTGGAAGAGGTCGTGGCCCTCGCCGAACCCCAGGAAGTACGAGTCCATCAGCGGAGACTGCTCGGCCGCGTGCAGTTCTGCCGCCATGCGCTGAACGAGGCCCAGCGTGGCGAGCATCAGGCTCTGGCCGAAACTGACCCGCGCCGCGCCGGCGTCCAGCAGGGCCCGGGGGACGGGGCTGCCGGGGAAGGCCATCACGTTCAGCGGCACGCGCAGCGCGTCCGCCAGCGCCCGGATGTCCTGCGACTGCAGGGCGAGCGGCACGAAGATGCCGTCCGCGCCGGCCTCGGCGTACGCCTGCCCGCGGCGGACTGTTTCGGCGAGGCGCTCCTCGTCCGTGGCGCCGTGGCCTTTCAGGAAGGTGTCGGTGCGGGCATTGAGAAACACGGGCACCCCGGACGCGTCGATGGCGGCGCGGGCCGCCTCGATCCGGCGCAGCTGGCTGTCCAGGTCGTACAGCTCGGTCGGGGTGAGCCCGGTGGCGTCTTCCAGGTTCACGCCGGCCACGCCCAGCGCCGCGAAGTGCTCCACGGTCCGGCGGACGTCCTCGGGCGCGTGGCCGTATCCGGCTTCGATGTCGGCGTTGACGGGAATCGCCACGGCCCGGACGATCGCCTCGACCTCACGGCCCATCTCGTCGCGGGTCAGGGTCTGGCCGTCGGTGCGTCCGCGGGCATGCGCGATGCCTGCACTGGTCGTGCCGATGGCGGTGAAGCCCGCCGCTTCCAGCAATCGGGCGCTGGCGACGTCCCAGGCGTTGGGCAGGAGGAAGCCGGTCTGGTGGAGGGCGTGGAAGCGGCGGGCGTGATCGGCGTGGGTCATGGGGTCTCCTGAAGGAAGTGGGGGGCGGGGGGTGACGTGAGCGGGCTGACCTTGCGGGTCAGGGCAGTGATGAAGTCGGCGCTGCCCAGAGGAGACCCGGTGACCTGCTCGATCAGCTCGGCCGGACGGAACAGGCCGCCGTGCCGGTAGACGTGCCGGGCAAGCCAGCCGTGCAGGGCCGTGAACGACCGCCGTTCCAGGTCTCCGTGCAGGTCAGGCAGGGCCGCCTGCGCGGCGCGGAACAGCTGGGCGGCCATCAGGTTGCCCAGGGCGTAACTGTGAAAGGCGCCGCCCAGCTGACCGGCGTACCAGTGGACGTCCTGGAGGACACCCCGGGCGTGGTCGGGGGGCGTGAGACCCAGGTTGGTTTCGTACGCGGCGTTCCAGGCGTCCGGGAGGTCGCGGACGGCCAGGGTACCGTCCAGCAGGGCACATTCCAGCTGGTACCGGACGATGATGTGGAGGTTGTACGTGAGTTCGTCCGCCTGAACGCGGATCAGGCCGGGCGAGACGCGGTTCACGGCGCGGTGGAGGTCGGCCGCGTCGACGCCGCCCAGCTGCGGGGCGAAGGCCGCCTGCACGTCGGGCAGGTATGCCGACCAGAACGGCAGCGACCGGCCGACGAGGTTCTCCCACAGCCGCGCCTGGCTTTCATGAACGGCGGCGCTCGCCCCGAAGCCAGCGGGGGTGCCGAGCAGGTCCTCGCCCACCCCCTGCTCGTACAGGGCGTGGCCGGTCTCGTGCAGGGTGCTGAACAGCCCCGGGGCAAGGTGGTCCGGGTCGAAGCGGGTGGCGATGCGGATGTCCCGCTGGCCCACCCGCACCATGAAGGGGTGAGGAGCCTGCGCCTGCGCGCCCCGGTCCGGGTCGAAGCCCAGGTCCGTCATCAGCTGCTGCGCCAGCCGGCGCTGGGCGGCCACGTCAAAGGGTCCGGCCAGGGGATCCGGTCCGGGCTCGCCCGTGGGCGCGGCCCGGAGCATCGCCTGCAGGGCCGGCTGCAGCTCGGCGAACAGGGCGCTCACCTGGGCACGCGTGAAGCCTTCGTCCACCTGATCGATGAAATGGTCCATGGGCGTGCCCGCCTCGGGGAAGTGCGCGGCGGTTTCCAGGCGGGCGTCCAGCAGGCGCTCCAGGACGGGGGCCACCCGCTGGAAGTCGCTGGTCGCGCGGGCCTGCACCCAGGTGCCGTACCCCTCGGCGTTCAGTTCGGCGGTGCGCTGCACCAGTGCGCGCGGCAGCCGCTCGGCCCGGTCGCGTTCCCGCCGGGCGAGGGCCAGCAGGCGCTGCTGGGCCGGGGAGCGGTCGCGGTGCGCGCCCTCGTCGTCCAATGCGCGGCCGTAGGTGGCGTCGGTGAGCTGGTCCTGGCGCCACACGGCCACCTGGGCCAGCAGGCGGCCGCGGTCCGCGCCGGCCGCCTGGGGCAGCTGGGTGCTCTGGTCCCAGATGAGCAGTTCCTCCAGGTCCCGGAGGTCCGTTTGACTCTGCCAGCGGCGCAGCAGGTCGGTCCAGCAGGTGTCCGGTCGGGGGGGGTGGGTCAGGGTCATGGGCGCTCCAGGGGGTCAGGAGGGGGCGGCGGGCCAGTCAGGGCGGCGCCGGTCAGGCGGGCGCTGCCCACCGGGTAGTCGGGGTCCGCGTGCAGCACGCTGGCGGTCAGGGCGGACGGGCCAGTTGCCGGGCACGGAGCGGGAACCGGGCCGGGCGGCCCGGTGAGGCGGGCGCTGCCGACGGGGTAATCCAGAAGGCTGTTCATCAGGGTCACTTCCTTCGCGTGTCGCGGACCGGTCCGGATGACCGGCCAGGCGCTGAAAAGCACTGCCGCCACGCTAGGCCGGGGGTGTGCTGGGCCCGTCCTGGGTGTGCACGGGACAGTGACGGGCAGTCCGTCACACCGACCTGATCGGGCAGTGTTACAGTGCCCGTGCTCCCCTCACTTCAGGCCCCTTCCCGCTCTCCCCAACGTTTCTTGTGCAACCCGGTTGTGAAAGGTGAATTCAGGTATGCCCCACGCGGCCATTCGAGGCAGGAAGTTCCTCTCCCCCGCCCCCTCGCCCGCCTCTGAGCTCAATCCCGTTCTCCTTCGTATTCTCGCCGGCGATTACGGGGGGGGCCTGGCGCTGTACCGCACGCTGGCGCATCCCGGCGCGGAGGACCGCCGCTGGGCGGCCATGTGCCTGATGCACGCCAGCCAGTGGGTGGACGCCAAGGTTCTGCTGCTCGACGCGGTCGCGCAGGGCTACCAGGAGGCCAGTATCGAACTGGCCACGCTGTACCGGACGCTGGGGGAGGTCGGGCTGGCACAGGCGACCATCGGCGCACTGCCTCTTGAGGCACTGCGGAAACGCGACCAGGCACTCGCCTACCGGGAACTGGGGTTGCAGGCCTACCAGCAAGGGGACCTGGGGCAGGCGGCCACCCGGCTGCAGCAGGCGTGGGCGGCGGCGGCGGCCAGCCGGCTGGGCACCCCGCTGATCACGCCCATTGCGCACGCCCTGGGGATCGTGTGTGCCGAGCGCGGCCTGGACGACCAGGCCGACAGCTACTTCGACTACGCGCAGCTGCACGCCCACCCGACCCGGCAGGTGTTCGTGCAGGCGTCCCGCGCGATTTCCGCGGCGTATCTGGGGCAACTGGACCGGGCAGTGGAGTGTCTCGCGCAGGCGCCGGTTTGCCCGGCCGACGCGGCCTCGCCGGCCGACCTGCAGGTGCTGTACGCCCGGGGGATCACGGCCCGCGCGGCGCGGGCCTACGCGGAGGCCGCAGAACACCTGCAACTGCTGAGCGGCCGGGCGACCGCCGCGGGGGACATCGAGTTGGCCTGCTACGCGGAGTTGTGGCTGGCGTCCGTGGCGCTGGCCCAAGGACAGTTCGGGGCCGCTCAGCGGCACGTGGCGCGCGCCGAGCAGCTCAGTGCCGCGCCCAAGACCGAGGCGATGGTGCTGCTGCGCCGCGGCCTGCTGGCCGCCCGGCGGGGACAGGACGGCACGGCGGCACTGGAAACGGCCGCCCGGCTGTTCTCCGGCCCGGGCCGCCGCCGGGAGGAGGGCTGGTGCTGGCTGTGCCTGTGCGAGGCGCACCTGGCCCTGGGGGACGACGTGCGCGCCGAGGCGGCCCTGGCACAGGCGCTGCAGATCCGGTATGCGGTGAACACGTCCTCACTGGCGATCGAGCTCGACAGCCTGCCGCTGGTGCGCCAGCACCTGGAACGCCGGGGTGCGGACGATGCCCGCTGCCTGCTGCAGGACGAACGCCGGTTCAGCCGGGGCGGACAGACGCAGATCCGGTTGCAGACCATGGGTGCCGCCCGCATCCTCGTCAACGGACAGACGCTGGGCCTGAACATGGCCCGGACGCCGGAGCTGCTCACGTACTTCCTGACCCACCGCAAGTTCACGCTGCCGCAGCTGCAGGTCGCGCTGTTCGCCGACCATCCGCACAAGCGCTCCAAGAGTTACATCCATCAGGTCCGCGCCGAGCTGCAACGCCTGGTTCCCGGGCTGACGATCCCGTTCGATCCGGCGACCCGGACGTACACCCTGCACCTTGAGGAGCACCTGAGCCTCACCTGGGATGTGGACGTGCTGCTGGGCGCGCTGAAGACCGAGGACCCCGCCGTCATCCTGGAACACATCGCCCTGTACGAGGGTCCGTTCCTCGCGGAGGCCACGGCCGAGTGGGCGGAGTTCACGCGCACGGAGTTGCAGCAACTGGTGCTCTCCCGCTGCCGCGCCCAATTGGACCGCTGGAAGGCCGCCGGGCAATGGGGGCCGGTGCTGTCGCTGTGTGAGGCCCTGCAGCGCGTCGAGTTCGATGAGGTGCTCTGCGCGGATCTCGTCACGGCCCTCGAACACGTGCACGGGCGCGAGATGGCCAGCGCGCGGCTGAGTGCGCTGGTCAAGCGCTGGACGGCGGAGTTTGGCGAACCGTCCCCAGTCCTGACGGCGTTGCTGTCCGAGCTCACACCTGCGTAAGGCCCAGCCACGCGGCTGTCTTCAACTCATGAATTTATGGGTGAGTTGACCTGCCGGGCTCCCTGGTGCGGTCTTCGCAACTGCTGTCCGGAGAGGTCACAGGGCAAACTTGAGGCCGGTCCTTGAGACGAACAGGACCACCGGCACAGCGCGAATGCGGCAGTGACCGTCCTTAAGGTCACGGCCTTGAGGTGCATTCATCCCCTGACCGGCTTTCTGATTCCTCTGCGCTCACACTCCAGTTGCACGTGACCTCACATCCTTTCCGGGGGCGGCACCCATTTCAACCGTAAACGCCACAGTGCTTAAAGACATCAGGGGATGGGGTGTGTCCCTGCTCCTGAGTCCGGCGTCAGCGCGCGGGGCAGCGTGAAGCCGAACGTCGCTCCCTCACCCGGGACCCCGTACGCTGAGACCTGCCCCTCATGCCGGGTGATGATCCGGCGCACGGTCGTGAGCCCCACGCCTGTGCCCTCGAACTCGTCTGCGCGGTGCAGCCGCTGGAAGACGCCGAAGAGCTTGTCCTGGTACCGGGGGTCAAAGCCGACGCCGTTGTCCCGTACGAACACTGCCCACGCGTCCGGGCGCGCCTCCGCCCATACTTCAATCACCGCCTCTTCCCTGCCGCGCGTGTACTTGAGGGCGTTGGAGAGCAGGTTCAGCACCACCTGACGCAGCAGGTCGTGATCGCCCGTGACGAGCGGCAACGGCTGAACGTGCCACGTCACCTTTCGCGCCAGCATGTCCAGTTCCATGTCCCCGCGCACCGAGGCCACCAGCGCCCCGAGGTCCACCCTGCCCACCCGGAGGGGCTGGCGGGACATGCGCGACAGGTCCAGCATCGCGTCGATCAGGGTGTTCATGCGTACCGCCGCCTCATCGACCACCTCGAGGTACCGGGTCGCCTTGGCGTCCAGCCCGGCCCCGAAGGACTTGCGCAGCAGCACGTTGAAGCCCTGGATGTGCCGCACCGGGGTGCGCAGGTCATGTGAGACGCTGTACGCGAAGGCCTCGAGTTCCTCGTTGACGCTCGCCAGCGCCGCGCTCTGCCCGGCGAGCCGTTCGCGTTCCCGCGCCAGTTCCGTCACCTGCTCCGCCCGGTCGAGCGCCAGGCTCAGGCTGCGGCCCACCGTCTCGATGACCGTGCGGTCCACCGCCGGCCAGCCGACTCGCCCGAAGACCGCCAGCCCGAAGATGCCGCGAATCCCGCGGGAGGTCCTGAGCGGCACCATGGCCGTGGCGGTCACGTGCGTCATGTGCGGCGCCATGTGGTCAGTGTTCTCGTCGTACATGTCCTGGTAGTACGGTTCTCCCGTCTCGAAGGGCGTGCGCAGGTTCATGGTGGTCGCGTGCGGCAGGCCCTGCTCATGGGCGCGCCGCAGTTCGGCGTTGCCGTATTCGCCCAGCATCCGCTTCACGAACCACCGCCCGCCTTCCTGTTCGTAGTACACGGCGGCGTCCAGGGGAATCAGGCTGCCGATCAGCGCCTGGGCCCGCCCGACGAGGTCGTCGGGTTCCAGGTAGATCGTGAGGTCGCGCGTCCATTCCTCGAAGGCGTCCAGGGCCCGGTTGCGCGCGTCGAGCTCGGCATTCCGCTGCTGCAGTTCCCCGGTGAGCCGGGCGGTGCGCAGGGCGGACGTGAGCTGACCACTGAACAGGTGCAGGAAGTCCCGGTACGCGTCGTCGAGGTGCTTGCGGGGGTTCAGGCCCACGGCCAGGACCCCCAGTGGTCGGGCCTCTCCAGAGGGGGTGAGCGTCACGACCAGGAATTGCGTCACGGGGTCCGGCCAGGGCCCGGTGACGAGGGGCGGGACCGGAATCACCTGCTTCCCAGCCGCCTCCAGCCAGGCCCGGGGCGCGTGACGCCACGGCACGGTCTGCTCGTCGCTGAGCCCGGCCGCGCCGCCGAGCTCCAGGTCACCCTCGGCCGTAGGCACGTACACAAGCAGGCACGGCAGGTCGTGGGGATTGTCGCCAGCGACCGTCAGGGCAGCCTGTACGACGTCCTGAGGGTCGGTCGCGCCGAGGAGGGCGGCCGTGAGAGCAGCAAGGGTGCGGGTGCGGCGCGCGGACAGCACCCGCTCGGTGGTTTCGTTCACGGAGGAGAACACGCCCGCGACGTGTCGATCGACGTACACCGGGGTGTAGCCGACGTCGAAGTAGCACTCCTCCAGATAACCGTGACGGACCAGGGGCACCAGCAGATTTTCAAACGCGGCACTCTCCCCGCGCAGCGCCGCGTCGAACACCGGCTTAAGCTCGGGGTAGCCGTCCTGACCGAAGATGTCAGCGGTGCGGGCCCCCAGCGCGGCCGGGTGCTTGTCGGCGCCGAGGATGGGGCGGTAGGCGTCGTTGTACAGCGCGATCAGGTCGGGCGTCCACGCAAGGTACATGGGTTGCTTGGACGCGAGCATGAGGTGCACGGAGGTGCGCAGCGCCCCCGGCCAGGTGCTGGACGGCCCGAGGGGCGTGGAGGCCCAGTCCAGGTCACGCATGAGCGCCCCCAGTTCACCCCCCTCACGGAAGAGCGGGTCACGCGGAGTGGGGAGGTCGGCCGTCATAATGCTGCTCCCCAGAGTACCGTGCAGAGGATCCACCGGCCTCTACCGTGGCTTCATGGGACCCCAGGCCATCCGGGAGGCCGCGTGTTGACTTCCTGGAGCGGGAACCGCCGTCCAGACCGCACCCCGGAGAGCGCGTGCCCTGAGTCCAGAGCCTCCGGCCGCCCGCTCAGGTAAAGCCAACGCCGAGAAAGACGCCTCAATCAACAGGTGGCTCACACCCGAGGCGAACCGGGTTCGTTCAGTGCGGTGCAGCTGGGCCATTGATCCAGGTCACCACGCGCATGGCCGTCCGCTCAGGCGTCAGACCGGTCACGTCGACGGTCACTCCAGGCCACGACACACCGGGGCGTTCATGCCATCGCGCCCAGCACATTTCATGCCAGCTGCCGTCCATCAGAACGTCAGGACGCCAGTCCGGGTAAGCCTGATGGGCCCGCATCCACGCCGCCCAGTTCAGCATGTCCTGTGACGCGAGTCCGTCACTCCGGGCGCGCAGTCGCGCGATGCGCTCGACATCGCTCACGTCCAGCAGGAGATGTCGAACGCCTGGCAGTCTCGGCGTGGAGGGCGCGGCGAGCACTTCGCCCAGCGGGCACGGACCGAGCAGGCCGAAATCCCCTTCCGCCTGGAGCGCGGTCTGCATCCACTCTTCAAGGAGGTGCTGACGCTCGACCTTCCCGCCGCCCTTCCAGCGTTCGTCGAAGTCGTGCCACTCCACCGTGGGGAGAGACGCACGCAGGAGGGGGAGGATGGTGGACTTCCCCGAGCCAGCAGCGCCACTGATGACATAAAGCATGCCCGCACGCTAAGCCAAGAGGCTGGAACACGCGTCCGTGGAGTGGCTTAGGGGGAGGCTCTCCACAGCGGAGGCAGAGCGTCATGCGGCACGGCACGAGCGGGCGATTTCACCGCCCATCGTCACCCGGTATGCTGGCCCATGACATCAGCTTTGCAGGGGAAGGTCGCGCTCGTGACCGGCGCGTCGCGTGGCATCGGTCGCGGCGTTGCCCTCGGACTCGGCGAGGCGGGCGCCACGGTGTACGTCACGGGCCGCACCCTCGCGGGCCGCTCGACGCACATGCCCTTCCTGGCAGGCAGTCTTGAGGATACGGCCAGGGACGTGACCGCGCTCGGCGGTCACGGCACCCCCGTGCAGTGCGACCATACTGACGACGCCCAGACGCGGGCGGTGGTAGAGCGCATTCAGCAGGAGCACGGCCGGCTCGACGTTCTGGTGAACAACGTCTGGGGCGGCTATGAGGGCCTGCACCTCTGGGATGAACGCGGGGAGAAATGGAACTCGCCGTTCTGGGAACAGCCCACGTCGATCTGGGACGATATGTTCGCGGCCGGCGTCCGGGCCCATTACGTCACGAGCCAGCTGGCCGCACCGCTGCTGCTCGGAACGCGGGGACTGATCGTCGGAATCTCGTTTTTCGCTGCGCAGCGTCACCAGGACACCGAGGGCATTCCCTACTTCCTGGCGAAGAATGCCACCGACCGGATGGCCCTGGCGATGGCCAACCACCTGCGGCCACACGGTGTAACGAGCGTCAGTCTCTACCCTGGCCTGGTGAGGACCGAGGGCGTCATGCTGGCTCCGGAAGGCGCGTTCGACCTGTCCAACTCCGAGTCGCCCCAGTTCATCGGCCGTGCCGTCGCGGCGCTCGCCGGTGACCCGAACGTCTTCACGAAGGCAGGTCAGGTGCTCGTGGCGGCCGAACTCGGTGACGAGTACGGGTTCACGGACATCGACGGGAAGCGGCCCAGATCCCTGCGTCCCGACTGGGAAGGCTGAAGCCAAGTCCAACAGCGGGGCAAGGGGACCGGGACCGCCCATGGGTCCTGACCCAGATGCAATCTCACCCACCCAGGTCAAGTCCTGGTTGCGTTGACCAGATATGAACATGGACCTCTGTACCGGACAACTTCAAGTTGAGGCTGTGCTGGACGGGGAATTCCTGAACGTGTGATCGGTCGCGAAGCGGCATGACAAACGGCGGTGTTT
>JAANMV010001905.1_pt1 | contig 21646 bp, 13 predicted proteins | sample 7279661 | NCBI WGS metagenome assembly JAANMV01 (sample SAMN14094540, study PRJNA606508) | bioreactor metagenome | isolation source: A lab-scale SPAN reactor treating ammonium-rich wastewater day 121 | place: Ireland: Galway | collected 2017-05-16
TCGCTCGGCCTGCCCTACCGCCTGCTGCGCTGCTGCACCGCCGACCTCGGCCCCAAGAACGCCGACATGATCGACGTCGAGTGCTGGATGCCCGGCCGCGGCGAGAACGCCCACGGCGCCTACGGCGAGACCCACTCCGCCAGCCGCCTCTACGACTTCCAGTGCCGCCGCCTCAACATGCGCACCCGCCCCGGCGGCGCGGCCGGCCGCGGCGAGACCGCCTTCTGCCACTCCCTCAACAACACCGTCGCCGCCGGCCCCCGCCTGCTCATCCCCATCCTCGAGATCCACCAGAACGCCGACGGCACCGTCACCGTGCCCCCCCCCCTGCGCCCCTACCTGGGCGGCCGGGGCACCATCGGGTGACATTCCCCGTGCCACCGACCTCCGCTTTGGGAGGCCGGTGCCGCCGAGACGTCAAGCGTCTATCCCCAGGATCAACACGGGCACGTCGATATCCGCTACCCCCCGCGCGTTCAAGTCCCACACGAACTGCTCAAAGTACGACACGCCGCTGGACATCTCGTCAGCGAATGCCTTGACAGGCACGATCTCGACACCTGCCTTGATGTGGCCGAGATTCCTGAAGATGGTCATCTTGGCGCAGACGTTGTAGACCATGAAGGCGTACTTGCCGAACTGGACTTCGACGCCGAGTTCGTCCTTGACGAAGTCCATCTCGCGAAAGGCGCCGGCATTGAGCGCTTTGGGTTCGTACTCTGCGACGTAGTGCCTCGTCGAGTAGTCGCATTGCACCCGGATCGGAGCCCATCCGCGAGATCCAAACTGTTCCTTGAACGCCCTGTTGATGGCGATCGGGTTGAAGAGCATTCTGCCCGGCATTGTTCTCTCGAGACTCTCCTTGGTCTTGTACAGTGCTGCATCGACCGCGCCGATCGCTGCCTCGATTTCGCAGAGCAGGGGCGCATACTCCCGCGTCACAATGCGCTCACCGTCCTTGAAGGAGTACCGGCCGACAATTCTCACTGGTTCGCGTCCTGCCGCCACTCGGCGGGAATCTGTGACACCTTCTCCCGCCCCGAGGGCTGGTGGACAGGCTTGCCGAGCGGACGGTATGGAAGTTCGCCCGCGAAGAGCTGCTCGATCCGTCGTCTCGCGATGGAGTTGTACTGCGGGTCAAGCTCACAGCCGATCGCGCGGCGATTCCGGCGGAGTGCGGCGAGCACGGCGGAACCGACGCCGGAGAATGGGTCGAGCACCCAGTCACCCGGCGAGGTGAGCGCGAGCACGCACCGCTCGACGAGCTCGATCGGGAACTGGCACGGATGGCTCGTCTTCTCCGGGTGGTTGGCCTTGACGTTCGGGATGTCCCAGAGGCCGGTCTCCCACTCATGAGCCATGATGGTCCAGATGTCTGAGGGGTTCTTGCCGAGCGGATTGCCCGAAGGCTGGCCGTACTTCTCGCCCTTGAAGTGCCGCTTGCCCGGGTACTTTGAGGGAACACGCACGTCATCAAGGTTGAACGTGTACTGATCTCCCTTCGTGAACCACAGCAGCACTTCGTAGCGCCCGGAGAACCGCTTGCTGGCGTGCAGGCCGTGCGCGAAATGCCACACGATGCGGTTGCGCAGCCTGAGCCCGTGCTTCTTGAAGAACGGGTAGTAGAAAATGTCGAGCGGGAAAATCTCGGAGTTCTCGACGTAGTTGCCGACTTGCCAAACGAGCGAACCACGCGGCGACAGGACTCGGATCAGCTCGTCCACAACGGGCGACAGCGCTTCGAGATACCTGTCAAGTTCAGTGGCCCGCTCGTACTCCTTGCCGATGTTGTACGGCGGGGAAGTGATGACGAGTTGGCAGAACCCCGAAGGGAGGGTCCGCAAGGTCTCAGCGCAGTCGCCATGTGCGATGACGACCTCGGCATCCTTCGAGAACCGGTCATGGATGACGGGGGTTGCGAAGCCCAGTTGTGCAGCGGTCTCAACCGGAGGTTGTGGCGACAAGGCGAATCCTCCACGGTTTCGGGGGCGAGCCGGTACGGATGACGTTAGCATACCTGATCTGGGAAGAGAGTGTCAAACAGCGGCTCCAAGCCCCTCTGCATCCTCCGCGCTCAACCCTTCCCGCCGATCGCCGCCCGCACCGCGGCCTCCGCGCTCGCCCTCTGCCCATCGTCCGTCCACAGCGAGTTGTGCCGTCCCCCCCCGATCTCGACGATCCGCCCGCGCGGGGCCGCGGCGGCGATGGCGCGGCCGTCTTCGATCGGGCAGACTTCGTCCTCTGTGCCGTGCAGCACGAGCAGCGGGCAGGCGAGCCGCGCGGCGTGGGCGGCGCGGTCGAAGGCGCGGCCCGTGCCCCAGCTCGGCGGGTTCCGCTGCACCACGCCGATCAGCCACATCGCCGGCATCAGCGTCGCCCGCCACGGCATCCCGCGCAGGCGGAGCACGTTGCGCGCGGGCGTCGGCGCGAAGCGGTAGGGGGCCTCGGCGATCACGGCCCGCACACGCCGACGCGCCCCCTCGCGCGCCGCCGCGACGATCGACGCCCCCGCCCCCAGCGACCAGCCGAACAGCACCACCCCCACGGATCCGCGACCGCCGTCGTCGATGCGCTCCAGCAGCGCGCACAGGTCGTCCGGCTCGCGCGTGCCGAGGCGGCAGAGGCCCGGCACGTCGTGCCCGTGGCCCTCCTGCTCCCACACGATGACCCGCGACCCCGCGGGCGCGACCGCCTCCAGCCGCCGCAGCGCGCCGATGCGCGAGTCGCTCCAGCCGTAGGTCATCACCACAACCGGCCCCCCGGGGTCGTCGCCCTGCACGTCCCACACCGGCAGGTCGAGGCCGCGTGTGCGGAAGGTCCACTCGCTGAAGCGCCGGGGCGTCGGCATCTGCGACGGGTCCGCGGGCAACCCGCGCGAGATCGCCCACGCCATCGTCCGCCGCGGCGGGTGCGTGAGCAGCCACGCCGTCCACGCGACCGTCGCCGCCCAGAGCAGCACGAGGCCGACGAGAAGGAGGAGCATCAAGCCCACGGGGAAGGCACCAGGCACCGGGAAGAGCGGGGCTCGCGCGCGCGGGATGAAACCATCGGGACCGGGCGTCGCGCCTCGCCCGATGCCCGACGACTACTCCACCACCTCCGCGTTCGTGTACACCTTCTGCACGTCGTCGTTGTCCTCGAGGGCGTCGATCAGCGCCAGCAGGCGCTTGGCGTCCTCGCCTCGGACCTCGGTCGTCTGCTGCGCGATGCGGGCGATCTCCGCCTCGGCCGGCTCGATGCCCGCCTTCTCCAGCGCCTCCTTCAGCCGCAGCAGCCCCGTCGGCTCGACCAGCAGCGTCCAGAACCCCGGCCCGTCGTCGTCCGGCTCCGGCGGCTGCACGTCGTCGGCCTCCGCGTCGAGCGCGATCTGCATGATCCGCTCCTCATCCGCGAGCGCGGCATCCACGACCACGCGCCCGCGCGTCTCGAACTGGAACGCGACCGAGCCGGTCGTCCCCAGGTTCCCGCCGTGCTTGGAGAAGATCATGCGGAGGTCCGGCGCGGTGCGGGCGCGGTTGTCGGTCAGGGCATCGACCAGCACCGCGACCCCGCCCGGCCCGTAGCCCTCGTAGGTGACGGTCTCGTAGTTCTCGCCGCCGCCGCCGCCCGCGCCCTTCTCGACCGCCCGCTGGATGGTGTCCTTGGGCATGTTGGCGTACTTGGCCTCGTCGATGGCGTAGCGCAGCGCGAGGTTCGTCGCCGGGTCGCCCCCCCCCGCGCGGGCAGCCGCGATGATCGCCCGCGAGCACTTGGACCACACCTTGCCGCGCCTGCGGTCCTGCTTCTCCTTGCGGTGCTTGATGTTGGCCCACTTGCTGTGTCCGGCCACCGGCGCCTCCTCGCGTTCGTCCCGGGCGCTGCCCCGGGCGCCCCGCCGCTCCGTCGCGGCTCACGATCCTTCCCTCATTCTCCGCGGCTCCTCGCCCGCCTTCCGCCGTCAGCCCCCGCCGCCGGGCGATTCGAAGAGCGGCGCGATCTCCGGCTCTCCGCCCTCGCGCGCCGCCCGGAGCTTGGCCGTGATCCGCCCGTGCTGCTCCCTGAGCCGTGCCCGGCGCGGCGAGTCCGGCTCCCCCACGAGCCGCGTGAGCGCGATCGTCGCCCAGCGGTCGGCCCGCTGCCACGCCGAGATCGCCTCCTGCTTCCGCCCCGCCGCCCAGAGGGCATCGCCCAGGTGGTCGTGCAGCGTCTGGTTCTCGACGCCCGACGGCAGCTGCGTCGCCCGGCGCAGCAGCGAGATCGCCCCCTCGTGCCGCGTGCCGTCGTCGTCCTGCCAGTCCTCGAACCGCCCCTGCCGGTAGCGCAGCCACCCGAGCGAATCGACGATGCTCGCCTCGTCCGGCCTGAGCCGGTACGCCTGCTCCAGCAGCCGCTCCGCCTCGGCCATGTCCTCGCCGCGCTCCACGAGGAAGTAGCCGAGGTCGTTGCTGGACCACGCGTGCTCGGGGTTGTAGCGCAGCGCGGCCCGGTACACGGCCAGCGACGCCTCCTCCCGCCCCGTGCTCCACAGCGTGCTCGCCAGCATGTACGCGAGCTCCGCGCGCGCCGTGTCGAGCGTCCACGCCGGCGCCCCGTCCTGCGGCGGGCCGATCAGTTCCTCGATCGACGCGACGTCCGGCGCGGCCTCGACCAGCGAGATCGCCGCCTCCGCGAAGGCGTTCTCGGGCACGCCCGGAACGTCGTCCATCATGCCCCACCGCGCCCGATGGAACGGCCACGGCAGGTCGATCCCGCGCGAAAGCACGCCGTCCATCATCGCCAGCCCGGCCCGGGCCGCGTCCGTATCGCCCCCGGCCGTCGCCGCCTCGCCCACCATCGCCAGCACCGCCAGCAGCGACGACTTCTGCCGCGCCGTCAGCGTCACGCCCGCCGGAACCGCCCTCGCGACAGGCTCGACCGCCTCGGCGAACATCCCCGACTGCGCCAGCACGCCCGCCAGCTCCAGTGAGTTGTCGATCGTCGGCGGCGAGGCGAACAGCCGCGTCAATGCAAGCCCGTTCGCCTCGTCCGTGCGGCCGAGCACCGACCGCAGCACCTGCTCGTGCAGCCTCGCCAGGTTCGGCGAGAGATCTCGCCGTTCGGCCAGGTGCGCCACGCCCTCATCCACCTTCCCTCGGGCCAGCAGCACGCGCGCCAGCGCCGCGTTCAGCACCGCGTTGCCGGGACGCTCCGACACTCGCCCGCGCACCCACGCCTCCGCGTCCGCCAGGGCGTCCGGCCCCTCGCGCTGCGCGACCGCGTCCCACACCTGCACCAGCATCTCGACGGCGCGCTCCGTGCCGCGGCCCTCGGAGGCAAGGTCCAGCAGCGCGCGCTCCGCCTCGTCCAGCAACCCGCGCTGCGCCAACTCCTGCGCCGCCAGCCAGCGCAGCAGACGGCTCGACGGGATCGTCTCGCGCAGTTCGCGCGCCACCGCCGCCTGCCGCTGCGGATTCTCCAGCGGCGAGCCCTGCTGGTACAGCGAGAGCAGGCCCTCGTACACACGCTCGTCGTAGCGGTCGAGCGCGTGCGCACGCCCGAGCAGGGCCTCGGCCTCCGCCGCACGCCCGAACCCGAGGTACAACTCCGACCCGCGCACCAGCATGTCCACCCCAGCCCCGGGGCCGAGCAGCGGCTCCACCTCGCGCAGCGCGGCCGCGAACCGCTGCATCGCCCGCAACGAACGCACCAGCGCGTGCCGCTGCGACGCCGACCGAGGCGACTCGAGAGCGCTCAGCGCACGCTCCGCGTCCGCCCATCGACCCGCCGCCGTCGCGGCAGCGACCTGCGCGAACGCCCACCCTTCCGGCGCAACCCCGCGCGGCGCACCGCCCGCGACCGCCTCCACCGCTTCGTCCGGCCGCGAGGCGCCGATCAACAGGAACGCGCGAACCAGCGCTCCCGCGCCGCGCCCCTCCACGGCTCCGATCGCGGCGTCCGCGCTCGGCGCCACGGTGAGCAGCGCCGCCGCGAACTCATCCGCTTCGATGGGGTGCCCCTCGGCGAGCGCGACCGTCTCCTCGGCCGCGGCACGAAGCCCCGACGCGAGCCGCAGCAGGTCGTCCAGCGCATCGGCGTCCGTCGGCCGCACGGAGAGATGCTCCCGCAGCGCGCGACGGGCCTCGGCGGGCGGCAACGCGGCCGCCTTCGCCCGCACCAGCCGCGCCGCAAGGCTCGCGGGCGCGTCCACGCCGAGCGCACGCAGTTGCTCGCCGACGGCCTCGGCGAGAAGACGCGCCTCCGCTTCGCCCCCGGAAGCCACGTGCCGAACAAGCCCCACCAGGCGAGGGTCCGTCCGTCCCGTCTCGTGGCGGAACTCCTCGAGGATCGCCAGCGCGGCCTCCGCGGACCGGCCCAGCCGCAGCGAGGCGTACACGCGGCGCGGCGCGACGGCGCCGGGGTCCAGCGCTGGCGATGCCGCCGCGCGCCGATACGCCGACAACGCACGATCGAAGTCGCCGAGCCTGCACGCGTCGTCGCCCACGCGACGCCAGAGTTCGCCCGCCCGGCGCACGATCGCGCCCAGTTCCGCACGGTACGCCGTCGAGCCGGAGATGCGCTCCGGCTGCTCGATCGCACGGCGCACCGCCTCCGCGCTCGCGGACAGGTAGCCCTGCTCGTGCAGCGCGTCCGCGAGGTCGATCAGCACGACCGTTCGCAGCGCGGGGTCCGACTCGTTCGGGTTCGACGCCAGCGCGCGGGAGAGCATCGCGACCGCGTCCGCATCGTCGCCCAGGCGCAGCGCGTGTCGGCCGAGCGCGGCGAACGCCTGCGCATCCACCAGCCCGAGCGCAACCGCCCTTCGCATCGACGCCATCGCCCCGCTCGTCTGGCCCGCCGCGCCCTGCGCCGCGCCCAGCGCACGCCACACCTCCGCCGAGCCGGGGTCGAGGATCGTCGCCCGTTCGAGGTCGCGCACCGCGCCGACCGCGTCGCCGTCCAGCAGCCTCTGGCGGCCCGAGGCGTACAGCCGCAGCGCGTCCGTCGAGTCGTCGCGTCTCGCCGAAGGCTCGACGCTCTCGACCGGGCGTGCGGACGAGGCCGCCTCGCGCACGGCGTCCTCGTGGCTCAGCATCGCCCGACGCCACGACTCGCTCTCACGCTCGATCGGCTGAAGCACCAGCGGGTCGATGCCCGGCGGAGGCCCGAGCGATGCGGCACGTCGGTTCGGCTGCCGTTCCTGCGCGGCCGCGAGCCAGCGAAGCCGCTCCTCCGCGCCCTTCGACGCCGGTTGACGGTCCGTCTCCGATCGCGTCGCACCCGGTCCCCCGCGCGATGCGCACCCCGGCGCGAATCCGGCCGCACCGAGCAGCAGCGCCGCGATGACGGCCGCGGCCGGCCGCGTGGCGTGAGACTCAGGATGGCGCGGCCGCATCGTCATCGCTCCGTCCGTCCTCTCGCGATCAACCCCGTGCCTTTCCCGTTCGCTTCGCCTTCGCGCCCTCCGCCGTTCCAATCTTCGGCGCCTTGCGCTTCCGCCATGCCTCGAGCAGCAGGTACGCCTCTTCAGATTCCTTCGCGCGGAGCGTCCGCTCCAGCCAGCCCATCGCATCCGCGACCGTGCTCCCCGGCTCGACCGCCTCTTCCGCCGCGAGCAGCCCGTGCAGCACCGAGTCCAGCGGGACCGCGTGGCCGCCGAGCGCGAGCAGCACCACCCGCGCAGCGACGAACGGCGGCACACCCTCCAGCGTTTCGAGGTACACCCGGGCGTCGCGCTTCGGCAGATCAACCAGACGCGCCAGCGCGATCCCGTGCTCGCGCCGGTACACCTCGGTCAACGCGGCACGCAGCCTCGTCGCACGCTCCAACGCCAGCGGGTAACCCTCACCCATCAGCGAGGCGAGCTCCTGCGGGTAGCACACCCGCAACTCGTTGTAATCGACCACCGCTCCTTGCATCCGGTTCAGCGCGCCCGTCGCGAGCGGCGCCGAGGCTTCCCACGCCAGGAACGAGTACACGAGCTCGTGCACCACCGGGTCCGTCCCCTCCGGCGGCGTGCCCGCGTGCCCGGACCCGAGCGGCTTCAAGCGCTTGCGCAGCCGGAACAGCAGCGAACGCAGCTCCCGTGTTCGATCCGTCGCGCTCACGCCCCCCCCTCCTCGGCATTCGGTGCGCCTCCGCGTTCGGCCTCGACGGGAGGCGTCACCCGCCGCGCCTTCTCCAACGCCTCCAGCACCGCCGCCTGGCGCTTCGTCGCACGGTCGAGCCGGAACTCGATCTCCGGCGTGCGCCGCATGTCCAGCGCATCGCCGATCGCATGGCGCACGTGCGCCGACGCAGCACGCAGACCGTGCATCGTTAACTCCTCGTGCTCCGCGGGCATGATCGACACCCGCACGAACGCCTGCCGCAGGTCGTCCGTCACCGTCACCCCCGTCACCGTGATCAGCCCGCGAACGCGAGGATCGGACAACCCCCGAGCCAGCACGGTCTGCACCGCGGCCTGCACCGCCGACGCCACCCGCTCGGCCCGCCGGTTCACGGCCGCGCCTCCTTCCGTGTCAATGTCTCGCTCTTCAGGGTCGGTTCCGCTCCCTGCCCCGAGCCTTGCTGGGGCGGGGCCATCCCTGGCCCCGACTGATCTTCGTAATACCGCCTCATCTCCACGGCCAGCGCATCCCGATCCTCCTGCCCGTCTTCCCCATCGCCCTCGACCGATCCGTCTTCCCCTTGCAGGATGTCGCGCCGCACGCTCCCCAGTTCCGCGTCCCGCAGCGAGCGGAGCTTCTCGGCGACGTGGTCGAGCACTTCCCCCGCGCGCCGCCCGTCGGTGGCGACCACCGCCGCCGCCATGACCGCGATGTTCACCGAGTCCTGCGCAGCCACCTCGGCGACCGAGACCATGTGCTCGCGGTGCAGCCGGTCCCGCAGCGAGCGCACCACGCGACGCTTGTCCTTGAGCGACCCGCTCTCCGGGATCACCAACTCGAACTGGAGCACGCCGATCACCATGGGGAATGGCGGAATGCAGGACTGACGGAGCGGCGATGTGAGCAGTGGCGAAGTGTTTGACCCACCCGATCCGAGAACGCCCCGCGTCCCGGTCCCAATCCGTGACTCCGTCACTCCCTCACTTCGTCACGCCTTCTACAGCGTCCTCTTGACCTCCACGTTCTTGTAGCACTCGAGCACGTCGCCCTCCTTGATGTCGTCGTACCCGTCGATCTTCATGCCGCACTCCATGCCCGCGCGGACCTCCTTGGCGTCGTCCTTGAACCGCTTGAGCTGCGAGAGTCTGCGGTCGTTCTCGATCACGACGCCGTTGCGCGTAACACGGACCAGCGCGTCGCGCTCCACCACCCCGTCGGTGACGTAGCACCCCGCGATCGCGCCCACACGCGAGACCTTGAACACCTGGCGCACCTCGGCGTGCCCCAGGATGTCCTGGCGCAGCTCCGGCTCCAGCATGCCCTCCGCCGCCTTGCGCACGTCCTCCGTGATGTGGTAGATCACCTGGTACGTGCGGATCTCGACGCTCTTGGCGTCCGCCAGCGCGCGCGCCTTCGACGACGGGATGACGTTGAACCCGATGATGACCGCACGAGACGCGTCCGCCAGCAGCACGTCGCTCTCCGTGATGCCGCCCACGGCCGCGTGCAGCACGCGAATCTTCACCTCCGCCGTCGAGACCTTCTCGATCTCGTTCCGCAGCACGTCCACCGAACCCTGCACGTCCGCCTTCAGGACGATCAGGATCTCCTTGACCTCGCTCTCCGCCATCTGGCCGAACAGGCTGTCCAGCGTGACCTTCGGCTGCGCCAACTGCTGCTCGCGGTCGCGCTGCTTGCGCTGCTCGGCCGCGTCCTGCGCCTGCTTGAGCGACGACACGCAGTAGAAGGCGTCCCCCGCGTCCGGGAGCTCGTCCAGCCCCGAAATCTGCACCGGCATCGGCGGCTGCGCGTCCCTCAGACGCCGACCGCGGTCGTCCGTGATGTCGCGCACGCGACCGAACGCGCGACCGGCCACCACGAAGTCGCCGACCTTCAGCTCGCCGTCGCGCACCAGCACGCTCGCCACAGGCCCCCGGCCCTCGAGCACGCGCGCCTCGATGACCGTCCCCCGCGCAGGGCCGCCGAAGTCCGCCTTCAGTTCGAGCAACTGCGACTGGTAATCCAGCACTTCGAGCAGGTCCTGCACGCCCTTGCCCGTCGTCGCGCTCGTCCGCACGACCTCCGTGTCCCCGCCCCATTCCGTCGGGTTCAGCCCGTGCTCCGCCAGCTGCCCGAGGATGCGGTGGATGTTCGCGTCCGTCGCCTCCGGCTTGTCGATCTTGTTCAGCGCGACCACGATCGGCACGCCCGCCGCCTTCGCGTGGTTGATGGACTCCACCGTCTGCGGCATCACCCCGTCGTCCGCCGCGACCACCAGCACAGCGATGTCCGTCACGTTCGCTCCACGGGCACGCATCTCCGTGAACGCCTCGTGGCCGGGCGTGTCGATGAAGACGATCTGCTTCTCCTCATCGCCGACATGCACCGGCACGCGGAACGCGCTCGTCGCCTGCGTGATGCCCCCCGCCTCGCCCGCCGCCACGTTCGTCTTGCGAATCCGGTCCAGCAGGCTCGTCTTGCCGTGGTCCACGTGCCCGAGGATCGTGACGACCGGGCCGCGCGGTCGCTCGTCCACCATCTCGCGGCCCTCGAACGCCGCGGAGACCTTCTCCTCCGCCGACTTCGACTCGACGACCTCGAGCTCGATGTCGTAGTCGATCATGATCTCCTGGGCGCGCTCGGTATCGATCCCCGAGTTGATCGTCGCCATGATGCCCTGCAGGAAGAGCTTCTTGACGATCTCCGCAGCCTTCACGCCCGTCGCCGCCGAGAGATCCTTGATCGTGAACGGGGCCGCGATCCGGACCTTCCCCCCCATCTCCGCCGGCGTCGCAGGCCGATCCCCCGCCTGCGTCTGCCCGCGAAGCTTCGCCTGCTGACGCCGCTGTTTCAGGTAGCCGCCCGATCGCTGCAACCGCGCCTCGCGCTCGGCCAGATCCGCCTCGGTGAAGTGGCCGGGGCCGGGACGCCACTCGTCCGAGTCCGTCTTTCGCCGGGGCTGCTGGGGCGCCGCGGTCGCGGGACGTGCCTTGGACGCCCGGTCGCCGCGCCGACGAGGGCTGCGCGTCCGATCGTCCATCACGTCGCCCGCCATCGGGCCGGGAACGCCGCGACCGCCCATCGGCGGCCCGGTGCGCGGGCTTCGCGGACGCGGCGCCTCGATCGCTTCCGGAGCCTCGATGCGCACGACCTTCGGACCCGCCAGCTTCACGCGCGCAGGATCCTGCAACTGCGGACCCGCGGGCTTCACCACCTTCGGACGGTCGGGCACGTTCTGCGGCGCGGGCACGACCGGCGCTGGCGGCGCAGGGGGCGCCGGCGGCGCGGACGTCGATGCCACGGGGCGCGCCGCCTCGGACGGCGGCGCGGGCGCCTCCGCCGGAGCGGCCGCCCTCTCCACCACCGTGGGGGGGGGGACGACCGCTCGCGCAGGCGCCTCCGGCGCGGCGGGCGCGGGCCTCGGAAGCGCACGGGCACGCGGCGCTTCCGGCGCGGCCGGAACGCTCGGCTCCAGCGTCGCCGTCGTCGAGTCCGATACATCCCCGGAGGAGGCGTCGTCCGAGCCGTCCGACTTCCGCGAACGACGCCGCGGCTTGGCGCGCACCTTGTCCAGGTCCACGCGGTCCGTCGTTTCGACCGCGGTCGCCGCCTCCCCGGCGGTGAACCACTCACGGATCGTCGCCTCAAGCCCGGCCGACACCGTGGACATGTGGTTCTTGATGACCTCCTCGGGGATCCCCTCCGCGCGGCACTTCGCCACGATCGCCTTGGAGTTGATGTCGAGGTCCTTCGCAATTTCGAATACGCGTCTGGCCAATCGTCGCTCCACTCGCACAGGCTCGCCGGGTCCGGCGGCGTGTGTCCCTTCGTCGGGTCAGTCCTTCTTGTCTCCCCCCAGGATGTCCGCCGCGCGCTCGTCCGCCGCCGCGCTCGTCGCGCCGGCACCGCCCGACGAGCCGCCATCGCTCCCGCCGCCGCTCGCCCCGCGCGTGCCGATCCCCAGGATCGCCGCCGCCGCAAGCTCCGGATCGACGGCGCCCTCCTCCGTCGTCGGCAGCCCCTCCCCGCTGAGCAGACGCCGCGCCGCCTCTTCCTCCTCCTTGCGGCGCGCCTCCGCTTCCTCCTTCTCGCGCTGCTGCTGCTCGGCGACGATCTTCGCACGCGCCGACGCCGCCTCCACCACCGCAGACGCCACCGACTCGTCCAGTTCAAGCTCCGTCGCCAGCACCTCCGCGCCGACCTCCTCGACGTCGAACACGCTCACGATGCCCAGCGCGGCCAGCCGGTCCACGTGCTCCTCCGTCACGCCCTCGATGCCCAGCAGCGTCTCGGACATGATCTCAAGGCCCTTGTTGAACTCCTCGGGCGTCAGGATGTCCACGTCCCAGCCCGTCAGCCGCGCCGCGAGGCGAACGTTCTGCCCGCGCTTGCCGATCGCAAGGCTCAGCTGGTCGTCGCGCACCACCACCGTCGCCCGCCCCAGCTCGAAGCACAGGCTGATCTCCTGCACTTCCGCCGGCTTCAGCGAGTTCTGGATCAGGATCTGGCTCGACTCGTTCCACCGGATGATGTCGATCTTCTCGCCGTTCAGCTCGTCAACGATGTTCTTGATCCTGCTCCCGCGCACGCCCACGCACGCGCCCACCGCGTCAACCTTCGAGTCGATCGAACTCACCGCGATCTTCGTCCGGTACCCGGCCTCGCGCGCCATCGCCTTGATCTCGATGATCCGTTCCGCGACCTCGGGCACTTCAACCTCGAAGAGACGCTTGATGAAGTCCGGGTGCGCCCGGCTCAGCACGATCTTCACCTGGTTGCCCGCGTCGCGAACGTCCAGGATCAGGCAACGCACCCGGTCCCCAGGCTGGAACTGCTCGCCCGGAATCTGCTCGCTCCGGGGCATGAACGCCTCCGCCCGGTCGACCGTCACCACCAGAGCGCCGCCCTCGTAACGCTGCGCCACGCCCGTGGCGATCTCCCCCACACGCTTCGAGAACTCCTCCAGGATGCTGTTGCGCTCGTCCTCCCGGAATCGCTGGATCATCACCTGCTTGAACGTCTGCGCCGCGATGCGACCGAACGCCTCCGGAGGCATCTCCAGCGGCTGACCGTGCCGGTAGATCTGAATCTGACCCGAGAGAGGGTCCACCGAGCACGTGAACTCTTCCGTGTCGAGCGTGTTGAAGTACCGCCGCGCCGCCGAGACCATCGCCGCCTCGAGGTCCGCGATCAGCAGCTGCCGGTCGATGTTGCGATCCCGCGAGATCGAATCGATGATCCGCATCATTTCCTGCGTGTTCATGCCGTCCTGCTCCGAGTTGTCGGGTTGTCTGGTTGTCCTGTCGGCCCGCTCGCGGGGCGTTCGTTCCTGAAAAAGCACGAGGGCCACGAGCGCCCGCGCGCAGGTGGCCCCGCCGTCACGCCTCGCCGGCCTTCCGCGCCGTCGGGGCGTCCGCCATGGCGCTCCGGGCTAACCCATCGGAGCGTCCTCCTGTCCCCGCCCCGTCAGGGGCAGGGCGCGCGCCGGACGAGCGCAGCCGTGCTTCGTCCGATCAGCGGCCATGGTCGGCGAGTACCTGCATACCACGTCACTCCCGGGGCGTACCTCCGCCCGAGACCAAACCTACCCACAACTGTAGAGACACCGCGACCCCCCGGTCAACCCCCGACCGGAGCATCCCCGCTTACACCCGGTCGTCGCGGGAGATCGCCCGAACCACGCGCAGCGCCCGCGAGCCGCGGTACTGCCCGACCTCCGCCGTGAACTTCCGCTCGTGCCCCACCCACAGCACCGCCGGCCGAGTGGCCTCCGTCTCCGTCACGATCACGTCCCCAGGCGCCATGTACGCCAGGTCGCGCAGCGTGATGGTCGTCTCCGCGAGGATCGCCCGGAGGTCCAGGCTCGCGTGCCCAAGCCCGCGAGCAAGCCGACGCTCGATCTCCTCCGAACGCTGGTTCTTCGCCACGCTGAACCAGCTCTGAGAACTCAGCTGCTCCACCACCGGCTCGATCACGTTGTACGGAATGCAAAGGTTCATCGTTCCCGCGCGGTTCGAGGTCTTCAACTCGAACACGATCACCACCACCACCTCGTTCGGCGGCACGATCTGCACAAGCTGGGGGTTGCTCTCCGTCGCGCTCACCTCGAACTGCAGTTCCTTCACGCCCGACCACGCCTCCGACAGCGCGGCCAACGCACGCCGGATCACGTTCCCGATCAGCCGCGTCTCGATCAGCGTCATCGGCCGTTGCGGTACGAACAGGTCCTGGCTCGTCCCTCCCAGCAGACGGTCGATGATCGGGTAAATGATCAGCGGGCTGACCTCGAGGCACATCTGCCCCTCCAGCACGCTCGTCTGGATCAGGTTGAAGCTCGTCGGGTTCGGAAGCCCGGAGATGAACTCCGAGTACGTCATCTGCTCGCAGTCCGCGACTCGGACCTCCACGATCGTCCGCAGGAAGCCCGACAGCGACGCCCCGAAGTTCCGCGCGAACCCTTCGTGCAGCGTCTGCAAGGCACGCATCTGGTCCTTGCTCACACGCTCAGGACGCTTGAAGTCGTACGGCCTGATCTCCGGCGGCGCGTCCCGACGCTTCCGGCTGAAGACCCGAACCTCCGCCTGCTGCGTTTCGCTCTCGTCCGGCTCCGCCGCCGCGAGCAGGGCATCGATCTCGCTCTGGTCCAGCACGTTCGCCATGGAGCCGTGTTCCGACAGGCCCCCCGCGCACGAACACCCCGTGCCCGCCGGGCCACGCCCGACTATCGGCCCCGGGGACCGATCCGCTTGAAGCAGCCGCCCGCTCTGAAACCCCGAACCCCCTCCCGACCTTTAATCAAACGATGCCACACCTCTTCCGCCTCGCGTTTCCCCTGCTGCTGATGCTCTGGCTCGCTCCGCTCTCCGACCTCGCCGCACAGCCCCTGGGCGGCGACAAGGTGACCGTCCGGGTCGTCCCCGCCGTGTCCGCCGCCGAGCCGGGCGCCAGGTTTGCCGTCGCCGTCGTCATCGACCACGCCCCGGGCTGGCACACCCACACGAACGCCCCCGTCGTGCCCGCATCATGGGCCGGCTTTGTTCCCATCCCGACCACCATCGACCTCAAGCCCTCCCCGGGCCTCTCCGTCGGTCCGATCCAGTGGCCCGAAGTCCACGAGATTCGCATCGATCTTGCCGGCACGGGCCGACCCGAGCCGTACCCCGTCTTCGAGGGCACGGCCGTCGCCTTCATCCCGGTTGAGATCGACGAGTCCGCGAGCGGCGAAGTCTCGCTCGCCATCGAGGTCGAACTCCAGGCCTGTGACGACGTCGGATGCCTCATCCCCGAGACCTACCCGTTCGAGGTCCGTATCCCCATCGCCGCCGGCGAACCCACGGATACCGCGCTCTTCACCGCCTTCGATGCCTCCGTCTTCGCCGACCGCGACCGCTGGGGTGCGCAACCCCCATCACCGCCCCCGGGCCCTTCGGGGCGGTCCTTCTTCGGCATCACGCTCCCGAGCGCGGACGGCGCGGCCGGCGTCGCCATCGTCGCGCTCCTCGCGGCGGTGGGGGGCTTCATCCTCAACCTCACCCCCTGCGTCCTGCCCGTCATCCCCATCAAGGTGCTCACCATCAGCCAGCACGCCGGCTCGCCCGGCCGTTCGCTCGCGCTCGGCCTGTGGATGGCCCTCGGCGTCATCGCGTTCTGGGTCGGAATCGGCCTCCCCATGGCCCTCTTCGCCAGCGTCACAGACCCCTCACGCATCTTCGGGGTCTGGTGGGTTACGCTCGGCATCGGCCTGCTCATCGGCGCGATGGGTGTCGGCATCATGGGCGCGTTCTCTATCAACCTGCCCAGGTCCGTCTACGCCATCAACCCCAAGGCCGACTCGGCCTGGGGATCGTTCGTCTTCGGTGTCATGACCGCCGTGCTCGGCCTGCCCTGCTTCGGGTTCGTTGCCGGCGCGCTCCTGGCCGGCGCGGCCGCGCTGCCGCCGGGCGTCGTCATGGTCATCTTCACCGCGCTCGGCGTCGGCATGGCTTCCCCCTACCTCGTGCTCTCGGCCAACCCGAAGCTCCTCGCCCGCGTCCCACGCACAGGCCCAGCGAGCGAACTCGTCAAGCAGGTCATGGGCCTGCTGCTCCTCGCCGCCGCTGCCTACTTCGTCGGCTCGGGGCTCCTCGCCATCCTGAGCGAACGACCGGGCGGCCTGCTCGCCCTCCCCTGGTATGTCCGTGTCCTCCACTGGTGGGTGATCGCCGCGTTCGTCCTCGTCGCTGCCGCTTGGCTGCTGCGACGAACCTTCGCCATCACCGCCAGCCCGGGCAGGCGAGGAGCGTTCTCGGCCATCGCCCTGGCTCTCGCGGGTTCGAGCGTCTTTGTCGCGGTGGACATGTCCGGCACGGCACGCGACAACTTCTGGGTGGCGTTCGATCCTCACCTCTGGGCCGAGACTCGCACCTCGGGCCGCGTGGTCGTCATTGACTTCACCGCCGAGTGGTGCCTCAACTGCAAGGCCCTCAAGGCCGCCGTCCTCAACCGCGAGCCGGTGAAAAGCCGCCTCCGAGCGGCTGGCGTCCTTCCCTTGACCGCGGACCTCACCAGCACCTCCGCGCCGGGCTGGACGACCCTCCGCGACCTCGGCCAGACCGGCATCCCACTGCTCGTGATCGACGGTCCGGGCCTCTCCGAGCCGTGGCTCTCCAACGCCTACACAGCCCAGCAGGTCATGGAGACGCTCGATCGGGCGTCCCGGCCGCCCCAGCGCTGAGGCTCCTCCTGTTTGACTCCCCCCACCCCGGCGCGTACTTTCAGCGTGTCCTCCGGGACGCGATCCGGGGACAGGGGCGCGGGTGTAGCTCAGTGGTAGAGCGTCACGTTGCCAACGTGAAAGTCGAGGGTTCGAGTCCCTTCACCCGCTCTTGAGAACGACCCCCGGTCACGCGCCGGGGGTTGTGCGCTTCCGGGCGGGATGCGCGACGGAAGGAGCGTTGCGGCGCATCCCCTCCCCTTTCACGTGGGTTCAGTTCTCGTTGCAACTGCGCCCGCCTCCCTCGGAAGAAGCCATACCACGCGGGGTCCGTGGCCCCGAGTTCGACGATCCAGCCAGGAGTCCACCATGCACCGCCGTTCACTCGCTGTCCGTGCCGCGCTCTGCCTTCTCCTTCCGCTCGTCGCCGGCACGGTCTCGGCCGCCTCCGACGACATCAAGCCCCACGCAGGCATGCTCCGCTACCCGGACGTCAGCGCGACACACATCGCCTTCGTATACGCCAACGACATCTGGATCGTCCCACGCGCCGGCGGACAGGCGACACCACTCGCCAGCCCGCCGGGACAGGAAGGTTTCCCACGCTTCAATGCCGACGGCACCACCATCGCCTTCATCGGCAACTACGACGGCAACCGCGATCTCTACACCGTCCCCGTTACCGGCGGCATCCCCACCCGCGTCACCCACCACCCCGCAGGCGAGTTCCTCTGCGACTGGACCCCGGACGGCAAACTCCTCTTCTCCAGCAACGCTCTCGCCGGACTCGGCCGACAGACCCAGCTCTTCGTTACCTCCCCCTCCGGCGGCCTGCCCGAGCAACTCCCCGTCCCCTACGGCACCAACGCCGCCATCAGCCCGGACGGCAAGTGGCTCGCCTACACCCCGCACTCCATCGACTTCCGCACCTGGAAGCGGTACCGCGGCGGGATGCAGACCGACATCTGGCTCTTCAACCTCGAGACCTACGAGTGGAAGCAGGCAACCGACTGGGAAGGCACCGACACCTCCCCCATGTGGCACGGTGAGACGCTCTACTACCTCTCCGACCAGGGGCCGGAGCACCGACAGAACATCTGGTCCTACGACCAGAAGACCGGAAAACGCGAGCAGATCACCAAGCACGCCGATTACGACGTCAAGTTTCCCTCCATCGGTCCCGGCGAACGCAACCGCGGTGAGATCGTCTACCAGCTCGGCTCCTCGCTCATGCTCCTCGACCTGCGCACGGGACGCTCGCGCGCGGTCGAGGTCGTCATCCCCGGCGATCGCCCCCGCCTGCGCCCGCAGATGATCGACGCCGGACGAAACATGGGCGCATGGGCCGTCTCTCCCACCGGCAAACGCGCCGTGATGGAAGCACGCGGCGACATCTGGACCGTCCCCGCCGAGAAAGGCCCCGTCCGCCAACTCACAGACACCTCCGGCGCCGCCGAGCGCAGCCCCGCCTGGAGCCCCGACGGCCGCTGGATCGCCTACTTCTCCGACGCCTCGGGCGAGTACGAACTCTGGGTCCGACAGTCCGACGGCAAGGACGAGCCGCGCCAGGTCACCAAGGGCAACAAGACCTTCTTCTTCCGCGCCCTCTGGTCGCCGGACTCGAAGAAGATCATCGTCACCGACAAGGCTGCCAACATCATCCTTGTCGACGCCGAAACCGGCGAGCAGCGCGTCCTCGACCGCGACGAGTGGGCGAACCAGCCCGGCATCGACTGGTCGCACGACTCGAACTGGATCACCTACGCCAAGACCGACGCTGACTCCGGCACGCGCTCGATCTGGCTGTACGACCTCAAGAACGACACGAAACACCAGGTCACCAGCGGCTTCTTCGACGACTCCAACCCCGTCTTCAGCAAGAAGGGCGACTTCCTCTACTACTCCTCCAGCCGGGACTTCTCCAACCCGCAGTACGAGGACGTCGGCACGACCTTCGTCTACGCCGACACCGGCAGGCTCCTCGCCGTTCCCCTGAACAAGGACGTCAAGAACCCGCGCCTCGTCGAGAGCGACGAAGAGACCTGGAAGAAGGACGACAAGAAGGAAGATAAGAAGGACGACGCCAAGAAGGACAACGGGGAGAAGAAGGACAACGGCGACGCCGACGGCAAGAAGGACGAAAACGGCGAGAACGGCGACGACGCCGCCAAGAAGCAGGACGCCGCCGCCGTCAGCCCCATCCACGGCGTCTGGAAGGGCACCGTCAAGGGACTCAGCAAGATCGGAGCGCCGCAGGACGAGGTCGAGTTCACGATGACGATCATCGTCGCCGCCGACGGCTCCATCACCGGCTCCAGCAGTTCGATGGGCCAGACCAACGACTACGATGCCGTCACCTTCGACGAGGCAACCGGCAAGTTCACCGCCACCCGCGCACGCGACGGCATGACCACGAAGATGGAGGGCACCCTCGCAGGCGACAAGCTCACGGGCACCTGGGAGGTTCCCGAACTCGGCATCAACGGCACATGGGAAGCGACCAAGACCGACGAGCAGCCCCCCGCCGACGCCGTCAAGGCCGCCGACGACAAGGACAAGCCCCTCGTTATCGACCTCGACGGGTTCGAAGGCCGCGCCATGCAACTCCCCGTCTCCTCCGGACGCTTCTTCGGCCTCGCGTCCAACGACAAGGGCGAACTCCTCTACGTCCGGGCCGGCGGACGCGGCACCCCCCCCTCGATCAAGATCTTCGACGTCCGCGACGAAAAGGCGGAGGAAAAGACCGTCATCGCCGGCGCCGGCGGTTACGCCGTCTCCGCCGACGGCAAGAAACTCCTCATCAACCAGAACAACCGCTTCGGAATCGTCGACGCCCGCGCGGGGCAATCCATCTCCAAGCCCCTCGCCACAGAACTCATGAAGCAGGTCAACCCCCGCGAGGAGTGGGAGCAGCTCTTCACCGACGCCTGGCGACGCCACCGCGACTTCTTCTACGTCCAGAACCTCCACAACGTGGACTGGGACGCCATCTACAAGCAGTACCACGCCATGCTGCAGGACGCCGCGAATCGCGAGGACGTCAGTTACATCATCTCCGAGATGATCTCCGAACTCAACGTCGGCCACGCCTACTACTGGGGCGGCGACGTCGAGGGGCAGCCCAGCGCCAACGTCGGACTCCTCGGCGTGGACTTCGAACTCGCCACCGCCACCGCCGACGACGGCACAGCACGCTCCGCCTATCGCATCAAGAGAATCCACGAGGGCGCGCCCTGGGACTCCGACGCACGGGGCCCACTCAGCCAGCCCGGGATCGACGCCAAACCCGGAACCTGGCTCCTCGCCGTCAACGGACGACCCATCGATACGTCGAAGGACCCCTGGGCGGCCTTCATCGGACTCGCAGGCAAGCACACCACACTCACCCTCGCCGACGCCCTCTTCGGCGACGACGAGGCCCGCAAGGAACGCGAGGTCACCATCACCCCGATCGGCTCCGAGTCCAACCTCCGCTTCCGCTCCTGGATCGAGGCCAACCGCCGCTACGTCGACGAACGCACCAGCGGCAAGGTCGGATACATCTACGTCCCCAACACCGGAGTCGACGGACAGAACGAACTCTTCCGCCAGTTCTACGGCCAGACCGGCAAGGCAGCGCTCATCATCGACGAACGATGGAACGGCGGCGGGCAGATCCCCACACGCTTCATCGAACTCCTCAACCGCCCCCGCACCAACTACTGGGCTCGCCGAGACGGCAAGGACTGGCCCTGGCCGCCCGACTCCCACCAGGGGCCGAAGTGCATGCTCATCAACGGGCTGGCCGGCTCCGGCGGCGACATGTTCCCCTGGCTCTTCCGACACAACGGACTCGGCAAACTCATCGGCACTCGCACCTGGGGCGGACTCGTCGGCATCTCCGGCGTGCCCGGACTCATCGACGGCGGATACACCGCGGTCCCCACCTTCGGCTTCTACGAGACCGACGGCACTTGGGGTGTCGAAGGCCACGGGGTTGACCCCGACATCGAGGTCGTCGACGACCCCTCCCTCATGGCACGCGGCCACGACCCACAACTCGACGCCGCAATCGATCTCATGCTCCAGTCCGTCGAGACCAACCCCTACCGTCCGGCCCCCCGACCCGCAGACCCCGACCGTCGCGGCATGGGGCTGCCCGACTCGGACAAGTAGACCGACCTCAACCAATCATTCCCAGTGGGGCGGGCGCCTTGCCCGCCCCGTTTTTCATCGGTACGCCGCCATCCGCTTGGCGGCCACAACGCCGTGCGGTACACTGCATCAGTGCGTGGGGTCCGCGCAAGCCGCGAGAGGCCCCGACGCCCGCGCCCAGCCCCGGGCCGCGAGCAACCCCCAGAGGGAGTCCTGCGATGCCGAAGCCCCCGCGTGCCCTCAAGCCGTGCGCACACGCCGCCGAGCCGCGCCCGTTCCTTGAGCATCTCGAACAACGGGTGGTGCTCGCCGCCCCGTGGAATCTCGCCGGCGTCGGGCTGTACATGGAAGGCGGCCCCACCGTCTACTTTGCCGAGGCCGTCATGCAGGAAGACGGGTCCCTCACCGGCAGTCGCTTCGACTCCGGCGACGCAGGCCCGCTCCCCGCCGTCCCGATCGACTTCGCTTCCGTCACCGACCGCCCCAACGGTGGCATCCGGATCGGATTCGTCGACGCCTTCACCCCCTACGACGACCAGACCGGCGCACGCTTCCTCGAAGAAAACGGCTACCCCCTCGGCTGGTTCTTCGGGCGCGATTCCGGCGGCGCACGCACCGAACTCACCTTCGCCGTCCAACGTCCCACCTCCGCCACCACCAGCGACATCGTCGGGTCGTGGTTCTTCCAGTCGCTGACCGTGAGCTTCGACGCAGAACGCGCCTTCGTCCACGGCGGAACCGCCAGCATCGGCCC
>JAANMV010001909.1_pt1 | contig 21603 bp, 26 predicted proteins | sample 7279661 | NCBI WGS metagenome assembly JAANMV01 (sample SAMN14094540, study PRJNA606508) | bioreactor metagenome | isolation source: A lab-scale SPAN reactor treating ammonium-rich wastewater day 121 | place: Ireland: Galway | collected 2017-05-16
CGACCTGCCCAAGCAGTGGGTGGACTGGAACGACGCCAAACGCGAACCCGTCCGCACGCCCGAGCTGCCCGACTGGGCCAAACCGGACCACGAACGCAGTGCCGGCGGCGCCCACCTCGTCCAGGCCATGGAACAACTCCGGTGCGAGCTGCCGGACGACGTGGAGCTCCAGCGCGAGGTGTACAAGCACCTGAAAGCCGCCCTGAACACGGCGGGCAGCCGCGGCCGCGAGAGTGAAACGGAGGGTGATTCAGCGACCCCCGCCACTGAGACCCCCAGCGCTGGCGGCATCAGCAAGGCCACCAAGAGCCAGATCGCCGCGCACCTGGAAGGCCCCCGCTTCGGCTTGCGGGACCGCGCCGAGCGGCTGGCCCTCACGGCTCACCTCGCGGGTCGCACCTCGATCAGCAGCACCAGCGACCTCACCGAGGCCGAGGGCGTCTCTGTCCTCGACCAGCTGCAGCGGTGCCGGGACCCGCAGGGCCTGATCGCCGGATGGCAGCAGGCGGTGCCCCATGCCTCAGACTGACGCGCCCGCCCTGGTGGACGTGCTGGCCGAGATGTTCACGGTCAGCGGCCAGCAGGGGGCGCAGGTTCACCGCCGCCTCTTCAGCGGCCTGCACGTCAAGGTTGGCGTGCGGGGCGAGCGGCGCATGATCATCGTCTGGCGCGACGGCGACCGCCTCCCGAGTGCCAAGGAATGCGAGATCGTGGGCGAGGACGCCGGTTTCTACGACCCGAAGTACCGCGCCTGGCGGTGCAAGGAGTCCGACAGCGCCTTCCTGATCCAGGAGGGATACGCCGGGTCCATCTGCGAGCACGAGTGGGGCTTCGTGTACCACATGAATGCCCGGCCGCAGTTCGCGCAGGGACAGGTGTGCCGCCGCTGCGGCGTGCGGGTGGCCGTCCACTCCTCCAGGCGGGCGAACGGGAAGACCCGGTACGCCTACGACAAGTGGGAGCTGCGCGAGCACGTCTGGGAGCGCTGGCTCAAGCGCGGCCCGGTTCCGGGGTCGCTGGTCACCCTGCCCCACCACGACGACCCGGGCGACACCAGCCCCCCGCCCGTCGCGGCTGAACCCCTCACGCCCCAACAGGAGGCCGCCCAGGCCGAGCGCGGGCAGGAAGCCCAGGACGCCGCTGAGAAGGCCCACCTGATCGGCCTGCTGACCTGCGTGATGCTGCACCACGCGGCCGTGAATCCGTGGTTCCGGCAGGGCCACGTGATCGCGGCCCGCCGCAAGTTCCTGAAGGATTCCGCCCTCGAGGACCTGCGCGAGGAGTGCCGCGGCCGCCTGTTCGCCTGGGCGTTCCCGGCGGCCCGGCCTTACGTGTTCCTGGTCGTCCACTGGGCGTCCTACGGCGCGCGCTGGCGGCACGCGCACCGGGCCCTGCCGGTCAAGGCGACGGCCTCCCGGAAGGCCCGTAAGCCCCGCACGCCCCGGAAGGCGGTGGCCGCAGCATGAGCTTCTCCCCGCCCAACCACACCCAGACGCCCAACGAGCTGTTCGTGAACCTGCCAGACACCGGTGAGGCCGAGCTGAAAGTCACCCTGGCGATCATCCGCGACACATTCGGTTGGGGCGCCCCAGGTGCGGCCACGGTGCGGTCCCTGACGGAACTGATGACCCTGACCGGCCTGTCCCGGCAGGGGGTTCTCAACGGCCTGACGGCCGCCATGAAACGGGGCACCGTGTACAGGACTGACGGCCCCAAGAACAAGGCGGCCTACGGCCTTTCGGTCCACGAAGTAGACCGGTCTACTAGGTTGACTGGTCCACGCAGTAGACCGGAATTGGTCAACGTAGTGGACCGCTCTGGTCAACCCAGTAGACCGAAGGTGGTCAACGAAGTAGACCAATCGGGGGCCACTCCGCCCGCGCCCAGCGCAGGAAAAACGGGTACCGAAAGACAGCAGACAGACAGTGAAAGAAAAGAAAGACAGCAGCAGCAGACGGGAGAAGGGGGCAACACCTCCGCTCGCGCAGCCGCCGCTGCCTCTCGGAACCCGAACGTAACAACCCAGGCCGGCGAAGAGCACGCCGGGACCCCTGGCGGGGTCCGTCAGGCGAACGCCACGACCGGTCACGGGAACACCCCAGCCGAGGCGAGCGACACAGACGTCGTTGCCCAGGTCATTGAAAAAGTTCCGGGCGCCGGCGCCGCGCTGGCCGCCCTGACGGCCGCCGTGAAACCCCTCAAGCCCATGGAACTCCTGCATGAACACCCCGGCCGCGAGTACTGGCTGCACATCCCCGCCGAGACCATCCGCACCCTGCACGCCGAGCTCTTCGACCTGCACGGCCGCAGCAAGTTCCGGGGCGCGCTGATCGAAGCCCTGGACGCCCAGGCCCGCGAGTACCGCCCCGCCAGCAAAGCCACCACCACTAAGACCAGCGTGCAGGACCAGGTCCGTGCACGCCTGAAAGGAGCACGCCCATGACCGAACCCACCCCTCAGGTCACCGCCGCCGACGTGGACCCTCAGGCGCTTAGCCTCGCCCGCCTGCTCACCGCGCACCCCTCTGCCCGCCGCGCCCTGGAGGCCAGCATCGAGCGCCGGCAGGCCGCGCAGGCCCAGATCGCCCGCCGCGCCCCCACGCTGGACTGCCCGCACTGCGGCGCCCCCGGCATCGTGTATCTGACCCTCCCCACCAAGGCTGGTGTCCGCGAATTCAGCCGCCGCCCCATGGACTGCTGCCAGCCCGCGCTGCGAGACGCGGCCGAGCACGCCCTGCACTACGCGCTGAACCCCAACAACGACGCGGCCGAACGGATCGAGCACGCCGACCGGTACGCGGCCCTGAAGGAGAGCATCACCGAGCCGAATCTACTGCGCGAACTCGACACGCACGAACTGATCCTCTCGAACATCGAGGACCGCATCACCGGCCTGCACCGCGCCCAGGGCGGGGTCGATTAATGGGCCTCTCGCCTGTTCCCACGCCCGCCGTGCTGGACGCCCTGCGCGCGGCCACGCTGAGCGACGACGGCCTGACCCTCACCCTGAATGGCCAACTGGACGCAGACACGTACCGCCGCGTGAAGAAGGCCCTGGATGTGTACGGCGGCAAGTGGAACCGGAAGGCCGGCACGCACGACTTCACCAAGGACTTCCGCCCGCACCTCGAGCACCTGCTCGGCGGCGGAAAGATCGGCGCGGACAACGGCGGGAAGAACCCCCTGGCGTACTTCCCCACGCCGTACCCCGTCATTGAGGAGATGTGCAAGCGCATCTGGCCCTGGGCACCAGACGCGCGCTTCCTGGAACCCAGCGCGGGCTCCGGGCCGATTGCCCAGTTTCTGCGTGACCGCCACCGGACCGCTGTGGACTGCCTGGAACTGGACGAGGACCGCCACGCTCACCTGACCTTCCACGGCTTCAACGTCGTCGGCCGCGACTTCCTCCAGTTCACCCCGGAGCAGCCCTACGACTACGTGCTGATGAACCCGCCCTTCACCGCCCCTGGTGACGCGCACGCCTACATCACGCACATCGAGCACGCCCTGACGTGCCTGAAACCCGGCGGCGACCTCGTGGCCATCGTCCCGCAGGGATACGCCTACGTCACCCAGAAGCGCGTGACGGCCTTCCGCGAGTTCTGCGAGAAGCACGCTCAGTCCCCCATGCACACGTTCCCCCCCGGCACGTTCAAAGGCAGCGGAACGGACGTCACCACTTGCCTGATCCACATCACTAAACCCGAAGCCGAGGAGGCCGCCATGACTCAACCCGCCGAACAGCCCGCCCCGAGGAAGACCGCCCGCAAGAGCAAGAAAGCCGAGGTCCCCGCGGACACTCAGGTGGACTTCAAGGCCCTGGCCGCCGAAACGCGCAAGAAGATGCAGGCCGGCACCGGGAAGGGCAAGAAGGCAGCGGCCGCGACCTCCACTGAGATCCACGCTGAGCCGGTCGTCGCGGTGACCTTCCAGCCCGGGCACATCGTCAGCGTTGATCTGATGACCCAGCGCATGAACGGCGTGGTGCTGGGCGGCGATGACGACGCCGGGTACCGCGTCGTGACGAAGACCGCCGAATCCGTTCAGCCGTACTCCGCCTTGGCCCCCGGCTATGTCCGGAGTTCGATTCCGCTGAAGGTGGGAGACGAGGCCCAGTACACCGGCCAGGATCTCACCGTGCCGAACGCGGGCCTCGTGATCGTCGAGGGCACCAAGCGGCACGTAATGGTCCGGGATCGCTGGGACGATCAGGCCACCCCGCAAGCCCTCAGCCGGGACGAGCTGCTGGTCATGCGGCGCCTGGACGTGGCCGACGCCCTGGCCGACCTGGGGATCTCCCAGCCCGGGACCGCGCCGGCCCCGGCGGATGATCTGCCCTTCCCGGTTTCGGAGGCGCAGCTGGAGGCGGCGGTGGATGCCGGCGACGTGGTGCCTGTGCTGCCCGGCACGCCGGTCCTGATCAGCCCGGCCGACCTGAAGCCCGGCAGCCTGGGCCTGCATGCCGTGCCGCTGCACCAGACCGCGCGCAGCTCCTGCAACGTCCGTCACCACTACGACCCGGCCGCCATCGAGGAGCTGGCCGCCAGCCTGAAGGCCGAGGGGCAGATCGAGAACGCCACCGGCCGCTGGAACGCCGACGGCCAGGTCGAGATCGTCGCTGGTGAATCCCGCCGCCGCGCGCAGCTGTGGCGCGAGGAGCAGGGCGAGCAGGGGCTCACGCTGCTGGTCAACGTCCGCGAGCTGACCGACGCCGAGGCCCTGAGCATCAGCGCCACCGAGAACATGCGCCGCCGCAACATGACCGCGCTGGAGGAATGCGAGGCCATGCACCGCCTGAACGAGGCCGGGCGCAGCGTCGAGGACATCGCCACGATGTTCGGCTACAAGAGCCTCCAGCCCGTCGCCGACCGCATCCTCGCCGCCAGGACCCTGCACACCACGGCGCGGGACCTGCTGGACCGGGGCGAACTGAGCCTCGCGCAGGCGGTCGTGATCGCCCGCGCGCCCGGTGAGGACCTCCAGCTGAGCATGACCACCGCCGCCACCCGGGCGTACAACCCGGCCAGCGCCGCAGACCTCTCCCGGCAGCTCACCCGCGGGCAGTTCCTGACCAAGTCCGCGAAGTTCGACGTGGAAAAGAGCGGCCTGGAGGTCGTGCGCGACATCTTCGGGATGTTCGAGCCGTACTTCCGCGACAAGGGCAAGGCCCTGAACGCCCAGATCGAGTGGGCCAACGCCCGCGCGAAGCTGGCCCAGGCCAAAGGCAAGCACCCGTTCGTCGCCGTGGAGAGCGGCTCAGGCGGTGCCTACAGCGCGCTGGCGAGCAGCCGGAAGTACACCTACAGCTACTCCCCCCAGAAGGGCGTCACCGGCCTGATCTTCTACGTGGACACCGATGACGGCACAGTGTCCGAGGAGCTGAGCTACAGCCTGAAGGCCAGCGCGAAGGACGCGGCCGTGAAGGCCGGGCAGGCAAAAGCGGACGCCCCCTCCCGGCCGATCAGTGACAGTGCGTACCTGGAAGCGCACGAGCGCCGCGCGGCCGCGCTCCGGGAATCCGTGGTGGGCAACACCCACCTGACCCTGGCGCTGACCGTCTGGGGCCTGATCGTCAACGACTCGGTCGGCATGGCCAAGCTGGGCGAGATCCACGGGCTGCCCAAAGAGCTTGAGGGGATGCCCGCCCTGACGGCCGCCGTGGCCCACCTGCGGGAACGCCTCCGTCCGGGTCTGTGCGCCAAGGGCAACTCCTACCAGCAGCACGTGCTGCTGAACGGCAACAGCTCGCCCGACCGGCACCCGCTGCTGGAACTGCTGCTGTCGCTCACCGACGAGGAACTGCTGGAGTACCTGAACACCCTCACCGCCGTCACCGCCTACGAATGGCCCCAGTACAACAACCAGGTCCCGGTGCGGGCCGAGTACGCGTATCTGGCGAGCATCACGGACGCCCCGCAGCGCCTCGCGCAGAACTTCAAGCTCACGGATGCGTGGCTCAAACGCTACCCCCGGCACGAGCTGGTGGCGATCGCCGAGGAGGCCGGGCTGGGCCGCGCCCTGGTCGAGGACTGCGGGACGCTCAAGGAGATGCGCGCCCGGATCCTGGAGCACGCGGACGCGCTGCACCGCGCCGGGTTCGTGCCGAAACTCGTGCAGTTCCCTGCGCCGCCCGCCCCGACCGCCCAGGTACCGCAGGAAGCCACGCCGGCCACTCCCGCAACTGAGGGGGACCGCGCAGCGCTGGAGGCCCGCGCGAGAGCCATCATCGCCACCCTCAACCGCGCGCAGGCCGACGCCGTGCTGCTGGCCTGGGGCTGGGACTGCACCGACTGGGACAGCCTGGAGGCCATCAAGCGGGAACTCCCCGGCGAACTGACCGACATGACCCTCTCCGACCTGCGGGAGAACGCGGAGCTGTGGGCGCTGGAGCCCCAGGTCGCCACCGCTGCCGAGACGGCCGCCGACTGAAGCCCCTCCGGAGGCTGCCCCGGTGGCGGCCTCCGCTCCCCCAGGAGCGCGCATGAATGTTCTGATCGCCCACAACCCGCGCGGGTACCTGCACGCCATCGTCCCCGACCGCAACCCCGACAGCACGGCCACCTTCCGCCAACTCCAGCAGCGCCAGGGCTGCACGGTCACCAGCATGACCAGCGAGGAGTTCCGCGCCTGGATGCAGGGCCAGACGGCCGCGGCCGCAGCGGTGGACGAACCCGCCCCGCAGGCCCCTGAAATCGAGTCCACCCCCGACTCTGTCCAGGCCGCCGATGATCCCGCCACTGGACGAGGCGCCCCCGCCGTCGGTGCGGAACTCGTCCACCCCCTGATCGGCTGGAGCACCGTCACGCACCACGTCACCCTGCACGGCCAGCAGCTCGCCGTGGCCACCGGCCCGAAGGGCAGCGCGCTCGTGCACGACTGGCGCCCGGCCGCGCCCACCGACCTGCCCCGCTGGCTGCGGCCCGCGCCGGACCTGGCGCCCGTCAGCGCCCCCGCGTCAACCGCGGTGGACACGCCCAAGGCCTCGCGGATGCCCAGCCTGTTCGACCTCGGGGTGAGCGCCTGATGGCCACCCACGAGGAGATGATCGAGCAGTTCCGCAAGGGCGAGTACATCGACACCATCGGCAGCGTGGGCTTCATCGCCCTGAAGCACGTGCAGCGCATCGGGCACATCGCGCTGGAGAAGGGCCAGCACGTGCCCTACGTGATCACCGTGAACGCGCACCCGCTGCGCGTCCCGGCTTTCACCACGAAGGAGGAGGCCCAGGCCTTCGTCGAGCAGTGCGCCGCCGCGCTCGGGAAGGTGACGGCATGACCCTCGACGCCTGGGGCCGCCGCGACGTCACGCTGCACACCGTCATCCGCAGCGCTGCCGAGCTGATCCATCCCAAAAGCCACATCGGTAACTACCCCATCCTCGCGAAATTCCCGCAGCTGAAATTCATCGCCCACCAGCTCGTGACCGCCCAGCAGGCCGGGGAGAGCACGGCCGTCCTGCAGGACATGGGGTGGCACCTCCTCGAGGTGATGCGCGCGGCCGAGGCGGCCAAACCCACCCCCGACAAGTTCGTCCGCCCGGCCAGTGAGGTCACCCACCGGCCCCAGCAGATCCGCGCCCGTGAACAGGAACTCCACGACCTGCGCCAGAAGGCCCTCAAAACCAAGCCGAAGGCCAAGGCCGAGCCCATGGCGGCCCTGTTCGACCTGCCCATGAAGCCTCCCCGCGCCGTCACCCGCAAACCCAACCCGACTGCCGAGCTGACCGCTCGCGCCTTCTTCGAGAGGAACTGACCATGTCCACACCTTCTGCCCCCGTCCAGGCCGCCCTGACCTTCTTCGCCGAGGAACACGACCCCGCCGAGGCCCCCTTCGCCACTCAGGGCGACAACAGCAGCGGCCTCCTGATCTACGTGCCCGGCGGCCTGCCGGCCCTGAACATGCAGACGGTCCTGCAAGCCGTGCACGCCGCTCTGGAACACCCTGACCGCGTCTCGGAGTTCCTGCACGACCTGGGAGAGCGGCTGTGAAGGCCCTCAGCATCAGCACGCCCTGGCCCACGGCCATCGAGCATCACGGGAAGCGCCTCGAAAACCGCCCTCGTTGGGTGAATGCCCCGGGCATGCTCGCGCAGGCCCGCCGCCTGGAGGGCCAGGACATTGCCCTGCACTCGTCAGGAGCCTGGGACAAGGAAGGCGCCGAGTACCTGAAAGAGCTCACCGGCCGGACGTACACGCGCCGCGACGTCCCCAGCCGGGCGATCACCAGTGTTGCCCGGCTGGAAGCGGTGCTGATGTACGGCGATCGCTTTCCACCCGGCCAGCACGTCTGGTACGGGTACGACATCGCGCTGCTGCTCACCAACGTCCGCGTACTTCCCGAGCCGGTCAGTGTCTCCGGCGCCCTGGGCTGGTGGGAGGTACCCGAAGACAAGTTGCCGCAGGTGCTCGAGCAGCTGGACGGCCTGCGCCCCGAGCCGGACGATCACACCGACGTGCTGAACCGCGAGGTCGGCGCATGAAGAAGCCCACCCTGCACGAGGTCTACGCCGACCTATTCGAGCAGTTCGCCTTGAAAGCCCCCGAGCGCCAGCCTGAACCCACCCCCGAGGAACGCGCCCAGCAGCAACTGGACATCTTTCTCGACTGGGCGACCGACCCGAACCTGGTCGTGTTCGACACGGAAACCACGGACCTGGACGGCGAGATCATCGAAATCGGCCTCGTGGACAGCCGCGGCAACGTCCTGATGGACCAGCGCGTGCGGCCGCACTGGCCCATTCATCCCAAGGCCTTCGAAGCGCACGGCATCACTGTCGACGAGCTGAAGGACTGTCCCACGTTCGGCGAGGTCTGGCCGCAGCTGCGGGACCTGCTGGAGTCCCGCCGCGTCGTCGTGTACAACGCCCAGTTCGACTACCGCCGCATCTGCACCAGCCTGGACGTGGACACGCCTGGCTGGGAAGCCGGGGACGGCGGCCCCAGCGAGGCCCTGCGCCGGTACTGGGCGCTGCGCTTCGGGTGCGTCATGAAGGCCTACGCCCCCATCCACGGGGCGTACAGCGACTGGGGCGGGTACCGCTGGGCGAAGCTCGCCCTCGCCTGCGAGGTGCGCGGCGTGGACACCAGCGACCTGAAGGCGCACAGCGCTGTCGGGGATGCCCTGGCCACCCTGCGCCTGATCCGCGCGACCGCCGAACTCACCCCCGCCGACGTGCCCTGGATCGGCCGCGAGGAAGAGCAGTGAGTGGCCAGGTCGAACCCGTAACGCTTGACGCCCTTCACGCGGAGATCTACGCCTATGGCGTCCAGAGCGTGCACGGCCGGGCTGTCATGTTCGAACGCATAAACGCCGAGTGCTCTGATCCGGAGTGCTCCCAGTGCGCGGCCATGGCGTGCCCCCACCACCACCCGTTTCACTTCCACCACGACGGTTGCCCGGCCTGCGAAGGCTGTGACGATGCCTGGCCAGCGCCTGTGCCTGCCGATGGTGCCCGATGACCGCCGCTGAAGTGCTCCAGCTGCTCACCCCCGAGGAACGCGCCGAGCGGGCTGAGCTGGAGGAGAAGGTCGTGATCGGCGCGGCCGCCGCCGTCATGGCTGGCAAGGCCCTGGAGAAGCTGCGCGACCGCCGCCTGTACCGCGACAGCTACGCCTCGTTCGAGGCGTACGTGCAGGACCGCTTCCAATTCAGCCGGCAGCGGGCCTACCAGCTGATCGAGTACTGCCAGACCGCGCAGGCCTTCGAAGAGCGGGGCCTGGACGTGCCGCCCGAGCGGATCACCCGTGCCCTGGGCGGGATCGTGCCGGACGACTACCAGGTCGTGTTGGACGTGACCAAGGCCGTGACCGGCAAGGACCGCCCCAGCAGCGCGGACGTGCAGGGCGTGGCCGACACCGTGCGGTCCATGGCGGCCGGCATGCACGTCGAGCACCCCGACACCCAGCAGCCCGTGCCGTTCGCCAGCCTCCCCCCGGAGAAGCGCACGGAGGCCGTGAAGAAGGCCGTGCAGCAGGGCAGCCGCGACCGGACCACCTTCCAGGGCACCGAGGACGTGAAGCCCTGGGAGTGGCTGGACGGCCTGCGCCAGAGCGGCACCACCATCGCCGTGATCGGAGACGACGCCGGGTGGCACGTGGACGCCACCGACCGCCTGACCGGGGAAACCCGGACCGGACCCACCCGGGACAGCCAGTGGGACGCAATCAGAGCTGCCCGCGTCGTGTGGGAAGGAGAAGTGAGCCATGACGAACACTGAAAGCCTGTCCGCCCAGATCGCCCGCCTGGAAGCCGACGTCGCCTACATCCCCGAGGGCCGCTGCCTGCTGGACAGCCTGGACGGCGAACTGCGCGACCTGATGGCCCGCCTGGATGAAGTGGCGCGGCGTCTCGCACAAGCCGAGATGTCCGAACGTCTGCTCGAGGACCTGAATGGGTACGCCGTCCGCCTGCTGACCAGCGGCACCCTCGTCGCGGACGTGGCCAGCACGGCCGCCGCCCCCCAGATTCTGGAGCAGGAGCCCGACAGCGAGCCGGCCGTCTCCGCGCCCCTGGTGGCCGAGGCGCCCGCCAGCACCCCCGCCGAAGCGGCCGAGCAGACGTCCGGATCCCTCCCCGCCGACACCTCCGACGACGAGGTGATCTTCACGACCGTGCCGCAGCGCGTGAGTGCCTGGGTGGCCAATCAGGCGCCGGGCACCGTGTTCTCGGCAGGCGACTGCGCGCGGGACGTGCATGCCGCCTTCAGCACCGTGAACAGTCACCTGTCGAGCATGCACAAGCGGGGCGCGTTCGAGCGCGTCGAGGGCACGGGGCTGCCCGGCATCCCCAGTCAGTTCCGCATCCCGCGCCCGGCCGACGACGTGGATGCCGCGCACGAGGAGCCCGCCGTCACGCCTGAGGAGCCCTCGGCCCCGCCAGCCTCCTTCGGCCAGCTCTCACCGCGCGCGGCCGTGCTGGGCTACCTGCAGGACCACCCGGCCGAGGAGGTCTGCATCCCCTTCCTGTCCCGCGAGCTGGGGCAGGAAGGGGGCGACATCGAGGAAGCCCTGAACGCCCTCGTGCGCGCCGGGCAGGTCCAGTCGAACCTGACCGCCAGCCCGATTGCGTACGCTCTCGCCGGCTCCGAGCGGCCCGCCCCGAAACTGTTCGAGGAGGCCGCCCCCAGCGGCCCGGCCCCGGCGCGGCAGGCCCTGGTGGCGCTGCCGGACCGGCTGACCATGGACGAGCGGAGCATGTACGACCAGCTGCGCCGCGCGCCGGACGGCCTGACCCTGGGCGTGCTGGGCAGTTACCTAAACTGGAGCGGCACCCGCACGAAGAAGGTGTCGGACGCCCTGGAACGCGAGGGGCACATCGTCGAGCGGGACGGCCGCTGGCACATCACCTCCGCTCAGGAGGGTGTGGCATGAACGGCGTTCCGAAGCCCCTGGCGATCTGCGGGTACTGCGGCAGCCAGTACGACCCGGCTCTCCACTCCTGCGCCTGCGACCGCTCGAAGCAGGCCCGTGACGCCCGCCGCGCCGAGATCGAGGGCCGCCTGACCGCCCAGCGCCTCGGGGTGGCCGGGCTGGACCCCACGCAGCGCCGCCCGAGGGCCAACTGATGACCCGCCCGGCCCCCTGCCGGATCTGCGGCATGACCGGCGCCCACTGGTCCGGCTGCCCCGCGATCAAGACCGCCAGCCCGGCGGCGGGCCGGGCGCGGGCGGCCCTGCACGCCAACGCCCAGGGCGGGATCGTGGACGTCCTGGCGTTCGAGGCCGCCGAGTACCAGGCCTGTCTGGATGCCGTCACCATCCCCTACGACCCGGACACCCGCACCGTCCTGCGAGGCACCTGCCGGGGCCTGACCATCGAATCCGCCGTGAGCCTGGAAATGGCCCACCTGATGGAACGCCACTGGCGACACGTCCGCATCTGCGACGTGACCGTGCACCCCTGGTGGCGCTGGTTCCAGCCCACCCCCGCCCGCCGGATCATCCCCGCGGTTCACCTGGAGGAGTTCACTGTCAGGCTTTGACGACACGTTCCTGCGCGAGTACAAGCGCAGGTTCCCCCACCTCTTCCCGGAGGTGACGCCCGCCCCGGCCCAGCCGGGCGCGGGCCCCCACCTGTCCAGCAACGGCTACGCCAGCGAGGCCGCATTCCAGGCGGACGCCGTGGAGCACCTGACCCTGCTCGGCTGGGACATCCAGGAGACCTACAAGGGCAGCAGCCGCGGCGGGCCCGTGTGGGTCACGCCCGGCTGGCCGGACCTGGTGCTGTACCGCGCGCCGCGCGTCATGTGGTTCGCGGAACTCAAACAGCCCGGCAACAAACCCACCGATTCGCAACTCGCCTGTCACGCCCGGCTGCGCGCGGCCGGATTCCGGGTCGTCGTCGCCTACGACCTGGACACGCTGCTCGCTGTCGCCGAGGAGGAACGCACCGCATGACCCCATCCGCTGAACCCCAGGAGGCCCGCGCCCCCATGCTGCAACCCAACGAACGACCCGAGATCTACCGCCTCCTGGCTGTGTTCAGTGGCATTCCCATGGGCCCCATTCCCGCCCTGGAGGCTGCCGGGATGCGCGTCCCCGTGACCGACCGCCACGACCTGCGGGACCCTGGCCTGGAGGAACTGAGCGACGAGCACCGTGCGCTGCTGCGCCTGCTGACGGATCAGGGTCGCATCCGCTGGGTGAAGTGGCCGCAGGAGAAGAAGGACGGCCGCTATGTGCCACCGGTCGAGGGGTACGTGCTGACCGGATACGGAGAAACCGCGCTGGACGTGTATCGGAACGACCACGGCCCGACCTTCCCGGCCCGGCGTGCCGTCTCGCTCGGCGTGCTCGCCCGCCACCGCCTGCGCGTGGCCCAGAAGCTGGAAGAGCCGAACCCGGACATCGACCCGGACGTCCCCCGTCCCCCCGCCCCCCAGGAGCGTGACCAGTGAAGGGAGAGAACGCCCGCCAGATCGAGGCGGCCGAGCGGCAGCGTGACGAGCGCCTCGCGGCCGCGAAGAAGCGCCGCGTGTTCCCGGCCAGCCTGGCCACGCTGCGGCCCGGGGACCAGGTGTACTACGTGCCGAAAAGCGCCGACCGGCCGCACGCCATGAGCCGCGCCGAAGTGGTGCGCGGCCCGCGCATGAACGTCCAGAGCCCCACGGTCCGCCTGAAATTCGCGGACGGTGATCGGCTGTCCGTGCCGCTCGGGCAGGTGTCCGTGCAGGGCGTGCGCACCGAGACACCCCCCTGGCTCGTCGAAGCCCGCCAGCGTCCCACCTGGGCCCGGCTCGTCCGGCAGCTCCAGCCGTACGGTGAGATCGTGGTGCTTCAGGCCACCCTGGACGCGGAGTGGAGTCAGGCCGGCCGGACCGTGGATACCAGGAAGATCCATGATCTGAACGACCGCCTGACCCAGGCCCGCAGCCGGCTCGAACGGGCCGAGGAGGAAGCCCTCCAGCGCGGGCAGCAGCTCCTGGGCATCGTGGCCCCGAGCGGCACCACGCGGGCGCAGCGCCCTGAGCTGCTGACCGTGCTGATGGACGCCGCCCGGGCCGACGCTGTGCAAGCCGCCCGTCAGGCCGCGCAACGCGGCGGCCGCGGGCCCGTGGCGCCCACCCACCTGCCCGTTCCGACCGACGAACTGGCGAACCTGCGCCTCGATCAGGAACAGCGGGCCATGGTGAACAACATCGCCAAGTGCATCCATCGCCGCTACTTCCTCTCGGACGCGGAGCTGCGTGACCTCACGGCCGCCGACCGGGAAGAGGAGAAGATCCGGGGCACGCTGAGCGTGTTCATCCGGCACGCCCAGGCGGACAGCGGCCTCGTGCCGGTCAAGGACGGCAGCGCCGGCAAGGGAAACAAGCTGCACGGCGAGCTGCACGACAACCTCACCCGCGCCTACCCCCTCGCGCTGGAGGCCTGCCAGATGCTCGTCGCTGGCAAGGACGAGTACGCCCATACGCTCGCCCTTCAGGTGCGCGAACTGCTGGAGAAGTACGTGCAGGCGAACACCGAACTGGACCGTGCCCGGCGCAAGCACCACACCGGCCGGTACTTCCACGGCGACGTGCTCAGCGTGCGCGAGGAGCATGAGGACGGCGGCATGACGCAGTACTACGCCCGGCTGACCATCGTGTTCGACAAGGACGGTCACAGTCTGGTCGTGGCCAACGCCGCGGAGCTGGAAAGCCTGACCGGCACCCGCGCCGGACTCCAGGCCTGGACGAGTTTGTGCCGATGGATCGAGGACCACAGCGACCGCGCCGGCGGCCGCAAGCAGGGAAGACGCCAGGACGACGACGAGCACCTGATCTACCGGGAATCCGACGACCGCCTCAAACTCCGCGACGGCCTCACCGCCTACCCCAACCTGCTGCGGGCCTTCGAATGCATCCGCCGTGCGCTGCTGCTGGACGAACGCGAGAAGGACGTCCTCCGGAGCGAGATCCCCGAACACCACCCCGCGCCCGGGTACCACGCACCCGCTACTGCGCCGGCAGCGGATCCTCCGGAAGGGGCATGATCTCCATGCGTGCTCCCAGGTCCCAGCCCGCGTACCGCACCGAGAATCGGCGTTCCTCCCGGCCCCGCGATGGGCTGATGCACCGCACCATCATCCCGTACTCCAGGGTGGCATTCCCTGTCTTCCGGCTGGACCAGGTGGAGTCGCTCAAATTCAGCTCTCGCGTTTCGCCCGACTGCAGCATGCCGCCGGGTTCCCAGACGCGGACTGAGTCGGGCAGCAGCATCAATACGGCCAGGGGATCGCCTCCCCGGCTGCCCAGCAGCGTGATGGATTCGATGAAAACGGGAAACTCGCTGAAGTTCGCCAGATGGTAGGTGGTGGCAGGTGTCGCTGACGACCCGACGTACAGGCCTGAGTTCGGCACCTCCGTCACCATTAACCGAACGGCCGTCGAACGCTGCATTTGATGCTGCAGCAACTGGAATTGCCCTTCAGACGCCCGCGCCAGGGCTTTCATCGCCACGGCCTGTTCTTCCACCACCTTCCTCGCTTCGGCCGCCTCCCGTTCAGATTGTTTGGCGCGGTCGTCGGCGACCATGGCCAGGAAGAGCGCGGCCAGCGCAGGAATCATGGCCAGGAAGGCCGCGGCGGCCTGCCACACGGCCGTGACCTCGCTGACCCCTTTGGCCCTGGGTTGGAGCTCCAGAATTACGCTGATCGCGATCAGGCCAAGCAGGCCGACGGCGACCATGAAGCCGGCAGCCATGCCACGCGTTTGTGTCAGACGGCGAATTTTCACGTCAATGGCTACGCGAACCGCGCCAGGAGCGTTCCGGGGGCTTGACAAAACCTGGGCAGAATTCGCCTAATTTTCATCAAGCTGCACGTCGTCTATCAACATCACGATCCCGCGCCCCCGCCCCGAGCGGGGGTGTTTTCGTTGGTGACGTGTGGCCCGCTGGCCTGAGCCACCAGCCCCAGCAACGGCCCCATCCCCCCCTCTGGAGGTCCTGTCGTGTACTGAGAGTGCCTCCAATCGCAAGCCGGGCGCCCCCGGCGCATCACCCACCGAACTGAATAGGGGAACAGACACCCGCGCGGCCCAGTCACGGCCGGGCGGTCCGTTTCATGCGCCTCCACCATCAGGCGCGGCATCCTCCGGCCAGCAGCGCGGACCGTCCCATCCACTGGACGCGCGCAGCACTCAGGAGGCAGATCCCGGAGTAACACGCGACCGGGCCCATCCCACCAGCGATGCAGGTCAGCTGGGAGCCGGAGCCCCACCCGGGCCGAGGCGACGCCGTAACGGACGCCCGCAGGACTTTCTGCGGTTTTTGTCTAGCGACAACGTTCGGCCCCCGCCCGTGCAGCCGGGCGCTGGGCGACCGCCAGGGCGTTGCTGCACCCCCACATCACACGGCCTGCCGCCAGCGTGCCGGGCCCCAGGAGACACCATGCGAAAAGTCCTGCTCATCCTGATCGTCCCCCTGTCCCTCGGCGCCCAGATCTGCCACAACGTGAGCAGCAAGGTCCACGACCTCTTCGACGCGACCGGTTGGCCCGTGCCCGACGTGCTCGGCAAGTGGGCGTACACCGCGCCGCCCGAACTGGAGACGCACAACGACATCCGCCGCGACCTGCTCGCCGGGCAGATGCCCGCCCAGGCCGCCCCGACCCAGCAGGCCGTGCTGCCGCGCACCGACCAGCGGTCCTGGCTGCAGCGTTTCCTGCTGCCGCGCAACGATTTCGCCTTCGCCTGAGCGGCCGTGACCGCGCATACCCTCATGCCCCGGATCGGGGACGCGGTGTGGTTCGTCGAGTGGCCCGGGCACCGCGGCGGCATCAGCACCAACCGCCCCTACGCGGCCATCGTCACCGACGTGTTTGACGACGGCCACGTGGAGCTGCACGTGCTCAACAGCCTGCACGCCCGGTTCGAGGTCAGTCGCCTGCACGACCCCACCGGCCAGGTACCCGGCAGCTGGCGCTTTCGCCCGGCCGCCTGATTCCCCAGGAGATGACTGCCATGACGCAGAAACCGACCATCGGCCGAATCGTTCACTACGTCCTTGCTGACGGCCGGCACCGCGCCGCCACCGTCGTCAACGCTTGGCCGGACAGCGCGCAGAGCACCACCTGCAACCTGACCGTGCACCTGGACGGCATGAACGACTTCACGCCCGGCCTGCACATGGCCGACCCCGAGCTGATCCCTCCAGGCGCCTACACGGCAGGCGGAGTCCTGCACGTCGGCAGCGCCCACCAGGACGAGGACACCAAGGCCCCGGGCACCTGGCATTGGCCCGAGCGGGAGTGATCCCGACACCTGACTGCCGAAGCTGCCCCTCACTCCCAGGAGGACCAATGAACGACGAACAGAAGACCGCACTCCTCGAGCACCTCGACACCATCACTGCCTGCAGCAACCGCATGGTCGGCGCGGCCATGGTCAACGACATGCCCGTCATCACCAGCGCCGGCGTGGAGATCGACGAGGCCGTGCGGGCCATCACGGACCTGATCGAAGAGGGGTAAACCTGCCGCTCACAGCAACTGCGCCCGCCCCGGGCCACCATCGGGGCACCCTCTGCGGGGAGATTCAGAGGTAGAGCCTGCCCACCGGGCAGGTCGCCGGTTCGATTCCGGCACCCGCAACCACCGGGCCGCGCGAATCACGCGCCCCAGGAACACCTCGAAGACGCCGCTGTCCACAGCTTTCCATAGGGAGGCTGTGGACAAATTTCTGTGCGTCGCCCCGATGGGAGCCGGCTCTGCCGGCAGTCGGGTTGGAGTCATGCATGACCAGGAAGAAGACCGACGCCCCTCAGGGTGCGCCTACGCTGCGCATCGAGTACCTGCCCCTCGACCAGCTGTCCCGCTGGCCGGGCAACCCGAAGGAGCATGCCGACGGCGCCATTGCGGCCAGCGTGCAGCGCTTCGGGTTCCGTGACCCGCTGGCGATCGACGAGGCCTCCGGGCGCCTGATCGCCGGGCACGGCCGCCTGACCGTGCTGGAGCGCGCGCACGCCGCCGGGCAGCCCGCCCCGCAGTACGTGCAGGTGCGCGAGGACGGCATGTGGCTCGTGCCGGTCACGCGCGGCGGGAGCTTCGCCGACGAGGGCGAGGCCAGCGCGTACCTGATCGCGCACAACCGCACCGGGGAACTCGGCGGCTGGAACGACGACCTGCTCGCCGGGATGCTCGGGAACCTGGACGATGACCTGCGCGCCGTGGCCGGGTTTGACCTCGACGCCTTCGTGCAGGAACAGACGGCCGCCGCGCCGGCGCTGCCTGTCCCGCCCAGCGAGTTCCTGAACGACCTGATCGAGCCGCCCGCGCCGCCCGCGCCTCTGGGAAGCCCGGCCTCCCTGCCGGCCCTGGCCGGGACCGCCCCGGCGGCCCCTGCGGCCGCGCCGGCGCCCACGGCCGCCCCGACCATCACCACGCCTCCCGCTGCTGGTGGAGAGGAGTACGTGCAGCTGGTGTACGTGGTGACCGTCAGCGAGCGCGCCGAGGCCCTGGCCGTGATCAAGGACGCCCGCGCCCGCTTCGGCGCGGAAACCGCCCCGGCGGCCTTCATGGCCTTGATCCGCCAGTACGCCCAGGCGAACGGGGTGGCGGCGTGACCGGCCCGATGAAACGCGCACCTGACGACGAGAACGAGATCCACGACGTCGCCACCTTCCAGGACCCGGCGCGCAACGTCGTCACGCCGGTGATGCAGCTCAGCGCCGAGCTGGCCTCGCAGATGGTGTGGGCGTTTGCGCGGATCGTCCGGGCCGGTCACGCCAGCCGCGCGGCGCGCACTCCCGATTTAGACGGCATCATCCGCGCGCAGGAGTTCGAGGAAGGCGACGTGTACATGCTGGAAAAGCCGTTCGACGGCTACTTCAGCTCGCGGTACCTGATGGACTTCTATGACGTGACCGACCGCGGCATCTGCTCGCGCATGCACCTGCACACCGGCCTGCGGTTCGTGCGGATGATGACCGGCCCGGACACGACCATCCGTGTGGGCAGCCTCTCGCCGTTCGACGTGACGAACGTGCCCGGCGTGACGCCCTTCCAGCCCGAGCAGTTCACCGACGACCTGCCGGACCTGCCGGGGGGCGTGCAGCGCACCCGCTACAACCTGGTGGTCCCGGAGAACAGCTTCGTGGACATGCAGATCCCGCGCGGCGTGTCGCACCAGTTCAACGCCATCGGCCCGAACGCTGTGATCGACAGCGTGCATCCCGAGGAGAGCATCGAGACGTTCCGCGAGCGCATGAGCGGCTTCCGGATGATGGCCCAGACGATCTTCCTCACCGAGGACCGCCCGGACGTGAGCAGCTGTACCGGGGGCGGCGAGTGACCGTCCTGATCCCCCGCAAGCAGATCTCGGGCCAGCAGGCCTGGAACGACGCCTGGGCGAACGTCGAGGTGCTGTTCCCGGCCGCGCAGCTGGACGCCCTGGTGGCGGCCACCTTAGGCGAGATGCGCGCCCGGCTGGCCGGCAAGCGCGTGGCGTTCGCCTGGAGCGGCGGCAAGGACTCCCTGGTGATCGAGTGGCTGTGCGCGCAGCTGGGCGTCGTGAACTGCGTGTTCGCCATGACGAACCTGGAGTACCCGGAGTTCCTGGCCTGGACCACCGACCACATGCCCGAGCGGCTGCAGGTGATCAACACCGGCCAGGACCTCGACTGGCTGCGGCGTCACCCGCACATGCTGTTCCCGCAGACGCCGCAGGACAACGCCCGCTGGTTCCGCCTGGTGCAGCATGCCGCGCAGCGCCGGTACTTCCAGCAGCACGCCCTGGACGTCCTGGTGCTCGGGCGCCGGCACGCCGAGGGGAACCACTGCGGCGAGGACGGCCTGTACACCAACAAGGAAGGCGTGACGCGCTACAGCCCGATCCGGCACTGGTCCCACGAGGCCGTGCTGGCGCTCCTGAAGCGCGAGGGCTACAGCCTGCCGCCCATCTACGGGTACCCGCGCGGCTGGCAGGTCGGCACCGGCAACTGGGCGCAGCGGCTCTACACCGCCAGCCCCGAGCAGGGCTGGGACGAGACGTGGCAGATCGACCCGGACATTGTCCGGCAGGCCGCTACAGTGCTTCCGCAGGCGCAGGCGTACTTGCAGCGCAAGGGGCTGGCCTGATGTGCGGCCTGTACGGCTTCCACCGCCGCAGCGGCGCGCCGCAGGCGGGCCTGCTCGCCCACCTCGCCCACCTGGCCGGCACGCGCGGTCCGCACGGTCACGGACACGCGACCGCCGGCCAGCGCCACGTCGCCCTGGGCGCCACCGATCCCACCCGCGTGTCAACCGTGGTGGACAGCGTGATCGGGCACGCCCGGCTGGCGACCGCCGGAGGGCACACGGACCTGGCGTGCGTGCAGCCCCTCCAGACGGCCGGGCTGTTCGTCGCGCACAACGGCACGGTGCCCGCGCACCGCTTCCACGCCACCACGCACGGCCTGACGCTCCAGACCGACAGTGACAGCGAGGTCCTGGGGCAGCTCGTCGCCCGGGCGCGGTCGCTGGAGGGCGTGGCGGGGATCCTGGACCTCCTCACCCCGGGCCTGCCGCTCGCGCTGCTGGTGCTGGCCCCGGACGGCAGCGTGACGGCCGCCCGGCGCGGCCACCCGCTCTACGTCCGCCGCGCCCTCGAGGGCGTTTACCTGTGCAGCCTGCCCTTCGACGGGAGCGAGGCCCTGCCCGACAACACCGTGACGCGCCTGGACGCCACCGGCGAGGCCGCTCACCCGCTGGCCACCACCACCAGCCTGCGCACCGCCCAGGGAGGCCCCGCATGGACCCTGTGAAGCAACAGGAGATGCGCGAGCAGCTGGGCATCTCCGCCCCGGCCGCCGGGCTCAAGCCGTTCAAGTACAACCCCGCGAACAGCCGCCTGAAGCCCACCGAAACCGAAGAGGACGTGCTCACGCTCGCCCGCGCCCGGATCCGGCACGTCTTCGACCTGTTCGACCACGTCTCCGTGTCGTTCAGCGGCGGCAAGGACAGCACCATCGTCCTGAACCTGGCGCTGGAGGCCGCCCGCGAACTCGGCCGCACGCCCCTGGAAGTCGTCTTCTGGGACGAGGAGTGCATCTACACCGAGAACGTCGATTACGTCAGGCGCGTGGCCGCGGACCCGGACGTCGTCATGAAGTGGCTGTGCGTGCCGGTCAAGCACCGCAACGCCTGCTCGTCCGAGTCGCCCGTCTGGTACCCCTGGGCGCCCGAGGACCGCCGCCTTTGGGTGCGGGAGCTGCCGCCCGAGGCGATCACCAGCCTGCCCGGGTACGACCACGCGGACCCCGCCAACCGCCTGAGCATTCCGGAACTCTCCGGCCTGCTCTTCCCGCCGCACCTGGGCAACTGCGTGCAGCTGCTCGGCATCCGCGCCGACGAGTCCCTGATCCGCCGGGCGGCCGTCTCCCGCCGCGTCGAGGACAACTACATCGTCAAGGACAGCGGCGGCTACGGCGGCGCGGACAACATCCAGCACGCCGGGAACGTGTACAAGGCCTACCCGATCTACGACTGGCGCACCGACGACGTGTGGCTCGCCCCGAAGATGCTCGGCTGGGATTACTGCAAGGTCTACGACCTGCTCGACCAGATCGGCTTCACGCCCGGCAAGCAGCGCCTCGCGCCGCCCTTCGGCGAGGAACCCATGCAGCGCCTCGACCAGTACCACCAGTGCGAGCCCACCCTCTGGGACCGCATGCTCTCCCGCGTGCCCGGCGCGCAGACCGCCAAACGCTACAGCCGCACCGAGCTGTACGCCTTCGGCGACGTGCCCGACAAGCCGCCCGGCGTCACGTACGAAGCGTGGCTGATCGAGCTGGTCACCGCGAACTTCCCCGAGAAGGAACGCGTGCAGGTCAGCAAGGCCATCCGGGCGCACCTGCGCATGCACTACCGCAAAACCGCCGACCCCCTCGCGCCCACCGTCCCCCACCCCCTCAGCGGGTACGACTGGGCGTTCTTCATCAAGATGGCCATGCGCGGCAACTTCAAAGGCCGCCGCCAGCCCCGCATCGGCGAGAAGACCCCCGAGGAATTCGCCAAGGCCCACGCCCGCTACCTCGCGGACCTCCAGCCGTACTTAGAGGTTGAGGACAAAACTACAGCGAGTAGGGTACGGGAATGGTCGAGGAGCTCGTACCAGACGATCTTTGGGAGATTGTGCGGCAGGTCATTCCT